>JAESGY010000064.1_pt1 | contig 102549 bp, 86 predicted proteins | sample 9269841 | NCBI WGS metagenome assembly JAESGY01 (sample SAMN17022865, study PRJNA683097) | algae metagenome | isolation source: Spirirestis rafaelensis WJT71-NPBG6 and co-occurring heterotrophs from... | place: USA: Pinto Wells, Joshua Tree National Park, Colorado Desert, CA | collected 2006-08-15 | reverse complement strand
GCGGGTCGTTAGCTTCAAATACCGGATCGGCAAGTATGGCAAGGGTGAGGGGTGCGGTTTTACGTCCTTTTAAGTCAAGTCTATGGCTAGCGATCGTTGTAACGGAAGGTAGATTAACTATTTCATGGTTGACTATCAACGGTTGATAATTGACCTCTGTCTTGGTAGCGCGGTTTGTAGAGACGTTTTGCTGTCTGGTCTCTACGTCATTTAATCCTGCAAAGGGAATCTTCTGTAATTCCCCATCAGCAACAATAACTAAGCGCTTTTTGCCTAACTTGTCAGCTACAGGTGCAAGGATGAGTTTACTCAGTTTAGCAGCAGATAAAGCTGTTAAGTCCCCTGTTGCGTTTTTTTGCAAGTTCTTTCTAAATTCGGTGGCTGCTTTCTCTATCTCTTGCCGTTTGGGAAGTTCGTAGCTGTTGATGGAGTTGGGAGTTACAGCCCAAAGATAGCTGCGCTCATTACCCAAAGAATACTCTAATAACAAACTATCTTTATCGAGTTGTTGCTGAATTTGCGGTAACTTTAGGGGTTGGGGATATTGCAGCGCTGCGTATTTCGGGCTATTCGTGCGGATTTTAGTTTCTAATTCTTTCTGTTGAGTGAGGAGAGTTTCCAGTTCTTTTTTAAAGTTAATGAGTGCGGTTTCAGTTTGTGGTTTGCTAGATAACTCTTGTATTTGTTTTCCTATAGCTTCGATTTTTAACTGCAAGCGCTTTTCTTCTTCAAGTAATTTGGGGTTAACACCTTTACGGATATTTGCTCTAGCTTCGGTTAATAGTTCAATTAAACCACGGGCGCGTGAGCTTTCACTGGCATGGAGTGCTTCGGCGTTGTATCCTTTTGATGGGTCTTGTTTGTGCAGTTGCATCAATAAATCGATGTAGAATTTGTAAGTCTTCTGTTGTGTGGCAAAGTAGGATGTTCGCAGGTCTTGGCTATCAACTTTAGTGCGTAAATTTTCGATAATATCTATTGCTGCTTGAATTTGGGTTAGTGCTTGTTGGAGGTTGCCGCGATCGCGTTCTACAGAAGCGATATTGCCAAGGGTGTTAGCTTCTCCTGATTTGTCGCCCACTTGTCGGTGCAAGGGTAATGCCTGATTGTAGTAGTTGAGGGCTTGTTGCTTGTTGCCTAAAGCGTCGTTGACTGTGCCAATATTGTTGAGGATGATAGCTTCTTGTGTCTTATCGCCTATTTGCTGCGACAAGGGTAACGCTTGATTGAAGTCTTTGAGGGCTTGTTGATTGTCGCCTAAAGCGTCGTGTACCCTGCCAATATTGTTGAGCGTAATAGCTTCCCCTGACTTATCCTGTAGTTGCCGCCACAAGGGTAACGCTTCGTTGTAGTATTTGAGGGCTTGTTGGTTGTCGCCTAAATCTGAGTAGACTTTGCCAATATTGATCAGCGTAGTAGCTTCTTGTGACTTATCACGTACTTGCCGCGACAAGGGTAACGCTTCATTGTAATAGTTGAGGGCTTGTTGATTGTCGCCTAAACCTGAGTAGATTGTGCCAATATTGCTGAGGGTGACAGCTTGTTCGAGTTTGTTGTCGTTTTTCTGACTCCAAAGTAGTGCTAATTTGAAGTTGTCGAGTGCTTTTTGCTTCTCCCCCAAAACCGAGTAGACCCCGGCAATATTATTCCGGATGTAACTTTCCGCCCTATTATTGCTCAGTTTCTGCGACAACGGTAATGCCAAATTGTAGTAATTGAGTGCTTTTTGGTTGTCGCCTAAATCTGAGTAAACTTTGCCAATACTGTAGAGGTTGATAGCTTGCTGTGTTTTATCGGGCAGTTGCTGCGACAACGGTAGTGCTAAGTTGTAGTAGTTCAGTGCTTTTTGCTTGTCGCCCAAAACCGAGTAGATTGTGGCAATACTGTTGAGGGTGATAGATTCGTTTGCGTTATCGTTCACTGCACGCCACAAAGGAAGTGACAAGTTGTAGTATTTGAGGGCTTGTTGCTTGTCGTTTAAATCGGAGTAGGCACCGCCAATGGCTAAGAGGGTTACGGCTTCCACGAATTTCCCAGCTTTGTCGTTCACTTGCTGCGACAACGGTAGTGCTGCTTTCCATTTTTCAATTGCCTGCCGCAAAGATTCTGGTGTTCCTTGCTGATAAAGTTTCATCCCTTCTATAAAAACTTGTTTCGCCGCAGCGAGAATTGCATCTTGCGAATTTGTTACTGGCTGCTGTGCTATCTGCAACCCTGAACCTCTCGGTGTTGCCCCCACAGACTCAGACAACAAAACCGCACTTAGCAAGAAAATTAAACTTCTTCGGGTAAAACTGGGTAGCAAGCACCAGAAAATCCGCCGAGACTTTACACCTTTGTTCATCCTTCAGCCTTAAATAAGTTATTATTCAGCTCCCCGACTTCGTAAAAGTTGTCGGAGATCTTGTTTGGCAATATAAGCAAATAATTTAATTTACTTCAGTGATTTCTCTGAAGTTTCATTGTTATCTTACAGGCATTCTTAATTAAATATCCGATACGTTTCCGATTTTGTAACGAGGTGGGGAATGTATTTTGTACAGGATGAGTGTATGAGCGATTGTCCTTGCAAAGACGCTTATTGTAGAGAAGCTCCGCCAAAGCGATCGCCTTTTTAAATGCAATTCTATGTTTTAACATAACATCGGCATGTTATAAGAAAACGTCGGGATGTTATAAGAAAACGTCGGCACGTTATAAGAAAACGTCGGGATGTTATAAGAAAACGTCGGGATGTTATAAGAAAACGTCGGCACGTTATAAGAAAACGTCGGGATGTTATAAGAAAACGTCGGCACGTTATAAGATAACACCGCGATGTTTTGGCATTGCAGGGTATTGCCAAATTAAATTTGCTGCAAATTCCTCATTTACCCCCCAATTCTTCGTAGAGACGTTCCGTCGCAAGGTCTCTACAATCGTTTGAAATGCGGAACGTCTCTACCAGGGTTTTTGGTAAGATGAGGGCGATCGCCTGCAAGATATAAGCGATCGCACCATCACCCCAAACCCCACATACATAGACGCGAGCAACATCGCGTCTTTGGCACATATTTTGATTATTTCTCCAAAGTTTTCCCACGCATGGAGATATTTTTGCTATAAATATAGTACAATTGTTCTAGCTTGAATAGACGACAAATGAGTAAAGGCGATCGTCATCTTGTCAAAACCTTAGATTATTTTATAAAAAAATCCTTGTTTTAACCACCCCTAAGTCTATTGTCGGGTTCAAAATCTTTCAATTCCCCGCAGGGGTAAGGCTTCACCATCAAATTAAAAGCTCACACCTAGTTAAATATTTAGTCTCATGTTACTGAAGACACAAGAGAAAGGTGCAATTGCAACCAAAAGCGATCGGGCAATTGCTCAAACTCACATTGAGCAATACGCTGAAGAAAACAAAAGCGTTGATGCGAAAAACTTCTACTTTCGAGCGCTGTCTGATGCCACCGAAACTATTCTACGTTATGCTTTCTTTTTAGCTGACTTGAAAAAGACGCACTCGAAAAGACAATATAAACAAATACTTTCACAGTATGGTTTTTTAGGTGAAGAGAAAAAATATCTGAAGGTAGCAGCAGCTTTTGAAAAGTTCTCTCCCGATAACTTAGCACCCATCGAGCCAGCAACGATATTTCAATTAGCACAAAACAGCAATAAATACCAGCCAGTACTCGATCAATTGCTAGATTTAGCAGAAATTTCCCAACCTACGGTACGCGAGTTAATTAAAAAGCACCGCACTCCCAAGCAACCAAAACCGCAAAAACCCAGTATTTGGCGTCGCACGAGAAATGGCGCTAGATATTGTCAAATTCCTCCAATTCATGAAGTAGATGAAAAAACCGGAACGACGCTACAAAAGATGATCGATGAAGAGGGATTATTACCACAACAAATTGTCGCGGAAGCTATAGCGCTACGTTTAGCATATCAGCAAGGGCGGATAAAAATCGTTGAAGAAACAGCAAATTAAGTTTAACTTCTTTCGGATACAGCTTTGAGAAAGATAGAAAAAATCAAGTTTTGTATGGCGATCAACTTTTTGGCGATCGCCTTTTATGTTTAATATTAAATGAAGCCAGTAGGGTGCGTTATGCAAGAGTGCTAACGCACCGTTTGAAGGCTTTGGTGCGTTACGCTACGCGATAACACACCCTACAGATACTTTTTGGCGATCGCCTTTTTACGTTTAATATTGAATAAGCAATTATTTTATTCAATCAAGACTATAAAGTTAAAATGAGTACAAAAGACCTTTTGCTGAGAGAAATTGAGCAAGTTCCAGAATTCCTCTTAACGGAAGTGCTTGATTTCCTGCAATTTCTCAAAGCTAAACATTTAGAACAAAATACACAAATAAGCATTCTTAGCGAATCTTCCTTAGCAAAAGACTGGTTGAAACCAGAGGAGGATGAAGCTTGGCAGGATTTGTAAAAGCAGATGTTGTTATAGTTCCTTTTCCTTTTTCAGACTTAACACAAGCTAAAAGACGACCTGCACTGGTAGTAGCAGTATTGCAGGGAAATGACCTTATACTTTGTCAAATCACAAGTCGCTTAGTTACAGATCAATATGCAATTTCTTTAGAAGTCGATGATTTCAGTATTGGCAGTCTCCGGCAAAGTAGTAATATTAGACCAAATCGTTTATTTACAGCAGATAGAGAAATTATCCTCTCTAAAGCAGGTCAAATTAAGCCGGAAAAACTGAATGAGGTGATTATCAAGATAGTAGAAATTTTGCAGCAATAGTTGAGAGTTAAATCGAATAATAAAGCGGGAAAGACTTTGCATCCTTCGGCTTGACATACACTCGCTGTTGTGGTTCCAAGCGTAATTGGTCAAAGCGATCGCGTGTTAAATGCGCTGTCACCACTTGTCCATCATCTAAAGTTAGTTCTACCTGAATTTCCCAACCCAAATGTATCAACCGACTCACCCTAGCTGGTACAGTTGAGCCGTTAGCATTCGTTTCTATAATTACATCTTGCGGACGTAAAAACATTTCTGGGTTTGCCGAATCAAATCCGTTACTTTGGAAAATCCGCGAAGAACTCGGCAACACGTTCACCGGACCAATAAAGCTCATCACAAACGCCGAAGCGGGATGATCGTAAATTTCTGCTGGTGTTCCTACCTGTTCCACACGTCCTTTATTCATCACCACAATCTCATCTGAAACTTCCATCGCTTCTTCTTGGTCGTGGGTGACGAAAACTGTGGTAACATGAACTTCATCATGGAGGCGTCGTAACCATGCTCGTAAGTCTTTACGGACTTTGGCATCAAGTGCCCCAAAAGGTTCATCAAGTAATAAAACATTAGGTTCAACAGCTAGCGCTCGTGCTAATGCTACCCGTTGTCGTTGACCACCAGAAAGTTGCGAAGGATAGCGATCGCCTAATCCGCTCAATTGCACCAATTCTAACAATTGCTCTACCCGCGCCTTAATTTTCGCTTTCGGCGCTTTGCGAAGCTCCAAACCAAAGGCAACATTTTTCCGCACAGTCAGATGCTTAAACAAAGCATAATGCTGAAATACAAATCCAATATTTCGATCTTGTACGCTTTGGTATGTGGCATCTTTACCAGTAAGCAATATTTTGCCACTATCCGGCATTTCCAAACCCGAAATTAAGCGCAGCAGCGTAGACTTTCCTGAACCCGATGGTCCAAGTAAAGCGACAAGAGAGCCACTCTTAATTTCTAGATTGACATCATCAACCGCTTTGAAACTGCCAAATTGCTTGGATACGTTCTCAACTACTATGCCCACTTACCCTGCACCTCTGCAAATAATCACCCGTTAGTTGGTAGATTAAGCGTGTTCTATACATATATCACAGACTGTTGCTTTTGGATTAACAAGATTGGCAATGGGGCAATGGGCAATAGGCAATGGGCATTGGGCAATGGGCAATGGGCATGGGGCATTGCTAATAATTCTTTCCCCTTTCCCCCTCTTAAAAAAGCCCTTTTCCCCTCTTAAAAAATGCCCATTGCCCAACTTTAGTTTTTGTAGCGAAAAATTAAGGAATGTTGCATTTCACGCTTTTGCCGAAGCCGGAGAGACAAAAGAGCCAAAAGTACGTGGTAGTATGCTTTCGGTAAATGTCAAGATTGGGAGAAGACCTTTGACACTACGGGTTGCTGTTGTTGGGTCAGGTCCAGCTGGTTCTTGTGCCGCCGAAACCTTGGCGAAAGCTGGAATTGAAACTTACCTATTTGAGCGCAAGCTAGACAATGCCAAGCCTTGTGGCGGTGCAATTCCCTTGTGCATGGTGAGTGAGTTTGATTTGCCTCCGGAGATTATCGATCGCCGGGTGCGGAAAATGAAAATGATTTCGCCCTCCAATCGTGAGGTCGATATCAATTTAGTAAATGAAGATGAATATATAGGAATGTGCCGTCGCGAAGTGCTGGATGGCTTTTTGCGCGATCGCGCGGCAAAACTCGGCGCAAATTTAATTAATGCCACTGTTCATAAACTCGATATACCCACAAACAATACAGACCCGTACACCATTCATTACGTTGACCATACGGAAAGCGGCGCACAGGGTATTGCAAAAACCCTGAAAGTTGATTTAATTATTGGTGCCGATGGAGCAAATTCCCGCATCGCCAAAGAGATGGATGCTGGAGATTATAATTATGCGATCGCTTTCCAAGAGCGCATTCGTCTACCTGACGACAAAATGGCATATTACAACGACCTCGCCGAAATGTACGTTGGCGATGACGTTTCTACCGACTTTTACGCCTGGGTTTTCCCCAAATACGACCACGTAGCTGTCGGCACCGGCACAATGCAGGTTCACAAAGCCAGCATCAAACAGTTACAAGCTGGTATCCGTGCCCGCGCTGCCCGAAAACTCGCCGGCGGTCAAATTATCAAAGTCGAAGCACACCCGATTCCCGAACATCCCCGTCCTCGTCGCGTTGTCGGTCGCATTGCTTTAATAGGTGATGCTGCTGGCTACGTTACCAAGTCCTCTGGTGAAGGCATTTATTTTGCCGCAAAATCTGGGCGGATGTGCGCTGAAACGATTGTAGAAATGTCCAATGGTGGTGTCCGTATTCCTACAGAAGGAGACCTTAAGGTTTACTTGAAGCGTTGGGACAAAAAATATGGACTCACCTACAAGGTGTTGGACATCCTGCAAAATGTCTTTTATCGTTCCGATGCTACCCGCGAAGCATTCGTAGAAATGTGCGGTGACATGGATGTGCAACGGCTAACTTTTGATAGCTATCTGTATAAGACAGTTGTTCCAGCCAACCCCATCACCCAACTAAAAATTACTGCAAAGACTATTGCTAGTCTACTTCGCGGTAACGCCTTAGCGCCTTAAGGAGAGTGGCGGAGTGCAGGAGTGGGGGAGTGGAGGAGTGCGGGAAGATGAGCAATAAATTCCTCCCTGCCCCCCTGTCCCCAGTTGATGTGTATTTTTCTCTGACGGGATAAGTAATCGCCACGATAAATTCCAAATTATTTGTTATAGTAAAAAGGCAGTAGTAAATACGTAGAGAAGATACCAGTATGCTTGCTTACATGCAAGATGCTTGTACCAAGTGATTATTCAATAAAAACAGAGCAGTCTACGACCTTGTTTTCAGTAGTTCCCCAATCAGGGCACATCAGTCTACTAAGCATCTACAAATCAATTTAGACTAATACACGCATCAAATCTACTGAAAATTTTGGCTTAACATCATCAAAAGCTGTTTAGTGAATAAACTCTTTTGAGAAGAAATTACAAATTCAATATAAAGAGTTCATGAAAATGGCAAGAATAGGTTGGCATATCTTCCGTGTATTTATTACTGTGGACGGGTCGCCAACTTGAGACAAACTCCTGGATAGGAGTTGCAGCTTAACTATGAAACTAAGTTCAGTTTTTCTTACTACTTTGTCTGCTTTTGCTGTTACTGCTTTAACAGCGCTTGGTTTCTCCGGTCAAGCTCAAGCTCTAACTTTTTCAGGTAACTCGAGTGGTGCGTGGGGAGAACCAACTCCAGGAGGGATGAATACCAAACCCATCTATTCAGGTGTGGGAAGTAATTCATTTAGCTGGGGAGATCCTGATGACTTTGGCACGGGTCCAAATCAACTTACCTTTGCGGGAAATACTTTTTCGAGTGAAATGGGATCTTTATTTAAGATAGGTGATTTAACCTACTTTAATGGATCTGTCACCCCAAATACAAGCGTTGATTTTGTACCTTTAAATTTCTATGTATCATTCGGCGATCGCCTTAATCTTAGTGAAGTTTTTGACTTCAACTTTCAGTTAGTCAATACACCCAACGATTCAACAAATCCTGTGGATAACGCAGATTTTGTTTATGTGGGTAAAAACTTTGGCAATCGCAATTTTACCTTTGCTGACAAGAAATATACACTGGAGCTAACTGGCTTTAGAGAAGAGGCAAGCACTACTGATGTCAGCGACTTTAGAGTTCTTGAAGGACAAAAAACCACAGCAGCTATTTTTGCTAAAATCACCGAGGTTCCATCAAATTCAAAAACGATTCCCGAACCTGGGACTGTTGCTGGTTTATCCCTATTAGGAATCTACCTGATTTCCCGCCGGAAATCCACGAATAGCTAATAGCTAATGGCTAATGGCTAATGGCTAAATTTTTGGGAAAATTAAATATACAGAACAAGATTGGCACTCTCTGAACTTTTTCAGAAGAGAGTGCCAATTTATGTCTTAATTGACCCAATTGAGAGTTATTTTACTCGACTAGTGAAGTGGAAGCACTCTCAGTGGATGGAGGGACGCTGGGTAACTCAAGGCAGTATCCCGCACCATATACGGTCTTGATGTAGCGCGGATGGCGGGGGTCTGGTTCTAGCTTAGTTCTCAGATGGCGGATATGCACTCGAATCGTTTCAATGTCATCATCTGGATCGTAGCCCCAGACTTCCCGAAGGATTTCGCTAGGAGAAACTGTTTGTCCGTGACGTTGCAATAAACAGTGAAGTAACTCAAATTCCAAGTGAGTCAGTTTCACAGTGTCATGGAACCATATCGCCTCAAATCTTTCTGGAACGAGGGTCAGTGATCCATAATTGAGAATTTCGCTGTGCTTGGCAGCTTGGGGGATGCGGTCAGTACGGCGCAATAATGCTCGTACTCGTGCCAGCATTTCTTCGACTTCAAACGGCTTGGTGAGGTAGTCATCCGCGCCAGCATTGAAGCCTTCTACTTTATCTTGAGTCTGGCTTAAAGCGGTCAGCATCAACACGGGAATTTCAGAGGTGCGATCGTCCCGTCGCAGGCGTTGGCAAACGGTAAATCCATCTACTCTGGGCAACATCAGATCGAGCATGATTAAGTCTGGTTGCAGCTGGAGAGCCAGCGCCTGACCTTTGATGCCGTCTTCAGCTTGGCTGACATCGTAGCCAGCCATTTCCAAGTTGACGGCTACAAGTTCGGAAATCGCTGGGTCATCGTCTATGACAAGAATCCTCGGCATTCGTAAAAATTTACTACTACTAGTTAAGGATAATTAAGAATCTTTGGGAGATACAAAGATTGCTTTAATGATTATAAAAAAGATTTTAAATCTAAAATAAACATTAAGACTAAATTACATTAAAATCTATATATTATGTGTTACGCTGCCTACAATCCGCCTCGATTTTTGCAAAACGGTGTCGCCATGACCGTATATGCCGCTTTGTGGGGCAGACGTTATTGGCAAACTACTGCTGAAGATCCTGAGCCACCTTATGAAGAACAAATATTTACAGGTGGACAAGGTGTACCAATTTATGGCTTGGTTGCTATACCAAAAAACGCTCATAGCACGATTGTTGGTACTTACGGCATTACAGGCGAGTTAGAAAAAGAATGGTTTTTGAGAGTGTTGGGACGCAAAGCATACGCTCAAGGATACGCGGTAGTATTGTTTGATTGGCGTGCCCACGGGAAAACAGCAGAATTATCGCCGACTTTGACCAGCGATGGTTTGTATGAAGGGGAAGATTTTGTTCGCATAGCGGCGGCTGCTAAGGCTATGGGATGCCCTGGAAAGTTTTGGTTTACGGGATATTCTCTAGGAGGACAGCTGGCGTTATGGGCGCTCAAAGCCGCTGTAGAATTGACTAGGGCAAATAAGAATTTAGGGATAACAGAGAATGAGATTGGCGGTGGAGCGGTAATTTGCCCGAGTTTGGATTCTTTGCGATCGCTTTCTTATTTAGTTAGACAACCCGTTGGTAAATATTTTGAAGCAGGTATCGCCAGCAATTTAAAAAAACTCGCATGGCGAATCCACGATCTGCATCCGGGAACCCTAGATCCAAAAGCGATTGAACGAGCTAACAGTATTTGGGGTTTTGATGAAGAATTGGTAATCGAGCGATTGGGTTTTCCCACCGTTGAGGCTTATTACAAAGCAAGCAGCGCTTTACAACTGCTGCCAAAGCTGGAAAAACCAACTTTGATTATATACGCCCAGGATGATCCATTTTTTCATCCAGCGATCATCCCAGAATTAGAAGCCGCTTGTGAGGAGAATCCGATGATAGATTTGTTACTTACCCCTCACGGTGGTCATATAGGCTATTTAAGCAGCAAAAAAGGACAGCGCCAAGCACAAGACCCTGATCCCTGGTGGGCTTGGAATCGGACTTTAGAATGGCTGGCAGAGAAAAGTGGCAGAGGGGGAGAGGGGGGGATAAGGAGAGGGGGGGATAAGGAGAGGGGGGGGGTAAGGAGATGAGGGAGACAACTATCCACTATCTAGTAACAACTAACTCTTGACAAGTGACAAATGACCAATGGCTAAAAGCACCGACAGATTTAACTTTGTCGAGGGATGATGTGCATGTGTGGCGAGTTGAGCTCTCGCTGCCGCAATCACAATTGCAAAAATTGGCAGAAACTCTATCCAGTGATGAACAAGTTAGGGCTAACAGATTTCATTTTGAACAGCATAGGCAGCATTTCATCGCTGGTCGTGGTATGCTGCGAACTATATTGGGGCGTTATTTGGGTGTAGAGCCGCAAGCGTTGCAATTTGAATATGAAGCTCGTGGTAAACCGATTTTAGCTGATACATTTGCCAAGAGTGGGTTGTCGTTTAACTTGTCTCATTCGCAGGGGTTAGCGCTGTATGGAGTTTGCAGGCGACCGATTGGTGTAGATTTAGAATGTATACGTGAAAATACTGATGTAGAAGCTCTGGCAAAACGGTTTTTTACAGAAAGAGAATATGAGGTAGTGCGATCGCTTCCTCCCAACCAACAGCAACAAGTCTTTTTTCGTTACTGGACTTGCAAAGAAGCTTATTTAAAAGCAACGGGAGCAGGACTATCTCAATTAGAGCAAGTAGAGATTTTGCTCACACCAACACAACCAGCCAGGTTGCAATCCGAAGAATGGAGTTTAACAGAACTAATACCTGCTAATAATTATCTTGGTGCTGTTGCTGTTGCCGATCAAAACTTGCATTTGCAGTGTTGGCAATTTTGAAATAAATCAAACCACAGATAATCATCTGTATAGACTTCTTGCAGAAGTAGGGTAAAGGGGAAAGGGGAAAGGGGAAAGGAGCAGGAAAAAAGCTCTCTCACTTCGGGTGCAAAAAAGACTTTTGCAAGAGGTCTTATGTATGTATATTTCGTTTTTGCCTCTTTCTATCACTAAACCAATTTTCTTACATCTATTTTTTGCAACCATTCCCGGACGTATTCCATCCCTTGATCTAAAGAAATATTCGGCGTATAACCTAACTGATTCTTTGCTTTCTCAATCGAATAAGCATAACGTCGAGTTAAAAAATCTATAGATTCAGGCAAAATATCTACTTCTTGACCTAATATTTTTTGTTGCAAACATTGCAGCCGAATTAAAAACTTAACTACAGATGCTGGCAGAGAAAAAGGTTTAGGTAAATTTGCAACTTTAGCTAAACGAGTAGCATATTCTTTCCAAGTAGTTTCTTGCCCATCAGTGATATTAAAGGCTTCTCCGTAAGCTTCTTTTTCAATAGCGAGAAAGATTGCATCAATTAAATTATCTATATATACATGATTCATTATTCCGCTTCCACCGTTGGCTAGAAAAAACTTTCTTTGATGCATTAGTGAAAGCGGACGAATTACCCAAGAGTTACTTCCGGGTCCATAGACATCTGCCGGTCTAATAATAATCACTCCGAAATCTGGCGAATTCAGCTTTAAGAGTTCCTTTTCAGCTTCAATTTTAGTTTGACAGTAAGGATTATTATCACCGGAAAAAGGCCCTTCTTCTGTCACTTTATCAGGATAATTAAAGCCATATACCATGACACTGGAGGTGTGGATAAAGATTTTTGCACCAGCGTTTTTGGCAGCTTTAGCCATATTCAGACTTCCACCAACATTCACCTCGCGAAACTCTTCTAATGCGCCTCCTTCTTTCACCAGGGCGGCTGTATGTAGTACAATATCAACGCCTTGACAAGCTTCTTTGGCTGCAACTGGGTCGGTGATGCTACCAATAACTACTTCTGCACCGAGGTCTTGAGCTAGTTTTGCCTTACCTGGGGAGTGTTGGAGTCCCCGAACATGCATATTGTTAGCGATCGCTAATTCGGTAGCACGCAAGCCAATAAATCCCCCAATTCCAGTTATTAGTAAAGTTTTGTCTTCAATATTCATAAATTCCTTTGAGTATTGATTTCCAAAAAGCATATTTTTTCGCTCTCGTTCCCAGTCTCCGACTGGGAATGCATTCATCGAGGCTCTGCCTCAACTAAAATCAATAAAGGCAGAGCCTTTTATATTGCATTCCCATGCAGAGCATGGGAACGAGAATGAACCAGCATGACAAGTTTAATCAGCCAAATTCAAGAAGCCGCTTTCAATCAAATAAGCGGTATAAGTCATAAACAATTTGGAGTCAATTGGCGCACAAACAACCCCACTTCCTGCTAATGCATTGACGGTATCCTCACAACTGATTTCCGGTCTTCTTGCTTTTAAATATAAATCTGGTATTGTCAATTCTTCTTCAGATCTACGCTCAAGCAAAAAGGGACGCAGCGTGTATAAAGGATTTTCGGCAGAAGTCACATCGTTAATTAATTTTTCTTGCCAAGCATCGTAAGAAATCACATCAACTGGATAGCCAAACGAGCGCACCCAATCAACTAAAACAGTTAAAGGGACAGGTTGAGGATGTTGCAAGTGGAAAGCCTTACCTATCGATTCTTTCTGTCTTGATAGATGAACAATAGCTTTACTTACATAGTCCACAGGAGACATATCCAACATATAATCGACTTCCGGGAAACTTCCCATCTGAAGACAACCTTTTGCCATCAAACAGATAAAATCGTGTGTATTGGAAATACCTGTTTGGCTGTGTCCGGCTATTAATGGGGGCCTGTGGATAGTAATTGGGAGTCCGCGCTCTCCGGCAATTTTAACTAGCTTTTCTGCAACCCATTTTGTTTGAGAATAACCAAGATGAATACCTTCCCAATGCTCAAATTCATCGTCTTCTTTGACAACTTTGCCAGCATAAGCATTAGATTCAAAAACAGCCACGCTGGAAACGTAATGTACAGGTTTAACTTTGATTTGACATGCTAATTTCAAAATTTCCTGAGTTCCCAGAACATTGGCTGCTTTTAATGCTGAGTAGGGATAAACATAATTCAGCAAAGCAGCACTATGATAAATAGTGTCAATATTTGTCGCCAAAATTTGAAATTGTTCAGCACCAATTCCTAACAATGGCTGAGACAAATCGCCAACAACAGGAATGATACGGGAATTAAACTTATCATCCCAAAGCGCATATTGTTGGAGATTTTTGATCAGTTTACTTTTGCCTTCTTCTACATTGGCAGCGCGTACCAAGCAGTAGATAGTAGTATGGGTTTGCTGTAGCAATTCTTCGATTAAGAAAGCTCCGAGAAAACCTGTACCTCCAGTTAGAAAAATTCGTTCTGGTTCAACTACAGGTTCAAAAAATATGGTTACAGGACGGATGCTAGGGTCGAGAACAGCTTCAGCTTTTAAATCTACGATAGGGGTTGTATTCTTGATGACCGAATTTGAATCACCGAGAACTTTTGTATCTTCTAATTCTTCAGCTAAACGCTGTGAAAGCGATTCAATATTGGGATAATGCCACAGTAGAACAGGAGACGGTTGAAAACCAAGTAAATCTTCCAATCTACTGACAATCATCATTGCTTGTGCTGAACTTAAGCCGTAGTTTTCCAAGTTTTCTTGGATATCTATTTCATCGGTTTCGACTTTGAGCAATTCAGCAAGATTGGAGACTAAAAAGGTTTGGATATCTTCAGCACTTTGAGGCTGATTTGCAGTATTTGATAAACTCATTTCCACACCTAAAATTTAGAAACTTCCGGACGATATTGACTGTAAAAATCTGCTACTTGCAATCCTTGAATTTTCAAGTTTTGTATGCGGTATAAAAATGCTGCTCCTGTCATAATGTGATGAGCTACATCAACTACTCGGCGATTTTCTGGCTCAGACAAATAGGAACCGCGCACCCAGTCATTAAAACTGCCCATCGCTGGACCGCACCAAATTTGATAATCGACTTCTCGACCTTTTTCACCAGAACTAGACCAACGCGAAGATAAGCCTAAATACCAGCGAAAAATTAGAGCCATTTTCAATTTAGGATTATTGACTGCTTTCGCCAATTTTTCCGGATTTTTTTGCGATAAATAAGCCGCAGTTCCTTCCCATACTTCAGCTATAGTCTTGCGGAAAACTTGTTTTTCTAATTTCTCTCTTTCAGCAAGAGGAATTTCTTCGACCGAGTTATAACTTCTGTATAACTCATATAATTTCTGCGCTCGCATGGGGAAGAGAGTTGCTCTTTTAAGAACTTGAAGTTTTACCCCCATTTCAAACATATCTGCTGCTGGAGCCATGATGACATCAGCCATTTCTGCTTGAGCTAACAATTTCTTAGTATGTTCGCAAGCTCCAGATTCAATACACGACTGATTAATTGAACCAGTAACGACAAAAGCAGCACCCATCATAAAAGCAGCTAACGCTGATTCTGGGGTGGCAATTCCTCCAGCTACACCAACTCTAATGGGTTTTTCGTATTGATATTGTTCTTGAATTTGATCTCTCAAGGCAATAATTGAAGGTAACATACAAACAAGAGGACGATTGTCTGTATGACCACCTGAATCAGCTTCGGCAATAATATCATCAGCCATTGGAACTTTGGCTGCTAAATTAGCCTGCAATTCGCTGATTAATCCTTGTTGAAGTAGCTCTTTGACGATTTTTATTGGTGCTGGTTGTATAAATTTTGTGGCAACTTCTCGGCGCGAAATTTTAGCAATGACTTTATTTTTAATTTCAATTTCATTTGCCGCATTCAAACTCAGCCCAGCAACTCGGTAATAAACAATGTTGGGAGTTAAGTCTAAAAATGCAGAAGCTTCTACAGTTGTTACGCCATATTTAAGGTATAAATCTACTGCACGACGTTCAATAGCGAGTTCGTTGGGACTGTGAATTAAATTAAAAGCGTAGGGACCATAAGGTAAAGCTTCTTGAATGCTTTTAATGGCGACTTCCAAACGTTCTGGACTTAATCCACCTGCACCAAAGGAACTCAAAATTTTCGCTTTTCCTAGTGCAATAACCATTTCTTCGGAAGCAATACCCCCAGCCATTGCACCAGTCGCATAGGCATATTTGACATTATAAGAAGAGAGAAAAGTGGGATCGCCTAAGTTTTGGATTGAAATTGGAGGAACAGCCATCAGCAGTTCTACTGTTCCTGGTTTACCGCTATGCTCGTTAGGACAGGAATAACCTTCGTTAGTGACACCAATTCTGCCTTCAACTCTAACGATATAACAAGGTTTATCTATAGCCAAAAGTTTTTGTTTGATGCCTTGGCGGTCAAAAGATACACAATCTAAGGAACATTTCCAAAGCTGATTTGGGTTATAAGATGAGGCAGAAAAACAAAGCCCATCATTATATTTATTCGATAGCGTATCTACAGTTTTCAATGTGGTTAACCCTCGAATTGTAAGTAAGAAATGGGTAATGGCGTAGAGACGTTCCAGCGGAACGTCTCTACTGTAATTTCCTTTATTGATTCAGCAAATTTTCAGCGCAGGCTAACTGTAATTGAATGATTTCACTCATTTGCTGGCTAAATTCCTGTCTAGCTTGTAGAAACGCGCTGTGGGTTTTTGTAATGCTTGAATTGTTGTTACTCAATTTTTCATACTGACAATTACGTAAATTGTTTAGATTTACTGTATGATTTATCTCGGTTGCAACGGCTGGATGAGAAATCGATTGAGTAATTCTCTCTTTCGTGGCGGTGGACTGATAAGATTGTGATATTTCTCTAGCCTGAAAACTGTTATCAATGATATTTTTCACAGGAACTTCCTCTTGCTTTGTTTGGGATGGCGGAATATTGTTATGTTTGCTACCAGCCTTGAGAGAATTTATCAGTTCTCTAGTTGGTTGCTGGGTGGGAACACGTTTCACCACTTTTTTCTGAGCTTGATTTTGGAAAAGTTTCCGGTTTTCTTCACTCAGGATTGTAGAAAGAATTGGCTTACCACCTAAGGTGATATTTCTAATTGTTGGTAATCGTTGACTTGTAGTTTCTTTTGCCTGAATGTAGAGCGGTGATAAGTCGAGTTCAACTCGATGGCTGACAAGTTTGGCTAATGCTTTGACAAAAGATGTATGGTCATCTACACCTCTTCGATTTAGAGATACGGTGAGATGTTCTTTGCCATCGAGAATTTTGTCAATCCACCGAGAACAAACACTACCCGCACCTGCTTCGATAAAGATTTTGGCTCCATCGGAGTAGACTTGATTAACTAACTGGAGAAAATCAAGTTGTGAGCAGAGGACTTTTGCGACACTGTGAGCGATCGCCTGACTCTCAAGTACAATCGGTTTATGCTCTAGTGCCGAATAAAAAGTAGCATCCGGAAGGTTTTTGCTGGTCGTTAATGTGTTAACTTTAACTAGTTCCTCGTACTCCGATTGCATCGGTTCGCAATGAATTACGTGGTCGAAGGGAGCGCGAAAAGCATCACAAGCCAGGGTTTTAATTACTCTCTCACAAGCTGCTGTTTCACCAGCAATTACAACTTCTTCTGGTGTATTAATTTGAGTTAAGTAAACACGGTTCTCATTTTTAATACACTCTTGCACCTGAGATGCTGATGCTATCAGAACATAGTTACTCCAAAAGTTGTTGTCGTTTGATGTTGCTTTTGGTAATCCCCAATATTCACGAACGGCGTTTTTTGCACCAGATAATCTCTCACCAAATAAAGGAGATGAGTTAAAGTTGTTACTCCCTTGATAAAAATTGCTCCAAATTCCTTGAGCAACCATCATGCTAGTTTCACCCAAGCTATATCCAAAGACAAATTTTGGCTTGATTTGGAAATCGTCTTGGATGATTGTTGTGGTGAGTCTGGTATGAAGCATTTCCGCTTCAAATAATGCCAAAGAATCATCTAATAGTTGCTTTTCCAGAGTTTCTAATTGTCTGGTTGTCAACTTATTTAAGCTTCTCGGAAATACCAATCTCTCAACGTCAGCAGCACGTTTGTAAAGACTTTGAACAATCTCGTCATTATGGACTTTGGGAAATAAGCGAAACAAATTTCGACCAAGACCAACATAAGCGTTGACTGCTGCTGGATAAACGTAGGCAATACCGCCTTGTTTACCTAACGGTTTAGCCGTAAAATAACTACCAAGAGGTGTTAGCCAATCTATATCTTTTTCAAAGGCATTATTTACACCTTTGCGGGCAGATTCGATTTCTCTGGTTAATTCTTTTTTGTTACGTCCGAGAATGGAGAGAGCGTATTTGGCATCAGAATTCTGTTTAAAAGTAGTAAAACTATGGCTAGCTGTAGCTGACAGAGAAGGAGACTTTTCGATGCTTTGTTGAAGTGCGGTAAGATGCTCTAATAATTCGGTGCGATCGCTTGCTGTAATTGGAAACAAATAAAATGGCGTTTGTTGTAAATATGTACTGCTGCGTTCTTCCTGGTTCGGTTGTTCCGACAAGATGACGTGGGCAAATGTCCCATCTATGCCCATATTGTTAATTGCGGCAAATCGACGCGTGCTATCTTTGCCGAGAAACCAAGGTCTAGATTCGGTCGCGACGTAAAAAGGGCTACCTTGCCAAACTTGCGGCGTTTTCACTCCAGACCATTTCGGACAACCGGGAATATATCTGTGATACAGACACAATGCGGTTTTTATCAAACTAGCGATTCCCGATGCCACAAAGGTGTGACCGATGTTAGCTTTGACACTACCAATCGCGCAGTCTAATCCACTTCCTGTGGGAGGATAGGCTCGGAGTAACCCAGTAATTTCCGCTTCGTCTTCCTGGGGAACCCCACTACCGTACACTTCCAGGTAGCTAATTTCTTTCGGCTCAATACCTGCAATCTGGAAAGCTTGTTTACAGACAGAGTTGACGGTTTCCGTATCTGCGGTGACAATACCGCTATTTAATTGAGTTGCAGTATGATGACCTTGCCCGAAGCTAAGAGCATCAATGACTGCATATATACGTTCCCCTTTTTCTAGCGCGGTGTCGTGACGTTTGAGCACAACTGCTCCCGCACCTTCCCCAACCATCCAGCCGTCTGCTTTCTGGTCATAACTTAAAGTCGGGACACCTGTATTAATTTTTGCCAATTGGCTTCTCAACAAGACGTTTTCCACGCCGCCAGCTAAGTCTACAGCGCCGACTAGCACAGCATCAACTTCGCCGGAGATAAGTAGCATTTCTGCGACTTCCAACGCCTTGAGGGCGGAATTTTCCACCGCTGTGATGGTGAAGGAAGGACCGCTAAAATTCCACAGCGAAGAAACCCGACTCGCCATGATGTTACCGATGTAACTGAGATATTCACCAATTTCTACTTGATGGTGAAGTCCCTCTTTAACAATTGTTTCTAATTGAGTGACTTTTTCGGCAGGTAAGAAAATTTCTCCAGCGTTTAAACCATCTTTTATTTGCCAGGAAAAATCCCATCGTTGCTGTAACTGGTGAACAGATAGTTCGGTTTCAGCAGCAATAATTACTGCGACATTTTCACCCTCTTTAATTTGTGCATCTTTCAAAGCGCGATCGGCAACTTTTAGCAGTAACAATTGTTGCGGATTTAACTTTTCTACTTCATTTGGGGGAATTTTGTAAGCTAAAGTATCGATTTCAAAATCTTTAATGTATGCTCCTACTGGTGCTTTACCTTCTGGCAAATCGTACTTTTTAAGTAAGTTTTCTTGTTCTTCGATACCTTGCCATCTTTTCGGTGGTAAAGAAATAAAATGCTGTGTTCCGTCATAAATGCTACGTTCAAAAGCATCTAATCCATTGCACTCGCCAAAAAAGGCATCCATACCGACGATAGCAATTTTCGCAGATTGTTCAGTCATTTTCTTTTTCCCCTCTTTCTACAATCAAATGGGCGTTAGTTCCACCAAAACCAAAAGCACTTATAGCTGCACGCTTAACTGATGCTTGGCTGCGCCATTTAGTGGCATTTATAACAATTCTTTTAGGTGCAATTACATTGTCATCAGAGCCTATAGGATCGGTGACATTAATAGTCGCAGGAATTACATCTCCACACATGCTCAAAATGACTTTCATTAAGCTCACCGAACCGGCAGCAACCATTAGGTGTCCGACATTTGCCTTTACAGAACCGACTAAAGGTGTCGCTTGATGTTCACCAAAAAATACCTCGACAGAGTTAAATTCGGTGGTATCTCCTAATAATGTACCGGTAGCATGGCACTCCATGTAATCGATATCTTTCGGGCTGAGTTCAGCCTCAGTGTATGCTCGCTCAAAAGCCATAATTTGCCCTTGAGAATTAGGACTTAATAAATGCTTGCCCCTACCATCGTTTGAAAGTCCAATGCCGCAGATTGTCGCTAAAATGTTATCGCCATCTCTGATAGCATCACTGTGTCTTTTGAGGACAAACATACCTATGCCTTCGGCGGTTATTAGCCCTCTGGATGTGTTGTCTAAAGGACGGCTGATGTCATTTTCAGGATATCCTTGGATACCAGAAAAGAACATTCGCAAAAAGAGCGGGTCTGAGCAACTAATTCCCCCAGCTATCATCAAGTCAGCTTTATGCGATCGCAAATAATGACATGCCAGTTTAATCGCATATAAAGGTGAAGAACAAGCTGCGTCTAAGCAAAAATGAATATTCGATAAAGACAGAGCTTGAGCGACCATCGCTGCTGGAAAGCCTGATATCATAGCGTTATAAGGAGACGCTTTGATAGATGTCGGTAAAGAAGACAAATGGAAGTCTTTATCTTGCAAAAGTTCTTGAATTGCTGGCTGTATTGTTTGCTGGTAAATAGGAGCAAACAATTTATTAGAAGCTTTGGTAGGTAAAGATAAAGTACCTAAAATTACGCCGCATTTGGAAAGTACAGCTTGATTACCCAAATAACCACTTTGCTGAATCGCTTGTTTAGCAGCATACAGCGACCATTGAAAAGTGTTATCCAAACTAGCAAGTAGTTCGGGTGGTAAATTATATTCGGTTGGCTCAAACTTAAAGTTACGGACAAATCCTCCATTGAGGTTATAGATTGTTTCGGGTTTACCTTTTACTGGATCGTAAAAGATTGCCGGATCTACTCCGATATCCTCAATAGTTACAGATGATATTGAATCTTTCTGTTCGTTAAGATTCTGCCAGAATTCTTCTGGGTTTTTAGCCCCAGGAAAAAGGCACGATAAGCCAATTATGGCGATTTTCTCCACTGCTGATATCCTCGTTTGGGTTTAGCAAAAAGGGGAGATATCAATTCAAAATTCAAAATTCAAAATTCAAAAATTTAAATTAAGTATTTTCAATTGCTTTATACCAAGTTGCGAGTAAATATGTCATTCTGAGCGGAACATAGACTAATTTAGTAATCTTGGAAAAACCTCTGTCTTGGAAAGCTTTGCTCGGAGGAAACCTCCGCTCAAACTTTCCGCTCCCCTTGTAGGGGAATTTGACTCCCTCTGGAAGGGGGTTAGGTTTTTGATTACTGAATTGATGTTCTAGCTGAGGATGACTTTTTTACGTTGATGCGACTTGGTATTAGTACTCCCCGAACTTGAAAGGATTTACGCTATTCCCCAAACTGAAAAGGATTTATCAGGATTTACGCTGTTGTCGGACTGGAAGTAATGTTACTCGTTTTCGACTTGAAGATTACTTGATAAAAAACCGCAGAGACGCAGAGAACGCAGAAAAAGATGTAGCAAGTGAGTAAAAAAGTGAGGAATTTGTAGTTAGCGCTTCAGCGCTAACGCGGGAAAATTACTTACGCTTTGATAATTGCATGGGCCAAATTACGGCTTTTGCTCCCATAATGCGTGAGTAAATTTCTCCTTCGCGACTGTGTAGAATGAAATTAGCAGTTACGCTGCTTTGTGTTTTTCCTTCGATTTCGCACGAAACATAAAAAGGTTCGTTGGATGGTGTGACTGCAAACTGTTCGGAATGAGTTAACTGTCCGGGTAAGCAAACTTCTTGATGTAAATGGCTTAACCAAATCCATAAGGATTGTGTACTTAAGTCAGTTGTGTAAGGATTATGCCAGCGAACTGGAAATTGTCCTTGTTCTTGTTCTGTAATTTTTTCCCAAAGACATTCTACAGTAATTTTTTCGGAATTGATGTTTAAAACTCTGGTGATTTGCTGAAAAGCTGGTCCGTGAAATAATGTGGAATCTCCATTTTGATAAAATGCTTTACCAGTGGTGGTAATGATGTTATCTTCTTCCAGATTAAGTCCATCATAAATAGGAACGGCTGGCATTTGTCGCAAAAGGGTTACAAAAGCTTTGAAATGATAGTGAGTTCTTCCTTGTGGATTTTTACTCAAAATTGTAGCTTGAAATTCGATGCTTTGAGAACCAACTTTAGCAATTTCTTGCAGTTCTAAAATATGTTCACTAGCTAAAGTTTCATTGAAAGTAATTCCTTTCAATACTTTGAACTCTCGGCAATTGTTATATGTGTAACCTGGGTAGAGTTCTTCGCAAGCGTTAATCATCCATGACATCGCGCAGGTTGCTGGCAAAACTTGATAACCAGCTATTGTATGATCCACTAAAAAGGGATTAGCTTCTAGTGTCATTTTCCGACGAATGCGATAGGTGCGTAGTTCGGAATCTAACTCTGCTGGAGGTGGAGTAATTGGACTACCGATGACAACTTGTGTGGTAGCGCGATTAACAGAATTGAGTTCTTTAACTAACATTTTTGTCCCGACTTCTACCGGAATAATATCAATTCCTCTTTCAGCAAAAGCTTTTTTGAGTTCTGGTGTCACCATCCCACTATCCCAACCACCCCAATTGATAGCGACGACATGACAATCTGGATATTTTTGTTTAATTAGATGAGCCGATTTGTTGAGGATTTCGTTAGCGATCGCATAATCAGTTTGTCCAATATTGCCATAGAAACCAGCTACGGAAGAAAATAACACTAAATGCTGAAGTTGGCTAGGATGTACGCAAGCTAAAAGATTTTCTAATCCTTTAACTTTTGCTGTATAAACCTTTTCAAAATCCTGTTCAGTTTTCTTTTCAATTAACTTATCAGCTAAATTACCAGCACCGTGTATAATGCCTGTGATAGCACCTGTACGCTTAACAACAGCGGCGATTTTCTCGCTTAAGGCGATAGGATTTGTGACATCGACACTAATATATTCTGCCGTGCTTCCTGCCTTTTGAATGGTAGAAATTGTCTGTTTAATTTCTCTGCTGGAAATAATGCTGTTATAAATTTTTTGCACACTCATGGGTGTAGGCTTCTCTCCTTGAGAAAGAATATTTTCCATGATGCGTTTTTTCAGTACAGGTTCTTCAAAACAATCTTGAGCAAAGTCTGGCTCAGATTCAGCGATCGCACTCCGACCAAGTAATATAAATTTCCCAGGTTGATGCTGTGCTAATTTAATAACGCACTGCGCTGTAATGCCTCTTGCACCACCACTAACTAGAAAAACTGATGTTGTAGGATTTTGTGTTTGTGTTGTCATAAATTTCCTGTTAATTATTATGTAGTAAGCACTTCAGTGCTTGAAATGCTTGAAATAGGCGTTTCAACGCCTACTACAGGGGCAGAGAAACCCTGCCCCTACCAACCACTAACAATTTGCGACGCTGACGATGGTTACTCTTCCTTGTGAACCATACGCGACTTCGCTAATACAATTATTCGGGTCGTGAAGTTCGGCTATGATATGCTGTGCTGACTCTTGAGCATTAATGGCAGGATGTAAGTCAATTGCTCGACAAAATACTTTTTGCCATTCCCATTTCAAGGTTTTAGTTAATCCGAATAAACCACCACTGATGGGACCATAATTTACTTTGTGTTCTAGCCCAAATGCTCCATCAAGACGCGCAGTGGTGCAGAACAAACTGCGTCCATAACGTGCGGCTTCATTTAGGGATTTTTTCAGATGTTTGGCGATGAGAAAGACGTGTTTAACGATCGCCTTTTCTTCTGCAAGATAGGGAATTTTCCCGTTGTGGCTGACTTGAAAGGCTGGATTGAGATGGATGAAAGCTCCAACTGCGCCATAATTAGTAGCGATCGCACTCAATTGCTGTTGCAAATGTTCTTCGGTTAAATCCGCAAGCTTGACATTAATCACTCCTGCTGGTAAAACCGATGTTTGGAAAACTACCGATTGAGGGAAACTTAATACAACCACTTTCCAGCCTTTGTCTGTCAGTAATTCAGCCACTTGAGAAGTAGTGAGGGAACCATCATCGGTGATTAAACAAATGTGTCCCTCTGGTAAATCGAAGTCTAAAGAATCGGGTGGAGGCAGAATTTTGAGTTGGACGGGACGACGTTGCACATTATGCTTAACGTTGTCTAATTCCTCGTCTGACTCATACTGAAACTTTTTTTTTTCACCTCCAACCAGCTTCTGGAGATAATCGACTATTTGACCGATGGTGCGTAAATCTCCCAATTCTTCTACATTCGGCTTGGGTAAATCGGGATACATCTCTTGCATCGCTCCCAAGATTTCCACCCGCTTAATCGAGTCAATCCCCAAGTCCGCTTCCATATCCATGTCGAGTTCTAACATCTCTACTGGATAGCCGGTCTTATCACTGGTGATTGCTAACAAAGTTGCACCCAAGTCTGCAATCTCACTAGCTGGTGATGCATCTATTGTTTCAACTGTTTTTGTGATTTCGATTTCTGTAATCAGCGGTATTTCGCTAACTACTGGCTCAGGAATCAAAACCGCAGGAACTTCCGTAGCCGTTTGTACTTCTTGAACAGCTATTTCTACGGATACTTTTTGAGAAGCATGAGATTGCAGATATTCGACAATTTGACCGATAGTGCGTTTTTCTGCTAGTTCTTCGAGATTAGGCTTGGGCAAGTCAGGATACATTTCTTGCAACGCACCGAGGATTTCTACTCGTTTGATCGAGTCAATCCCTAAGTCAGCCTCCATATCCATGTCCATTTCCAGCATCTCGACTGGGTAGCCTGTTTTGTCACTAGTAATGGCTAACAGGTTGTTACCTAACTCAGTCAAATTTATGCTTGTATCAGAAGTAGATGGTAATGTAGTTTGTGTGGTGATTGCTACATTGACGTTGACTGCGGGTGCTTCGACAACAGGTTGAGGTGTTTCTAAGACTTTGGCAACGGGTGCGGGTGTTTCAACAACAGGCTGAGGTGTTTCAACTACCTTGACGGTGACTGGTGGTGTTTCGACAACAGGCTGAGGTGTTTCTAAGACTTTGGCGACGGGTGCGGGTGTTTCAACTACCTTAACGGTGACTGCGGGTGCTTCTACAACAGGCTGCGGTGGCGTTTCAACTACCTTAACGGTGACTGCGGGTGCTTCTACAACAGGTTGCGGTGGCGTTTCAACTACCTTGACGGTGACTGCGGGTGCTTCTACAACAGGTTGCGGTGCTGTTTCCAATACCTTGACGGTGACTGCGGGTGCTTCTACAACAAGCTGATTATTGACGGTATCTGAAGAACCTAGTCCCAAATTCCCAGTCCCTACTAACTGAGCATACTCTTGCTGTATCAGTTGGAAAAAGCTCTTGGTGTATTCGACCTGTTCCTTGAGATATTGCTCATGAATGCGTAGGGTTTCACCTTGTTGAGAGTGAAACTGCATCATGCTACGCTCTAAACTTGCCTTGAGAACTGGTAGAATTTCTGCCGCTGACTGAGAAGAGTTACCGTTAGCAAACACAGAATTCTGTTGCTGCATCAGTTGGAAAAATGTTTTCGCATATTCCATCTGATGATTCAGATAAGTTCCGTGAACTTGTAAATTTTCGCTTTGATTTTGCTGAAACTGTGTCAGGAGGAACTCTAAACTTTCTAAAACCTGTTGGTAATCTAAAGGTTTTTCTGGCGAGTTGGGCATATGCGACTCCAGAACTGGTGGATGAGATGGCGCAGGTTGAATCTCAGGAGTTTCTACAGTGGTAATATTACTCACCGCAGAGGTGTCGATAACGGCGTTTTTGTTGTGTCCGTTGCTTTTGATGACTGCTGGTGTGGGAGTAGTTACTTCTAACTTCACTTCCACCCCTTCTTCAGTCGTAAAGACGGGAACCACAAGCGCATTATTAGCTTCTTCAGATTGGCTGACAGGTAATGTTACTTGATGTCCGTCTTGCAAAGCTGTAGCAAAGGCGTTTTTCGTTTTTTCAGAGCGATAGTTGGTGCCGTTTAAACGGACAATTAGCGCTTTGTTTTTCGGTGTTGGGGGAACTTCGGGTAGAAGTTGGTAGGGGTCGAGGTTTTTCAGAGACAAACCAGCGACGCGCAACTGTACTACAGCTTCTCGTAAAGAACGATCGCTATCTTTTTGAGCGCTGGGATTCAAAGCGATCGCTAAATGTGGGCGATCGCCTAAAATATCTTTCACCAAGTTAGAAAGAATTCTCCTCGGTCCAAATTCCACAAAGCAGTAACCACCCGCAGCATAGATATTTTCTATCTCCTGCTTAAACAGCACCGATTTGCTGAGGTGAGATTCTAAAATTTGGTGAATTGCTTGCGGTTCCTGGGGATACAGCTTACCTGTCACATTCGTGAAAACAGGTATTTGCGGACTGTGGAAGCTGACAGTTTTACTAGCGATCGCAAAGGATTTCTGAGCAAAAGCAATCAGGGGTGTGTGGAAAGCAGCAGAGACAGGTAGCAAAACAGCGCCATATCCTTTTTCCTGCAAAGCTTGCCGCACTTTGTTGATTTCTGTCGTCAGTCCGGCTAAAACAACTTGATTGGGGGAATTTTGATTAGCGATCGTCACTTGGGGAAAGTGCTTTAAAACCGCTTCCACCTTACTGATATCTTCTTTAACAGCCAGCATCGCTCCCGCATCATGATCGGGGTCTTGAGGAGCCGCCATCGCCTGTCCTCTAGCTTTTACTAGATATAGGTAGTCTTCCTCACTCACAACCCCCGCAGCCCACAAAGCTGTGAGTTCGCCAAAGCTGTGTCCGGCAACGAAATCTGACTCAAAGCCAGCTTGTTGCAATATTTTATACATCCCTGCGCTCAACACCCCAATTGCTGGTTGAGCATATTCTGTGCGTTGCAATGCCGCAACTTGAGCATTTTTCTCTGATTCCTCAAATACAGGTTGAGGAAAGACGATTTCTGAAAGTGGCTGCAAATTGTCTTTGAGTAACAGGCTATCCATATAGCCATAAAGACGCCGCAAGCTGGGGAAATTCATCGCCAGTTCTCGACCCATTTCTAGGTATTGAGAACCTTGTCCAGAGAATAGAGAAACAACTTTGCCTTTGAGGTTCAAACCAGAGGCGCGGTAATATACTCCTTGGGGATGTTCCCAAGATGCAGATGAAGCGCGATTTTTCAGACAATCGAGGCTAATTTGCAGAAATTTGGCAGCTTGAGTTATGGAATCAACAACAAATCCAACTCTAGGGGCATTTAAAGGAATTTCTGTAGATTTGCACTCTTCAATTAGTGCTGCATAATGTTTGTCAGCATCAGGTAAGCGCAAGTTACCTAAAATCTCTTCACATTTGCTCACTAATTGCGCGTGAGTTTCCGCGAACAGCACCACCTCACTCGGCGTATTGTGTACGCGGTAAGCGCGATTGTGTTCGGCTGTGTGTTCTTCCAAAACAACGTGATAATTTGTCCCACCAAAGCCGAAAGAACTGACACCCGCACGTCTTGGCGGTTCTCCTTCTGCGCGAATCCAAGGTCTAGTTTCGGTATTCAAATAAAACGCCGAATTTTTGATATTTAGTTTCGGGTTTGGTTCGGTAATGTTGATTGTCGGGGGCAATATTTTGTGATGTAGCGCCAAAGCCGTTTTAATTAAACTTGCCGCACCCGCTGCCGCTTTGGTGTGTCCGATTTGCGACTTCACACTCCCAAGGGCGATATGCTGTTTTTTGTCTTGACTAAAAAATTCTCTTAAGGATGAGAATTCGGTTGGATCGCCTGCCATTGTACCTGTACCGTGTGCTTCCACCAAACCGATACTTTCTGGTGCAAAGCCGGCATCTTCATAAGCACGTTCTAAGGCTTTTACCTGCCCTTCTAGACGCGGTGCATAGATGCTTTTATACCGTCCATCGCTGGATGTGCCGATACCTTTGATAACTGCATAGATTTTGTCATTGTCTCGTTCAGCATCTTCCAGCCGTTTGAGCAAAATCATGCCGATACCTTCACCTAGCATCATCCCGTCAGATTTAGCATCGAAAGGTTTGACTTTATCCCCAGGAGAAACCGCCGGTGTTTTGCTGAAAGAGATATAAGCCATGACGGAGTTATCTAGGTCAACTCCACCAGTTAGCATCATGTCGCTGCGATGTTCTGTCAACTCGCTAATTGCTAGTTTTAAAGCACCAAATGAACTTGCACAGGCTGCATCAACTACACAATTTATCCCGCCAAAATTGAGACGGTTGGCAATTCTACCGGCGACTACGTTACCTAACATGCCGGGAAAGGCGTTTTCGTTCCAATTTACATAAGCACTTTTGATTTTATCGACGATTTTTTGAGTATCTTCATCAGATAAACCGCTGCTTTTTAGCACCTTTTCCCAAACCGGATATTGCAACCGCGCTGCTAGTGGCATTGCTAATTGTCCGCCTTGTGCGACACCTAAAACTACACCGACGTTCTCGCGATTAAACTCGCGAACTTCGCCGTAATTGGCATCTTGCATTGCTTCTTTGGCAATGACTAAACTTAGCAATTGGGAAACATCTGTAACTTCCAAGATGTTAGGAGGCAGTCCGAATTCCATCGGGTTAAAATCAACTTCCGGAATGAACCCGCCTCGTTTGCAGTAGGTTTTATCTTTGGTTGTTCTAGGGTCTGGGTCATAGTATTCGTCTATGTTCCAGTGTGAGGCAGGCACATCGGTAATGCAGTCAATTTTGTTAACGATATTATCCCAATATTCTTGTAAATTTCTCGATTGCGGAAAAAGAGAAGCCATGCCAATAATGGCTATAGGGTTGTGTTGAAGTTGTCTGTTAATTTTGTTAATTGACATTTGATTTTCCGACTTCATTTTTTTCTCCTCTATAACCTTAAGCACAGCCTGTTCACAATTGTTTATCTGGTCTTTCAACTGCGCCAGCGCAGTATCAATTGAATAAGCAGACATAGGAGGTAGCCTGATTCTTAGTACTGTGGAGTGTGAAGCTACAGCAATTTATATTGCCTACCAATGCAGGAACTATCTCTTCTAAGCAGCTAGCTATCCTATCTGTGTTCGCGCAGTGTGCCGCAGGCAAGGCTAAATGCTTTTATCGATTAGCAACACTACATAACACAACTCGATGCTTGTATAAGTAATTGCTGAACAAGCGATGCCGCAGGCTAGCGTGTCCGACAGGACAAGGTGACGGCTGACCCATCGCCGCAACAAAAGTATACATCGATAGAATGAATGATATTGTGGCAGTAGGTTGATTACATTGTTGAAACAAGTCTATTCGTCTTGCAGTGTGTTAGCTGCTTGACTAATGAATTGAAGCATGAAAACTTAGTAGTAGCTATTAGGGCAGAAACGCATTTTTTCCAGACCTGGTTTGATTATCTAGCTTAATTACAGCAATGTCGCTGGTGTTAATAACGACCTTCTTTATCTTGATAAATGTCATAGCCAGTTTCAACGTCCCGGATAATACATTTTATAGAACTCGCTCTCAAAAAGTTGACAATTACGTTACAAAAAACATCACCTTTAATCGCGATTTATCTGAGACTCTGAAAAACAATAAAAATATAGCTTCGATGATGAGGATGAGGCTTTTTTTAGTATTTATTACTTTTGATATTTCAATAAAGTAACTGATGCGCCTCACCGCTTTGAAGGATTTGAATTAATACAAACACTAGCACAGCTTCGATAAACAGAATAGTTCGTTTTGAATAATTTTAGAAAATAAATAGATTTTTGCTGATGCCAATTTGGGAAAAAAAAGAGTACATACGTATAATTTACAACTTTTATTGAGAATGAGATAATTATGCGATTTTTGGGTAATCCATCTATTTTATCTAGATTAGAAAAGAAATAACAACTTTTCGTAAACTAATATAAAGATTCAATGAATACACCTAAATAATGCATACGCTCCAGTCGATTTTTTCAAAACAACATCATAATTAAGCCCAGGTTTATCATCAATTTTAAATAAAACTAAACTTACAGTTTAAAAAGGTTCTTTATCAAACAATTATGAATTTATTGATAGTACACAATAAACATAATATTTGTGAAAAATTGGTATATTTTTAGGACGGCTATTGGAGATTGAGAAATTTATGAATCAATGATGACTGGAAAAATAAGCATATTATTTACAGTTGTCAGTAATCACAATTCCATATTTCCTGTAATTAAATTAGGACTAGAAGGAAGAGAATCGGTATTTTAGACGACATTTTGTTTTGAGAGTTATAGAGAATAATTAAGTTGACAAAATTAATTGTTTTTGGGAAACTGAAAAACAAGTTTGTAATTTAAGCCCAGTTTCTCGTTATTCATTTACTCGGCACTTACTTCTGATTGATATTTAGGATTTTTGGTAACGCGATCGCGCTTTTAGGCACATTTTTTTATCTAATACAAACTTAGGATAAAGTTGATTGAGACTTTGCGATAACGCTCTTCTTCATTTTGCCGCCAATATACTACTTAATGGTGGGTGCGATTTTGGCAACAAGGTACGAAAGCAAGATGCTGCCTTGGCTACGTATACAACAATGCATGAATTCAGGAGTCAGAATTCTTTTCTTTCTTGATAAGTCGATTTCAATTAATTGATGTAGCCATTTAGGCTATTCTCTGGCGTAGCAAAATTGGGATGAAAATATGTCAGTAGACAAAGAAAGCCACTTCTTTAAAAAACCTCAAAGTAGGTGGCGAGCAATTTTTGCAGCTTCGATTGCAGCAACAACCGGGCTAGTATTTTTCTATAGTGCTTCAAGGTTTGCATCTGAGCCTAAGGTTAAAAGCCCAGCAAATCCGCCAAAAACTGCTCCTGCAAGAGTTGCTATTACAGCGTTAGGTCGGATAGAACCTGAAGGTCAAGTAACTTATTTGTCTGCTCCTCATTCAATTAATGGTGTGCGAGTTGAAAAACTGTTAGTGAAAGAAGGAGATCAGGTTAAGACCGGTCAGGTGTTGGCATTGCTAGAAGATTACGCTCGGAGTAAATCAGCTTTGCAACAATCTGTAGACAAACTGCAAGTTGCTCAAGCCAAACTATCGCAGGTAAAAGCAGGAGCTAAATCTGGAGATGTCGATGCTCAAAAAGCAGCGATCGCTAATTTACAGTCGCAATTAAAAGGAGAAGTTGCAACTCAACAAGCAACTATCGCTCGGATTCAAGCGCAGGTAGAAAATGCTCAAACTGAGAGCAATCGATACCAGCAGTTATATAAAGATGGTGCGATCGCTGCTTCAGTATTAGATACTAAGACTTTGCAACTCAAAACAGTGCAGCAGCAACTTCAAGAAGCTCAAGCAACGCTCAACCGGACCACCAACACTCTTAATGACCAGCTAAAACAGGAACAAGCCAAACTCTTAAGCATTAAAGAAGTGCGTCCTGTAGATGTTCAGTTGGCACAAAGCGAAGTCAAGAGTGCGATGACAGCGATCGCTCAAGCAAAAGCAGACATGGATTTAACTTATATCAAATCTCCCAAAGATGGAAAGATTTTGAAAATCCATGCCAGAACCGGAGAAGTGATCAGCACTTCCGGATTTGCAGAAATAGGCAAAATCTCGCAAATGTTTGTAGTCGCAGAAGTGTATCAAACCGATATTCAAAAAGTGCGTCTCGGTCAAAAAGCCACCATTACCAGTCCTGCATTTTCTCAACCATTGCAGGGAACTGTAAGTGAAATTGGTTGGCAAGTTGACAAACAAAACATCTTTAGTCTTAATCCCGGATCGGATACAGACCGGAAAATAGTTAAGGTGAAAATTCGCCTCGACAATCCAGCAGATAGTAAGCGGGTTGATCGTTTAACTAACTTACAAGTGGATGTCGCTATTAAAATTTAGCATTAGTCATTGGTCAATAGTCATTAGTCATTGGTTAGTAAGTCTTGTTTTATTTTTAACTGTTGACTGTTGGCTGTTGACTGTTGACTATTAACTAACAACCAACAACCAACAATTAATAATGGCTTTCAAGATTCCCTTAGCATGGCTACAGCTAGTCCAACAGAGAGTTCGTTTTTTAGTAGCTGTAGCAGGCATTGCTTTGATTGTGCTGCTGATGTTTGTCCAACTTGGTTTCCAAGATGCACTTTATTCAAGTGCTACCGCAGTGCATCAAAGTTTGCGCGGAGATTTATTTTTAGTCAGTTCTCAATATAAAGCTTTGACTTCAGCCCAAAGCTTTTCCCGGACTCGTTTGTATCAAGCACTAGGGTATGACGGGGTAGAGTCAGTTAACCCGATGTACGTGCAATTTGCCAAATTAAAAAACCCCCAAACTGGCGAGAAATATTCAATTTATGTTATTGGTATCGATCCGGGTAGAAGTGTCCTAAATATACCGGAACTTGACCAAAATCTAGACAAACTCAAAACTCCGGATGTGATGCTTTTTGACCGACTTTCTCGCCCAGAGTTTGGACCGATCGCCACAAAATATGAAGCAGGAGATAAAGAACAAGTAATCGAAATATTTCCCTTTAATGCATTAAAAGGCTACAGAGTTAGAGTTGGTGGTTTATTTAGTTTGGGTGCTTCCTTTGGCGTAGATGGTAATTTAATTGTCAGTGACTCAACTTTCTTCAGAATAGATCCAAATAGCCGTTCATCAGAAATGATAGATGTGGGTGTTGTTACTCTCAAACCTGGTGTTGATGCAGAAAGAGTTTTGGCAGATTTGCGAGCAAATTTATCCAATGATGTCCAAGTATTTACTCATCAAGGTTTCATTAACTTTGAAAAAAATTATTGGTCTCTTAGAACGCCCATTGGTTTTATCCTTAACCTCATGCTGACAATGGCTGCTGTTGTTGGTGTCGTCATCGTTTATCAAATTCTTTATAGTAATATTGCCACTCAATTTGTTGCTTACGCCACTTTAAAAGCTATAGGTTATGAGAATAATTATTTGTTAACCGTAGTTTTTCAACAAGCTTTGATATTGGCACTTTTTAGTTATTTTCCAGGATTTATTTTTTCGCTAGGTTTATATGACTATGCAATGAAAGCTACTAAACTACCAATAATGATGAGTTTAAATAATGCCTTCATTGTGTTAATAGCAACAGTTTTAATGTGTATAACTTCTGGGGTGCTTGCCATCAATAAACTTCGTTCTGCTGACCCGGCAGATATTTTCTAGCCTGAAAATTGTTTTTGCTGCTGTTGAATTTTTAATTTCTCACAAAAATAGTGAACGCAAATGGAAAAACAAAAAGCGCTCCCATGCACCGAAAAAAAGGTAGCAGTGAATATTCTCACCGTGCGAATGGGTGGAGGACACTATGCTGCGTTAAATGCCTTGAGTTCGATGATTTCGCAGCAACAACGACCTTGGGAAATTCGAGTCACTGATATAGACGAAGTGTTAGATTACGCAACTTCATCAGGTGGTAAACTCGTTGATCCCTTCAAAATACTGTTGGGAATTCCTGGATATGAACTGTGGAACCAAATGTTCCAAAAAGGCTGGACATGGTTGCAACCATTTATGTTGTCCATAGCCAAACTAGTTATCCAGTTTTATCACGATGTTTCTATCGGCATATTTGAAGGATACTGGCGTGAGCAACACCCAGATTTAGTAGTTTCTCTAGTGCCGTTGTATAATCGAGGACTTTGGGACACATTACAAAAGGCAAAACCAGGAACCCCTGTAGTCACCATTATGGTAGATTTTGCCGATTCTCCGCCGCATTTTTGGATAGAACCAAAAACGGAAAGTTATGTAGTATGTGGAACTGACCGAGCAGTAGAACAAGCTCGTTCTTTAGGAGTAAAGGAAGAGCGTATCTTTCAGACTTCAGGAATGATTATTCACCCTCGCTTTTATGAACCTATTCCAGGCGATCGCCGTCTGGAAAAACAACGCTTAGGTTTAGACCCAGATCGCCTCACAGGACTTGTATTATTTGGGGGTCTGGGGTCTATGGTGATGTTAGAAATTGCCAAGCGTCTGGAATGTTTCAAAGACGAACTACAACTTATTTTTCTTTGTGGACACAATGAAAAAGTGGCAAAGGCTTTAAATGAAAGCCAAAGTCAACTACCTAAATTTGTCACCAATTTTACTAAAGACATTCCCTACTACATGCATCTTTGCGATTTTTTCATCGGCAAACCTGGTCCTGCTAGCATCAGTGAGGCGCTAGCTATGAAGCTACCAGTTATTGTAGAACATAATGCCACTACACTAATTGCGGAAAAATATAATTCCGAATGGATTCAACAGAAGCAAGTTGGTTTAGTAATTCCTAGTTTTCGGAAGATTGATCGGGCTGTTAAAGAGTTACTTGAACCAGAAAAACTGGCACAATATCGTGCTAACGTCGCTGCGATTAACAATCGAGCGGTATTTGAAATTCCTGATATTCTGCAAAAGATTCTTGAACTTAACATGCAGCAACCCTAGCAAAATTTGTTTAGCAAATAATGCTTATGATTAACTAATAAGCGCTTTTTACAAGCAAGCTTTGTTTGTAAATGCTTTAGAGTCCGAAAAAACATCTATATACACACATTTCTCCATATGAATCTCAACCAAAAAACCATCCTCATCACTGGTATTGACAACTTTATCGGCTTGCGTACCGCTGAACTAGCTATAGCGCAAGGAATGAATGTTCGGGGACTGCAAAGTTCTCCAGATAACTTGAAAAAAGTGCAACAATTGGGCGCAGAGGTAATGGTAGGCGATATTAACCATGCTGCTGTTGCCGAAGCTGCTTGTGAAGAAGTAGACATAGTTTTTCATACAGCCGAACTTGCCAAAGAAGCTGGGGCAATTGACCGTTTTCGAGAAATAAATGTGGGCGGCACAGTCAATATGGCTAAAGCTGCTAAGAAAGCTGGTGTCAAAACCTTTGTGCATCTTTCCAGTGGTTTGGTTTACGGCTTCAACTATCCCGATCGCGTGACAGAAGATGGACCACTTCGCGGCGAAAATAATGCCTACTGTGAAACAAAAATAGAAGCCGAAACAGCACTTTTACAACTTAATTCTTCCCCAGATTTTGGCATCATCATCATTAGACCAGGCGAAGTTTATGGACCGGGAAGCATTCCTTGGATAGTTCGACCGCTTTTATTAATGCGTCAAAAACTATTTGCCTATGTAGACGATGGTCAAGGAATCATGAATCATGTATATCTAGATAATCTGATTCATGCCATCTTTTTAGCTATAGAAAAAGAAGCACACGGAGAAATATTTAATATCACTGACGGACAAGAAACTTCTTGGAAAGACTATTTCATGCGTTTAGCGGAAGTTGCCAACGCTCCTACACCTTTTTCTATGTCCAAAGATGAAATTAAATTATTTGTCAAGTTGCGCTGTCAAGGACAGAAGCTGTTTCGTAAAGAGCCAGATATTCTACCTGAATCTATAGATTTTATGAGCCGTCCCTATGCCTATTCGATTACTAAAGCACAAACTCTGTTAAGTTATCAACCAACTATTGACTTAGCAGAAGGAATGCGGCGCACACAAGAATGGATCGAAAATACCGATCTCAAACAAATCGTGAAATAAGCGAACTTCAAAAAATAAATTATCCCGGAAGTTAGAGGATAGGCAATATACCTATCCTGCACAGTTATCGGATTATTTTTTCAATTCAAAATCTCTCAGCGTATATCCTATGACTAATAAGTCCCCACGGTTGAGTATTGGGCTACCTGTGTACAATGGCGAGAAATTTGTCAGAGAAGCCATAGAATCGCTTTTGGCTCAAACTTTTGATGATTTTGAGTTAATTATCTGCGATAACGCTTCAACAGACAAAACAGAAGAGATTTGTAGAACATACACGGCTCAAGACGAACGCATCCGTTATTACCGTAATGAAAGGAATATTGGGTGCGCTCCTAACTTCAATCGAGTGTTTGAATTGTCTTCAGGTGAATACTTTAAGTGGGCAGCTTATGATGATTTACACGCTCCAGATTTTATCGCTAGATGCGTGGAAGTACTTGACCGAGACCCAACTGTAATTTTGTGCCATTCCCAAGTATATCTGATTGATGAACAAAGTAATGTATTCCGCAGATATAATATCAATCTGAAAACAGATTCACCAAAACCCCAAGAGCGTTTTCATGAGCTTTTGACTAAGCACTTATGCTATCAATGTTACGGCGTAATACGTGCTAGTGCTTTAAGAATGACACCGCCGATGGGAAGTTACGGTCTTGCAGATGGAATTTTCTTGTTAAGACTGGGGATGATTGGCAAGTTTTATGAAATAGGCGATCGCCTGTTTTTTGCCAGAATCCATCCGCAACAATCAATGAGTATGTTTTTCCCAGATTATTTGTCGTTTACTAACAACAATACACAATACTCATCGAGTATGATACCTGATTTTTACAGTTGGGCAGTATGGTTGGATTCGGCAAAGGAAGGACAAATTTTATTGCCACATTGGAGAATATTATGGGAATATATTCTTTCCATCTGGCTATTCAAACTAAATCTGTATCAACGAATTTGTTGTCATGTTAGTTTGTACAAACAGCTGAGAGGCAATGAATCTTTTTTAATCAAAGATTTGCTGAAAGCTGCTCAAATGTTTTGGATTCGTTTCAAAGCCTATTCAATCCCGAAACAGCAAATAAAAACTGTGAATTAAGAACGGTTTTTGTTTGCGTTTATTACACGCAATGAGGCACAATACGCTGTGCCTCTAAAAATTAACCGCAAAAAATACCTATTGAGGAGCGATAACTGATGTTTAAGTTATCTAAAATTAGTTTCTTGTTAATCGCTATTTTAGTGAGCGCTAGCTTTGCTAAAACAGGAAATGCACAACAGACAACAACACTTACTGTAGTCGTGAATGGCATCAAACACCAAAAAGGTCAGATTTGCTTAGGCATTTACCCTAATGAAAAAGGATTCCCTTTAAGTACTAAGAATGTTATCAAAAGTGCTTGTAAACCAATTACAGGAACTTCTCTAAAAGAGCAATTTAGTGGTTTTAAGCCGGGAAACTATGCTGTCGCTGTAGTTGACGATCAAAATGGCGATCGCCAACTTAATAAAGACTTTTTCGGCATTCCTAAAGAAGGTTTTGGTATTTCCAATAATCCGACAGTATCAATAACAACGGGTACGCCCAAGTTTAGCAAAGCTAGTTTTTCGCTTTTGAAGAATACCACAGTCAACATAGACATGAAATATGGACTTGATCCATAAAACTGCATTTAAAGGCAATAAATTTAATGATAGATCTAGCGATATTCCTGTCTAAATCCTTGCTGGGTTGGCTAGGTATACAAATGTTTTTCGCGGTTGTCTTTTTGTTTTGCTTGCACTCAAAGAGCAAAAACATCTTACCAGATGACCAATTGCCGAAAACAGCGGTAATTCTTTGCTTACGCGGAGTTGATCCGTTTTTGTCTAATTGTTTGCGATCGCTCTTAAACCAGAACTATCCACAGTATGATTTAAAGCTGGTCGTCGATAGTTACGATGATGCAGCTTGGAAAATCGCCACTGATATCAGCCAACAAGCAGCAACCAACGTCCAAATCAGCCCTTTAAAAATGGTGCGCCATAATTGCAGTCTCAAATGCAGTTCCCTAGTGCAAGCTATCTCTGAATTGGACGATTCTTATAAAGTAGTTGCCCTAATCGATACCGATACAGTACCCCATCCCAATTGGCTGCGTGAATTAGTCACTCCTCTGACTCATCCCAAAGTAGGTGCAACAACCGGCAACCGTTGGTACGTACCCACAGGTAAGTATTGGGGATCTATGGTACGCTACCAAGGCAACATATCCACCGTTGTGCAGATGTTCCTTTTCCGCATTCCTTGGGGTGGTAATTTGGCGCTAAAAACAGAAATATTCCGAGAAACAGCACTGCTTGATAAATGGGGACAAGCTTTAAACGAAGATAAGCTGTTATGCAAAGTCCTAAAAAAACAAGGAATGCAGGTTAAATTTGTTCCTTCTTTAATACTGAATCGGGAAGAATGCGATTTACCCAGCTTACTCACTTCTCTTGAGCGCCAACTACTTTCTTCTCGACTTTATCATCCTTTGTGGTCAACGGTGATTGGTGATGTTATTTCCAGTATCTTATTTCCTACTCTCGCCATACTGTTAGGTTTAGTGGCGTTGTTGAGCGGGCAATGGGATGTTGCGGCTTTGTCTTTAGGCAACTTCGCTATCTATACCATCGGATTATTATTTCTCATGCTGGGATTTGAAGTAGGTGTACAGCAAGCAATTCGTTTTCAAGAAAAAACAACCACAAAATTATCGGCTGTCACCCTCATGAAAATGCTGATAGCAATTCCCCTAACACAGTGGGTTTATGGATTAGCTTTTTTATCGTCTTTGCGGACACCAACAGTCAACTGGCGCGGCGTTTCTTATGAGGTAAAAGGACCTTGGAACGTCCGATTAGTTAAATATCACCCTTATGAATTGTCGAATCAATCTGACGAAAGCAAGCTTTCCCTCTAGTAACACTGAAGTGCTTAAAATAGGCGTTGAAACACCTACTACAAAAACATCCTCTGCATAACTTCGCCTAATTGTAAATGCCTAATTTATAAATCAAAATGTATCTTTTAAGATACATCACTCAGGATTTTCATGAAATATTTGCTGCGTAAATCCTAAAACCATCCGCACAAAACCCAGCATTTTCATGAAATATTTCCTTCTATGAAAAAGCAATCTCTTCGCACGGCGATTTTTACGGGGTTAGTTACTATTTTGTTATTGGGGATTTACATCGCTGTACACCAGTGGATTTTCTGGTTGCTACAATCTTTCCCCAATTTTTCCGCTGAAGCATTGACAACACCGCTGAATATCGCACTATTAACTCACCTCTCAAAATCAATTGCGTAGAGGTGATGAAAAATGTTCAAATTGGGGATATTATTCAGAAGCAACAAGCAACCAACGCCCAAATTATTGCTTTGACAATAGTACGCAAAAATTGCAGTCTCAAATGCATTTCAATCGTGCAAGCCGTCTTAGAATTAGATAATTCATACAAGGTATTTGCCTTTTTAAGTGTACTGCTTCCTACTGTGGTGGTGCTGTTTGTAAGAAAGTTTTTATTTAATGTAGTAAGCGCTCTTTGCGTTCACTACAGGGGAGCAGAGTATAAATACTCTGTACAATTCCACGCTCTGTGTAAATGCGTAAATCCTAAATCCAACCTTTATTAGGGCGAACTTAGTTCCTGCTCGAGCAAAAATACCCAAATTCATTGCAATTATGAAAAAGCAACCGTTACGCATTGCGCTGTTGACAGGATTGTACGCTCCCTTCCTGACAGGAGTTTCCATTGCAGTACATCAGCGGGTTCGCTGGTTATTACAGCAAGGACACGAAGTTTTTCTCATTCGCCCAGAATTTAACGACAAGTACCCCAAAAATGTTGGCTCACGCCCGATGGCTGGGTTAGAAGAGCTAATAGTTTTTCCTAAATTTTCCTCTTATGCATTTCCATCACAACCGTTGATGTTATACAAGTCTCTTCCGCAACCGATGCACAATCGGTATTGGAGTGATACTGAGTTGTTGGAAAAATTTAAGCCTGACATTATAGTGGTTGAAGAAGCGCCGCAAATGAGAGGATGCTACTCACTTTTCTTGCAAGGTTACGGTCGTCCGGTTGGAACGGAATATGCAAAGCTAACTGGCACACCAATCATATCCGTTTTCCATACCGATATCATTGCTTATATCCGATATTACTTGGGGGACGTATTTTTTAACTTATTTCGTCCAATTCTTCCCAGTTTGGTCAAGCAGATGAGCGACGCTTATGATGTCAATTACTTTTCTTCGCGGGAACAGCTCGAAAAGTACCAAAACCTAAATTCTCAACGCAGTGAATACCTTCCCTATCAAGGTATCGATTGCGAAAAATTTCACCCCCAAAACATCATTTACAACCCGATTCCCAATGACAATCGACCAACGCTGCTTTTTGTTGGACGCATTACCCCAGAAAAGAATGTCAGCCAACTTTTAGACGCATTTCCGCTCATTGCTGCTAAAATTCCTGACGTTCATCTGGTAATTGTTGGTAGCGGTCCGGCTGATGAAGAAATTCGCAAACGCGCCCAAAAGTTTAAATCTGGTGTTACCATCTGGGGTGAGTCCCACGGAAAAGAACTGTTAGGTTGGTTTGCACGAGCGGATATATTTGTCAATCCCTCCGTCACAGAAAATTTTTGCACGACCAATAACGAAGCTCTAGCGTCTGGGACCCCCGTCGTTGCTGTCAAAGCACCCTCAACTAGAGAGCAAGTATTTCCAGGTATTAACGGCTTGCTAGCCAAGGCGAACAATCCAGCAGATTTCGCCAAAATGGTGATTACTATTCTAGAAAATCCCGCTTTCAAAGAACAATTGACACGGCAGGCACGCCAATCCATACTTGAATTCGATTGGTCAAGATGTACACAAAAATTTGAAGATAAACTCTATGAAGTTGTTCAACGAGGGAAGCGGGTTGAGGTAAAGGCTGGTTAGGGGCTGGTGAGGACTGGGAATGGGGACACAAAAATTCACACATTAAGATTCTTTTTTTGAATGCGTGAATGCGTGAATTCCCCGAAAGGGGTTGCCCCATGCCCATTACTTTGACAGTTTTTGAATCTGCTCGGTAAAATAAGCTTCGTCATGCTTGAGTTGTTGGGCTAATTCCAGCCCTTTTTGAAAGGCTGCTAGTGCAAGAGTCGGCTCTTTACGTTCTAGATAAATTTGCCCAATTTGGTCGTAAGCCTTCATCATGCCGTAAAAGTTAACGGCTCGCTCTTGTGTCTGCACCAAAATTTGCCCAGTTTGCAAAGCTTCTTCTGTTTGTCCTTGGGAACGGTATAAGGCGATTAATTTTTGTAAAGCTTCGCCAGCAGTAACGTATTGTTCTTGTTGCCAAGCTGTGGTATAAGCTTCTTGATAGTTTTTGAAAGCTTCTGGGAGTAAAGTTGGATTTTCTTTTCCTAAGGATTGGTAATCTGAGCCGATCGCTAACTTTAATTCTGGTATCTGAATTAAATTATTTTCACTTTGGTAAGCTTCTATCAACTGATTGCGTACTTTTATTGATTGGTGTGGTTGTTTTTGTTGCTCATAAATGTAAGCTAGCTGTTGCAGGTATGCTAACTGATTGATGCGATCGCCACTTTTTGCCGCTAAATTTAACAATTGTTCGTAAGTGTCGCTGGCTTTGGTATAGTCAAACCAACTCATATGCAGTTCCCCCATTGTTTTGAGGGTTTCCACAACGGCAGCAACATCATTGTTTTGTCGGACTGCGGCTAAAACTTGATCGTAAGCTTGGACTGCTTCAGATGGTGATCGCAAATTAGTATAAGCCATCGCCAGCGATCGCCAAAGTTCTACATCAGCTGTTGTAGATGGGATTGTTTTCCCAAGTTTTTTTTGCTTTTGCAAGGAAGATGTTTGAATTTTTTGCAATCGCTGCATAATATAAAATATTTCTGGGCGATTGTTTTCATTCCAGGCGATCGCACCTACCCGCGACAGCGCTTGCGCTTCTGTCAATGAACCCAAATAGCGACGTAAACGCAGTTCCCGGTTCCAAATATCAAACGCTCCCACCTTATCCCCAGCTTGCATTTTAGCCGCAGCTTCTTGATTCAAATTATCCAACGCCACAGCCAAATCTTGTTGTTCTTGAATAGATAACGGCTGTTTGTTAGTAGGTTTACGCGGTAGCAGCGGATCGGGTATCGTAATCTCCAGCGGACTAGGCGGAAATTTATCCGGCTGTGCGGGCTTTTTAGTCTCTGCCAAAGTCAAAGAACTGCAAAGCTGCCAAATTATAGCAGCGGTAATTGTCACACTTAAGCGCCGTAGCATCATTGTTTTATCTCGCCTTGCTATAAATTATACGGGGCATTGGGGAGGCAGTGCGTTGCGGTGAGTCCACTCGGCGGTGTCGGTTTCCGTCCCGTCGAAGTGGCGAACCCGAAGGGAGGTGTCCTCCGTTGTAGCACCTGCCGTCATCGGGCACGCTCGCATTGGGGAATAAAAAGAAGTACCAATTACCGCATTCCCAATTACCAATGCCCCATGCCCAATCCAGACATAGACGAAAATAAGCAAAAAATTCTCCACAAACATAGGCAACCACAAGTTTTACAATACTCAAAGAACTCGTAAATTATTTTCAAGCAATCGGTTTATCATCTGTAATGACACATTCTACTGATATTGCCACCTTAGCTCGCTGGATGGCGGCTGATTTTAGTAATCAAGAACAAGCTTTTGAAAACCCGCCTTTTTTTGCTCATATTCGCGTGTGTATGCGTCCCCTCCCCTTGGAAGTATTATCTGGGGTAAGTTTGTTTGTAGAACAAGCTTATAACTATGCCCTCAATGACCCCTATCGCTTGCGGGTGTTGAAGTTGCTAAATGCAGGTTCGCGCATCGAAATCGAAAATTATACCCTTAAGGAAGAAGAAAAATTTTACGGTGGCTCCCGTAACCTGCAACTCCTCAAAGAGTTAACCGCCAACGATTTAGAAAAATTACCAGGCTGTAACATGATTGTCGAGTGGACTGGTAACAGCTTCAAAGGCAAAGTTGAACCAGGTAAAGGCTGCATGGTGTTTCGCAACAACAAAAACACCTATCTTGATAGTGAATTTGAAATTGACACCGATAAATTTATTAGCCTTGACCGAGGACGAGATCCAGAAACCGATGAGCATATCTGGGGATCTGTAGCAGGACCATTTCACTTTGTCCGTTGGGGCAGTTTTGCGGATGAGGTGAAAGTATAAAAAGTTAAGAGTTATGAGTTATGAGTTATGAATTAAAAATTGCTAATTTCCACGTTTAAACTACCAGCTCCTCACTCCTAACTCTTAACTTTTAACTTTGTACGCATTTACTTACACAAGACTTAAGTAATATAAAATTGCAATAATCGGTTTATCACTACACTGTGGCACACGCGAGCATTTACATAGATCAATGAGTCAGAGTGAGAGCGATCGCCTTGATTTGAGTAGCGACCAGCTAAATGTGCCGAATCCTCTTTGCAGGTAGTTGTTATAGATGTTGAATTGCAGTATAATGGTTAAGGATTGATTTGGCATGACTACTCAACTGCTATTGAAAAACAAGCAAAGAAAGTAGACAAGCAAAAATCGCAAATAGCGGCGCCATAGCCAAGTGGTAAGGCAGAGGTCTGCAAAACCTCCATCCCCCGGTTCAAATCCGGGTGGCGCCTTAAATAATGTACATTAAATAATACTTTCCCCTGCGTAACCTGCTAAAAGTTCACCTCGATACATGATGTTTTCAAATTCAGTAGACCGAAAAGTTTTGCGATCGCTAAAAAATAGTAGTCTGTGATACCGTTTATTCCGGAATGTACAACAGCCGATTTCGAGAGAACAACTATAAGTTGAACTTATATAAATAGTGGCGAAACGACCAAAATCAGCCGGACGGTAAATAAATTTCGCAGGCTACTCCATAGTTACGGTCTATTACTTGGCGTAAAAATTCAAGCATCTGTTTGAGAGTAAATAGATGAGAAAAAACTTGTCTAGTGCTTCTTTTTAAACGGCTAATATAATGCCATACTAGATAAATCCAAACATTAATAATTAAGAATGCCAAAGCTACAAATAAAAGCCGAATTGTGGGATTTTTGATAGTAGTTTTGATGCGGCACTGGTTTTTCATACGATAACTACTCTCAATCCCGAAACGCAGACGATAGTCATCATGTATAAGCTGCAAAGTTAACTTAACTTTATAAACAGCGTAAACAAAAAATTCCCGCCCATGCTCTCGTCTTTTACCATTTTTATATGTGCAAACTATCCACACACTAAAAGTTACTGAACCATATTTATCGCTGTTTAAAGTGTAACTGGTTTTGTAGCTACGCCTACCTCTAATTAATTGTTTAGTTACTCCATGTTTGCCTCGAATAATAGCTGGCATTTCAAATGGAATATCTAAAGCTTGTAACCATCTGATGACAGGCACACAGAAGAACTCACGGTCTAAATATAATCGTTCAATCTTCAGGTTTAAAGGCTCAATCAATGCTAAAAGATACGTGATAATTGCCACCAAAGTGTTCTGTTGCTGAACAGCTTTGATAGCTAATGTTACTCTTTTATGCTTCTTAATTACATAAATAGTAGCGTAGGCATAGAAAGAGCAAGTACCATTTTTCGCTTGACTTCTATAAATATATGGTGCTTCTAATGGGGATGGCTCACCATAATATGGAATTAAGTTAAAATCGATGGCAATTTTCTGTTGCCCTTGTCGTATACCTGTTGGCAAGCGGCTTTGAAGTGCTTTATTTAAAGCCTTTTCCAATGAAGAAAGGTCTGAATATTTCTCCAAATGGTAACGAATATCATTACTGATCGGAACATTTTTTAGGACTTTAGTCGTGTTTTCAATACTATCCCTCTGGGTAGCAGCCCGAATTAAAATTTCAAAAATATTTTGTTGTTCACACTTACCTTGAGTCTGAATTGGAAGATTCTCCGTTAAACAGTTAACCACTTCATTCAAGGTTTTACTATCAGTTAGAACTGGGGTAGTTGCAGTCATAGCTTGCACCAGATATTTCTCTGGCTCAATTTTCCCGCAACTCCTTGGCAAAATTCCTGAAATAGCAGCAAAACATGGTTATGGTGCGACGTTTGCTCTGAGTTCTTCGCTTATTTATTAGCTTTACTTATGTTTTTATTTCAAAGTGAGACATGAGGTGCTGGCATCTAAAAGCACGAGCTTTTCGCAAAAATCCACTGGAGCAGGTATTCTTGACAGAGCGATGGCAAAACTTTTCGGTCTACTGAAATTGCAGGTAGCCCCCTCTTTGAATCTGCCGTCGTGTTTGTTTCATGAGGCAGATATCCAAATCTCGCTCTGATATAGCATCTGGAACTGCAATCAACCCAGATTCCCAGCGTTGAAATCGAGTTTGATCGCCCATACGTGCATCAATTCGCTGGTTATAGTGATTAACGATATCATGACGCAACGCCAAAGCTACCACCTGAGAACTAGGTGCGTCATAGCCCAAATTAATACCTATAATGCAACGGGAGTAACTGTCTACAACCGTTGTCAACCAAGGACGACCCAAAATTTTGCCATGCTGGTCTACCAATAAAACATCTACAGGGGTATGGTCACACTGCCAAACATGGTTACTGTAATCCACGGATAAATCTTTCCCATCACGGGTTTTCATTGCTAGGCGTGACCCCCGCCAACCCGGACTGCGAACACTTTTAGCTTTCTCTTGCTTCTCAATTAATGGTTGCAAAATGCGGTATACCGTCATGTGAGACGGAGGCTTGAAACCCCTTTTGGCAGAGGTAAAACAAATTCTTCCCTTCTGCCTTCTGCCCTCGAACCTCTGCCTTTGTTCGGTCAGGACGAAGAGTGCTGTAAATAGGCGTTTTAATACCTACTACCTTAAATAAGTTTTATTTCGTAGTCAGATAGGCGTTTTCACGCCTACTAGATATTGCTGTCATATTTACTACATATAGTTGCCGAAAGCCCTTAAGAGTGCCATAAAGATATAGTGAAGGGCTAAACCTTGGCGTATCCCTTAGCGTATTGGTTGCTTGCACCCTAGCTTCGGTGGATTAATCTATCATTGTCATGACTGAACTCAAACTACTCCTACAACAGGGAGATAACGGCACAACAGTGACGGTGAATCAAGATGTATTCACCATAGGACGTTTGCCGGAATGTGACTTACACTTACCTTTTGGAGGAGTTTCTCGTTGCCATGCCCGCATAGTGAAAATTTCCCCCAATTTGTGGACTATTGAAGACTTGGGTAGCAAAAACGGCACGCAATTAAATGAACGTCTTGTTACTTCTCCTCAAAAGTTGCAACATGGCGATATTGTTTGGCTAGGCGATGTTAGTTTACTAGTTCTGTATGGAGATTATACTGAAGCGCCACTCACTCCCAGACAACAGGAAGTTGGTGAACGAAGAACAATTCTTCGCAATGTCCAACAATTGCAAGAAAAATGGATACAACCCAACGGAAAGGATGGGGAGACAACTAATAAAGATAAAACCATTGCCCGACTCAAAGACTTGGTAGATATAGCCAAGAATCTGTGTGGAGCGGCATCTATTGAAGAGATTTTCTCACAGGTACAGGAAGTTATTTTTCGTTACCTCGACAGTATTGATCGCTTGGCATTATTAATTGATGTGAATGGAGGCGGTAAACTAGAGTTAATGAACTCTGCTACTAGAAAAGTTTCTCAACAACAAAATTTAGCAGCAGATGGCAGTTGGATTAGCCGTAGTATCTGCCAAAAAGTATTTGCAGAAAAAGTCGCGATTCAAACAGCTGATGCTCAAAAAGATGAACGATTTGCTGGAGAACATAGCATTTTAGTCAAAGGTATTCGCAGCGCGATGGCTGTACCTTTATGGGATGAAAATAAAGTTGTCGGGGTTCTTTATGCCGATGCTACCCTTTCTTCTTATCATTGGGAAAAGGAAGGTGAGGAAGAATTGAGCTTTTTTTCAGCTTTGGCAAATCTTGTGGCTTCTAGCGTTCAACGTTGGTTGCTGGTAGAAAAACTTAAAACTGAAGAAGTGATTCGCCAAAGATTAGAACGCTATCATTCTCCCGCAGTTGTGCAGCAGTTGATATCTGTGGGAGGGTTGCCTAATGGTCGTTTAGCACCCGTAGAAACTGAAATCAGTATTTTATTTGCGGATCTTGTCGGCTTTACAGCAATTTCCGAACGAGTTACACCAACTGAAGTTGCTCAATTACTAAACAATTTATTTGAAGAAATGCTACAAGAAGTGTTTGGCTGGGGCGGCACTTTAGATAAATATATAGGCGATTGTATTATGGCATTTTTTGGCGCACCAGAACCACAATCAGATCATGCAGATAGAGCCGTCGCTGCTGCCAAGGGTATGTTAGCTCGTCTCGAACAACTCAACGCGAATGGCTTTTGGCAAGAACCGCTACAATTACGCATTGCGATTAATACTGGTAAAGCTGTCGTTGGCGATGTCGGCAGTTCACAGAGAGTTGATTATACAGCTTTGGGCGCAACTATTAATCTTGCGGCGCGGATGGAAGCTGTTTGTCCTCCTAGTGAATGTGTCATCAGTGAAGTTACTTATAAAATGCTTTTACAATCCTCTGATTTTCAAGAGATGGGACATTATCGTTTTAAAGGAATCAATCGATTAGTCAAGATTTATCAAACAAAAATGCATGATTAGGGAAGTTGTTAGGAGTTAGTAGTTAGACACTATCAAGGCGTGATGGGAGGATGAGAACCCCTGCCTTTTAAGGAGGGGATGAAATCCGACACAAGGGCTTTAGCTATGCGTTTGTGTTTCTACAAAGTTTCTAATCGCTTCTCGAATTAGGTCATTAATAGACCTTTCCGTTTGTTCCGAAATCTTTTTTAGATCTTCGTATTCTTTATCCGCTAATCTCAAATTGTAACGTTGCATAATCCTGTTTATGTGTTAATATAGGATTAATTTAACACTATACGATGAAAAACTCCAAAAACAAAAGTAGGGTTAAGCATTCTGAACCATGACAACTGAAGATATGGCGTTGTGTTGAGAAGTTCTTTGAAGCCATCAACACGTAAAATCTTCTCTGCCAGACGCTTCAAAGAACATGGTTGGAAGATCTAAAAGTAGCCGCACATTCCTTCGGAACCGAGGCGGGTAGGGCTGTCTTACCCTCGTCAACATGCTTAAAAACATGAGACAACGTTGCCAAGTGTGGATGCGCGCCCACGTAGCAACAACAGTCTAGAATCCACGTTTTTCAAAGCGTGGAGAGTTCAATGCTGAATTATGCTCTAAAAATCTCACGCAGTTGAGAGACAATTGCATACTATGACCGCAACGCGATTGTCTCTCAACTTTGCTAAAAAGTGATTTATGCTGTTACCGCAGGCTTTGACCAAACGTAGGGTTGAAACGGTCTGTCGAGGGGTGTTTTAGCAATGTGATTTGTATAATTGTGCATGATCTTGATTGCAATTCCAAGAATTACTTCCAGCACTTGCTGTTGGGTATAACCTGCCGCTAAAAATTCCTCAATCTCTTTATCGTCAACCAAACCTCGCATCTGAATCATGCGTTGGGTAAAATGACGCAAAGCTTGTAATTTCGGATCGCTCAAAACTGTGCCGTTGCGGAGCGCTTGAATATCGTCAGCAGACATGCCAATCATTTTTGCTAGACCAGAATGGGCTGCCATGCAGTAGTGACACTCGTGTTCATAATTTGCCGTCAGGTAAATCACTTGCTGTTCCACAGGACTGAAACTGGTAGCCTCAAATAAATCCCACAGCGCCATCGAACCTTTGAGCAATTCAGGGGCTTGGGCAAAAATCCCTTCTAAATTCGGAATAAACCCAAACGTTTCCTTTGCATGAACTAAGGCTGTTTTGGATGCTTCCGGGGCAGTGTCGATTGTGTAAATGGGAAAATCCACTGGTAATTGCCTTTGAATTGGTGTGTAAGTAGACAAGCTTGTCTACCTATTTGAGATGTTATTGTATGGCAAAGGAGACAAGTTTGTCTACTCATCTAATTATGACCGCTGAATTTAGTCACGCTCGACAGCAAATCCTTGAAACTGCATCTGAACTGTTCTACCAGAAGGGCATTCAGCATGTGGGCATCAATGAAGTTATCGCACAATCAGGCGTTGCCAAACGAACGCTGTACCGATGGTTTCCGTCAAAAGACCTGTTAATCGAAGAAGTAATGAAGTATCGGGCATCTCAGTGGATATGCTGGTTTGAGACAGCAGTATCAGAGCGTGGCAATACGCCTAAAGAACGGTTATTAGCGACCTTTGATGTGCTACGGGAATGGTACGCCAGTCCCGACTTTCGAGGTTGCCCCTTCATCAACGCGGTTTTGGAAATTGCTGATGCTTCCCATAAAGCGCATCAGGTTTCAATCAATCTACGGGAATCGATCCGCCAAATTATTATGCGATTAGCAGCAGAAGCAGGCGTTAAAAATCCAGACTTATTTTCGCAGCAGTATTTGCTTCTCATTGGCGGTGCAAGCTTAATGGCAACTATTGAACAATCAGCTGATGGCGCAACTTTTGCTCAAACTGCACTTTCAATTCTCATTGATGCCAACCTGAGAAATTGAAATCAAGACTCACAGAAAATTAACCAGAACTATTACTTTCGCCAATCTTGCGTAAGTTCGGTGCATGATTTTTCAATCTCCTTAAGCACCCTTGAAAGCTTGGGGGCGATGGAGAAGTGACATTTTCCCACAAAAAACCAATATAAATACAGATAGAGTTTGTATACTTTCTTTCGCTTTTAGTCGCGAAACTTTAACATTGAGAAACCAAATCTTGTTTAAGAGACTAGAATTTGGGTGGTAGCTGGCGTAATTACCATGTGTAAGGTTCTTAAGCTACTGTACAGCTATTTTCAACGGGAGGTCAGGTAATGGCTATCGCCACGATTAATCCCGCTACAGGGGAAACACTAAAAACTTTTGAGCCGCTAACTGATGCGGAAATTGCCGCTAAGTTAGATTTGGCAGGCTTGACTTTTGATGAGTATCGCAAAACTAGTTTAAGCGATCGCTCTCACGCTCTAGAAGCTGCTGCTGATATTTTAGACAAAGAAAAAGCTGACTTTGCTAAGATAATGACCTTGGAAATGGGCAAACCTTACAAAGCTGCCATTTCTGAAGTGGAAAAATGTGCCGCTGTCTGTCGCTACTATGCCGAACACGCTGCTGAATTTCTTGCCGATGTTGCCGTAAAAACCGATGCAAGTCGTAGTTTTGTCCGCTACCAGCCATTAGGTATAATTCTCGCCGTCATGCCGTGGAATTTCCCCTTTTGGCAAGTATTTCGTTTTGCTGCACCGGCACTGATGGCAGGTAATGTCGGCTTGCTGAAACACGCTTCTAATGTGCCGCAGTGCGCCTTGGCAATTGAAGATATCATCCAAAGGGCAGGTTTTCCTAAAGGTGCTTTTCAAACGCTATTAATTGGCGCTGCGAAGGTAGCAGATTTAATGGCTGACGACAGAGTTAAAGCTGCTACCTTAACAGGAAGCGAACCCGCAGGTGCATCACTCGCTGCTGCTGCGGGGAAACAAATTAAAAAAGTCGTCTTAGAATTAGGCGGAAGCGATCCGTTTATCGTGTTAGAAAGCGCTGACTTAGAAACAGCAGTTGCAACAGCGACTACAGCGCGGATGTTGAATACTGGGCAATCATGTATTGCAGCGAAACGTTTTATTGTGGTGGAAGCGATCGCCGATAAATTTGAAAAACTGCTCTTAGAAAAATTCCAAGCGCTAAAAGTTGGCGATCCGATGTTACCAGACACCGACTTAGGACCTTTGGCAACTCCCGGTATTCTCCAGGATTTAGACCAACAAGTGCAAGCAAGTCTCAAAAGTGGGGCAAAAATCCTCATCGGTGGAAAAGCTTTAAGCGATCGCCCTGGTAACTACTATCCACCAACGATTCTCACTGATATTCCCACAGATAGCCCCACCGCACAGGAGGAATTTTTTGGACCCGTGGCGATGTTATTCAGGGTTGCGGATATCGATAGGGCGATAAAAATAGCTAATGATACACCCTTTGGTTTGGGTGCAAGTGCTTGGACACAAAATGAAAAAGAAAGCGATCGCTTAATTTCCGAAATAGAAGCGGGTGCCGTATTTATCAACAGTATGGTAAAATCCGACCCCCGGATGCCCTTTGGGGGAATTAAACGTTCTGGGTATGGACGGGAATTAAGTATTCAAGGCATACACGAGTTTGTCAATGTTAAAACAGTGTGGGTTAAGTGATTAGAGGCTAGGAGAAGGGGAGACAGGGGGACAGGGAGACAAGGAGATAAAAAAGAAATTTCTATATCTTCCCCCACTCTCCCCATCTCCACTCTCCCACTCCCCCCCTAACCCCTAAATCTTTTAGTGACGGAATTAATTAAATGAATACAGCGGATCTACTGGTACAGTGTTTAGAAAATGAAGGAGTGCAATACGTTTTCGGACTCCCTGGAGAAGAAAACCTGCACGTTTTGGAAGCAATTAAAAATTCTTCCATTCAATTTATTACCACCCGTCACGAACAGGGTGCGGCATTCATGGCAGATGTCTACGGACGGCTGACTGGAAAAGCCGGGGTGTGTCTTTCTACACTTGGTCCTGGAGCAACCAACTTGATGACTGGAGTCGCCGATGCTAACCTGGATGGTGCGCCTTTAGTAGCAATTACCGGGCAAGTTGGTACAGATAGAATGCACATCGAATCCCATCAATATTTAGATTTGGTGGCGATGTTTGCCCCGGTGACAAAATGGACTAAGCAGATTGTGCGACCGAGTATTACACCAGAAGTTGTACGAAAAGGCTTTAAGGTAGCGCAAACTGAAAAACCCGGTGCAGTTCACATCGATTTGCCAGAAAATATTGCCGCCATGCCTGTAGAAGGGCAACCTTTGCAAAAGCATAATATCGAAAAAACCTTTGCTTCTTTTGCCAGTATTCGCGCAGCAGCAGCGGCAATTTCTCAGGCAGTTAATCCGTTAATATTAGTCGGAAATGGGGCGATTCGCGCTCAAGCTAGTGATGCTGTGACGCAATTTGCTACCCAGATGAATATTCCTGTTGCCAATACATTTATGGGTAAAGGTGTAATTCCTTATACACATCCTTTGGCATTATGGTCAGTGGGATTGCAGCAGCGAGATTTTATTACTTGTGGCTTTGATAACGCAGATTTAGTGATTGCGATCGGTTATGATTTGATTGAGTTTTCTCCCAAAAAATGGAATCCTAGCGGTAAAGTTCCTATTGTTCATATTGGCGCAAACGCTGCGGAAATTGATAGTAGTTATGTTCCCAGCGCTGAAGTAGTAGGGGATATTTCTGATTCTCTGAATGAGATTTTAAAGTTAGCAGATAGACAAGGTAAACCAAATCCTTTTGCCATCACTTTACGGTCAAGTATTCGTGCTGATTACGAACAATATGCCAATGATGATGGATTTCCCATTAAGCCACAAAAGTTAATTTATGACTTGCGGCAAGTGATGGGACCAGAAGATATTGTAATATCTGATGTCGGCGCACATAAAATGTGGATTGCCCGTCATTATCATTGCCATAGTCCGAATACTTGTCTTATTTCTAATGGCTTTGCCGCAATGGGAATTGCAATTCCTGGTGCTTTAGCAGCAAAACTCGTTCATCCCAACCGTAAAGTTGTCGCTGCAACTGGTGATGGTGGATTTATGATGAATTGCCAAGAATTAGAAACTGCTTTGCGAGTTGGTACACCTTTTGTCACCTTAATTTTTAATGATGGTGGCTACGGTTTAATTGAGTGGAAACAAGAAAATCATTTTGGCAAAGGTAGATCATCTTTTGTGCATTTTGGCAATCCTGATTTTGTCAAATTTGCCGAAAGTATGGGTTTAAAAGGCTATCGCGTTGAATCTGCTACTGATTTAGTTCCGATTCTCAAAGAAGCTTTGGCACAAGATGTACCAGCAGTGATAGATTGTCCTGTGGACTACCGCGAAAACAGCCGCTTTAGTCAAAAAGCCGGCGAGTTGAGTTGCGGTGTGTAGGAATTTTCTTACGCAAAGGTAAAAATAGGTACGTAGTTGCGCTAAACGCTTGCGCCTTGGTCTGGTGACAGGAGAAGGCTAGACAGTGCAACTACATACCTAAAGATATCCAACAGCTATTTTTCTTTGTTCATCGCAGCACAAGGGGAAGGGGCAATAGTTACTGGTCAAGCCCTATCCCACTAGTGCTCGACCAACACAATTTTGACGGGTGAAGGCAGGCTGTTTTTGAGCAGGGGGAGCAGAGGGAGCAGGGGGAGAAAAAACTTGATTTTCTTACCATTAATCGCGCAAACTTGCTGTGGTGGACTACTAGTAAGGCGATCGCCTTACTCTTTCAACGCGAGTTAATTGAGGAAGCAGGTGGTTTGCCCAAGGGTGACAAGGGGACATTTCCTGTTTAATGCGGAAAAAACTAAAAATACAACTGTCAAATATAATGTATTAATAATTACAATTAAGTTTTTTGTAAAAACTTAAACAAAATTTAATTATTTAGTTGCATCTTTTTGATGTATAGATATAATTACGTATATTTAATTATTTAGTTGTATCTTTTTGATATGCAGATATAATTACCTATAATCAATGCTTATTGTCCGTTATCTACCCGGTCAAATCATGCACTGGACAATCGCTGCTCCCTTTATAGATAAACTCAAGTTAAAAAATGAAGCTTGGTTAGTCCCATTTATTCAAGGAACTCGACATCAGTTCGATATCATTCCGCGTCGTGAACCGTTAAAAAGCTGGCACGAACGCAAGTCTGCTGTAACTGGATTTAAAGACTGGCTGATATATTGGCAACATGGTATGGAAGCAATAAAAGCGACAGAAGGAGGCGTAATTACAGTCTTTCCCCAGCTACCCGCAGTGGTAGGAATGCAACAGCGCATGAGTAGCAAGCGTATTCCTGTAGTAGCGTGCTTATTCAATGTTGGTACTTGCTCTGTTGGGATGCGGCGTAGGTTCGCCCAATTTAGCTTGAAAGAAATAGATTGCTTTGTTGTCCATACCCGGCGCGAACGGGAAATATACAACCAGTGGTTGGGAATTCCAATTGAGCGGTTTGAATTTGTCCCCTATCAGTCAGCAGAGATACCCGTAACCTACGAAGAGAATACGACCGATCCTTTTATCACGGCACTAGGTTCTGCTCATCGTGACTTCCCCACCTTATTCCAAGCTGTGTCCAAGCTAAATATACCAACAGTCGTTGCATCAGGCAGCCGCGCAATCAATGGATTAAGTATTCCGCCGAATGTGAAAACTCCGTTGGGCATAACAAGAGCAGAGTGTCGGCGTTTAGCCCAAGAGGCACGAATTAACATTGTCCCTCTGCTTCCAAATCCCTTAGTAACAGCAGCAGGACAAATCACTATTGTAGAAGCTATGCGTATGGGTCGTGCAGTCATTGCCAGCCGCTGTTTTGGAGCAGAAGATTATATTGAGCATGGCAAGACAGGTTTGTTGGTTAAACCTCAATCTGTCGATGACTTAATGCAGGCAATTGAAATGTTGTGGAATGATTCAGCCTTACGCGATCGTCTTGGTGTGGCAGCTAAAACCTATGCCGCAGAAAATTTTTCTGATGAAGTAGTAGGGTCTAAACTAGGCAGAATCTTAGATAAAGTTGCAGACAAGGCAGGTATGTATTAAAAGTTAAAACCGACTGAAACCATCGATAAATTAAATTTTGCAGTCCTCTTTAGAGGACTTTCGCTATCAGCCAGGGAATTTATTCCTTGCCGGGTGTGAACTCAGACAGAGGAACTCAAACAAACCAAAACCAACATGACCTCCCCAGACATACCCCGCAACGCCTACAACGATGCAGCCGAACAGTACCCCAACTTAATACTGGGTAGCCTGCAACTGCTGTTCTGGCTTTTCTTCCGTCCCTCAGCGTGGCGTAACCACCAAAAGCGTGTTGACCCCGCCTTAGAACCTAACTCGTTTTTGATTTTTTTGATAAGACGAGGAGGATGGCATAACCTTGCTTTTGGTACAATTGCTGTGTTTAGAACCTAACTCGTTTTTGATTTTTTTGATAAGACGAGGAGGATGGCATAACCTTGCTTTTGGTACAATTGCTGTGTGCAGAAATTGTAGCCCTCAAAAATGAGCAAAACCCTTCTGTGCGCCGACTGGCAAATTTAGCAGATGTGGAAGCGGGGATAACAGCGGCTTTCAGTAGTGGCGGTTTCTTCTTTGCAGATATTCAAAATAATCAAGTAGATGCAGCGGGACTTGCTATTTTACGCTTTATCGCTGCACTTGGGGAAGGGGCAATAGTTACCCGCAAAGCTTTATTGCAAGAGTTTCCTGAGGTTGGGGAAAGCAATCTTGATTTGCTGTTGCAAAGACAGTTAATTGAGGAGGTTGGGGAAGAATACGGTTTCAGGTGGAGTTGATTCGCCGATGGTTTGTTAAAGAAAGTAAAGACGCGATTAATCGCGTCTCTACAACTCCTGATTAATACGTTGGAACTGATGGATCTACTTCTTTACTCCAAGCGGTGATACCACCTTTGACGTTTGTACCTTCAATTCCGGCTTCTTTGAGGATACCCAAAGCTTTCGCCGATCGCCCGCCCATCTTACAATGAGCAATTAAGCGATGTCCGTTGAGTAATTCTTTAACTTTCGTAACACCTTCACCGTTTTCAATATCCGGTAACGGTACTAAAACACTGCCTTCTATTTTGGCAATTTCATACTCATGGGGGTTGCGGACATCCAGCAGGACGAAATCATCCGCACCGCTATCTAACAACTGCTTTAATTCCTGCACCGTCATTTCTTGAATTTCCATCTGCTGTTTCGCTTCCTCTGCTTTTGCTTGTGGGATACCGCAGAATTGTTCGTAGTCTATCAACTTTTCAATCACCGGGCGCACTGGATTCGGACGCAGCTTTAATTCCCGGAATTTCATGTTAAGGGCATCATACAGCATCAAGCGTCCGCTTAATGTTTCACCTTTACCCAAAATGATTTTAATCGTTTCCGTTGCTTGAATTAAACCTATAATTCCTGGTAAAATTCCTAGTACCCCACCTTCGGCACAAGAGGGAACCATTCCTGGTGGTGGTGGTTCAGGGTACAAATCACGATAATTCGGTCCACCTTCGTAGTTAAATACCGTAGCTTGCCCTTCAAAGCGGAAAATTGAACCGTAGACGTTGGGTTTGTCTAACAACACGCAAGCGTCATTTACTAAATATCGTGTGGGGAAGTTATCAGTTCCATCCACGACGATATCGTAAGGCTTAATGATATCAAGGGCGTTTTCAGAACTCAAGCGAGTTTCGTAAAGATCAACCTGACAATGAGGATTAATCTCGTGAATGCGGTTCTTTGCCGATTCTATCTTAGGTTTACCCACCCAAGATGTACCGTGAATGACTTGGCGTTGCAAGTTGGAAGTATCGACAATATCGAAATCAACAATACCAATGCGTCCGATACCCGCCGCCGCAAGATACAATAGCAACGGCGCACCGAGTCCACCTGTACCGATACACAGTACACTAGCGGCTTTTAAACGTTTTTGTCCCTCCAATCCGACTTCTGGCAAAATCAGGTGTCGGGAGTAACGTTCATAATCGTCTTTTGTTAACTGGACTTCATCCAGATTGGGTTTGAGCATAACAGTTTGATGTGGAAGCGCGGAATATTAATCCTACCGAAAAATGTGACGCTGTGGGGAGTGGCGAGTAGAGACGCGATTAATCGCGTCTCTACAAAAGTTACGGAAGAAAATATAAAATTTGGAATTGTTAATTTTTTTATCCAATTTCAATTGCTTCTTCTTGAAATTGGTGATTGTCGTTAAGATGCCAGCTTTTGAGTTCTAAAGCTTTGCCGTTGGGGACAGAAACTATGATGTATGAATATTCTTGCCAAGCGAGTATGCGATCGCTTTCTGAGGGAATCGCTGGATTATCGGGATGCGAGTGGTATATACCAATAATATTTAAAGAGCGATCGCGTGCTTCTTTCTGTACTTTTAACATGATTTCCGGTGCGATCGTATATCGCCGCCTTTTGGTATCCTGTAATGTCTCTCCACTCCAAGCATTCTCTGTTGGTATCACTTCTACCACAGTTTTGCTCTCATTAGCCACATAACCCAACATTATACCGCAGCACTCTTCTGGATAAGTGCTTGCGGTATGGCTGCGGATTATTTGCAAGTGTTCTTGGCTGAGTTTGAGAAGCATGAGGATTATTAACCGCAGATAAACGCGGATGAACGCAGATGAAGAGGATGTAAGATGATTGTGTGTGGGTGGTTAAAAATTGCGGACGACGCGTTTAAATTCGACTTTGGGATTACCAAAGTTGATTAGTAGGCAGACGTTTAGACCTGTGGCTTTTAGGTAGTTGAGACATTGAGCAAAATGACTTTCGTCTAAACCTCTAACAGCCTTGAGTTCGACTAAAACACGTTCTTCAACTAGTATATCGGCGAAGAATTGCCCAACTACAACACCTTTGTATTTTACTTCGATTCCATACTGTTGTTCTGCCAAAAATCCCGCCGAGCGCAATTCATAGCCCAAAGCATTCTCATAAACCTTCTCTAAAAACCCACAACCCAAATTATTACCCACCGTAAACGCACAACCGATAATCCTTTCCGTAATCTCATTCAATTCCCATCTGCGTTTATCTGCGTCCATCTGCGGTTAATTTCTTAATTCTTGATCAAAAGTTCAGGTTAACAAGGTGATTTTTCCTTTAGCGAGGTCGTAATGACCGCCAACTATTTTCAGTTTGCCTTCTTTGATCAAGTTTGCCAAAATCGTTGAGCTTTCTGTCAACCTTGCCACCTGATATTGTACATTAGCAATAATTGCATTTTCTTGTATATTGCCAGTTTTCTTTCTTATACTTTCTACCGCTGGCTTGATGTCTTCAACAAAAATGCCAATTCTACCGGGGAGAGGATCGCCTTTTATGGCAGCTGATACTGCACCGCATCTTGCATGACCTAAAACAACGATAGTCTGAGCACCCAATACGGCTGTAGCAAATTCTAAACTACCTATAGCCTCTAGAGCAGCTATGTTACCAGCAATTCGCACGACAAATAAATCTCCTAGTCCCTGGTCGAAAACAATTTCCGCAGGCACTCTCGAATCGGAACAACCTAGTATAGCTGCAAACGGATACTGACCTACAGCAGTTTCTTGCAAACGCAACCGTGATTGATTGGGGTTGAGACGCTTTCCCTCAACAAACCGTTGATTTCCTTCCACCAATCTTTTTATAGCTGCATCAGGACTAACTGGTTGAGGTTTTTGTACAGGAGTAGATTGTTGTTGAGCAACAGCTTTGTCTTCACTCAAAAGTACACTGCCAGCAGCAGTAGCAGCAATACCAGCGCTTCCCACACCTAGTAACTTTAATAAATTCCGACGCCCAACAAATCCATTAATACGGCTCATTAATTCACCTTAAATTGATACACAAAATTTATACCAAGTTCCTATACAAATAAACTGGGAGCATCCCAATTTGGCTGCAATACCCGCGCGTGGGTATCGCTATACGCACGTTCGCCCTTGGCGTTCCCGTTCGCGCAGCGTCTCCGACAGGAGAAGGGTAGCCTGCCTTGTTTGTTTAGCCCCAGGCTTATAGCCTGTTCGCGTTGGTGGAGCCTCTCGCAGAGAAGCGTGCGCTCGGCGCAGGGCTTTTTGCACGCATTGGGATGCTCCCAATAAACTCCTGTCCTCATTTGCAACTTTGCTCCTAATAGACATAGGGGTACAAAGACGCTATTTATGAAGACAACCCGAAGTGTTACTACTCAGTATAACAAAGTGAGTGATCTCGGTGCAGCTTCACCTTAAATATACCTTATTTAGATATATTTAAGGTGAAGGAAATTTTCAGCGATAGAAGAAACTTTGGCTTGACTGTGGTGTTTCTCTATGGTTTGCGTAGACGCAAAGCGGCTTGTCGTGAGACATCGCTAAAACTATTATCAGTAAAATAAGAGTGTTGCCCGTTAACAAAAAACACTCAACGGGTAACAACTCTATGAAGAAATTAAATATTTTAGTGCAATTTAATCTGACAAAATCACGTAATAACAGTTACCTTGCCTGTATCAATATCGTAACAAGCGCCAACAATTTTGAGTTTGCCAACGCTTACCAATTTCGCCAAAATCCTTGACTTTTTTGGTAATTCTTCAACCTGATATTGAATATTGGCAAGAACCGCATCTTCTTGAATATTGCCGGTTGTTAATCTTACCCTTTCCACAGCTGGTTTAATGCCCTCAACAACAAAGCCAATTTTCCCCGGAAGTGGCTCGTTTTTAATTGCTGCTGTCACTGCTCCGCATCTTCTATGACCTAGAATCAGGATTAGCTGAGAACCCAATATTGCTGTAGAATATTCCAGGCTACCTATAACCAAGTCATTGGCAACATTACCAGCAACTCGCACCACAAATAAATTTCCAAGTCCTTGATCGAAGACTATTTCTGCTGGTACTCTAGAATCTGCACAGCCCAATACAGATGCAAACGGATGCTGTGTTTTAGAAACTAATCGCAAACGTTCTAGCGATTCGTCTGGATATTGGCGTTTTTGCTGTATAAATCGTTTATTTCCATTCAGTAATCGCCTTAAAGCTAGATCAGGACTAACTGGATTGGGGTTGACTGGATGAGCATCAGCAAGTATTTGTGAATTAACAGCTTGCTGTGTACCCCAAACTAAGCTACCGTTTGCAGCTATAGCCGTCATACCAAAGCCTACCATACCTGCCAGCTTCAAGACATGACGACGCCCGACAAATCCATTAATTCGACTCATCAATCTACCTGACAAAAGCTTGGTCATTGCCAGGAACATATCAAAGTTAAGAGGGATGCAAGAGTACCCTCTTACACGGTTTAAGAGTCATTTAATTTTTGTGAATTGGGCAATGGGCATTGGCAGACAAGGAGACAAGGGGACAAGGAGAATAATTCTATTCTTCTTTCTCCCCATCCCCCCTCTCCCCCTCTCCCCCTCTCCCTGTCCACGGCAGCGGAAATAATTTGTAACGCTGCGGTTAGAGTTAATGCGCTTGCAGCTATCTTCTCCGGTCGTACCTGCGTTGAGCAAGATATTGCCTAGATTCGGATACTCACGTTTTAGTATTGCAAGATGCAGGGGTTATCCAAGGACTATGAGGGGTAACTGTGGACGGATTCGCTGTTAAAACCACCTCTCCCTTTTCGTTTCGCACCCACCCAGTAGCCTCAATAATAGGTTGTGGTGGAGTCGCAGTGGGATTTTTTATAACAGTTGGAGTACGGTTGTTACTATTTGGGTTAAGCGTTACCCAATCTACTTGAACTGCGTCACCGCTGAGGGGATCGGTTCTAGGATTGGGGGGTAAGCCACCACGTCCAGTAATGACAAAACTGCTTTGATTTTCTGCTGTACGTGGTTGACAGAGTTGGGACACTTCGGTCTCAAGTGGTACGGTTGGCAAGTTGACTAATCCACTGTTGGGGTCAACATCTGGGGTGTTGACAGTTACAGTACCGTTTAAAGTCGGACTTGTTTGGGAAATTGCTGTGATGTCATTCGTTGGTAGCAGTTGAGGCTCTAAGTTAGTTCCTAGCAGCCTCACTAAGTCTTCACGAGTACGCACTGTCATACCATAAATGCCAGTAGCGTTAATTGTGACTCTCCCACCACTGCCACTAAACGCATTAGCGGTGATGTCGTTATTTTCGCTTGCTCCGGCAACGATGAAGCCCGACAGAGCATCAATTTTAATATTGCCACCATTACCACCAGCTTGTGCCGTGCCTGCGGTGGTAGAGATTTGAGCGCCACGACGCAAAAGGAGTAAATCAGTTTGTAAGTTGATGTCGCCACCCTTACCCGATGCAGATTCAGCGTTGAGTGTGCCACTGTTGTCTAGGGTAACTCTAGGTGAGGTGATGAAAATATCTCCAGTTGTACCCGTCGGACTTTCGGAGTTAACGAACAAGCTACTGTTACGGTTAGAACTGTTGCTAGAAATGGTAACTTTAGCAGCAGCATTAAGTTTAATTGTGCCTGCATTGCCTTGTCCACGGGTCGAGGCAGAAAGTTGAGCGCCATCGCGTAACGAGAAAGAACCAGAATCGATAGTAATGTTACCCCCATTACCAACTGTCCCCGTTTCCATCCGACTGAAAATCCCACTGGGGGATGTGCCTCTTTTCCCAGCAATATCAATAGCGCCAGTAACATTTAGATTGACATTCCCTGCATCTCCTCGTCCTGCTGGCTGGGTATCGGATGCATCACTAGTACGGGTTAGCAGCTGAGCGCCATCAGTAAGTGATAAAGTTGCAGCATTGATGTCGATATTGCCACCCTTGCCAACACCCCCATCTGACACTGTGCTGAAGATGTAAGTTTGTCCACCTGCAAGGTCAACAGCATTTCTTGCCCGCACTGTCACATTCCCCGCATTCCCTTGTCCACGGGTTGAGGCTTCAAGTCGAGCACCATCGCGTAATGAGAAAGAACCAGAATTGATAGTAATGTTACCCCCATTACCAACTGTCCCCGTTTCCACCCCACTGAAAATCCCACTGGGGGATGTGCCTCTCCTTCCAGCAATATCAATAGCGCCAGTAACATTAACATTGACATTCCCTGCATCCCCCCGTCCTGCTGGCTGGTTCCCAGATGCATCACTAGTACGGGTTAGCAGTTGAGCGGTATCAATTAGTGATAAAGTTGCAGCATTGATGTCGATATTGCCACCCTTGCCAACACCCCCTGGCTCCACCGTACTCAAGATGTTACTGTTTGCAAGGTCAACAGAATCGAGTGCCCGCACTGTCACATTCCCCGCATTCCCTTGTCCACGGGTTGAGGCAGTAAGTTGAGCGCCATCGCGTAACGAGAAAGAACCAGAATCGATAGTAATGTTACCCCCATTGCCAACTGTCCCCGTCTCCACCCGACTGAAAATGCCACTGCGGTTTGTGCCTCGGCTCCCAGCAATCTCAATAGCGCCAGTAACATTAACATTGACATTCCCTGCATCTCCTCGTCCTGCTGGCTGGTTCCCAGATGCATCACTAGTACGGGTTAGCAGTTGAGCGGTATCAATTAGTGATAAAGTTGCAGCATTGATGTCGATATTGCCACCCTTGCCAACACCCCCTGGCTCCACCGTACTCAAGATGTTACTGTTTGCAAGGTCAACAGAATCGAGTGCCCGCACTGTCACATTCCCCGCATTCCCTTGTCCACGGGTTGAGGCAGTAAGTTGAGCGCCATCGCGTAACGAGAAAGAACCAGAATCGATAGTAATGTTACCCCCATTGCCAACTGTCCCCGTCTCCACCCGACTGAAAATGCCACTGCGGTTTGTGCCTCGGCTCCCAGCAATCTCAATAGCGCCAGTAACATTAACATTGACATTCCCTGCATCTCCTCGTCCTGCTGGCTGGTTCCCAGATGCATCACTAGTACGGGTTAGCAGTTGAGCGGTATCAATTAGTGATAAAGTTGCAGCATTGATGTCGATATTGCCACCCTTGCCAACACCCCCTGGCTCCACCGTACTCAAGATGTTACTGTTTGCAAGGTCAACAGAATCGAGTGCCCGCACTGTCACATTCCCCGCATTCCCTTGTCCACGGGTTGAGGCAGTAAGTTGAGCGCCATCGCGTAACGAGAAAGAACCAGAATCGATAGTAATGTTACCCCCATTGCCAACTGTCCCCGTCTCCACCCGACTGAAAATGCCACTGCGGTTTGTGCCTCGGCTCCCAGCAATCTCAATAGCGCCAGTAACATTAACATTGACATTCCCTGCATCTCCTCGTCCTGCTGGCTGGTTCCCAGATGCATCACTAGTACGGGTTAGCAGTTGAGCGGTATCAATTAGTGATAAAGTTGCAGCATTGATGTCGATATTGCCACCCTTGCCAACACCCCCTGGCTCCACCGTACTCAAGATGTTACTGTTTGCAAGGTCAACAGAATCGAGTGCCCGCACTGTCACATTCCCCGCATTCCCTTGTCCAGAAGTTGAGGCAGTAAGTCGAGCGCCATCTCGTAATGAGAAGGAACCAGAATCGATAGTAATGTTACCCCCGTTGCCTTGTGATCCCAAACGCACAAGATTGCGAACATTACTCCCTGTACCAGCAACTTTGATTTCCCCGGTAGCATTCAGCGTAATATCTCCCGCAACAGTTTCAGGTGTGCCCAAACCTTGCTCAATACCACCGCTTAGGACACTTACTCCCAATATCTCTAGATTCCTGGCATTAACTGCAAGATTACCGCCACCAGCACCAGTTACATATATACCTGAACGATTGGTAAAGGATACATCTGCTCGTTCAACATTCTCAGGAAATTTCAAGCTGAGATTATCGCCATTTACATCTAGCGCTACAGTACCAGATTCCGCCAACCCTCCTAACTCAACTCGTCCACCATTAGCATTTAATCGTCCCCTAGCCATGCTGACATTACCACCCACCAGCAGTAGACTTTTACCATCTGGTACTCGTAAACCAACTGCGTTTAAACCTGCTGGATCTGCTCCTGCGGGTGCAACTGAGTTATTTTGAATCGCTGCGTTTTGATTAATCTGATTAAACAGCAACGCTGAAGGATTAATAGTCAACAACGGTGAAGGGATATTTTTATCAGTAGCGCTAAAAAATCCGAGGTTTCCAAATTGCAGTGCATTCGCTGTACTCGCCACAAACGAACCACCAACATTTAAGCTGGCATTACGCCCAAATACAATTCCATTGGGATTAATTAGAAATAGGTTAGCTGTGCCCGACGCGCCGATTATCCCATCAATTTTAGAAACTGACCCACCCGTTACCCGGCTGATGATATTCTGAATATCCAGAGCATTGTTAAAGAAAGCAGTGCCACCATTGGGAACAGAAAACTCGCTAAAGCTGTGGAACAAGTTACCACCAGCTTGGGTTCCTCCTGTGATATTGAGGGTGCTGCCATTTGGAGTGACGATGGAATTATTCGGGAGAGTGCTATCTGGGGTAATTTGGGCAGAAGCACAATTAGAAGAGAAAGCGATCGCACATAAGTTCGCAATTCCTAAGAACCAGCCCAAACGAATACTCATCTTAGACATTGCACTTTCCTTAGCACTTTGTAGCAGTTGCACTCTTTTTGAGTAAACCACAATTGTTGTCAGTTAAAGTAACTCCTGTATACTTTAGGACTTACGCAAGCGTCACAATATAAGGTCAACTGGCACATATATTTCAATTTGCCGTAAATGCTTGTAAGCATTGATTTATAAACCTTAGAGCCATATTAATTCTATGTGACAGTTTTCAGATAAATGTGCCAGTTGCGTAAGTCCTGTACTTCTCAGCTTTAGATATGCGAGTTTTATGCCAAAGCTGCTTTTTCTTTACAAAAGTTAATCAACTGGCTCCCCCTACTCCCCTCTGCCTAATGCCTCTTCCCGGCACCAAGATACAATTCACCGACTTTAGGATCATTCAACAAGTCTTGACCGGCACCGGAGATAGCATCGCGTCCAGATTCTAAGACGTAACCGCGATGAGCCATTTCTAAAGCTTTACGGGCGTTTTGTTCTACTAATACGATCGCAGTACCACTTTGATTAATTTGTTTAATCTGGTCGAATACTTGCGTTACCAGAATGGGAGATAAAGCCGCTGAAGGTTCATCTAATAGCAGCAAACTCGGTTCTAACATCAAAGCTTTGCCCATTGCTAACATTTGGCGTTCCCCACCAGAAAGTGTACCAGCACGTTGACGACGGCGATCGCTTAATCTAGGAAACATGCTAAATATTTTGTCTTTCAACGGCTTTAAAGCAACATTGCGGACAAAAGCACCCATTTCTAAATTTTCTTCGACAGTGAGGGAGGGGAAAACATTGGCGATTTGCGGTACATAACACATTCCCCGCTGCACAATTTGATTAGACTTTAGTCCGGCGATATTTTCACCTTTGAAGGTAATTGTGCCTGTATGCGGAGTCAAAAGTCCAAAAATGGTTTTTGCCAAGGTCGATTTTCCAGCACCGTTAGGACCAATTACCGTAACTAATTCTCCAGCTTGCACCCGAAAATTTACGCCTTGCAAAATATCCACGTCTTTAATATATCCAGCGCGGACATCGTTAACTTCTAGCAAATAGTCATTAGTCATTGGTCATTGGGCATTAGGCATTGGGCATTGGAGAGGCAGTGCGTTGGTGAGGCAGCGCGGTCTTGGGGAGCCACCTCCGTGCGCGGGTTCCCCGCGTTGAGGAGAGTGGCGTGGTTTCCCCCATGAGCGACTGCCGAAAGGGTTTCCCGGCTTGAAGCACCTGCCGTCATTGGGCATTAGTCAAGAGTCATTAGTCAAATAAAAATAACTATTGACTATGGACTCTGGACTAATAACTATTATGGTGTTTTTTGCAAATCCGGTCTTTCTTCCGGAACGATCGCTCCTTCTACCGGGCATACTTGAAGACATATACCACAGTCAATGCAGGTAGCAAAGTCAATCCAATACCAATCAGTTCCCTTGGTGTTTTTGCCTGGTCCCGGATGAATGCAAGCTACTGGACAAGCATCTACACAATCTGCGACACCTTCACAGACATTAGTAACAATCGTATGTGGCATAATTCCCCTCTTGGATCACTCATAGCTGTATTGAATCAGCTATTTATAGCCTAGCAACAATACTTAATCATCAATCCAAAGTCCAGCATCAAATGCTTTTTCACCAATGCGAGGGTGACTATTGACCCTTGACTATTGACTCAATCATCGGTGAACCATCTGCTTTGATCCAAACAATTTGGGCAATTTTGCGATCGCGTACATATTCGCGAATAGCATCTGCGTCACGTTCCCCTAAGTCGATTTCTACCCGCACTAATTCTGTAGAATCTCGGAGTTTTTGCGCGTAAGCAAACGCCGCTGCGTAAGCATTTGGTGTTTCTGGTACTACTAAATAATTGCTGGCTGGGGTTACTTGCGGTAAATACTTATTTAACAACAATATTTGGTATAAATCTTCGATATTCAGTGCAAAGCCAATACCGGGAATGTTTTCGCCTTGGGGATGATATAGTCCCAAAAGCTGGTCGTAGCGACCACCCCGCCCTAAAACCCGCGCTTGCGTTTCGGTATCACTGACAACTTCAAACACAATGCCGGTGTAATAATCTATAGTTTGAATCAGGCTGAGGTCAAGAATTAACGGGAAATCCCCTTTGGATTCTAGTAATTCTACCAGAGATTTGAGATCATTTACCGCTGTTTGCTGTTGGGTGTCTAAACCTAAATTGCTGACTTTTTGCAATACATCTGCTGGGTTTCCGCGCAAATCTAACATGATTCTGGCGCGTTGTTTGAGTTCATCACTCAAGGGTAAACTGTCGAGAGTAATACGATCTAAATTAGCGATCGCACTTCTGACTGTAGCTTGTAGATTTAAAGGGAAAGCGGATAAAAGCGATCGGGTGATTCCGGCTTCGCCTAAAATTAAATGCCAATGTGAAATTGAAAGTGCTTGCAGACAATCAGCCACCAATAATAGTACTTCTGCATTTCCTAACAATCCCCCACCACCAAGCAACTCTACCCCAGCTTGATAAAATTCTTGCTGGCGATTGTGCCTGCTTTCTGTGGTGCGACGGAACACATTGGCATTATAGTACAGCCTTTGCGGATAAGTAACACCAGCCATGCGTGTCACAGCAGTACGCGCGATCGAGGCTGTTAGTTCTGGACGCAAGCCTAATTCTTCATCTTCGGAATTTTGCAGTTGAATCACTCCTCGGCGTTCAATTGCTTCTCCCGCCATTAGAGTATCCATGCGTTCTAAAGTTGAGGTGATAATCCTGTGATATCCCCAACGGTGAAACACTTGTTGTAACCTATCTTCAATCCAGCGTTTTTGAGCCACATCTAAGGGTAATAAATCCCTTGCACCCGCTGCTGGTTGATACACCATTATTTTTTCTTCCCACCAAACAAACCGCCAAATAAACCGCCATTGCCAGATTTATCTGATTGCTTACCCCCATTATTTGAGGATGAAGTCACTTTAGAACCACCTGGTTTTTGTGCCAAAGCCTGTTCTAGTACGCGTTTACCCTTCAATGCGGTTTCGTCATTAGGGTCTAGTTGCAGAGCGCGGTCAAAGTGAACCTTTGCCATTGTGCTTTGATTTTGCTTCAAATACACCACTCCGATCAAGCTATGGCAGCGACTATTATTAGGCTCTAGTTTTATGGCATCTTGCAATTCTACCCTAGCTTGTGCCAATTGATTTTTTCCGAGCAATTCTTGGGCGCGACGTAAATACTGAATCGCGACCGATTCTTCTTTTGGTGGGGCTACTGGGGCAGGGGAAGGTGTATTAGTAGTTTTATTTGAGCTAGGGGCACTTGTGTTAATTTTGCTTTGAGCTGCTTGCTGTGAAGCAGCTGCAAATGATTTACCCGCAGTCCGCATTAAGTAAACTAAATTTAACTCACTGATATGAGCAACGATTTGTAGTACTTTTTCTAAAGAGTCATATTGAGTTTCGGCAATTTTAGCGATCGCACTTTTGTATACGTGATCAACATTTGGTACACTAGCTAACTGCCTAGCCAAATCGGTGTTCAGTTCCACCGAAGACGATTCTTGTACCAAGCGTTTGCCCATTTGCGACAAAACTACCATATATTCTGCACGGGTGCGATCGCTTGACAGCTTTTCATAAGCTGGATTAACCCACTTTGATAACAACTCACTCTTCTGCTGTTTCTCAGTAGGGCTAGCGGTAGCATTACTATCAGGGTGCAGACGACGGGCGATTTTCAAATAACATTTGCGGATATCTTTTACATCCGCATCCACGGAAACGCCCAAAATTGCGTGATAATCTATGAAATCGTATTTAAACAGTCCACGATCTATTTTCAAAGACATATACAAAGAAGCTTTGCACCAAGCAGTCCATTAGATTTTACTAGTGTACTTTGCTTCTGAAAAATGGCTATAAATTGGGCATTGGGCATTGGGCATTGGGCATTGGGCATGGGGCAAAATTCTCTCCCCCTGCTCCCCCTGCTCCCCCTGCTCCCCCTGCTTCCCCTGCTTCCCTGCCCCCACTCCCCCGTTTCCCCTCATCGCCATGCTGACAGGGGGGGAACTTGTTGTAATTCCTGACTTAGGCTGTCGTGGATGTGACCGTTGGTGGCGAGAATTCTACCAGACTCAATTTTTAAAGGAGTGCGATCGTAAGCGGTAACTTTACCGCCAGCTTCTTGTAATAAAATGATGCCAGCGGCAATATCCCAAGGTGAAAGACCTCTTTCCCAATAGCCATCCAAACGTCCACAGGCGACATGTGCTAAATCTAAAGATGCGGAACCACTGCGTCTAACTCCTTGCGTTAGGTGGGTGAGGTGACAAAATTCAGCATAATTATTGTCAGATGTTTCGCGGCGATCGTAAGCAAATCCCGTAACTAACAAACTTTTACTTAGTTCGGAAGTTTCGGAAACTTTGATAGGACGACGGTTGCGCGTTGCTCCCAAATTCGTGGCTCCACGGAATAATTCATCGTGGAATGGGTCATAAATCACACCCACTTGCGGAACGCCATTAATTAACAGCCCAATGGAAACCGCAAAAAATGGATATTGGTGAGCGTAGTTAGTTGTACCATCTAGCGGGTCGATCGCCCAGAGAAATTCATTGTCTTGATTTCCTAACTTACCTGATTCTTCCGCTAAAATTGAGTGTTCTGGAAAGTGGCGACGCAAAATATCTAAAACTACTACTTCCGAAGCTTTATCAGCAGCGGTGACTAAATCACCGGGGCGTCCTTTTTCGGTAATTGCATCTTCTAACTTACCCAAGTAACCTTGCAAAACGACACCGGCAGCTAATGCTGCTTCTGTAGCAATATCTAGGAAGATTTGTAAATTAGTCATTAGTTGGTGGTTAGTCGTTAGTTGTCAAGTAGTCATCAACCATCATGAACTACATATACTAGGACACTCAAAAACTTGCTTAGTTATCGGCTTGACTGAGTAATCAGCACTTTTTCAAGCCAGTAGTTTATGGCGCGTTACACCGTCACCACGTAGGCTGCTTCACTGTACCATTTAGAAGCGATCGCTAAATACGGTATCTGATTCAAATTCTACTGTGTTATGTTTATATCGCTTTGGAGTACGCAGAGTAGAAACTATCAGTTCACTTTAATAAAACTTTTACTATCAGAACTTACGCAAAAACTCTTTTTGTTTTTCAAGAGTTTTGCGTAAGTCGTAATTGTACGTCGATGTTGCGTCACTACAAAATTAGTTTAAAATTTCCCTAGCGATTTTGACGGCGGAAATCAGCGGGAGCCAGACGCATGGGTTTTTCAGGGTTCCAAATTCCTTGTCCCATGAGTCTAGCTGATTGTTGGGCGCGATCTAAAAGTTGGTCGTATTTATGATTAGGCGATCGCGCAACAAACAGCACATTTCCTTGTTTAACTAGCCGTTCATTCAACAACACCTTATCTTTCCATACATAAGCCAAAGTCCGCCCGATTTTGTCTTTGGCTTGAATGTCAAACTCCAGCTTTACATATTGTTCTGCACCGCCAATTATCATCTCTAACGCATCTTTCGCCGCATCTCCCCACGGACGCTGGCGCAAATCTGGGGCTTCTATACCAACCAACCGCACCTGAGAAATCAAATTGGGTTGCTCTGCCAAGCCTAACACCTCCAACGTTTGCCCACTCACCACCCGCGCTACTTTCACTAAGGGCTGATTGTCCACAAGCGGGGTTTTAGGTTGACAGCTGGCTAAAAGTAACAGGCAAGCTAAAATTATGATTTTAATCATTGGTTATTGGTTATTGGTTAGTAGTTAGTGATTAATTGTTAGTGGTTAGTGGTTAGTAGTAATTTTTGACAACAACTAACTACTATCAACTCACAAATAACAACCAACAACTAACTACTTATTAATCTTCATCTAAAGGTAAACCCGCTTTAACTTTACCTCTTGCAAAATAGCGCCCAAACTGAAGTTCATAAACTTCATCTTCGTCTTGTGTCTCCACGTACAAATCAGAACGTGCGTAACTGACACATAACAGCGCATAGCCTTGACGCTGCAACTCTGGGGAAAGCCCGATCGCTTCCGGTTGATAAATTTCTCCTGAGAGCACTCGGACAGCACAAGTGGTACAAGCCCCATTACGACAAGAAAACGGCAGCTCTACCCCTTGTTTCTCGCCGCTGTGGAGGATGTAGCGGTCTTCTGGTACTTCCAGGGTATATTCTTTGCCAGAAGCGCGATCGCGAACTTTAATTGTGTATGTATCAGACATATTAATTTTAGATTGGGAATTGGGCATGGGGGAGGCAGTGCGGTGAGGCAGTACGGTCTTCTCCCTCATAGAGAGGCGCTTCTCCAAGGGGTCTCCCCAAGTAGAGTAACTGCCTATCTTCGTAGCGTTAGCGACGCAGGAGCGTCACCCGTAAGGGTCTTCTCCCTCATAGAGAGGCGCTTCTCCAAGGGGTCTCCCCAAGTGGAGCATCTGCCGTCATTGGGCATGGGGCATTGGGGAGGCAGTGCGTTGGTGTTCGCGTAGCCTCTCTATGAGGGAGACGCTAGCGCCAAGGGGAGCCACTGCGCTATACGCGAGTTTCCCGGCAGTCACGCACCTGCCGTCATTATGGGGCTTTTCCCCTTTACCCTTTACCCTTTACCCATACCCATTAAAAAATATATTTGCACTTTTTCGGGTTCTATAGTAGGATTATCAATTGTGGCATCTGGAGAGATGGCCGAGTGGTTGAAGGCGCAGCACTGGAAATGCTGTTTAGGGCAACTTAACCAGGGTTCGAATCCCTGTCTCTCCGTTTTCAATTTTAATAGCAAAACAAAAAGCGATCGCCTGGGATGTAATTAAGTTTATCTTGGGCGATCGCTTTAAATATGAAAACGCCAAAATTTCACGCCTCATCGCCTATAGTAAGCCGAGCATTAAAAAACTTCAGATCACCCATTTGCGTTATTATTAATTTTGAAATTTACTAAGTAAAATTTCTAACTTGCATGATTCATGTAGGAATGACAATAATTGATGTCATACCTAAACATGATATTATAAAAAAGCATGACAGACGTAGTTATACATTCTCCAGCTTATTATCTGCATAACTTTCTAGAACCTTACGAACCTTTTATAAATAGTTTAATTACACGACTTACAGATTTTGTAAATAATAGTTTAACTAATGAAATAGCAATTCATATCTTAGAAATAATTCAAAAATCATCGCAAGCAGATTTCGTTTTTGTTTTAGGCGATCGCGGTGAAGATAACTGGGTTATTAAATCACAAAATTATTTAGCTGAAGATATAGAAGAAGATGCTTATCTGGAAAATTTAAAATCAATAATTTTTCCGATTATTTTTGATAAATCAGTATTTCATCCCGGTCATCATGGAAGTTATAAAACCTATAAAACTAAAAACGGTATTGTTAAAGCTCTTGTTGTTATACCGCTGCAATCACCGCAAAAAGCTGAAGTTATGGTTGTTTGCGGTTTAAAACAAGATTCATATCTTTTAGGAGATGCATTCGGCAGAATTTTATCTAGTTTTTATCAAGCTTGTCACAAAAAACCACTTGAGCCTGCATTAGTTGAAGCGATTATTCTTGATGATTTAAAGAGAGATTTTGGCTTTGTTTCTGCATCACTGCATCAAAAAAGATTTCAATTATTCCGTGAACGTCTTCAACGAATGATTGTATTCTTTGAACCAGTACTGCATTTAGATCCAGAAGACTTATTTATTAGCGGTTGGGAAGCCTTAGCCAGAAATCCAGATAGCTTAACCGCACCTTCTGATTTATTTGAAGCCGCAGAATTATGGCGACATGATTTCATGATTGAACTTGACCGATATTTTCTCATAGTTGCCACTAAAAGTTATCTAGAGGCTAGACAAAGAGCCAAACAAAATAGATCCCATGATATTGTCCCTTTATCAGTTAACGTTTATCCAGAATCTTTGATGCAGACAGCATACTTTGAAACAGTACGCCAGATTCTCAAAGATAAAGTGATTTCACCAAGAAACCTCATATTAGAAATTTCGGAAAAAGCCGAAGTACCACATTATAAAGATGGTATTCGTCTCAAGTATCCTTTGAAAACTTTCAAAAATAAACTTTTAGAATATGTACGCAAATTTCAGATTAGATTTGCCATTGATGATTTTGGAGTGGGCTATTCTTCAGTCTCTCGTTTAGCAGGATTGAATCCATGCCATGTGAAAATTGATCGTGAAATTCTTCATCACCGAACTAGTGAGATTATTATTCGCTTTGTTCACGAACTTGTCGGAGCAAATAATTTGAATCCATCAAATGTGATTGTTGAAGGTGTGGATGAGACTACTCCCATTAGCTTGCATAGATTAAAAGAAATAGGTGTGAACTATATTCAAGGACATATTGTTGGTAAGCCAAAACCGGAAATTTATCGCCTTAGTTTTGATAAAGCAGAGTTGTTGAGAAAGCTGCTTTTAGAAAACAAAAGTATGTAGTAATGCATTAAAAATCAATTGACGGATAGATTTTCTGTAGAGATGGCGATTTATCGCGTCTTTCTAACCGTCAAAATGAGTTTGACAGACTAGTAGTTTATAGTGTGTGTTAGCGACAGCGTAACTAACTATAATTAAAAGACATCTCCGAAAAAGAATGTAGAGACACGATTAATCGCGTCTTTCCAGCGGAATCGGCAACCTTTATACTGTATAAAATATAAAAGCATCGCAAATTCATATATTAAAAATTAAGCAAGCAAAATGGCAAAATATGCATTGCTGATTGGGATTAGTGAGTATCAATCTAAGCCGTTAAAGCCATTACCTGGTGTCGCTAAAGACATCGAAGCAATGCAGCGGGTTTTGCTGGATTCAAAAATAGGCGGGTTTGATGAAGTAAAATTGTTGCCTAATCCTGATTCAGACACCATGCGATCGCATATTGAGCAGTTATTTCTGCACAAAGCTCAAAAAGATGACATACTGTTGCTTTATTTTTCTGGACACGGTTACAAACATGAAGACGGAGATTTGTTCTTTGTCAGCCACACTACCCAAATTAATTCTCAAGGAGTATTGACAATTGGAACAGGAGTAGAAGCGAACTTTATTCATGAACGTTACATGAGTCGCAGCAAGTCAAAGCGACAAGTGTTAATTCTTGACTGCTGCTTTAGCGGTGCTTTTGCATCAGGGATGAGTGCAAAAGAAGCTGTTGTTGTCAGTATTAAGAATGAAATCGAAGCTCAATTAGGTGGTGAAGGCAGAGCGGTGTTAACTTCTTCAACAGCTACACAAGTCTCGTTTGAAGATGCGGGAGGGGGAGTTTACACCCGCTATTTAGTTGAGGGGATTGAAAAGGGAGCTGCTGATACTAACAACGATGGTGTAATTACAGTAGATGAACTGCATGAATATGCCAAGCGCAAGGTGCAGGAAGCAAAACCAGCGATGAAACCGGAAATTTATGCAGTTAAAGAAGGTTATAAAATACGTTTAGCGAATGCTCCAGTCAGCTCAGAATTAGAATATCGTAAAGAAGTTGAAGAATGTGTGAAAAATGGTGCGTTCTCAGTTCAAAAGAATAGCTTCTCAAAGTTAGGACGCAGGCATTTAAATCGTAAGCAAATAGATTTAAAATTAAATCCACAAGAAAAAGCAACAAAGATAGAAGAGGAAGTTCTCCAACCAATCCGTGAGTTTCAGCAGAGTTTACAAGAATATGAAGAAGCTCTAGCTGACGCATTAGAAGATGAACCTGTTCTCAGTGATGGTGCTTGGGAAATTTTGAAGCGATATCAGCAAAGCCTCAAACTTAGAGATGAGGATGTTGCACCGATACATGATCACTTAGACGCGATTAATCGCGTCTCTACAAGTTACCCACCCGTCTCTACAGAAGATGACCTGAGTTCAGAAAAGGGTGTAGACTACACCAAGCTGCGCGACTTATTGAAGGCAGAAAAATGGAAAGAAGCAGACTATGAAACTTACCTGGTGATGATTCAGGCTGTAGGGAAAAAGGAAAATGACTACTTGGAGATAGACGAACTATTAAACTTTCCCTGTACAGACCTACGCACGATTGACCGCTTGTGGGTAAAATATAGCAATGGGCGTTTTGGCTTCAGCGTTCAAAAGGAAATTTACCTGAGCTGTGGCGGTAAGGCTGACGGCGAGTATTATGAAGAAGCCTGGGATAAGTTTGGCGATCGCGTTGGATGGAAAGTGGATAATAGCTGGATTCATTACTCAAATGTAACTTTTAGCACCTTAGCACCTGAGGGACACCTCCCGAGTAGTCTCGAGTCGCGAACGACAACAGGACTGCCGCTCAGTTCGTTCTCTTCTCTCGCATCGAGACTTGTAAACTGTTTGTAACATTTAAGCGTTTCAGAATATTATAAAGATTTATTACAGACTTGTTTTCCACGAAGTAATCACCATTTCATAAATTCGATACCTGGCACTGCCGGGTTAAAGCCGTTAGCGCAGATAAACTTTTCTGCTACTTCATGCACCTCCGTGCTTTCTGTCACTTTTTGTTTATCCCAAGGTAAACTCATTTGCCCTGGTGACTTCTTCGACTTACCACCCTTTGTCATCGATGGCAAAAAGCGACTACCCCAATGATTCGTTTTCTCTGGCTTTGACTGGGGTCGATATTTCTTGCAAAATCCTCGGTATTTACTAGCGCATTCCTCCAAGTTTCTCCCCAATTCTAAAAATGCCGGATGCCATTGGGTAATGCCATCATTACTCAGGCGGTCATGAATACCATAATTGCTAAACTCATAGAAAAAGCCCTGCTGTATTCCCGCAGCTTTGGGGTTAGCGTGGATATATCGCAAAGTATTTAATGCTCTTCGCTTATCGGTATTCGCAAAGCCTGTACTGTGGTATCGCTTCTCCCAAAAATGCCCAGTCCGTTTCAGCATCCGATTAAAGCACATAGCAGTATACCAATTGAGCCAGTGCATAATTTTGGGTAATTCTTCTGGCTGTTTCGGTTCCAGCAGATAATGAACATGATTGCTCATGATGCACAGCGCATAAAGCTTAAAGCCATACTTTTCCTGTGCTTTTTTGATGGCATAAAGTAAGACTTCACGACATTCAAAGCGTGTCAGGCGAAATTCTCGGTTATTACAACGGGTGGTGATGTGATAACAGAAGTTTGGTTGAAAGTTACGTTTAGGGCGCATTATATAGATTGGAAGCCTACACTGACTCTTCAAGTACAGCGTAGGAGTACGTCACGTGGCAACATGGAATACTTTTGGCATGTTCGCTCTTATTTAATTATCAATTTGACGCTGAACCTCGATAAATTCGTTCTGCCTGCTCTTTTGAAAGTCGTGTTATGGGAAACCTTTGCGCGTCAAACATAACTTCTTGAGGCTGTTGAATTGTTATTTCTTCTTCGGAGATGGTTTTGATTATATTGCCATTTGATAACTCTTCAGTAACTAGCGTCTCATCGATTTCAGAAGCCTTGAGCTGGTTTTGAGGCAAGACATAAGCATGCCTTTCTTGATCGAAGGCTAAAACTTCTCCTTTCTCAATGTTGTAAATCCATGCGTAAATGTTTAGTTGCCCAGTGTACAGCTTCGAGCGAATAACTGGATAAGTCCGCAAATTTTCAATTTGAGTCAGTACATTTTCAGCAGTTACAATTTCTAGTAGTTCTTCCCCCTGGTATTGGCTGTAATGGTCTTTTACCAATCGTCGGGTTGCTTCTGCATACTTTAACCAATCATGCACAAGCGGCATTTCCTCTCGCAAGCTGTTTAACTTCATCAGCCCTTTCATCGCACCGCAATGCGAGTGACCGCAGACAATAATTTGTCGAATATCTAAAGCTTGCACGGCGTATTCAATTGTGGCACCTTCACCGCCGTTGGTTGCTCCATATGGCGGAATAATGTTGCCAGCATTGCGGATAACAAACAATTCACCTAAGTTGGCTTGCGTAATTAGGTTTGGGTCTATACGCGAATCTGAACAAGTAATAAACAACACTCTGGGTTTTTGACCTAGAGAAAGTTGTTCAAAGAGTTCTTGATGCGTGCTAACATAGTTAGCCTTGAACTGGCGCAGACCTTTAATTAATTTTTTCATTAGTTTTAACCTTGAGAGAGAAAATGCGTACCCTAAAATTTGCCATTCTGCGGCTGCTGTAGTATTAAAATTTTATCAATTTGTTAGTAATGACTACACTATCAGCTTTTGCAAAGTTTTAACATCTCATGTATTTGTTCCTGCTGGGATTGGCGTGTTCAACCAAGACTGTGTAATACTTTGCGAAAAATCCGAATTCTTGATTTATCAAGAATTATTAGAATAATTAGTCATCTGGATGATGATTATATACAACACAGGACTTACGCAACTGGCACATTTATCTGAAAACTGTCACATAGAATTAATATGGCTCTAAGGTTTATAAATCAATGCTTACAAGCATTTACGGCAAATTGAAATATATGTGCCAGTTGACCTTATATTGTGACGCTTGCGTAAGTCCTACAACAATTAGAAGTATGTTTATCTACTATTCTTGGCTTGCATAATTTGGGCAACACTTAGAGTAAGTAGAACTGCTCACGCAGCTAAATTACTTAAGAATTTATCGTATAAAATACAGCCCTACATGCAATAATACTAAAATATAAAAGTATCAATCCTTACGCCGAAGCGAGTAAATCATAATTTTAATTTGATTTAGTAACACCAAAAAATCCTGGGGGTTGCATTGATTGCTTGTCAAGTTGAGAATAAAGAGACGAAGCACACGACGGGGAAACTAACGTGAGTCAGGGATTTGATTACGATTTAGTAATTATAGGCGCGGGTGTAGGCGGACATGGCGCTGCCCTACATGCCGTTAGCTGTGGTTTGAAAACAGCGATTATCGAAGCAGCTGACATGGGGGGAACCTGTGTAAATCGGGGTTGCATTCCGTCTAAGGCGTTATTAGCAGCTTCTGGACGTGTGCGAGAGTTGAGAGATGCTCACCACCTCAAGTCGCTGGGGATTCAAGTTGGAAATGTGGATTTTGATCGCCAAGCGATCGCCAACCACGCAGACAATCTCGTATCCAAAATCCAAGGCGATTTAACCAACAGCCTCAAACGCCTGAAAGTTGATATCATCCGGGGTTGGGGAAAGATAGCCGGAAGCCAAAAAGTCAGTGTGACTACAGAAAGTGGTGAAAAAACCATCACAGCCAAAGACATCATACTTTCACCCGGCTCGATTCCCTTTGTACCTCCAGGCATAGAAGTAGACGGCAAAACTGTTTTTACGAGCGACCAAGGCGTAAAGTTAGAATCTCTACCAGATTGGGTAGCAATTATTGGCAGTGGCTATATAGGTTTGGAATTTTCTGATATTTACTCGGCTTTGGGCAGTGAAATCACCATGATTGAAGCCCTCGACCAGTTGATGCCAGGATTTGACCGCGACATCGCCAAACTCGCAGAACGAGTACTGATTACTCCCCGCGACATTGAAACCAAAGTGGGGATATACGCCAAAAAAGTCATTCCCGGTTCACCGGTAGTAATTGAGTTAGCAGATTTCAAAACCAAAGAAGATGTCGATGTCATTGAAGTGGATGCTTGTCTAGTTGCCACGGGACGCATCCCCGCTACACAAAATCTTGGTTTAGAATCTGTAGGTGTGGAAGTAGATCGGCGCAACTTTATCCCCGTCAACGACAGCATGGCTGTACTGTCAGCAGGTGAAGTCGTGCCGCATTTGTGGGCAATTGGTGACGCCAACGGCAAAATGATGTTGGCACACGCAGCTTCTGCTCAAGGTATCGTGGCTGTAGATAATATTTGTGGCAAACACAGAGAACTAGACTACCGCAGTATACCGGCAGCAGCATTTACCCACCCAGAAATCAGCTATGTGGGAATGACGGAAACAGCAGCCAAGGATTTAGGTAAAGAGTCTGGTTTTGAAGTCGGAACAGCGCGGACTTACTTTAAAGGTAATTCCAAAGCATTAGCAGAAGGTGAAGCTGATGGCATAGCCAAGGTGGTGTATCGTCAAGACACAGGCGAAGTTTTAGGCGTTCACATTTTCGGAATGCACGCTAGTGACTTAATCCACGAAGCGTCAGCAGCGATCGCCAATCGCCAATCTGTCCAAACCCTCGCTCATTTAGTTCACGCTCACCCAACACTTTCCGAAGTGCTGGATGAAGCATATAAACGAGCGATCGCAAGTTAGGGGCTGGAAATTAGGGATTAGGGGCTAGGGGGGAAGGTAAAAGGTAAAAAATCTTTCTTTTCCCTTATTCCTTATTTCTAGTCCCTAGTTTCTAGTCCCTAGTCCCTAGTCCCTAGTCCCCCTTCCGCAAAATTATGCAAATTCGTCGCATTAATCCTAACCGAGCTATTGATGTATCTGTATTGCGCTTTCAATCCGCCATTTTTGATGCGGCGCCAAACAACATTTTGGAGGAAATTGTCTGGCAGAAAGAGATAGAAGTTGAGCAAATGCGCGAAAAGCTGCCGTTAAGCCAATTGCAGCGCCAAGCCCTTGCGGCACCAAAAACCCGCGATTTTATCGCCGCTTTGCGACAAGGTAAAACAAAGCCTGCGTTAATTGCGGAAGTTAAAAAAGCTTCTCCCAGCAAAGGAGTTTTAAGAGAAGATTTTGACGCAGTAGCGATCGCCCAACAATATCAGCGAGGCGGTGCGAGTTGTCTTTCTGTTCTCACGGATGTAAAGTTCTTTCAAGGTAGCTTCGATAACTTAGCCGCTATTCGCGCTGCCGTAGACTTACCCCTACTGTGCAAGGATTTTATCATCTATCCTTACCAGATGTTTTTAGCGCGTCTTAAAGGTGCTGATGCCGTGTTGTTAATTGCTGCTATACTTAGCGATCAAGATTTGCAATACTTTGTCAAAATTGCCAAATCTTTGAAAATGGCAGCTTTAATTGAAGTCCACACTTTAGCCGAACTTGACCGCGTGTTAGCCTTAGATAATGTATCCTTAGTAGGAATTAATAATCGCAACTTAGAAGATTTTTCCGTTGACTTGCAAACTACTTGTCAATTACTAACAGCAAGAGGTAGCCAATTGCAAGAACGGAATATTTTAGTTGTTAGCGAGTCAGGATTACATAACACAGATGACCTCAATTTAGTGGCAACAGCAGGTGCATCTGCTGTACTTATAGGAGAATCTTTGGTAAAACAAGCAGATATAGAATTAGCGATCGCCCAATTATTAGATAAGCTTTTGTGAAAGAAAAATTATCTGAGTATATGCACATAAAGGGCGATTGGTCAATCGGTAACTAGAAGGCGATCGCGCCTTTCTTTGCAAAATCTTTATCTACTATTGAATTTCAGCTTTAACCAAATATTTATTACCTATGTAAAAATTCATTTATCAAATAAAATCTCAGACTAATAGAAAATCCCAAATATTAAATATCAGATTAACTTTATGGAGCAAATTCCTCTGCCTTCACCTATCCATTACGAACTGATACTGCAACTTTTAGAAAGACAAACTCTGTTAGCAGTCGGTCAAAACCCAGAACTACGGCATCAGGTGAATCAGCTAATTATTACACTCCGTAAAGCTGCGGCACAACAAAAACATTTAGAAGAGATTTGCCAGTTTTCCTCTAAAGAAGTTGATCACCGCTGGTCAATCAATCATCAGAACTCTCACAAAGCTGTCGTTCCTGATTGATTAAACTTACTCGTAAAAAGTTTTTAGTTAATGTTTCCTTCCTAAATTAAAAAATGTCTACTTCTAACTAAATCAAGAGAGCGAGTTGATGATTCAACTCGCTCTGCGTGAATTTAGATGTAAATGAGTAGAAAACCATGCAGCTAATTTCCCTATCTATCAGCCTTTGTAAAAGGCATTGATGTGGCATAAGTCGATTCTCCTGAATAAACTACCCACAACTAAGCTGTTTCCAGCCAATCATAAATTTTTTCTAACTGGTCGAGAGTAATTAAGCCATATTGCCAAAGAATCATTGGCAAAGGACCAGGGTCTTGTTCTCGGTGACGAAGAGCAACCGCTAGCGAAGCTGTAGAAATTGCTAAATCGTCTTGTAAAAAACGAATAAGTCGAGGATATGTTGATGGTGTCATTTGTATCTCACCTCCTTGGGTAAAGTGTATTGTCATACATGAATTCAAGATTTTCTGTAGCTTATAAGCAGTATTTCATCTGTGACTATGTTGTTACCTAAGTAACAAACAAACACAGCTGATGTCGGTGTTCCTCTAGCAAAGCCTTCTATTAGAAACAGAAAATATAAATTTTAGCGCTTATTGTCTACTTAATTTTCAAATAGCGCTTCGAGCAGATGAAATTTATTTAATCATTTTTACTATAGTGCTTTAGTTAATTACACCCGTAGTAAGAAAGATTCCATAGTTATACTCTCTTATTAACCACTATTTACACGTACACCAAAAGGAATATTTTTTGCCATCAAATGTTAAAATTGCTATCCTGTCTTGGAAATAGCTTGGTTTCAGATGATTAGCATGTTTACAAAATATTAGGTCAAAAGTAACTTTTTTACTAGACCATGTGATGCTTTTTTACTAAAACTTCAACATTGGCATTTTTCCTACTAGCGTAATTATACTTACTTTAACCTCTATTTCCGCAAAGAACCGGAGTTGAGGAATTCAATTTTAACACGATCATTCACTTTTAAACTTAATTCAGCAGCGCGTCCAGAACGCAGTTCAATTACCGTGTCGATTAATGTCCTCGGACCATAACTAGGACAAGGATCGGCAGTACATGGAGGTACACCAGCTGCGATATATTGCACTACCCCCTTACGTAGAAAAACTATATCTAGTGGTATGAGAGTATTTTTCATCCAGAAACTGACTGGTTGCGCGGAAGGAAACTCAAACAGCATCCCCCTGTCATCTGGCAAATTTTTGCGATACATTAACCCTATTTCTTGCTCTTGTGGTGTCCGCGCCACCTCCAAGTTAATTTTTGTGCCATTAGGAACAATGGCAACACCAGAAATCGGTAGTGTTTGACCAGAAGGCGGTGATGCTGATAATTGAGAATCAACGCTAGTGCTGGGGGGTTTAGCTGGTGTTGGTTCAGAACAGCTTATCAGCACAACACTTAAGAGCATTGGTAGCAAAATTAGCCAACGAGTCATAAAATTTTAATTGATTGTTAGTTGTTGGGTGTTGGTTGTTGGGTGTTGGTTGTTGGTGAACCACTGCGCTATCCCGGCGAGCCGAAGAAAGTTGCAAGTGGTGTTAGCAGCGATCTTCTCCCAAGGGGAGACGCTACGCGAACGACGCAGGAGCGTCACCCGAAGGGTTGTTGGTTGGCATGGGGGAGCCAGTGCGCTATCGCGTCGAAGAAAGTTGCATCTGGCATCATTGGGCATAGAAATAATCTCATTCCTATTTCCCCTTTTCCCTTTCCCCTTCCCCTTTTCCCCTCTAAAAATTCCCACTAACCACTAACGCCCAACTATTTACGATTCTCGTAAGACGTATCCTACACCGCGCACCGTTTGAATCAGGCGCTTTTGACCTTCCTCTTCGATTTTTAGGCGCAAGTAACGAATATACACTTCAATGACATTAGATTCACCCATAAAGTCGTAACCCCAAACATTTTCGAGAATTTGTTCGCGGGTTAATACCTCACGGGGATGTTCCATTAGATATTTTAAAAGCTCAAATTCTTTCATTGTCAAGTCAATTGCACGCCCGTTGTGTATGGCGCGACGGGTTGCTATATCTAAAATTAAATCTCCAAACCGTAACTGTTCTGAGGTATCAACATCTGGTTTCAAATAAAGGCGAATCAACTTTAAAAAGTCTTCTGAACGGTAAGGCTTGAGAAAGTAATCATCGGCTCCGGCTTCTAGACAAGCAACACGGTCATCGATTGTATCGCGTGCCATTAACACTAGCACGGACGATCGCATTCCGGCATTTCTCAGATTTTTGCACAAAGAGAGTCCAGATTCTCCTGTGAGCATTCGGTCTACAACTATTAAAGCAGGTTGGCGATCGCGGCAGTATTGAAAACCACTGTTCGCATCATGCGCCACAATTGGTTCGTAGCCAGCTTCCTGCAAATCGCAAGTCAGTTGATTTGCTAGATTTTCGTCGCTTTCAATCACTAAAACACAATCTTTGTGAGCAAGCGTCATATTAATGCGTGGAGTTTTGATTTGGGATTCAATAAATGTGCTGTCAAACGTCTGTACATAAGGTAGAAATGCAATTTACGTGTTTTTGATGATAGAGCAATCCTAGTTGGGCACTTTGTCTACCATATTGAACGCACGTTCAAGTATCGGCGATTAAATTTGCAGATGCAACAATTTTAATAACTTATTTAAAATTTCAGGCAAATGGGGCATATTAAGAGGGTACTAAAGGGTAAACGGAAAAAAGAGGTTTTTCTTAAGAGTGATCCATAAAAATAAATGCCCAGCCGTCAAACCTAGATCCTCAACACCCACGAATAATTTCAACACACGGCTGGGCATTTATTTCTTGGCAATATGCTAACCCTTACCCCTTCCACGCCAGATGACGGCAGGTGACGGCAGTTGCTCCCTAGCGCTCTTAACCTGACGCGGCTGTTGCAAGGACGTTCCTAACCTCTCGAAGTTCTAAGCAAAGCAAGCGTTCCGCTCAGACTTCTCTTTGCAGGCAACAGGGGGGAGCAACGCACTGCCTCCCCTTTTCCCCTCTTGATATGTCCGATACCAATTAAGGTAATTCTACTGAGGTTGGTTTGGCGATGTGTGGTAGACCCCAACCTAATTTTTCTCGTAAAATTCGGAAAAACTCCGGCGGTTGTAAGCGAATAAATCGAGCAGTATATTGCGATCGCTCTAAATATACCCGATCCTGTGGCAGAACATAGCACCCCCCGTTACCATCCACCACCATCACTAGGCGAGGAATATTTACTGGGTAGATGTTTACTGGCTCACTATCAGGAAACACCAACGCCCTAGAAGCGAGAGAATGAGGGCAAATCGGCACTAATTGCAACACAGGTACTCCTGGAGTTACCACCGGTCCTCCAGCACTCAACGAATAAGCTGTAGAACCCGTTGGTGTAGAAATAATCACACCATCTGCGGCAATATCTACTGGCGCATGACGTCCTATGGCAATTTCAAAATGGCACATTGAGGTTAGCGGTTCCCGATGCAGCACCATTTCATTCAAGCAGAGGGCTTCCCACAACACCGACTCTCCCCGAAACACTTTGACGGTAAGCATTACCCGCTCTTCAATTTCATACTCACCCGCCATCAGCTGTTCTATTGCTTGGGGCAATTGGTTAAGGTAAGCCTCAGTCAAAAACCCCATATGACCAGTATTGACCGCTAGCAATGGAATGCCACAGGGCGCAACTTGGCGAGAGGCTGCCAAAACAGTCCCATCTCCCCCTAAGACCACGACAAACTTCATTTCTGAGTCAAAATCAGGGGGTGTCAGACCCTCGATTGGCGTGTGGCATACAGGACTCTCTGGAGTAGAGTAGCCCAGCATACCACCGATACCCGATGTGACGTAAACATCCCAACCGGCTGCGGTTAGCTTGTCTTGCAGTTCGATAGCGACGCGACTCGCTATCGGTTTAACGTCGTTGTAAATAATGCCTGCTTTCGGCACATTCAAATATCCAACTTGCTTGCGATGCTCTATATTATGTTAATCGTGACACATTTTGGCACAAAGTAGTCATTGGGCATTGGGAATTGGGCATTGGGAATTGGGCAGTCAAAAATCAAGATAATTACTCCTGACTCCTAACTCCTGACTCCTAACTCCTGACTCCTGATTAACTTGAAGTCTTTTTAAAAGGGCTTCTTTTTTCCTTCTTCTTTTTGGCTTTAGTTTTCTCGTAGTCTATTTCTTTAAGTTTTTTCATAATTCGGCTGAAGTACTCTTGCAGATAGCTTTCCAAGGTGGTGGTTTCTTGTTGGTCTAACCCAAAGACTTTGTATACTTCATCCATTGAGGCATTTAGTGGTTTACCACTTGCCAATACTTCTGTAAACGCTAGTCTGTCAGCGACATTCCACCCCCACTGAAAGAACCGCGTCATGCTCTGCACCGCTCGCAGTAAGTTTAACGGCATCCGCGTTATTTTGGCATCTTTTCCAGCCAAGCGTTCGCACAGGCTAATGATTTCCTGAGCACTCCAAGCGCGAGTACCCACCACAGGAAAGGCTCGTTTTTCTGTTTCCGGGACGCTCAAAGCGCGGATAGCAAACTTAGCAATGTCCTGAGTGTCCATGTAAGCGATGGGGGAAGACTCACCCGTCACCCAAACCGGTTGTCCTTCCAAAATCGGAATTCCATATTGACCGATTAACCCTTGCATAAAGCCGGCGAGCTGCAAAATAGTATAATTCAAGCCCGACTCAGCCAAAAATAGTTCTGTACACCGCTTAATTTCCATCAACGGTACTTCTGGATATTTGTCAGCATCGAGAATGGAAAAGAAGATAAAACGTTCTACACCCGCAGCTTGAGCTGCTTGAATCAATGCTACCTTGCCATCCCAATCCACTTGTTTGATACTCAGTGAGTCGGTAGGGCGAGATGTTGAGGCATCAATGACTGCGGTTACACCTTCAAGGGCAGCTGTCAGGCTTTCGGAATAACACAAGTCTCCTGGTACGAGTTCTGCACCCCATTCTTTTAGAAATGCAGCTTTTTTGGCACTCCGGACAAGACAGCGTACCTTATAGCCCTCATCGATAGCACGACGAGCCACTTGTCTTCCCAAGGTGCCAGTGGCACCGACGATTAATAATGTCATGGGGCTTTGTAAAAAATCTTAAAGTTTTATTAATAGAATCTTATCAGACTCGCATATGCAAACAAAAGTTTACAATATTTTTAAGAAACTGAATCTGTTGAGAGAGACTTTTTTGTCGCCTCTCCCCTCTAAAGCTTCGGCTCAGTAGAACGATTATTCTGGTTCTGCGCCCTGAATCTTGAGCAACAATACGCCCAAACCCCAGCCGATGAAGATTAAAGCGATGGGTAACAAAGCTGCCGCTACAATTTCGCTCATTGGTGTAATTCTCCTCTAAGAATGGTTAATTTATATAAACTCAGTTTACCAGAAGGACTAGGGCATGGGGCATTGGGGAGGCAGTGCGTTGGACGGGTTTCCCGGCTTGAAGCACCTGCCGTCATTGGGCATTGGGGAGGCAGTGCGTTGGACGGGTTTCCCGGCTTGAAGCACCTGCCGTCATTGGGCATTGGGGAGGCAGTGCGTTGGACGGGTTTCCCGGCTTGAAGCACCTGCCGTCATTGGGCATTGGGTTAATTACCAATGCCTGCAAATCTTAAAAGTATTATTCCCACTTTTTGAGGAGGATCTTAACTTATATGTATTTAGATGATAGGGTAACGTTTGATAAACACTTGCGTCCGCGTCTGGTGCTGACGTTGGGAGATCCAGCTGGGATTGGACCAGAGGTAGTTTTGAAAGCTTTGGCAGATCCGGATGTTAGCAAACACTGTGATGTGACAGTGGTCGGAAGCCGGGATTTACTGACACAAGTTTATACTAAGTTAAATTTAACTAAGAATTTAGACGTGATAGCAAATCCGGCTGAATTGTCAGTTTTGGATGTGCATTCTGAAGGTGAAATTATCACAGGTACTGGTAATGCAGCTAGTGGTGCGGCTAGTTTTGCTTACATGGAAACGGCGATCGCTCTCACACTATCTGGTAAATTCGATGCGATCGTTACTGGTCCGATCGCTAAATCTGCATGGAAGGCGGCAGGATATAATTATCCAGGGCAAACTGAGCTTTTAGCAGAAAAATCAGGAGTTGAGCGCTTTGGGATGTTATTTGTCGCGCGATCGCCTCACACTAACTGGACACTCCGCGCTTTACTTGCAACTACACATATTCCTTTATGTCAAGTATCGCAGGTACTAACACCGCAGCTAATGACAAAAAAATTAGATTTGCTGGTGGAATGCTTGGAGAAAGATTTTGGGATACAAGAAGGAAGGATAGCGATCGCTGGTTTAAATCCCCACAGTGGGGAACAGGGACAATTGGGACATGAGGAACAAGATTGGCTAATTCCCTGGTTAGAACAAGAGCGTAAAAATAGACCATTATTTCAATTAGATGGTCCCATCCCACCCGATACAATGTGGGTGAAGCCTGGTCAAGCTTGGTATGGAAATTCTGCTGCTTTCCAAAATCCGGCTGATGCTTATTTAGCGCTTTACCATGACCAAGGTTTAATACCTGTGAAGTTGATGGCATTTGATAGAGCAGTTAATACTTCTATCGGTCTTCCTTTTGTTAGGACTTCACCAGATCATGGGACAGCATTTGATATTGCGGGTAAGGGAATTGCCGATGCTACTTCGATGAAAGCAGCGATACATTTAGCGGCTGAGTTGGTGTGTCAGCGGATAGCTGCTAAACGAGTGTTATCCGCAAAAAGTCTGAAAAAATATGGAAGTACAACCAAAGGAGATTAGGAATTACCATCAACCAGAGGGAATAAATCCTTTTGATGCTCTGCCAAATCGCTGCTATGAATTACGCATTAATTTTAATGTAATTTTATAACTTTTTATCGAAGTTGCTTTTCAGCTTCGAGTAAAGGCAATTAATATCTCCCTGCCATCCAGTTGATAATTTTTAGCGATCGCGCTGATATGATCAACTGGCTGGTAATCAATGCGTAAGGACTTTTGCCACAGATCCACTAAAACACTGAAACTGATTATTTAGGATAATATTTTTTTCAGGAATAATACCCTGAGTTAATTATTTAAATTAATTCGTTTTTTATGGTAGCTATACTTCAAGGCGAGTATTATATTTTTGTTATTGACGCTCGCCTATCAAAAGCATAAAGCTTAATAAATGCTTTTTGTCAAATAAAATATACACAATTTAATTTTCTCGGATTCTAAAAAAATTCTCATATCAAATTATGTTTATAACGTTACGAATTAAGCCTAGTAGCCTGCGAAGATTTATCTTTATCAGTAAGTCTATCTGAAGGGGGATATTTAGAAGCTTCATACCCAGGAAAGAGAAAGTAAATTTTTGATGTTTGCTAAATTACTGCTATTAACATAATCGGCGAGGGATGTATGGAATCAGAAAATAAGGCTGTGGAAACAGCAAAGAACGCAGCAGATTCTGCAAAAAATACAGCAGAATCGGCAGCGAAGAATGTGGCAGATGCAGCGAACAATGCAGGACAAAACGCTAAGAACGCTCTGAATAATGTAGTAGGCGATGTTATTCCTTCACAGCCACCAGTTGACCCCCAGTCTGATGTTCATGTGCTGAAGTCGCGTTTGGAGTGGGGCGAACCAGCTTTTACAATTTTGGATGTACGCGATCGCATGACCTACAATGAAGGTCACATCATGGGATCAATGTCAATGCCAATGGATGAATTGGTAGACCGCGCAACCCCAAGTTTGGTGAAAAGCCGTGATATTTACGTTTACGGCGCAAATGACCAAGAAACGAACCAAGCCGCACAAGCACTTCGTTCTGCTGGGTTTGAGCATGTATCAGCACTCAAAGGTGGTCTTGCTGCATGGAAAGCTGTCGGCGGTCCAACTGAGGGTATTGTAGAATCAATGACTCCCGCAGGCGCAGATGATTACAATGTTGTAGATCGCTTGAAAAATCACGCCGAAACACAAAACAAAGACGTCTAGTCCTTAGTCAAGAGTCAAGGGTCAAAAGTCAACAGTTAAGAATTAAAAAATAAATTATAGACTTTTGACTTTTTGACTCTTGACTGTGTGTAGCCAACTTCTCAATGTTCAAATACATCCTTAAATTGTAATAAATCTAAGGAAACTATAGTTGGTAAAGACTGAAAGCATTCTTGTGCGATTTGCCAACGTTCTTCTCTTTTAAGCATTTCTATTAGTTTCTGTCGCACGCTGATTAAGTAGCGTACATCATTGGCAGCGTAATTTAATTGAGATACGGATAAATTAGCAGCGTTTCCCCAGTCAGAACTTTGAGCGCTTTTATCGAGTTCGACTTGTTCCAATTCTTGCACCACATCTTTAAGTCCGTGACGATTGGTGTAAGTGCGCGCTAACTTACTTGCAATCTTGGTGCAAAATACAGGATTAACTTGGATGCCGAGATGATAACGCAAGGTGGCAATATCGAAGCGAGCAAAGTGAAAAATTTTGACAATATTCGCTGCTTCGAGAAGTTTTTTTAAGTTTGGGGAGTCGCTTTGTCCTTTAGCAATCCGGATTGCGGTAACTTTACCCTCATCATTGCACAACTGGACAAGACACAAGCGATCGCGTAGTGGCAATAATCCCATTGTTTCGGTATCGACTGCGATCGCCTCAGATTTTAGATACTCCGATAAGGCAGCCTCACTAAGGTCGCGATCGCAAACCTGAAAATCTTCCATGAATTGAATTAAGTCCGGTTTAATACCTCATCTTACCTGATTGCGGGTAATTCTTAGTGGTTGGTTGTTAGTAGTTAGTGGTCAGTTCTTGCTAATTAGTTGTTTATTCTTTGCGACTATCCACTATCTACTATCTACTAACTAATCCCTCCACATCCTATTTATTGCGAATAAAAATTTGCGTCAGATAGACTTCCCCTTCGCTATTAGCAGCAACACCAATCCCAGTTAAGTTGTAGTATTTGCCTTTAATGTTTTTCAGATGTCCGGGACTGTTGATCCAACCAGTCATAGCTTGGCTTGCTGGGTCAGGATAGCCTTGGTTAAAAGCTACATTTTCTGCCGCACTCTTATATCTAATCGAGGTAGAATTGACTCGCTTTTCAAATCCCTTGTGACTAAACGAAACTTTCCTATTAGCCATATTTTGACTATGAATCCTTGCTTGCCGAGTGATGTTTGCATTTAAAGTCAGTTTAGACAAACCTTTAGAAACTCGATAGCGATTAATTTGGTCAAAAACTGATTTTTCTAGAGCAGTGGTTTTAAAAGTAGTAGTAGGTGACAATGCAACTTGACTAGATCCAATCGACAACGGCTGATGATCACTGTTTTCGTTCGTCGTATGACCTGGTACAGGACTGCTCGTTAATCCACTGGCTAGGACAAGCGCACTGAAAGCGATGCCAAAAGCAGTTTGTCGAAACATGAAGAGTTAAGTAATATGTAGAGTTTTTTTAGACGCATCCCCTGCTTGTTTGTTTCCTGGTATACCCGCATACTTTTCAGTATTCCAGGATGTTAGGAAATATTTGCACATTGCGATCGCCCTAGTTAGAGTATTTAATTACAATCTGGCAATTGGCAAGCAAATCAAAATAAAAATTTAACAATTTGGGCAATGGGCAATGGTGAGCCAGCGCGGTCTTCTCCCAAAGGGAGAGGCTAGCGCCAAGGGGAGGCAGTGCGTTGGGGAGGCAGTGCGTTGGACGGGTTTCCCGGCTTGAAGCATCTGCCGTCGGCTCCGCCGACTTGAAGCATCTGCCGTGGTCTCCCCCATGAGCGACTGGCGAACCCCGTTCGCGTAGCGTCTCGTTCGCGTAGCGTCTCCGATAGGAGAAGAGAAGGGGGCAATGGGCATTGGGAATAAAAAAAACTCAAGAACGTAATGCGCGTTCAAATAGGATTCCTTCCATACCCCATGCCCAATGCCCCATGCCCTATTCCCCATTACCCATTCGCTAAGAACTTGGCTACAGTTTGCACATCCTTGTCACCGCGTCCAGAGCAGTTAATGACAATCTTGGGACTACCTTCTAGTTGCGGACATAAAGTATTCAAGTAGGCGATCGCATGAGCCGTTTCTAGTGCTGGTATAATTCCCTCTAACTGCGACAACATCCGAAACGCCGTCAAAGCCTCTTCATCTGTGACGCTGTAATATTCTGCACGCGCAGTATCCTTTAAATAGCTGTGTTCTGGACCCACACCAGGATAATCTAACCCCGCACTAATTGAATGAGCTTCAATTACTTGTCCATCATTATCTTGCAACAAATAGCTCATCGCTCCGTGCAATACACCTATTTGTCCTTTTGTCAAGGTTGCAGCGTGTTTATCTGTGTTCACACCTTCGCCGGCTGCTTCCACACCAATTAAGCGCACAGAAGATTCCTTGACAAACTCATGAAATAGTCCCATAGCATTAGAACCACCACCGACGCAAGCCAGAAGAATATCTGGCAAACCACCCCACTTTTCCATTGCCTGAGCGCGAGTTTCTTCCCCAATCACCGCATGAAAATCGCGTACCATCATTGGGTAAGGATGAGGTCCTGCGACCGAACCGAGGATGTAATGAGTCGTCTCCACATTCGTTACCCAATCCCGAATAGCCTCAGAAGTTGCATCCTTCAAAGTTCCAGTCCCAGCTTCTACCGGACGCACTTCTGCCCCCATCAACCGCATTCTGAAGACATTTAAGGATTGGCGTTCCATGTCGTGAACGCCCATGTAAATGACGCATTGCAGCCCAAAACGAGCGCAAACTGTAGCTGTAGCCACTCCATGTTGTCCTGCACCGGTTTCTGCGATAATTCGCTGTTTACCCATGCGCTTTGCCAACAAAACTTGAGCCAAAGCATTATTAATTTTATGAGCGCCAGTGTGATTTAAATCTTCACGCTTTAGATAAATTTGCGCTCCCGTGCCATCTGGTCGGGCATAATGAGCGGTAAGGCGTTCAGCAAAATACAAAGGTGTAGCGCGTCCGACATAATCGCGTAACAGTTGTTGCAGTTCAGCTTGAAAAGTGCGATCGTGCCGGTATTGCTGGTAAGCTGCTTCTAGTTCAGCTAAAGCAGGCATCAGCGTTTCTGGGACATACTTACCGCCAAAGCGTCCAAAACGTCCTTGAGTATCAGGGCTTTGGGCAGTTGATTGAGAGGAAGGAAGGGGAGTGGTAGTCACAGATTGATTTCGATGACAGGACGAACTTAATTATAGAAAAGTCTGAAGCGGATAGGATACGATCGCTTAATATGATTGGGGCATTGGGGAGCCAGTGCGTTGCGGAGGTTCCCTCCGTTGAAGCACCTGGCGTCATTGGGCATTGTAAAGAAGTTATTTCCTATTCCCCCCAGTCCCTAGTCCCTAATGCCCAGTCCCTAGTCACTATAAATAACCATAAAGCTGAATTTTACTTGATCTACTATGGCTTCTGGAAAAGGTAACTCTGACAAACGCTTTGTCTACCAAGAATTTGGTAACGACAACTCCGCTGCTTTAGAAAGACCAACTCAAGAACTACCTCCACAACAACAAAACGTCCGCGTACAAGCGACCCGCGCTGGACGCAAAGGTAAAACTGTCACCGTAATTACTGGGTTTCAGGCAAAACCAGAAACCTTAGCAGATTTGGTGAAGCAGTTGAAAGCTCAATGCGGTACAGGTGGCACAGTTAAAGATAATGAAATTGAAATTCAAGGCGACCACAAGCAGAAAATCTTGGAGATTTTGATTAAGCTAGGTTACAAAGCCAAAATTAGCGGCGGTTAATCGGTGCGGTAAACCGTATCTATAAAGATATAGGCGATGTTACGTTGAAAGGTAGAAACAAGCTTGAGCAGTTGGGAATAAATTAATAAAAAGGCTGTTCGGTTTGATATTGATTGGAGGTTGAAATGGATTTAGTTCGGATTCTTTGTGCTATATTTCTACCGCCTCTGGGAGTGTTCTTGCAAGTTGGTATTGGTATAGACTTTTGGATTAATATAGTTTTGACTCTTTTCGGCTATCTTCCAGGAATCATTCACGCAATATGGGTGATTTCTAAGAAATAAGCTACGTGAATGCAATTAAAGTGAAAGTATTTTAAAGTTCGTAGTAACCACTTAAGTGGTTATTACGAACTTTAATTTATTAATAACTTTAAAAAAGTACAAGATGATGAGCAGCGCACCTTTAAGAAAAGAACTTCATGAAGAGAATCGCTTGTCTTGGAATGAAGCAACTAAAGCGCACAATAGCCATAAGGGTGATCAGGCGAAGTTTTTTCAAGAAGGTGGCTGTACACTCTTTCCAGAAGAAAAGGAACTTTTGGGAAATATTGCTGGTTTGTCTTTGGTTCATCTGCAATGCAACGCTGGGCAAGATACTTTAAGTCTGGTGCAGCTTGGTGCTAAAGTAACTGGGATAGATATTAGCGACGAAGCTATAGCTTTTGCCCAAAAACTCTCAGAGGAATCTGGAATCTCTGCCAGCTTTCACCGGGCAGATATTTTTGATTGGCTGGAGGAATCAGCTAAAAAAAACGAGCAGTTCGATATTGTATTCTCTTCTTACGGGGCTGTTTGTTGGATATCTAATCTCAACCTTTGGGCAAAAGGAATTTCAAACATTCTCAAACCTGGTGGACGCTTTGTTGTTGTGGACTTCCACCCTGTAGCGATGATGTTTGACACAGATTGGAGTCACAAATTCGCTTATTTTTCTGAGGGAAAGCCTCTAACTTGTGAAGATGGTATCGGCGACTATGTGGCTGAGTCTAGCGGTAGTTTGACACCTTGGGGCTACGAAAAAGGTATCGAAAATTTTCACAATCCTTACCGTTCCCATGAGTTTCAGTGGGGAATTGGCGAGATAGTCACAGCATTGTTGCAAGCTGGGCTGACTTTGGAAGTGTTGAAAGAATATCCCTATAGCAATGGTTGCAAGCTATTTGAGCGGATGCGTGAAGCTTCAGGACGGCGGATGTTTCCACCACTAGATGTGCCGAATGTACCATTAATGTACGGCATTGTAGCGCGATCGCTCAATTCCCATACAATGCCCTAACTAGTAGTCAGCACAGAAACTATGATGGTTTGTAGTTGGAGCTTTATCGCTAAGTACAAACCCAAGAAAACTAATGCGATCGCTCGCAATTACCAAGCAACCGAGTAAACTCAGCTTGGATGGTTTTATAACACTCACAGGAGGTTGCTTCCAATTCCTTGCGATTCAAAATGGTAATTCTGCCACGGGTGTAGCGAATCATTCCTGCTTGGCTGAGGCTGTTAGCAGCCAGTGTTACACCAGCACGTCGCGTACCTAGCATCTGGGCGATAAATTCCTGAGTCAGGGGAAACTCGTCTCTGTCCATCCGGTCATGAACAGTAAGCAGCCAACGGGCAAGTCGCTGCTCTATAGTATGTAGACGGAAGCAAGCAGCCCCTTGAGATGCCTGGGTGTGCAGCGCTTGCGTGTAACGCAGCAGCAGGGTTTGCAGCGCACCACCCCGGTCAAACTCGGTTTTAAGCAGGCTTCCCTTTATTTTCATGGCAGAACCAGGGATTTGCACAAACGCTCTTGTGATCGTGGATATGCCTCCCCACAATACAGGCATCCCTACTATTCCTTCATTGCCCACCATACCGACTTCTACTGTTCCACCGTCTTCCATAGTGGAAACTAAAGAAACTATTCCCTGAAGGGGAAAATAAACGTGTGTGATTGGTTCGCACTCTTCATAGAGGACTTGCTGTAATGGCAGGGGAACTCTCTCTAGGTGAGGAATAAGGCGTTGGTATTCAGAAGTAGGCAAAGCCGCTATTAGCTGATTTTCCAGTTTAATGCAACCTTTTGATATAGACATTGGGAACCTCCCTCTTTGAGCCGTCTTTTGAAAAAAATCTGACGGCATCAGGAGAGAATTGCCAACCCCATCCCAATGACAAAAGGTATTTTTTTTTTAAAGGCGATAGAATCTCGTACTTATAACCTACAGCTGTTCTAAAAATAAAGCAGAGGGCAGAAGGGGAAAGGAGATGAAATCACATTGCTCTTACAGGTAGTCACCGACAGGCTAAAAGCCTGTCGGTGACTACCTGTAAACTTTGTAAAACTTAATAAAAGTTCAAATAAAATCGGTAAGTCCGTAATATATGTACATAATTATTAAGATATATTAATACTTTAATGCATTCTATCTATTGTGCGATACTGAATTGCTTCCGCTACGTGATTGGCTTTGAGGTCATCATCTCCCGCCAAATCTGCAATTGTTCGTGCTACTTTGAGAATGCGATCGCTTGCTCTTGCCGATAAACCTAATTTTTTAATTGCCCCTTCTAACAAGTTGCGACTTACATCATCTAACTTACACCATTTCTGAAGATGACCACTTTGCATATGTGCATTGCAACGCAGATTGAGTTCATCTTTAAATCGGCTTGCAGTTCTTTCCCGTGCTTGTTGCACCCGTTGACGCACAATTGCCGATGATTCTCCTGTCGGTTGTTGAGTAATTTCCTCTGCTTTCAAGCGATTAACCGCAACTTGCAAATCAATTCTATCCATCAACGGACCCGAAAGCTTTGCCCAATATTGTTCTCTTTGTCGTGGCGAACACGTACACTGTTGGATAGTATCGCCATAATAACCGCAAGGGCAAGGATTGGTACTCGCCACCAATGTAAACTGCGCTGGAAACATTACCGATTGTCTCGTGCGGGAAATCGTTACATAGCCATCTTCCAAAGGTTGACGGAGAAATTCTAATACATCACGTTTAAATTCTGTTAACTCATCCAAGAAAAGAATGCCAAAGTGTGCTAAAGATATTTCTCCAGGACGGGGAAAACTACCACCACCAACTAACGAAGGACCAGAAGCTGAATGGTGAGGACTGCGAAAAGGGCGATCGCGTACTAAAGACCCACGATTTTTTAATAAACCAGCCACCGAATGAATCCGCGTCACTTCCAAAGCTTCAGCGAAAACCAAAGGCGGTAAAATCGTCGGTAAGCGTCTAGCTAACATCGTTTTACCACTACCAGGGGGTCCCACAAAAATTAAATTGTGTCCCCCAACTGCGGCAATTTCTAAAGCACGACGAGCATGTGCTTGTCCTTTAACATCCTTCAAATCTGCACTAATAAAGGAATCTAGAGGCTTTGCAGGTGATGTCTTTGCTACGCTATTCAACTCTACAGGTTTATGAGAACTTGGATTATTTAAAAAATGTGCCACATCAGATACATTACTAAACCCATAAACCTTCAATCCCTCAACTACAGCAGCTTCTTGTGCATTGTCAGCCGGCACAACCAAACCAGCAATTCCCATCTTTTCAGCAGTCGCGGCAATAGGTAAAACACCCGCAACAGCACGTAAACTTCCATCAAGACTGACTTCACCTAAGAAAAGATAATCTCCCAACAACTCCGCGCTGACTTGCTCCGAAGCTGCCAAAATGCCCACACTGATAGGCAAATCAAAACAAGGACCTTCCTTCCGTAAATCAGCAGGTGTCAGATTAATTACAATCTTTCGCATCGGAAAGGCAAAACCAGCATTTTTCAAAGTTGCCTTTACTCTTTCTTTTGATTCCTGTACAGCAGCGTCGGGTAATCCTAACACGACAATTCCCGGCAAACCCCCCGACACATCGACTTCTACACCTACCTTAACAGCGTCGATACCGACAATTGATGCACTCCAAACTCTAGCAAGCATATATCCCCTTGAACGATTATTCAGTTATGTATCAACCAGCGTTGAGGATGACTTCAATCCCATCCTGCATCTGTGCCAATTCCTGACGCTGTTGGTAAATCCAAACTTTCTCAGCTTCGCGCTGTTCTGGTGTTTCTTGCTGATATCGCTCTTGTTGCTCTAGGAAGTCATTGTAAAATGCGATCGCTTTTGCCATAGCTTCTTGCTTAATTTCTAATGAATTATGCTCATATTTCAAGAGTTGCTCAACAGATTGGGTAATATTCTCAAACGTGTTTAAGTAGTTATTCACAATAATGTTTTCCTAGAATAATGATGATCTGATATATGGCGGGTTGCATGGCAATGCAATACCGCCGGACACCCCTCTCCGAAGTCGCGGAGAGGGGAAAGGGTGAGGTATATAAAACCTCACTCAACCAAGAACCGCTATAGTTGCTCTTGACACTCCCTGACCTAAAGGTGCAGGGATTCTTGGTTCCGTGACATAACTTGCTCAAGCAGGTTTGCACCAACTAGAGTAGAGGTTTCATCTCCCCAAGCGTTGCTTGCATCTAGTGCAAAGGTTCCGGTATGCCCTACCATACCCAATCCTCGACTAAGGATGATTCTAGCTGCGTTTTCGTCCCTATCCAGCACACACCCACACCTACAGACGTGCGTCCTAGTAGATAAACTCTTCTTAACAACTTCACCACAGCTAGAGCATTCTTGGCTACTGTATTGCGGGTTAACCGCAACCGTGACTCGCTTAAATACTTTTCCAAAGTACTCAACCCAGACACGAAACTGATACCAAGATGCGTCATTTATCGACTTAGCTAAACAATGGTTTTTTACCATATTTTTGATTCTCAAATCTTCGTAAGCTATCAAGTCGTTTGACTGAACTACGCACCGTGCGAGCTTTATCGCATGGTCTTTACGTTGCCTACTTATTTTGAGATGGCGCTTACCTAAAACCTGTCTAGCCTTGCCTCTATTCTTTGAACCTTTTACCTTTTTAGATACTCGACGGTGAGATCGCTTGAGTACTTTTTCCCCTTTTCGGAAGAATTTGGGATTCTCGATCATCTCACCGTTCGAGTCTGTATAGTACTCTTTTAACCCAACATCTAACCCTACCGTATTACCAGTCGGTTCAATATTTTCAGATCGTTCTACATCAACACAAAATTGAACGTACACCCCATCTGCACGCTTAACCAACCGAACCCTTTTAATCTGGTTTATTTGGTAGAAGTGCAAATCGCGAGTACCTTTTAATTTGAGCCGTCCAATCCCTTTTTTGTCGGTAAAATTTATAGACTTGCGGTCATCCGCAAGTTTCCATCCTGATGATTTATACTCAACAGAGCGACAATTTTTTTGGAATTTTGGAAAGCCTTTCTTTCCAGACGCGCCCTTTTTACAATTTTCGTAAAACCGGAAGATTGAGGACCATGCTCTCTCTGCACTAGCCTGTCTAGCCATCGAATTGAGTTCATTCGCAAATGGAAAATTGGCTGCCAAAACCGCGCAATATTTTTGCAAGTCATTCTTACCCGTACTCTTTACATCCATCCATAAACGAATGCAACTATTACGAATAAATTGAGCAGTTCTAATTGCCTCATTTATCGCAGCTAACTGTGCAGCCTTTCCATATGCCTTAAACTCAAATACAAGCATGTCTCTTTCCTCCTTAGTTTATACTAGCACATTAGGTATAAACTTAAGTTAGAGTTAGTTAAAGATAATAAAAAGCCGTCCTGCAAGGACGGGGCTTTAGACCCAGCTTTTCGGTAAAAACAACGTTATCTTTGCCAATAGGACAAGCTAGGCTGTAAAAAATTATCTTCAAACCCTTTAAAAATATGCTGTTTCAGTTCAGACATTGAAACTGAGGGAAGACGTGAAGCAACTGCGCTTGGAAGTTAAGGACGGCTTTATTGATATGAAATCAGAAATAAAACTGCTCCAAAGTGCTGATTTTGATACTTCAGAAGTTACTGTTGGCAGTTATGCGATCGCTGACACAACTGCCGATTCAATACCCCCAGAAGTATTACTTTATGAGAACTTGAAGCAAAAATCTCATTCAGCATCCCTGCGAGATCAGCTAAAATTTATGTTGAAGCCTGATTTACGTCAAGGGCATGAATCTTACATTAGTCAGCAAGCAACAGCGTCTGGATATAAAGCTTTAGCCCCCTCAAACTGGCAAGAAATACCAGATTTCACTGTTGCCAACCTCTACTGGTACTTCAAACATAAACAAGAACCAATAGCCTCATAAAAGTGGTTGAGAGCGATAATACGAATTCTCCGCGTCCCTCTGCGCTTACCTCCGCGCCCCTCTGCGTTTAAATCTTAACCCTCAATTTGCCATAATTTTACGCAAAGCTTTACTAAGCGAAAATCTGTAACACAAAACATGACAGAATCTGTAGCAGATGAGCAGGTAAATCGGCATGAGTGAAACCACAGACACGATTTTCGGTAAGATTATCCGTCGCGAAATTCCCGCAGACATTGTTTATGAGGATGATTTAGCCCTGGCATTCAAAGATGTTCAGCCCCAAGCACCCGTTCACATCCTCGTCATTCCCAAAAAACCCCTTGTCAAACTGGCTGATGCCGAAGAAAGCGATCGCGACCTTTTGGGGCATCTTTTATTAACGGCAAAGCGCGTTGCCGAAGAAGCAGGACTCACCAACGGTTATCGCGTTGTCATCAACACAGATTCTGACGGTGGTCAAAGTGTCTATCATTTACATTTACATATTTTAGGAGGACGGCACATGACTTGGCCCCCTGGTTAATGCATCTATAGAGGCGCAATTTACCGCGTCTCTACCTTATATAAGAAAAACAGATAACTTACATAATAGATACTTAATTAAAAAATGTTTACAAATCTCAACTATGCCTCTAATCTGATAAACAAGAGGTAGAAACACCTACCCCCAAATTTCATACACAAATAAAGCAATTATAAACTCATGACCACAACCTTACAAAGACGCGAAAGCGCCAACGTATGGGAACGGTTCTGTACCTGGATCACCAGCACAGAGAACCGTTTATACATCGGTTGGTTCGGCGTATTAATGATCCCAACCTTGCTAGCCGCTACCACCTGCTTCATCATTGCCTTCATCGCAGCACCTCCAGTTGACATCGATGGTATCCGTGAGCCTGTTGCAGGTTCATTGATTTACGGAAACAACATCATAAGCGGTGCAGTTGTTCCTTCTTCTAACGCAATTGGCTTGCACTTCTACCCAATTTGGGAAGCAGCTTCCTTAGATGAGTGGTTGTACAACGGTGGTCCTTACCAATTGGTAGTATTCCACTTCTTGATCGGCGTATTCTGCTACCTCGGTCGTGAATGGGAACTTTCTTACCGCTTAGGTATGCGTCCTTGGATCTGCCTAGCATTCTCTGCGCCAGTAGCAGCAGCAACCGCAGTATTCTTAATCTACCCAATCGGTCAAGGTTCATTCTCTGACGGTATGCCTTTGGGTATCTCCGGAACCTTCAACTTCATGATTGTGTTCCAAGCAGAACACAACATCTTGATGCACCCCTTCCACCAATTAGGTGTAGCTGGTGTATTCGGCGGAAGTTTGTTCTCTGCAATGCACGGTTCACTTGTAACTTCTTCGTTGGTTCGTGAAACCACCGAAACCGAATCACAAAACTACGGTTACAAATTCGGTCAAGAAGAAGAAACCTACAACATTGTTGCAGCACACGGTTACTTCGGTCGCTTGATTTTCCAATACGCTTCATTCAACAACAGCCGCTCCTTGCACTTCTTCTTGGCAGCATGGCCAGTAGTTGGTATCTGGTTCACCTCCTTGGGTGTGAGCACAATGGCATTCAACCTGAACGGTTTCAACTTCAACCAATCAGTAATTGATTCAAGTGGTCGTGTAATCAACACATGGGCTGACGTAATCAACCGCGCTAACCTAGGTATGGAAGTAATGCACGAGCGTAACGCTCACAACTTCCCTCTAGATTTGGCTGCTGGTGACTTCGCTCCTGTTGCTCTAACAGCACCTGCTATCAACGGCTAATCTTCAAGTCTTAGCTAAATAAAAAGCGCCTCCTGGGAAACCGGGGGGCGCTTTTTAGTTTGAATTAAAAACGAGAATTGTAAACTCTTAATTTACCTTCTTGCTTGATGACTAAGCTCGATAACCGCAATTTCATGACTTTTGGACTGTCATCAACAGCTAATTCCCCAGCTTGTAAAACTTTTTGATACATCCCTAGCGACCAACAAGCGAGTTGCTCGTTGTTGAGAATGCGATCGCGTCATAAGTTTTACCGTCCCAGGCTCTGTGCAGTACCTGTACCTCTGAAGAACCAAGATGCTTTTTCCTGACTTGAAAAACCAGAGCATCTACCAGGTTTTGTGTCTGCGTCCAGGTTAATTCTGATTTCATAAATTTTGGTGGTGGGGTTATAATCGCATTCACTGATGCATCCGGATCTGCAATTTGGAGTACTGAGCAACAAGGATATGGTGTGGATGGGAAAGCAATTGTAAACAGTGACCGGACTGAAAACTGGCAAGCAAAAGTTCCACCAGAGATTCTTAAAGGTAAAAACTTAGTATTTGACCAAGAAAATACAAATCAACAAAAGTTGACCATTTGCATTGGGAAATGGAAAAAGGGATCGTGTACAGGAATCTATACAGGAATCTATATCGGCAGTACAGCTCAAACTTAAAACATTTGAATGAGAATTAATCTCAAATTATTTCTTTTACCATCAGCAGCAATGCTTGTGGTTTACGTTTATATCCCAATACGGTTGAGTTAAGACTGTAATTGATGATGCTTATGGTGGGCACTATGAATATGCTTATCCTCTGTTGAAAAAATACAATTATCCGGCTGTTTTTGCTATTCATACGAGCAGTGTAGGAGTTAATGCAGGTCGTACTCATGTTACTTGGGAACAACTAAGAATCATGGCTAGTGACCCACTAATTACAATATCTTGCCACAGTAAAACTCATCCTGTCCTCACAAAAATATCAGATAAACAGCTTTATCAAGAAGTTGTAGAATCTAAGGAGATACTTGAAGCTAAATTAAATCGTCCTATTATTTATTTTACTTATCCTTACGGGAACTATGATTCTAGAGTAAAGAAAATAGTTGCTGATTCCGGATATTTGGGAGCAATTGCATTTGGTACTCCAACTGAGATGTTTGCAGGTCAGTCAAAGGATTTGTTTGCGATCGCTCGTTTTGAAAAATCTCGTCTAGAAAAAGTGATTCCCCAAGCTTGGGGCAGCCCTGCTCTGCCACAGTGTAATTAAAGAAGGGGCGTTACCTTTCAAAGGCTGCTTTGTAGTTGCTGGCACACGATTTAACCCAACAAAGCGATCGCCCTTGCTTTTATGTGAAGTATTTGAACGATGCATGTACCTAGCCTTATGGTAGTTTAAAGTGACGCACATACATCGCAATATGACTGGAGAGCTAAACTTTGGGAATAGAACTACGCAGTTTCGTCTTTCTCGACAGCCTGCAACCTCAACACGCAGCATATATAGGAACAGTAGCCCAAGGTTTCTTGCCATTACCAGGAGATACATCGTTGTGGATTGAAATCTCTCCTGGTATTGAAATTAATAAAATTACCGATGTAGCCCTAAAATCTGCTTCTGTTCGTCCGGGAGTCCAAGTAGTCGAACGACTATACGGTTTATTAGAAGTTCATTCTGCCTCTCAAGGAGAAACGCGAGCTGCTGGTCAAGCGATTTTGGCGATGTTAGGAGTTAAAAAAGAAGAGTGTCTGAAACCGCGTGTGGTTTCCACCCAGATTATCCGCAATATTGATGCTTACCAAACACAACTTATCAATCGCACGCGACGCGGACAATTACTATTAGCGGGACAAACGCTGTATGTTTTAGAAGTTGAACCTGCTGCTTACGCTGCACTTGCCGCCAATGAAGCTGAGAAAGCCGCATCAATTAATATCCTTGAGGTGCAAGCTGTAGGTAGCTTTGGACGCCTTTACTTAGGTGGACATGAACGTGATATTCTCGCAGGTGCTCAAGGAGCGTTAGCAGCGATTGAAAGTGTCGCTGGTCGGGCAAATCTTCAGGGTGGGCGTCAGGAGTAAAGGAAATATCATGGCAAATCCAGAGCATCTAGCTTTACTGAGAGCAGGTGCAGTCATATGGACTGAGTGGAGAAAGAAAAATCCCCAGGTTGAACCAGACCTGAGCGCTGCGAACCTCTCTGGGTACAACCTCAGAGGGGCGAACCTCCAAGGAGTAAACTTGAGCAGGGTGGATTTAACTAATGCTTTACTTGTGCGAGCAAACCTCAGTGGTGCTGACCTCAGCAGCGCTAACCTTTATAAAGCAAATTTGATTGAAGCTAACCTGAGCGCGGCTAACTTTAGTGTTGCTAACTTGAGTGGTGCTATATTGACACAGGCAGATTTGAGTTATGCCAATCTGATTGGATCTGATTTGAGTTATGCGAATCTGAAAGATGCTGCGATCGCTGATGCTAACTTAATTGGCACTGACTTGAGAAGCGCTAATTTGAGAGGTGCTGATTTGGGTTGTGCAAAGCTTTGTCGGGCTAACCTCTGTTTTGCTAACCTCATGGAAGCTAACTTGATTGCGGCTGACTTAGCAAGAGCAAATTTGTATGAGGCAGAAGTAATCGGGGCTTATCTTTATAAAACTGATTTGCACAAAGCTAATTTAAGTTATGCTCATTTCGGTGGTGCGTACCTAAGCAAGGCTAACTTGAGTGAAGCTGACTTAAGCAAAGCTAACTTGAGATGGACTAACCTCAATGGTGCGAACTTAGCAGGAGCTAACCTTAGAGGCGCTAACCTTAGAGGCGCTAAAATTAGAGGGGCTAACTTCAGCAGGGTGAATCTTCAGGAAACAATAATGCCTGATTGAATGTACAGATACAAACAGTGAAAATGTTACTGGTAAACAAAGCCAGCAGTCGGATTTGAACCGACGACCTTCCGATTACAAGTCGGATGCACTACCACTGTGCTATGCTGGCGCTTTCTAACTCAGGACGATTGCAAAATTTTCAATTTTCTACATATCATACCGATTTCATATAATAGCATAAGTAACTTCATTGCACAACGTCAAGTGAAAAAAAAGAAAAAAATGCTTGCTTTGTGCCATATTCCCGATTTTTCAGCCTGTAAATTATTTATTGAACGCTCCAAAAGCGTGTAAAAAATAGAAAAAATTGTGAGTCAAGTGATATTTTGCACCTATCCGTATAAACCCAGGCATACTTAAAAAATGGGCGATAATACTACCTTATTTTTCTTGATTTTGATCGCTAAATTAAACGTTACGGGTTTTATAGAACCGATTTGAGATCTAAGAAGGGGTTGCAAGTCTCTTAACCATCAGCCGAATAAAACAAAGATTAACCTTGGCAGTCGCTGTCTTCTAGAGTTCTCTCAAAGTTCTTGACGAGGATGA
>JAESGY010000063.1_pt1 | contig 108212 bp, 70 predicted proteins | sample 9269841 | NCBI WGS metagenome assembly JAESGY01 (sample SAMN17022865, study PRJNA683097) | algae metagenome | isolation source: Spirirestis rafaelensis WJT71-NPBG6 and co-occurring heterotrophs from... | place: USA: Pinto Wells, Joshua Tree National Park, Colorado Desert, CA | collected 2006-08-15 | reverse complement strand
CTTATTGGACTCTCTTTTACAAAACGCTCAAATATTGCACCCAGCATTCACCATATCCTCCGCTACTTTTTAGTTTGCGATCGCATGGCATTATTATCCAGCTATTTGTCACCTTGACAGGGCTAGTCCAGTATGAAAGGGCTTCAAGGGCTTCTTGCTCCATCATATGGATGTAAGATTTGCGACTGACACCTCCAATTACTAGACCATAAACAAAACTGATTATTGGTTGAAGAAACCCAATAATACTTAATCTGCGACCACGACGTTTTGTTTGTTCTAAGCGTTTTTGCTCACCCTTAAAGTAATAGGTATAACCCGGTTCGCTCCATACACAAAACCCTGATTCATCCAAATATTTTAGGTCTATATCTCCCGCAGCAGCAGATAATTCCAATATATCTAGGTCCGCTTGCTTGGAGGCTCGTGCTATCGGGTCTTGCTTCCCTTTGTGACACATCAAAAGCTCGTTTCCAACTGATCCCCTTTTTTTGCGAAGCTCGCCACAGGGAGTACTCCCCGTGGCAGACTTCGCGAGTACCCGTCTTAATCTGTCGGGACTCATGCGTACTGCGGACTATTTTTCCAAGATGCAAATTTGATGGAAATCGACCACAAAGTTCCACGCTCAAAGGGTGGTAAGGACAGTTACGACAACCTTCAACTACGAGAGCGGACATTGCCACGATGCTAAAACGGCAGCAGATAATGTTGCCATTAAAATTCCAGAGATAGATGAGGATTATCTCAACCGTAATCCCTTCTAACTCGGAATTTATCGGTGTGTTTGACAAGCACCAAGTCATTGAGGAGCCGTGTGAATCTAATGATTCATGCACGGTTTTGTAGCCGAGTCAGGAGGGTGACTTCCTGGCTTAGGCATCCACCTAACATTGGGCCAATTAGTAGCGAAAGACTGCTGCAACAGGTGCCTCATCCGGCACTGCTCCTGGTTCAACGGCGTACACCGTTCCCCCATGAAAGATCGTTTGAATTGCTGCTGCATTCAGCAAATCTTCATCGCCCGGTTGAGCCTCATTGTGCCTTTCAATCTCCATTGAGTCCGGATCAAAATGTCCCCATTTTTGCACACCGACCGGAACAAAAAGCTGTTCTACACGACCATAAAACGCGCCTTGAATGACTTCGTCCAAGTCGTTTGATCCTTTGCCAGCGGCGATCGACTCATGATAGTTATCAATTGCTTTTTGCTGGTCTGCTTGAAATAGCGGCTCCACGATCGCCCAGGCTTCTGCATGAAGTTCTTGTGCTGTTCGATCCTTTGTGTTGTGTTGAATTCCTTCTTCCACAATGAAATTGTAGGTATTCGCCTCGTGGTAAATCGGCAGCAAATAGTTAACCCCAGCTAGCACAAGTGGAGATCGGCGATTGCGAAAGAAGTCGTGCAGGCTTTTATTCACCAGGTGGAAATATTGCAGCAAATCTTCCTTGACGTTTTCGCGCTCGCCGCCCTGTCCATGATAAGAACCACCCGCTTGCAAGGCTGAACGACCTGCGCCCGCGCCCTGGCGTCGCTGTTCATCCTTCGCCGTTTCGTCATACTGCAATGCTTCATCCATATCCTTCGGCAAGCCTTCGATTTCAACTTCACGCGTCATGCCATAGCGATTGCCTTCCAAAAGACGCACATCGCGCTGACCGAGCGTGAGAATATAGAAGCGGTGATCTCCGCTCAACAGCGGAATTAACGGCTTGAGATGAAAGCTAGTGTTCACGACCACTAGTTCAATCATGTCGATCGGCACACGATAGAAGCGGAAGAATCCTTCTGAAATGAATAAAGCTAAACCTGCGTCCTGATGCTGCCAAAAGTCATCTTTATCCAACTCGATCGCGGGCTGAAGAAATTGATCTATATCAGTCGGAAGCGATTCGTATTTTCCTATCTCTGCTTCTGCCTGCCGAATGAGATTCTTAAAGCGGACAGAGTTTTGCTGAGTTTCTGACCCAAGCTGCACGGCCGGCATGTAGATCGATACACATAGCCCTTGCGGCTGTTCGACGAGTTCTTTCAGTTCTTCGATCGAAAGGAAGCTCATATTATTTATTAAGGTGAAGTTAAAGGAGATAAAAGCAGGTTTTGCACATAACAATCGTAAAAAATTTTCCAAGCTGAAGCCCCTGCCGAATGATAGAAAAAGCTTGACCGTTTAGAAGGGGTAGATCTAGCGAAGACACGCCCATTAGTATTGGACTTTGGACAAAAAAGAAGTGTTCGCGTAAATTGGGGAGAAAGTAGCGAAGCTGCTATGAGCCGCCATGCAACGCCTGAAAACGCTACCCAGAGAGAGTTTCAGAAAAATTTTTCAACTTTTACCCTAAAATGAGATTTTGACCAATTGGATGCACACTTAAAGCTGTACCATTTAAACCTCACTGATTTTTACAGCCTGAAACCCTTATAGCTACGTTACTAAATGCAGTACCAAATAGCCTAAAGGTCAATTGGTACTGCAAAAACAAGCTTTTTCTCAAAATTTCGGGTGAAAGAGCTATTTTATTTCTGTAACTCCTACGTAACAAGGCTTTCAGGCGTTGCGTGGCGGTTCATGACAGGCTCGCTACTTTTACCCCTTGTTGAGTAAGAACCTTGCTGAAACACTTTAAAAGCACCTGCCATTAAAAACGCGATTGCATTCCCCAAACTACCAACATAAGGAAATATGCGGCCGCACTTTGACTAGAACACCGATTCAGTATTCAAAATTGTGACGAAACCCCCGGTTTGTTCAATGTGCGTTTTGCACATTGATGCCGTTTACTAAATTTCGGTCTTCGCCAGATAGCCCAATAGCAGCAGGAGAAAGTATTACTAATTACGCAAAAAATTTACATAAACTCAGTCTGTTGGGACTTACGTAAATTTGGCTACAACATTAAATTGAGATATTCCGATTCCATGATGTTGATTTCTTCAAATCCTACAACGATACTTATGGTCATCAAGCAGGCGATCGCGCTCTTAAGAAAATTGCTAGAGTCATCAAAGATGTTGTTCAACGGACTGCTGATTTAGTTGCCCGCTATGGTGGGGAAGAATTTGCTGTGATTTTACCTAATACAGACCTACTTGGGGCTACGGGACTTGCACAAAGAATTTCCTTTGCTATCCAGAGATTGGCAATTCCACATATAGAACCCATTTGAGATCTTTTTAGGCGATCGCACATTTTTCTTAGATAAAGACGGTTCAAACAAAACCATTTAATTTGTTTTATTTGAGTTTTTTTAGCCAGATAATATTGAACAGAATTGGCAATTGGTGAGCAGTCCATTGGCAAGGACACCTGCACAGGAAGGGTTTCCCACGGCACATGGTTGACTGTCGCTTCTAAGCGCGATAACTGCACAGCGGCTCGACTTGAATAGTGTGTCCGCCATCGGCAGTGCGCTATGTGCGGCTTTACCGACAGGGATCAGCACCTGCCGTCAGCTAGAAGCGACTTATTCGCGCAGCCTAGGAGTCCGATTGAGAAGGAACTGCAAACCCAAAGGACAATAAGTAATCTAAAATTGTAAATCTGTCTGTTTGTCTCCATCCAATCTAAAAATCTCAAATTAGCTAGGATTGGACGATTGTGATTTAATGCCTACCCCATTGTGCGGTTGCTTAAAAAAACTCAAAATCACTCGTTTCATCAGCCAGTGCAAGGCTGTTAGAACTATAAAAGTGATGGCGATAATCACTAAAGGCTGTTTTCCAAGAATTTCCTCTATCCCTCTGGTAAGTACTGCATCCGGTTGGGTAATGAAATCCCAACTGTTGAAACGCAAAAACCGTCCCCAATAAATACCAACGGCATTGAAAGCATGGGTAATCAACTCAACCCCTAAAATCCATTGGCTTTTACCAACGCGGTGTAAATAATAACCCCAATTAATCAAAGATATTACATAAGCTCCAAATCCAGCCATAATCACCAGAAAATACACCGGAATTAGCACTAGAGTAATCATCCACACTGATTGAACTGTGCGGATATCATGTATCAGGTGAATTACATCAGTTAATAAATAAGGCGCATTCGGTAAAAAAGCGAAGAACACCAGGAATCCAAACCACCAAACCCAAGAACGTCCGCGTTTAGTCCGAAATAGCCAAACACTCAAAGCTAATGGTATAGAAGCCAAAAACAAATTCCAAGTCATCCAACCTACATTTCTATGCAAGACTTGCACGAGTGTGGGGATTAATTCAAAAAGTTGTCCTTTCATATGCATTTCCTGAGAAAAAGCGTGATTGACACTATTTTAAAGGCTGCAATTAAGTGCCGTGTTGTTTTTCTTGCTAAACTGTGCGTATTCTAGATTTCCAGACTTTTAGAGGTTTTACTCTTCTGGTTATCTTATATGTTTCATCTTTTCCCGGTACTGTTCCAGAAAAATTGCCAATCGGGGAGGGTAATGGCAATTGAAGAGGGCAAAAGGGTAAAGGGATATTAAATTTTGGTTAAAGAGACTCATGAATAATGTATCAAAAGATACTAAATTAAAAAATATGGAATAACTCGAATGCTCAAAGTCCCTACTATTGTTGATATAAAGTGACAAAGCCTCGCTCAATATGTAATATAGTCAGTCCAAGAGGCACTATTTCATGCAAGTAGTTACGAATTTAGAGACTATTTGTAAAGTAATGTAAAACAGATAATTATGCAGTGCGATCGCTTGTTGTGTGCAAATAGAAAATAACAATATTAGGAGTTGCACCCAAAGAAGGGTGGTTTTTTATCACTAATTTTGACTTTCTAGAGTCAGCTATCAAAGCCTATAAGCAAAGGTTTCATATCGAATAAATGTTTCGATATTTTAAAACTGTGGCTATAATTTAGAAGGTAAAAATTTAGCCAAAGAATAATTTATTTCTATAATATATTCATCACTTTCATCGCTTATACTGCAGCTACGATTTAAGGACGACAAATCAAGCGTAAAGAAGTGCAAGAATATGTTGTCGCATTAGAGAAAATGGTCATTTAGAAGCTAGACACAGTAGTTTTTATATTTGCTTGTATAGTTATATTTAGGTGATTTTTAGGCAGAATTGTATAAATTTAATTAAAAATTACTGAAACTTAATTGCAATAAATTTAAGTATTATCGGCAAGAATGTACAAGAGATATGACGGTGATTAAGTCTCCTTTATAGGTGTTTTCGTCACCCCTTCAGCTAAAATATTTAGCTAATTTAGCTTAGAAAGCATGTATAGCATAATTTGTAATAATCAATACTACTTAGGTATACAATAATTTATATCATTAAATTAAGTTCAATTTACTTGACTTAAGTTTTATTCTATCTTAATATTTATTGCAAATAAATTTCATTTGTGGGCGTTGCTGAATTTAAGTATGAAATTTACAAATCGACGTTTGCTTCACTCAATATCAGTGATGTGGGAAGTACCAAAACCGCAAATGTGACTAGCGTATCAGTGAAGCAGTAGTATCAACAGCATCAGGATTAGCTGTTGCCCTATTCTTTGCGTATTTTTACGATTTTAAATTTATATGTTAAGTATTAATGATTACTTATAAACAACTTAAACAAGTAAATATTGTGGTAGTGGGTGAAAGGGGCAAAATTAGCGATCGCTACTCAGAAACAGTAACCAAAAATCATGAGTAAATCAACTTCCTCTGTAACCAGAGGGATTTCTTCATCTTTAACATTATCCCTTGGGGGTTTAATTTTAGGATTGCTGATTCTCGTACTATGTCTGGTATTCAGCATTACCTTTGGTGCTGTGGATATTCATTTTGACAAAATTCTAACTGCATTTACATCTTTTGATGATTCTAAAGAACACCTGATAATTCGTACTGTCAGATTACCGCGATCGCTACTTGCAATCATAGTCGGTGCAGCGATGTCTACTGCTGGTGCAATAATGCAAGGTATCACCCGTAACCCGTTGGCTGACCCAGGAATTTTGGGAGTTAATGCAGGTGCAGCTTTTGCTGTAGTGATTGCCATATTTGCCTTCGGTGCATCTTCACCAAGTATATATATTTGGTATGCCTTAGCGGGCGCGGATCTTAGTGTAGTCACTGTTTATACTTTGGCATCCTTTGGTCGTAGTGGTGTCACTCCGCTAAATCTGACCATAGTGGCAGATTGTGCATTATATACAGAAGCAAATATCCGATTAATGTCTAATATTAAGTGGTTATCTCGTGTGCCGTTAACTCTAAAATCAGCAAAATCATTAGTCACAACTTTACCAGAATCAGAATTTATTAAAAGTGAACTAGATGGATATTCATATTTGGAAAAAAAAGTCAGCTATGCAGGCATAGAACAAAGATGGTTAGTAGTACAAAGCCATCTGAGAAGAAAAGCAGACTTAGATAAATTATCACAAACTATTGAAAAATCCCGCAAAAGTGCTGAAGCCAAATTAAAAAAATTATCCCAAGAGAAGTTTAATTGTTTATCGGATGCGACCAAGGCTTTATCAAAAATATCGAAACAATTTAAATATCATCAAGTAGCTCAGATTGAAATAACCGAAAAATCACCAAATAAAAAAGATGAAAAGCAACTTTTAGTTGTTTAGATATCTTCTCTGTTGATTTAATGTGTTATTTTATTTTCTATCAAGAAGTTTACCTCAGTAATAACCGATTATGACAGTCCTGGGTGCGGAAGGTGGGTTATAGCCTTGTCAATTAACATTTCAATTTATGAATTGCGAACCATATTAACTCTTCCCTTGCGTCCTATCGGTACACACATCGGTGTTCCCACAACTGGGTCAGCCAAAATACGACACTCTAAGCCAAAAACTTCTTGCACCATTTCCTCAGTCATTACCTGCTTGGGTTCTCCAGCCGTGAAAATCCTGCCTTGTTTGACCGCAACCAAGTAATCAGCATAACGACAAGCCTGATTTAAATCATGTAGCACCATGACAATAGTCCGTCCCTGATGCTGGTTCAATTCATATAACAAATCTAAAATTTCTATCTGATGTGCCAAATCCAAAAAAGTAGTCGGTTCATCCAACAGTAAAATATCTGTATCTTGCGCTAGTGCCATTGCAATCCAGGCACGTTGTCTTTGTCCACCAGACAAGGTATCTAATCCTCTTTCGGCTAACTCTAACAAAGTTGTAATCTCTAGTGCCTGTTGGACAATTCTTTCATCTTTTTCTGACCACTGCTGCAACCAATTTTGATAAGGATAACGTCCTTGTGCTACCAAGTCTCTGACTGTTAATCCTTCCGGTGCAACTGGACCTTGCGGTAAGATCCCTAATTGCTTTGCTACGTCCTTAGTAGAAAGATTAAAAATAGATTGTCCATCAAGATAGACTGTACCGCTATAGGGTCTGAGAAGTCTAGCTAGACCTCGCAACAATGTTGATTTACCGCAACCATTTGCACCTACTAAAGCACTAATTTGTCCGGCGGGAATTGATAGATTCAGGTCACGAACAATTGGCACACCATCATAAGCTAAAGACAGACCCTTGGTTGATAATCCTTTCATAGTTAATATCATTTTGAATTTTGTAGCTTGCTTCGCGTAGGGTATTTTGAATTGATTTGCACCCTATTTTTTTCGATTACGAATTAACAAATAGAGAAAATAAGGTGCGCCGATAGCAGCAGTCACTACCCCACAAGGAATTTCTATAGGTGCAAAGAGCGTTCTTCCTAGCAAGTCTGCCATCACAACAATCATGCCCCCCAAGAGTGCGGAAGTAGGAATCAAGGCTTCATGGGTTGCACCTACCAACTGTCGCCCTAAATGGGGTGCGATTAAACCAATAAAACCAATATTTCCGGCGGTGGCGACTCCTGCACCTGCTAAGGCTACACCCACCAGCACGAGTAAACCACGTTGCCACTCCACTTGACTACCTAAACTTTTGGCGACATCATCTCCCAAGTTAAGAGCATTCAAATGTCTTGCTAATATCAAAGCCATAGGCACAAAAACAATTAACCAAGGTAACAAAGAAAAGACTTGCTCCCAAGTCCGGCCGTAGACGCTCCCAGCTAACCAAACCAAAGCATTACTAACGTCATAAATTTCGCCAAAGGTAATCATCAAGCTGGTTATGGCACTGGCGATCGCAGACAAGCCAACACCCATTAAAATTAATAGAATCGGGGAACTACCGTTATTCCAAGCCAGTGAGTAAATTAAAATCGCCATCAGCAATGCACCAGCAAAGGCTGATAGAGGTAAAGTATAAATCGGTGCTGATGGAAACACTACAATTACTACAACTGCCGCCAGACTTGCCCCAGCATTGATGCCGATAATACCAGGATCAGCCAATGGGTTGCGTGTCAGTCCTTGAAAGATAGTGCCAGAAATTGCCAGCGCTATTCCCACCATAAAAGCGACAAGGGTGCGGGGTAGACGCAGATTTTGAATCACGAATTGATGGTCTGGGTTTCCTGTATCTAAACCCAATATAGTTTTCACGATATCCAAAGGCGAGATTGGATATTCACCCCGCCCCACATTCATCACCATCGCCACTGCCATCACTACTACCAAACATAGCAATACGACTGGTACACGTCGGTCGATTCGGAAAGATATCGCCTGTGAACGAATGACTAGCCAATCAACCTTCATTTTTTCACCTTTGACTTAGCCAGGTAGACAAAAAAAGGAGCGCCAACTATTGCTGTCATTACACCTACAGGTAACTCCTGTGGTTTGAGCAATACACGGGCGGCAATATCTGCAACTAAGAGTAAAATTGCCCCCAAAACTGCACAATAGGGTAATATCCAACGATAATCGGCTTTAATATACAATCTCACTATATGGGGAACGACTAAACCAATGAAGCCGATTGGCCCTGCAAGCGCAACGGAACTTCCTGCTAGTAAGACTACGCTGATAGCGGTAAATATTTTGATCCAAGCTGTCTGTTGCCCCAAACCTTTAGCGACATCTTCACCTAAACTCATAGTGGTAATTTGTCTGCCGAGGGCAAAAGCTATAACTAATCCCATGCCGACAAAAGGCAGTAGTTGCAAGAATAAATTAAAATCTCGACCAGATAATGAACCAGCTAACCAAAATCTCATTTGTTCGAGTGTTTGTTGACTGACAATGAGGATACCGGTGGTGAAGGAAGAAATTAGAGCAGTTAAGGCCGCTCCCGCTACCGTCAAATTCAGTGGGGTGGCTCCTCCTCGTCCCAGAGAACCAAGGATGTAAACTAACACTGCTGTTACTCCCGCACCCAAAAAGGCCACAAGAGCGTAAATACTTAGGGATGAACTGCCAAAAACAAAAGTTGTCACAACTACAAAGAGGGCGGCTCCCGATTCAATACCCAAAATACCTGGATCTGCTAAGGGGTTTCGCGTCAAACCCTGCATCAATGCTCCCGATACAGCAAGAGCTGAACCTACAAGGATAGCAATTAGCGATCGCGGTAATCTCACAGTCTGAATAACTAAGTGATCATAGGAACCATCAAAGGCTATAAAAGATGTCAAAATCTTACCTAGAGGTATTTCTGCTGCACCCAGCGTCACACTGTACACCAAGCAAATTAGCAGCATACATAGTCCCAAAATCAGACCAAATAAGGCTGACATTTGTGGCTTTTTCAATCCTCTCGGTGACACTGTAGTTGCTTTTATCATGATCCTGCCGTCACTGGAAAATATTACGCTCTGCTGATTAGTTGTTTTTTCAATGGGCACTCTCAATACTTCACAGCTTTTTAATCATTAGAATTGATAATATTTCTTGATAAATATATAGGTTACATGATCGTGTAACCTTTTCCCCATTTTTTAAAAGGAATAAGGGATGACGTTAGAGCTTTAATATAAGTTCTCAACAAAGTGGTATTGTTAGATCAACTTAAATCTGCTTTGTCACTCCTTTGTCTCTTCCCAATCCCCAGGCGTTACATCTGTAAATGGAGGTGTTAATGAGGATTGATATTTTACTCAGAGTTTACAAAAGAAAATCAATAAGGTTTTTTTAGCTCTTCAATATTTAGATTTGTGGCTACACTAATTCGTTATGGAAGAATTAGGCTTGCAGTCAGAAGCCTGCCAACACAGACTGTGGATATTGGGTTACCTCGTCAGGAAGAAGAGGAAGGTGCTGTCGGCAGGGGTTTTGAAGTTGTATTCATGGCAAGATGCACACAATTGTCTTGCAGTCTCAGTGTATTGCGCGAGTCACCAGTATTCAGTATTCACCAAGACTGTATTTATTTGAATGTTATGTATGCACCACAACCCACATCTTTTAGCGATCGCCTACATTGTTGATGACCTTTAGGGAAAAATGGATAAAGTCGAGCTAAAGAAGATTCTGGAATCTTTCGTAACCTTTGACGATTCTTATATTGTCTATTCTTTTAACCCCCAGGCGTTCTCAGCCAAGCTTGTAAATCAGCCCTACTGATAAAATCGATGCACAAATAAGTAGAGATTTATTGACAAAGAATACTATTGTCTTTGACTAAGATTGATTTAAAAGGCATTATCGTGTAATAATCATGCTGATAATACCTAGCAATAATGCCATTTGAATGTCAAGAGCAATTAGTTAAACTTGCAAGCAGGAAAGTAGATGGTTAAAACTTTACCAGCATTCCTGTGGGTTTTGTCATCCAAAATCTAAACTTAAATAGGAAGAAGCGATTTTGCTGATGTGATTAGTATCAGAGCAAACGCACCCTATTTCACCAATCGAAAATAGCTATCATCTACCCTCTCATTGGAAGATGAAAATGGTTTATGTGTGCAACTATCACCATCGACCTATCAAATTGATAAATACCTTTAAACAACAAACAATTGCCGCAGTCCATTGGTAAGAAGCCAAAAATCAAAAATGAAGCTATATAAATTATTTCCCAGCTTGCTGTTGAAAAGTACGATGCCTTTAGCAGTTAGCTTTGCTACTATCGCCGTTTTACTCTCCATCCCCGCGACAGCTGAGGAATTGGCAAAGGATAAAATTAGTAAAAATATTTCTCAACTGAGTGACATCGAAATTCCCAACACGAATGCTGGCACTTTGGTACAGACGCCAACTCAAGATGGTAATGTCATAACTATTACAGGAGTAAGGGCAAATTCCACTGCAAAAGGGCTGGAGGTAATTTTAGAAACTAAGCAAGGGGAGCAACTGCAAATTACCAATCGCAGTATTGGTAATAATTTTATCGCAGATATTACTGGTGGGCAGTTAAAGTTGCCTAATGGAGATGGCTTTACATACCGCTCGGAAAAACCTACAGAGGGAATTACTGAGATAACAGTTGCGAATATTGATGCAAACACTATCCGGTTAACAGTGGTAGGTGAAAAATCTTTACCTGCGGTCGAGTTATTTGATGATGATGCAGGGTTGGTTTTTGCAGTAGCATCAGCAACAACAGCAGCACAACCTCCCCAAACACCACAAACGGAGGAACAACCAGCAACCCAGACACCCCCAGAAGAACCCACAGCGCAGCAGGATCAGCCTATTGAATTGGTGGTGACAGGGGAGCAAGACGGATATCGCGTACCGAATGCTTCGACTGCGACCAAAACCGATACACCTGTACGAGATATTCCTGGTTCTATTCAAGTGATCCCGCGTCGAATTTTAGAAGACCAGAAGACGACGCGGATACAAGATGCCTTAGAGAATATTAGTGGTGTCCGCAAAGAAGGTAACTTATACTAAGTTGCAGTCAAATGTAGTAGGGTATAAAAAGGGATTACGAAAACAGACGTGAAATCCAACGGGTGCATATGGGTCAAGTGACGCAAGCCTTTCCTCATGTAGACTTAGAGACGGTTAAGCAAAAAGTAAAGTTAGCATCATCGCATTGGGAGAAACAAAAATGGCTGGTTATATACAATGCGATCGCTGACCCAAGAACAGCATCCGAGATTGCTTTACACGTAGGAGTATCAAAAGGGTTTGTACGAAAAGTAATTCAGCAATACAATCCTCAAGGAGAAAGCGGGTTCTCCACATCAGGTAAAGGGGGGAGACGTAATAGCTATCTGCCGGTGGATATAATATTCGGGGCTTTTCTCAAGATGGAAATTTCCGCAATGGATTTTCTGACAATGACTTTTACTCCTCGGTAGACCCAGCAAATATCCAGCGAATCGAAGTCCTCAAAGGACCGGCTTCTGTTCTATTTGGTCAGGCTGAGCCGGTAGAAATTGTCAATATTGTCACAAAACAACCCCTTAGTACTCCCTATTATTCAGCTGAATTGAATGTCGGCAATTATGGGTTTTATCGCCCCAGTTTTGATATTTCTGGGCCTCTGACAGATGATGGTTCGCTGTTGTATCGGCTGAATGTGGCTTATCAAAACTCTGAGAGTTTTCGAGATTTTAACTTTACCGAACGTGTCTTTATTGCGCCTGTAATTACCTGGAATATCAGCGATCGCACTTTATTAACATTCGACCTTGAATATCTAAACAATGATTACCTGTTCGATCGCGGACTTCCTTCCATTGGCAATCGTCCCGCTCCCATCCCTATTAGTCGCTTCATCGGTCTGCCGGAAAGTGTTTATAACGATAGCAGTCTTCGGCTTGGCTATCGACTTGAGCATGAATTTAGCAAAGACTGGCAGCTTCGTAATGCGTTTTCTTTTGTGTCTGGTAAATCATCTTCTGATGCTTATGCCATTGGTGGCAGACCACTAGTTGATAACCAGTTTGCCCCAATATCTGTAGGTCGTGAAGAATTCACACGAAAAATCTATACCCTGCAAACAGAACTAGTTGGAAAGTTCAAGACGGGATCGATTGTCCATCAACCTTTAATTGGGGTGGAATTAAGACGAAACACCTGGGAATATATCGGATTCGAGGCGTCAGACCCCATACTGCTAGACATTTTTAATCCCAATTATGATGTTGATTTACCAATCTGGTTTGGGTGAAAGGGGAAAGGAAAAAAGGGACTCATGTTAAGAAGTTATTCACAACGCGCATAAACTTTTTTTCTTTCCTTTCCCACTATGCGGGTTCAAAGCCCCCTCCTTCCAGGAGGTCTATAAGAGCGAAGAGGTTGCAATCTTCTTCCAATTTCTTATCCCTTTCCCCTTTCCCCTTTAACCTTTTCCCCTATAAGTGAACTGCTATACCTGATGAAGCTTACTTTTTCACGACTCGTAGAGACACCCTAGGGATTTACCTCCAAGATCAAATTACTTTTGCAGATAATCTCAAGGTCTTAGTTGGTGGTCGTTTTGATACCTTCCAACGAAAACAAACAGAACTCGGAGAAACAACGGGTGAAGAGTCCCTCAGCGCTTTTAATCCCCGTGTTGGGATCGTTTATCAACCAATTCAACCAATTTCCCTCTATGCCAGCTACACTCAATCGTTTCAACCCGATAGATTTTTAGGTCGCTCGGCAACAAAGGAACCCTTTAAGCCAACAGAAGGAACGCAGTATGAAGTAGGGATCAAAGCAGATATTAGTGAACGACTTTCAGCAACCCTAGCAGCCTTCGAGATTACCAAAACCAACGTTATTACAAACGACCCTAATGATCCCAATGAGTCCATACAGGTTGGAGAACAGAGAAGTAGAGGTATTGAATTAGATATTGGCGGCGAAATTCTGCCAGGTTGGAATATCATTGGCTCTTACACCTACACTGACGCGATTACCTCAAAAGACAGCGACATTGCTGTGGGTAATCGGCTGACTAATGTTCCTGAACACGCCGCCAGTTTGTGGTCAACCTATGAATTGCAAAGCGGTGATTTAAAAGGCTTGGGTTTTGGTTTAGGGCTTTACTATGTGGGAGATAGATACGCCGATTTGGACAATACGAGTGTTTTGCCTAGCTATTTCAGAACAGATTCAGCTATTTATTACAAACAGGAGAACTGGAGGTTAGCCCTAAATTTCCGCAATCTTTTCAATGAGACTTATTATGAGACATCTCAAAGCAGAAATATAATCTACCCTGGCGCACCTTTTACTGTCATTGGCTCGTTTTCAATTCAGTTCTTACCTTGATTTTTATTGAGTCCACCATGTTCTGCGAAACTTGCCGCAATGCGATCGCTTTCTTCTATAAATATATTGGCTGGGTTCTGGTGACAGCCATCTTAATTACAGCTTGTCATGGTGGTAGTCCCCAAAACCCCAGTTTAGAAAGTGGGCGATCGCTTTCTACTGATTGTCGAGTCGTAGAACACGCCGTGGGGAAAACCAAGATTTGTGGTAAACCTCAAAAAATCGCGGTTCTCGAACCTAAGATGCTGAGTATGATATTAGCTCTCGATGTGCAACCTGCTGCTTACGCCGATGCTTATTCAGTGCGATCGCCTCAATTTGACAACCCTAGCCAACAAATTCCCTACCTGGGTAATTTTGTCAATAGTCAACCGATTAATTTAGGCGATCGCTCTCAGCCTTCCCTGGAAAGTTTGACTCTACTCAAACCAGATTTGATTCTAGGCTTAAATTCTCAGGACAATCAGTTATTATCAGCGATCGCTCCGACTGTGTTGATCAATAATCAGCAAAATTGGCAAGACAACATTCAAATTGTCGCCAAAGCACTGGATAATCAGAAAAACATTCCATCAATCATTACCTCACAAGAGGAACAGCTAGCTAAAGTCCGCACTCAATTAACCACTCTCGTCAAAACCCATCCGCGAGTGTTGAATATTGCTTGCAGTCAATCGATGAACTATATAGAGGTTACATACAACGGAGATACGATTGAACTCCTCGAAAAAATTGGACTGTTGCTGTTTCTAACCCGGATAAACCGACATATCTGCTTGTCGATTTGCCTCCTGATGAAGAAAATGCTTCAGCATTATTGGAATTTACACAGATGTACATCAGTAATTGTAAGGGAGCAGTTGACTGGGACGAACTCCCTAAACAGTTGGAATCTGCAATTTTAGCCTGTATTCCTTCTGTGATGAGTCAGGAAATTCCTGGGTCTTGATTCAATACCTTCGCAAAAATCAGATGCCATATAAGAGTAAAACTATAGAAAAAACACAGTAGGCTCTTAAATACTGATTTATTGTTTGATTGATAAAAATTTAGATTGATTGAAGGCTATATAAATCAATATTAATGCTATTGGACAAAATATAAGATTAGAAAAAATAAGTAATTCTCCACAAAATAGGCTTTGCGATCGCCTTTGATACTGCCATAAATTTGGTAATAGGAATTTAAATGTCACAATCATCAAATCCCAGCAGTATGCGTAATTTTTTGACGATCTGGGCAGGTCAATTGGTTTCTACCATTGGTAGTAGTATGAGTAGCTTTGCGATCGCAATTTGGGCATGGGAAATTACAGGTAAAGCAATAACTCTCACCCTAGTAGGCTTTTTTAGCTTGCTACCTGGTATAGCGATCGCTTCCATCAGTGGTGCAATTGTTGACCGTTTCAATCGTAAATTACTGATGATGGTGGGTGACACAGTAGCAGTCTTGATGACAATAATACTGATGCTGCTGTATCTTACCAATCATTTGCAAATTTGGCATCTATATCTAACTAGCGCCATAGTCGGGACATTCAATCAATTTCAATCTTTAGCCTACTCCGCATCACTATCGTTATTAGTCCCCAAGCAAAACTACACCCGTGCTAGCAGTCTCCAATTTTTGTCAAGTTATGGAAGTAATATTATTGCTCCTGCCTTAGCAGGATATCTTTATCAAGTTATTGGTCTATTGGGAATTTGGCTGATTGATATTTCTAGCTTTGCGATCGCCATTATTAGTTTATTATTTGCCCGCATCCCTAAACTATCTCAAACCGATGCACATGAAAATCCCACCCATATTTGGCAAGGTTTAGGATTTGGTTTTCGCTATATTCTTGAACGCAAAAGCTTACTCGCTCTTTTAATCGTCGCATTTCTGTTTTGGTTTGCCCATGACGTTGGGAATTCTCTCTATACACCGATGATTTTATCCCGAATCGGCAATGATACTGTGGTCTTAGGTAGTTTAGCTGCTGCGGCTGGTTTTGGCGGTGTCACTGGAGCCATTCTTGTGAGTACCTGGAGTGGTTTTAAAAAGAAAATCAATGGTGTTTTATTGGGAATGATTGGCGCAGGACTAAGTAAAATTGTCTTTGGTTTGGGTCAAACGCCTTGGATTTGGATACCCGCACAGTTTTGTTCTTCTTTCAATTTCCCTTTCAACGGTAGTTCCGATAACGCCATTTGGTTAGCTAAAGTTGCTCCCCATGTCCAAGGACGGGTATTTGCCGCCCATTCATTAATTTTACAGTTTGGGTCAGCAGTAGCTTATTTAATCGCAGGGCCTTTAGCAGATAAAATATTTACCCCTGCATTAGCCGCAGGTGATGGTCATGTTGAGATTTTTGGAAGAATATTTGGTACTAACCCGGGTGCAGGGATCGCACTGCTGTATGTGATCTGTGCAGCGTGTATGTTATTGGTTGGGTGTGTTGGATTTTATATTCCCCAACTGCGGGATGTGGAGAAAATTTTACCCGACCATGATACTACTGAATATGCACAGTTTAATGGTGAAAAATAGAAATTTAGCGATCGCTTGTTGTTATCAGGACTTACGCATTGACAGGAATCTGACTATGTGCATTGAAGCCCACCCTTTGTTCAAGATGTTCCAGTATGAAGTCACGAGCCACCTGAAGAGACAAATTACTCTGGACTTCATACCAGTTTTCAATTAACTCTTCAGTTCGCATTAATTCTAGTTGTGTGAATAGTGGCAACGAGCATCGTGTAATTCAAGGGATTGGTCTAGTAAATTGTGTATATGTCAATCATGAAATCGGAAACTTTTGGGTAGTTGACTATCGAATTTATGACCCAGACAGAGATGGGAAGACAAATATAGAACATGTAACAGAGATGCTGCAAAACCTTGTGTACCATAAGAATTTACCATTTAAAGCCGTCTTAATGGACACCTGGTATGCGACAAATAACTTGATGTTATATGCGGTTCGATAAATTAAGCTTAGGAGTGATTTTTGCGTAAGTCCTAATAACTAACCAACATCATGATCGGGTAGAATCTTTTCTATATTTCGCAACGGCGAGAATGCATAGCTACCTAAGCAAATCAACACCACTATAAAGGAAAAAAGCGCAAATTGTAGAGCCATACCACTACCCCTGTCTGTGCCAAATACGTTTCCTAAAATGGGAGCGAGTAAGCCACCAGATTTCATAACTGGCTCAAATACAAAATCGGCTAACAGTCCAGCTAATAGCAGTCCTAGCGATGAGATGATGCTGATTAAAAACCAATTAGCAGCAAAGACTCGTCCTTGAACACTTGGCTCCACTTTTGATATCCAAATTGTTTCTTCGCAGCTATTTGCTAACGGCTTAAACAAACCTGCCGCAAAGTTAGCTCCAATCCAAATAGAGGGCAGACGCATTAATCCTAACAACATCTCGAAGCTAAAAACGATCGCTCTACCAATTAACAAACCATGAATGCGGCGTTTCGGTCCACCCCATAAACCCAATAGCACAGCCCCGGTTAATCCACCCAACCCCACTGCACCCTCGACGCTTCCCAGCACAGAAGTGTTATTATTGCTTCGTGCCAAAATCATAGCTGTACTGACCGCAGAAAGACTATCAAAAAAGATAAAGCTCATGGCAAATAGTTGTAGTCCCATCAGGCTAGGACGTTGGATAAGATAGCGAAATCCAAAAGTCAGCTGTTGCCAGGGATTTTCGGCGTGACCGACAGCGCTAGGCTGAGGAATTTGCACCCTTGCCAAAGTAGCAAATGCCACACTAAATGTCATCAGATCGATTATAAGAATGCCTCGCAACCCGACAATTGGATACAGCACACCTGCTAAAGCAGGTGCGAGAACTCCTGAGCCAAAAGTCTGCATAGAACCCATTGCTGCCACTCTGATGTAGTGCTGCTTGGGAACAAGCAAAGATTGCGAGGTAGAAAAAGCTAAACCTTGAAAATAGCCAAATAACCCAACGAAAACTCCAATGAGGTAGAGATGCCAAATTGCTAGCTGATTAGTTAAAAACAAAATCAGGATAACAAGAGTGCAGATAGCTGCTATGATATCGCCGATCATCATGATTCGCTTACGGCTGTAGCGATCGACCAAAATACCTGCAAACAAAGATGCAGTAATAATGGGGACTTGCATAAAAAAAGACAGTAGAGCCAAAGGAGTAGCTTCACCAGTCCGTTGCCAAGCCCAGATAAGTAGGGCAAAACTCGTCATATTGGAGCCAATCAAAGATGCAGTTTGACCAAGCCAGATAATAGTGTAAATCCGTAGGGTTTTAGGTGGTTGTTCTAGTGTCATTTTAATGATGCTCAGTCATTTCTTGTTTCATTTGTGCAATCCGCTCCTCTGGCTTCAACAAAGGACAATTACTACACTTGATATAGTTTGGGGGAATGAGATTATACAAGCAACAAGTGACTCTAACTGTTGTTTTGGTAGGTAAATCAGGTTCATTCAGTTGTTCAGTACGTACCAATTTATAAAGAGGATTTTTACCTGGCATTACCAAACTGTATGGCTCTTCAAATAAGACCGAATAATCTGTTTGTATGGCTTCTAATTTGGCACTTCCGTGTAGCTTCTCATATAGTGCTTCAGAAGCATTCACCGCATTACCCCACATCGTTTTTTTGGAGAGTTTCGTTAAGTGATGAATGCGGTCAATAATGAGTGCTAGATTATTCTGAAACAAACCAGCAAATACAGCTTGATGTAAGGCATCTACACTATTTACTAATTTACCTGGAAAGTCTTGAGGAATTGGAATTGGTAAACGCTCTGGATAAATTACAGTACGACTGAAATCCTTAAACCACACTGCCCTTGGTTCACCGTCTTTAAGGACAAAACTTATATTATCAAGAGAAGCATCCAGCCCTATCCCTGCCCAGGTCATTAAGACTAAAACACTTGGTAAAGTTGCCCAGCTATAAACTTTGTTCCATAAAGACGCAGCAACGCGCAAATCCCCAGTACTTTGGTATTCATCTGTTGCTTTGAGTAAACTTAGAAGTCGTTGAGGTTGGAAATATTCAGCAGACGAAATTACAAGAGTATCGTCATCCGGGTGAGTTAAGATAATGCAGTCTTTATAAAAACTATTGAAATTAGCTAAAATGCCTTGAGCGCTTGTAAGTATTTCCTCTAGAAAATTAGGCATATTATTAGGGTTTGGTTCTTGTGACATTAGCATTTTTTATATTACTTTTACTTTTAGCTATTCACTTATTATCAGTAGATATTTATATAAATCATCAAGAATGGCGTTCGCTGCTAGAATGTTGCCAAACCACCAATAACCAGAATCGACTGTATATACTTGGTTATTTTTGGCTACTTTCAGCTTTTGCCACAATTGATTTTTTTGATATTGTTGGAAATTTTTTTCCGAACCTGGATTTAGCATGACGAATGAGACATCTGCATCCAGCAAGTCCATGCGTTCTAAGCTGATTTTGACATCTGCTATGTCTGGGCTGGTAGTCAGTTGAAATTGATGCAACGGTGGAGAAAGACCGACTTCCTGTAAAATCCCGCCAGAAAATGAGAATATAGTTTCAAACTGTGGATTTTGTCCCCCAGCATAAAAACGGCTTACGGAAACCTCTATCTTTCCACGAGTTTGCTTTATTAATTTTCGCAGTTCTTTTACCCGTTGTTGATATTGAGCTAGTGAATCTTGGGCTTGTTGATTTCGTCCCAACATTTCACCAACGTTCTGTAAAGAATTTTTCCAAGCACCTTGACGATATTGAATTTTGAGTTTCACTGTGGGAGCTATTTTCCCAAATATCTCATAATTTTGTGAGTTGATAAAAAATCCAATAATCAAATCTGGATGCAACTGCAACATGCTCTCTAAATTTATCTGGGATTCTTTTCCTAGAGAAATTATACCTTCTGTTTTTCCTGCAAACTGCCTTCCTCTACTACCTGCCAGATTTGGTTCGGCTGCTGCGATTGGTTTTAAGCCCAAAGCTAGGACTACATCCAAGGCAATTTCATCGGTGACAATCAGACGTTGGGCTTGCAAAGGAATACAGGTTTCTCCCAGTTGGTGCTGAATGAGTTGACAATTAGAACTTGCAAACTGTATCTTCGAGACATCAGTTTTCTGAACAACTTGACTGTAGCAACCTGTAACCAAGAGCAAGGTAATGGAAATTAAGAGGCATAGCTTAATATAAAGATACAGTCGGTTTCTCATCTATTGTTAGCAGTATTCAAGACAGTATTAAAATCTCCAAGAAACAGAGCCTACCACAGTTAACGGTTCACCAGGAAAGACACTTAGGATATTGCTAGCAGTTTCAAAATACCTGATATCAAACAGATTCTTGATATTGACGGCAGCGCGGAATGGTCCTTGGTTATAGAAAACAGCTGCATCGGTGCGTAGGTAACTGGGTAAAGTGAATGTGTTGCTCAAGTTTCCCTGACGTTCCCCAACGTAAAACATTCCCAGACCAAAACCCAATCCTTGCAGAGAACCTCTCTGAATTTCATAGGTTGTCCAAAGGTTGAAGCCGTGTTTTGCTGAGTTATTCAGTTGATTATCTTGAAGATTAGGATTAGTGTCTTGAGTGACTCTTGCATCGGTGTAAGCATAACCTGCAACGATCTTCCATCCAGGCAAAATTTCGCCAGTAATTTCCAACTCTATGCCCTGACTTTTTTGCTCTCCAGTTTGAATCGAGAAACGACCACTGGCATCATTGGGATCGTCTGTGAGGACGTTGGAACGGGTAATGTCGAAATATGCTAGTGTTGCAGCTAGGCGATCGCTCAAATCTGCTTTTACTCCCACTTCATATTGAGTGCTGCGTTCTGGTTCAAATAGAGACTCATCAAATGCTGTACCAATCACCTGTCTAAATGAGCGGCTGTAGCTTGCATAAACTGAAATGGGTGCAATCGGTTGATAGACAATGCCGACACGGGGACTAAAAGCACTGTTATTTTGAGAAGAGGTAACTGCACCTGACCCATCTTTTAGCCTTTGTTCAACCCAATCAAAGCGACCACCCAACAACAGTTTGAGATTATCTACCAGAGTTATCTGGTCTTGAAGATAAATACCGTATACATCAGTGACCGTTGATGAGGGTGTAAACTCATCAATCACGGGTCCTGCATTATTCCGACTGTAGACAGGGTTAAAAATATCAATTGGACTTAGGCTTCGTTCTCGATAAGTACCCGGTCTATCGCTATTTGTGGATAAATCGAATCCGAGCAATAGCTTGTGATTGATACTTCCCGTCTTGAAGTCGCCAACCACATCAGTATTCAGGATGTAGTTTTCTCCCTCTTGGTCTCTGGCAATAATCAAAGCACGGTTCAAGGTGCGTTGATCTTCCTGTAATTCATCGTAAAACAGTGAATTTTGGGGCTGCTTGCGATATGAAGCGCGAAAGGCGTTACGAATCTGCCAGTTCTTATCAAAGCGATGCTCTAAGTTATATCCAATCCGAGTGGTACTCAGCTCGACCGAATCAATAGATGGTTCTCCAAGGTAGCGACTGATGGGCAGTTTGCCGTTACGATTGGGTAAAACTGTTCCTTGTGCAGGTAAACCGCGATCGTTGGGTTGCTCAAAAGTGTTATATTCTGCCTGCAATGTTAATTGAGTATTTTCGCCGAGGCGTAAAGAAATGGCGGGAGCAAAAGAATATCGTTTAATGTCGAATTTATCAACAAATGTATCCGAGCTAAACCCGTAGGCGTTGAAGCGGTAAAGAACATTCTTTTTCTCATCTAAAGGTCCACTCAAGTCAATTAAACCACTGTAGGTGTTAAAACTTCCAAAGCTAGCTTCCACATTATAGAAAGGCGTGCTTGAGGGTTGTTTTGTGATGACGTTAATCGTTCCTCCTGGTGTACCCTGGCTAAACAGAGCGCCACCTGGACCTTTGAGGACTTCTATACGCTCTATATTTCCAACTCCCAGTGGAACACCTGCAAACTGACCTTCTTGTAAACCATTGACAGCAATGTTACGGCTAAATCCGCCAAAACCGCGAATCGTGTAAAACTCAAATATGGAGCGAGGAGAAAAGTCAGATTGCACACCGGGCACATTTCTCAGGGCATCACTCACACGCTGCACTTGTTGGTCTTTCAATATTTGCTGAGGAACTACCTGAATAGAAAAAGGAATATCCCGGATTGGGGTATCAGTTCTCGTTCCAGTTGTTGCATTCGGTACAAAATATCCATCTTCTTCCCCGGTTACAACCAATTCAATCGGTTCATCAGTTGAGGCTGATGGTTGCTCTTGCGGAGTTTCGCTTGTTGGTTGCTGTTGTTGTGTTTCTGGTTGTTGCTGTGGAGCTGTAGAAGATGTCGCACTTGCAACAGCAAAAATCAGCCCATTTGAATCATCAAATAACTCAACCGTTGGCAAAGCCTTCTCACCTACCACCGTCACCCGCACAGTATTAGCATCAATATTCGTAACTGTTATTTCACTAACTTCCGCAAGCGGTTTTTCGGAACGAAATGTAAAAGCTTCACCTGACGGTAAACGCAACTGCCCACCAGATATATCTACAATAAAATTATTCCCTGTACTGCGATTTGTGACTTGCAGTTGCTCCCCTTGAGTTGTTTGTAAAATCACTTCCACACCCTTTGCGGTGGAATTTGCCTTAACTCCCGTAATTGGTACAACTTGATCCCCGCTTCTTTGTTCTGAGTTAGGTGGGTTAGTTGGTGCTGGTGCTTGTACAAGTACGTCTGCACTCTTAAGAAAATGTTTAATCTCGCTCAATCGAGGAATGTTTTTACTTGGTTCATCTGACTTCTTCGTTTGCAGAGAATTTGGAACTTGAGGCTGTCCAAGTCTGGGTTTTCTGGAACTGAAAGTCAATACTGAAGATTTGCCTATTCCATCCTTTTGTACTTGCTCACCTTTAGCACGAGTGTTTAGAAAAATAACAACTACACCTGTCAGCAGCAGGCTTTGAAACAATTTATCCAACTTCATATTACTTTGTTGTACCTGAAGAGACAAGACGATTAATGGAAGCAATTATCATTTAATTTGAAATTAGCCTAATGATATTACGAAGTTTGGGAACACACAAGATAAATAAAAAATTATTTCAATAAGTGGATACCGAGCAGCGATGCTTCTTAAGACAGGTGTTTATTTTACACATAAAGAGGTGATATTAATTAAAAATATTTATCCTACGCGGTATTTAAAAAAGCCAAAATACCTTTCTTAACTACGAAGTCGCACCAAATTAGACGTAATTGATGTAAATTATACAAAATTTCGATAGTTTATCCGAAAAAATGAAAATAATATATTTCGTCATCTGCCGAAAGATGTAAATAACATTCTCATAAGCAAAACTAATGAATATTTTTTGTTTGATAATATGTAGCGATGTTTAGCCTATTGCTAAAGCCACTAATTCTCGTTAAGGTGAAGAAAGCTAAATAAAAATTAGTTGCAACAATACAGAAAAGCTTTCACCGCCAACTAAATCGCGCTTTATCTCCATGAGTCGAAGAATTTAGGCATTTGCCAAAATGTCCATAGACAAACAAAGCTGAGATTTTGTCTAGACATTAATGATCTGCTATTTATTTTTATCTCGTCAGAGCAGAAGTATATCAGGGTTGCATCAAACTGTTGAAAATAAAAATGAGTAAATTTTCTCATAGCTTTCTTGAAGCTTCTTGCAACTGTTCTACAGTTGTTCAACTCTTGCGTAAAGCAAGCTTGACCCAGCCGAATCGAGATGCGTTTACGTTCTTGTTAGATGGGGAAATAGAAAAAGCGACGCTAACCTATGAAGAATTAGATAAGCGATCGCGTAGAATAGCTACTCAATTACAAATATTAGGTTTATCTGGGGAACGAGCGTTACTGCTTTATCCCGCAGGACTAGATTATTTGGCTGCTTTTTTCGGTTGTTTATATGCGGGAGTAGTTGCGGTTCCAGCATATCCACCTCGAAATGAGCGCAACACACCAAGAATAAAAGCTCTAAAGGCAGATGCAGAAGCAGCGATCGCTCTGACGACAACGGAAATATTGCCTACAGTAGAGTCTTTAATGGTAGAAAAGACTGACCTAAAATCTTTGCAGTGGCTGACAACCGACAATCTCGCACAAGGAATAGAAGATAGTTGGCAAGAACCCTCTATTAATAAAGATACCTTAGCTTTTCTGCAATACACCTCTGGTTCTACGGGGACACCCAAGGGTGTAATGATTAGCCATGGAAACTTACTGCACAATGCTGACACCACTTACCAATTCATGGAGCATTCAGCAGAAAGTAAGTTCGTGACGTGGTTGCCGATGTACCATGATATGGGTCTGATTGGTGGCATATTGCAGCCTTTGTATGGAGGTTTTCCTTGCATTATCATGCCTCCAGCTTCCTTTCTCCAACGTCCTTATCGTTGGTTGCAGGCTATCTCCAAGTATCAAGGGACAACAAGCGGAGGTCCGAATTTTGCCTATGATCTATGTGTGCAAAAAATTACTCCCGAACAAAAAGCAACTCTTGACTTGAGTAGTTGGAGTGTAGCATTTAATGGTGCTGAACCAATTCGCCACGATACTTTAGAGCGATTTGCAGCGGCTTTTGCAGAGTGTGGCTTCCGTAAAGAGGCATTCTACCCCTGTTACGGAATGGCTGAAACAACCCTGATGGTTTCCGGTGTGCAAAAGGCTACATCACCGATTGTTAAAGCAATTCAGAAATCTGCATTAGAATCGAATCGAGTTGTTGAATCATCTGTTGAAGATGATAACGTTTACCATTTTGTCAGTTGCGGTCGAGTCATACCAGAACAGAAGGTAGTAATTGCCAATCCAGAAACACTCAAGAGTTGTCAACCGGGTGAAATCGGGGAAATCTGGGTATCTGGATTGAGTGTTGGTCAAGGTTATTGGAATCGTGCAGAGGAGACAGAGGAGACATTCGGTGCTTATCTATCAGATACAGGAGAAGGACCATTCCTACGGACGGGAGATTTAGGTTTTTTGCAGAATGGAGAACTTTTCATTACAGGTAGAGCTAAAGATTTAATTATTATTCGAGGTAAAAATCTTTACCCACAAGATATAGAATTAGCCGCAGAAAGGAGTCATCCATCGTTACGTTCTGGTGCTAGTGCAGCATTTACAGTTTTAGTTAATAACGAAGAACGACTGATAATTGTACAAGAATTAGAGTTTCGTGCCAAACCAAATTTAGAAGAAGTAGCTAGTGCAATTCGGCAAGCAGTTACTGAAGAGCATGAAGTACAAGTTTATGGTGTAGTTTTAATTAAACCAGGTAGTATTCCCAAAACTTCCAGTGGTAAGATTCAACGTCGTGCAACTCACGCTCAGTTTGAGAATGGTGAACTAAATGTAGTTATTAGCGACATTCTCAAGATTAGCGATATTGCCAGAAAGGAAACTCGTTTTCCTAGCTCTGCCATGAAAGGGCTTTCCCCAAGTGAATGTCAACCGCTTTCAGAATCATATCTGATTGAACTCTTAGCGGAAGTACTTTCTATCGCACCTGATGGTATTAATTCTCAAGAACCATTAAGCACTCTGGGACTTGATTCTTTAAAAGTATTTGAGTTAAAAAATCGGATTGAGCTTGAGTTAGAAGTAGAAGTATCCGTAGCAGACTTCTTTGAAGGGATGAGTACGCGATCGCTTACAAGCAAGATACTCGCTCAAATGGCAACAAAGGCAATACCGTCAGTATCTTTTACTCAACAGAATAAAAATAGATCTATTCATCCTTTATCTTTTGCCCAGCAGGGATTGTGGTTTATCAACCAGCTAACTCCCGATAGTCCTACATATAATATTCCTATAGTTATTAACTTGAAAGGTTGTATTAACGAAGCCAGATTGCAAGATAGTCTGAATGAAATTATTAGACGACATGAAATATTACGGACAAACTTTAAAGTGGTGGATGGACAACCAGTCCAAGTTATAAATCAAGCTGTACCACTAACTTTGATAGTTGAAGATTTGCGCTTGCTTATCTCAAGCGATCGCACTCAAGAAGCGCAACGTTTGGCTATGGAGTTAGCACAGCAGCCATTTGACTTGTCTTCTCAATCGCTTTTGCGTGCTAAAGTTTTACGTTTAAATGAACAAAATTATCAACTAATTGTGACTCTGCATCATATAATTGCAGATGGTTGGTCTATCAGTATTCTTATCAACGAACTAGCTACACTATACGAAGCATTTTCTATAGGAAAACTCTCACCGCTTCCTGAGTTATCCATTCAGTATCAAGATTTTGTCGATTGGCAACGTCAATGGCTTGATAGCGATCGCCTTCAACGTTTACTGACCTATTGGAAACAAAAGTTGAAGGGCGATCTGACTGTATTAAATTTACCAACAGATCGTGCGCGATCGCCTTTGAGGGTAGAAAAAGGCGATCGTGCCAAACTAGCTTTCTCCCAATCCTTGACAGCGGCAGTGAAAACACTGAGCCATAACGAAGGTGTTACTCTATTTATGACCTTGCTAGCGGGTTTCAAAACCTTACTTTACCGCTACACTGGGCAAACAGATATCTTGGTAGGTTCTCCCATTGCCAGTCGCAATCGAGCCGAGTTCAACTCATTAATTGGATTTTTTGTCAATATCTTAGTGTTGCGTACAGACCTTGTTGGCAACCCCACTTTTAGAGAGTTAATTTCAAAGGTCAAATCAACAGCCTTAGAGGCTTACGTTCATCAAGACTTACCTTTTGAAAAGCTGGTCGAAGAACTGCACCCAGATAGAGACTTGAGTTACAACCCTTTATTCCAGGTAATGTTTGTTCTCCAGAATGTGCCAGTACCGAGTCCAAAGTTATCTGATGTATCGATAACCTGTCAGGAGGGCGAAAACGGTACATCTAAGTTCGATTTAACTTTGTATATGGAGGACAAAGAAGAGGGATTGGTAGCAACAATCGAGTACAATACCGATTTGTTTAACGCAGATACTATTGAGCGAATGCTGGGGCATTTCCAGACTTTGCTAGAAGAAGTAGTTGCCAATCCCGACCAGTGTATTGCAGATTTGCCCATACTAACAGCATCTGAGCAACAGCAGATTTTGTTTGACTGGAATGATACCGAAACAGAATATCCCGACAACCTATGTATTCATCAGCTATTTGAGCAACAGGTAGAACGAACACCAGATGCGATCGCTCTTGTATTTGAAAATCAGCAACTTACCTACCGCGAATTAAACAACCGGGCAAACAAAACTGCCCACTACCTACAACAATTAGGCGTAAAGCCCGATTTACTAGTTGGTATTTATACAGAGCGCTGTCTGGAAATGGTGGTGGCAATACTAGCTATTATGAAAGCAGGTGGTGCTTATCTGCCACTCGATCCCGCTTATCCCAAGGAGCGCTTGGCGTTAATGTTAGCAGATTCTCAAGTATTGCTATTGTTAGCACAATCTCATTTGGTCGATGAATTGCCACCACACTCAGCGCAAATAGTATGCATTGATGACGGTACAGCATTTATAGATTGCAGTCCAGAAAATCTGGTCAGTAATGTCAAACCAGACAATTTAGCTTATGTAATTTACACATCTGGTTCTACAGGAACACCGAAGGGAGTACAAATTCTCCACCGCGCTGTAGTCAACTTCTTAACTACAATGCGTCAGGTTCCAGGACTGACTCAAGAAGATATCCTGTTGTCAGTTACCACCTTATCTTTTGACATTGCTGCATTAGAATTGTACCTACCGCTGATTGTCGGCGCTCGTTTAGTTTTAGTTAATCGAGAAGTCGTTACTGATGGCACTCAGTTGTTAAAACAGCTAACTTATCATCATATAACAGTTATGCAAGCCACCCCTGCTACTTGGCGATTGCTACTGGCTGCTGGGTGGGAAAGCAAAAATGCACTAAAAATTCTTTGTGGTGGTGAAGCTTTGGACTCTTCCCTTGCCTATCAGTTACTAGAACGAGGTAAGGAAGTATGGAACTTATATGGACCGACTGAAACCACTATTTGGTCAGCTGTACAAAAAGTGAATCAAGAACAAAAACAAGGCTTTAGCCTTATCGGTCATCCCATTGCTAATACACAATTCTATATCTTAGATTCAAGTCAGCAATTAGTTCCTGTGGGAGTTCCAGGAGAGTTGCATATTGGCGGTATTGGGCTGGCACGAGGTTATTGGAATAGACCTGAATTAACCAAAGAAAAGTTTATTCCCAGTCCTTTTGATTCAAAAAAACGCCTTTATAAAACAGGGGATTTGGCACGCTACCTTCCAAATGGGAATATAGAATTTTTAGGTAGAATAGACCATCAAGTAAAAATTCGTGGTTTCCGCATTGAACTTGGAGAAATTGAAGCAGTAATTAGAAAATACTTACATGTAAAAGAAACGGTAGTAATAGCCAGAGAAGATATACCAAATGAGCATCGCTTAATAGCATATTTAGTTCCTCACCACGAGAGTACATTGTCTGTTAATGACTTGCGGCATTTTATCAAGGAAAAGCTACCTGAATATATGCTTCCTTCTGCCTTTATAGTGTTAAATGCATTACCTTTGACACCCAATGGCAAAGTAGATCGTCGTGCCTTACCTGCACCTGAAAATTATTCTTCATTGACAGCAACTTATCAACCACCTCAATCTGAGATAGAGAAAACAATAGCTCAACTTTGGCAGCAAGTCTTGCATTTAGATAAAGTGGGTATTCATGATAATTTTTTTGATTTAGGTGGTCATTCACTATTGATGCTTCAGGTGAATAATAAACTGCGTGCAATTTTGGATAAAGATATAGCTGTAGTAACTATGTTTCAGAATCCAACTATCAAATCTTTAGCACAATATTTAAGTCAAACAACCGAAGATAACTCTGTTTTTGAAACGCTGCGGAACCGAGTAGAAAGACAAAAAGAAGCGAATAAAATGCAAAAGCAATTATTTATGAAGCAATCCAGAAAAACTTCTCGCTGACCGAATATTGTCAAGCTACTAGTTAAAAAATTTAAAATATTCCATCATCACTTATTCTGCTACTTTAGTTTAAATTGGCAGATTACAGATAATAAAATGTGTCTAAAAACACAAAAGTACACCCTCGATTAATCAGAAAAATTAGATTTGTGGAGATATTTTATGATTCAAGCTAGCAACTCAATTTTAAGAATTAATACTCCCACCAAAGAGGAATTTTTAAATATTTGGAGACAATATCAGCCTTTTTTAATTGAGGGTGTTGCTGAAAATTGGAATGCCTGTAAAAATTGGTCTAATGATTATCTATTAAAAGTTTGTGGTAATAATACTATTCCTGTAGAATTTCATAGTACAATTTTTTTGAATAACTACAACTATGTGAAAGAGGATAATTATGATAGAAAAAAAATAAAGTTGAAGGAATATGTAGATATAATTAGTGGAAATAAAAAAGATGATGATTTAGAATATTATATGGCTCAGATAGAATTGGAGAAATTTTTTCCTGAACTTATTAGAGATATAGATTATCCAGAATATCTTGATAGAAAGGCATTAATTAGCTTCTGGTTTGGTTCTCCTGGCAAAGCTTTTGCTTCAGTTAGTACCCTTCATTTTGATCAAGAACAAAACGTTTTTGTTCAAATTCGAGGAAGAAAAAGAATACTTCTGTTTCCTCCTTCAAATTATTTGTCGTTTTATCCACCTGTTGGGGAACGTGGTTCTCATGCACATTTTAGTAAAGTAAATCCGATTAACCCTAATTTTGAATTATTTCCAAAATTTCCTTGGCACGAAAAAATAGAAGTCATACTTAAAGCCGGAGAAATGCTCTACATACCTCCTTTTTGGTGGCATCATGTTACAGCAATAGATGAGAATATATCATTATCATTTTGGTACGATCTAAAAATCCAAGATTTTTTAAGACAAAAAAGAATATTATCAACCGCTTTGAACATCTTGCCTCATTATACCCGTCATTCAATATCTTCTTTAACTAAGCTTAGGTCTATTATTAAATCTTTTTTCTAATCACAAAGAACCTTAAAAATGCAATTGAATAAAAATGAATTTAAACAAATTTTGTTTTTTATAAACCCTTTAAAAAGAGTAAAGTGTAAATTTTTAACACGCTTTGACACTAAATTATAAATTAATCTTTCAAGTTAAATTACATGTAAATTTTGTATAACTTAAGTTTGAATATGGCGAACACTAATTTAGAAATAAGCAAGAGTGCTAAAATAATTTATAATGAAAATTTTGGTAATATTCTCGATTTACCTGTCCAATCCAATTTAGAGATGTTCAAGTCATTTGGTATTCTTCACTTTCGAGGATTTGGCATCAATTATGAACAAATGAAAGCTTTTGCCGAGAAATTCAGTTCTAGATTTGTTTTGGATAAAGATAGACCAATTGTTGACCAGCGCAATAGGTTTATAACTTTAGTAGATCCAGGAATGCATTATGTTAGTCCTCATTGTGAAAATGCTAATTCTCCTTTTCGTCCTGATCTAGTGTGGTTTTGCTGTGCTGTTCCAGCAGCACAAGGAGGTGAAACTTTATATTGGGATGGTGTGCGAGTATGGGAGGAAATGAGCGAAGGATTAAAAGATTTATTTATTTCTAAAAAAATCAGATTTTCGCAAAAATTTCCCGCTGCTGATTGGAAGCGTTTTTTAGGTGCATCTGCTACAATTGCTGATGTCAAAAAAACTCTGCAAGGTATAGAAGGCTTAAGTTACCAGATAAACGAAGACCAATCTATTGCTCTAGAATATATTTGTTCAGCTGTAGTAAAAACAAAATATGGTAACAACAATGCCTTTGCTAACAGCCTAATTTCAGAACATAAAAATCCTAAAGGGGCAGTCACCTTTGAAGATGGTTCTCCCATACCTGTAGTTGCGATCAGCCAAATCCAAGAAATTATGAACAGGCTAACTGAAGTTATATCCTGGCAAGCAGGTGATTTGGTGATGATTGATAATTCCAGATTTTTGCATGGTCGCAGGTCATTTACTGATACCAAGCGACGAATATTTTCTCTGCTAAGTTATCTGAAGTAATAATAAATTAATTGCATAAAAATGGATATTGAAAAAGATTACGAATCGATGGAAGGAATAGCCATTATTGGCATGGCTGGGCGTTTTCCAGGAGCTAAAAATATAGGAAGTTTTTGGCAAAACTTGCAAGGTGGCGTAGAGTCAATTTCCTTATTCACAGATGAAGAGTTAATGACTGCTGGGATTAATTCGACTGTGTTAAGTGATAGTAATTATGTCAAAGCCAGTGGTGTATTAGAAAATATTGATTTATTTGATGCTTCATTCTTTGACATTAATCCTAAAGATGCGGAAGCAACAGACCCCCAACACCGCTTGTTTTTGGAATGTGCTTGGGAGGCTTTGGAAAGTGCAGGATATGACTCTAATAGGTGTGAAAGCCGGATTGGAGTTTATGCTGGTGCTAGCTTGAATAACTATTTATCTTTTGATTTAAATAAGGATCAACTAGGGTCAGCCGAATCATACCAAAAGCTAATTGGTAACGACAAAGATTTTTTATCTACTCGTGTTTCTTATAAATTAAATCTCACTGGACCAAGTATTACAGTTCAAACGGCTTGTTCCACATCATTAGTTGCTACGACTCTTGCTTGCCAAAGTTTGCTCAATTATCAATGCGATATGACCTTGGCAGGAGGAGTTTCTATTCGAGTACCACAAAAAACAGGCTATTTATATCAACAAGGAGGGACACTATCTCCTGATGGTCATTGCCGCGCTTTTGATGTTAAAGCACAGGGAACAACTATTGGTAATGGTGTAGGGGTTGTTGTCCTCAAACGACTCAGGGATGCGATCGCTTCCGGTGATTACATTTATGCTGTCATCAAAGGTACAGCGATCAATAACGACGGGGAAGTGAAAGTAGGCTTTACAGCACCAAGCGTTGATGGTCAAGCTTCCGCGATCGCCGAAGCGATAATGTTGGCAGAGATAGAGCCTGAGACAATCAACTATATTGAGGCTCACGGTACTGGTACAGCTTTGGGCGATCCAATTGAAATTGCCGCCCTTTCTAAAGTTTTTCGTGCTAGTACCGAGAAAAAAGGTTTCTGTGCGATCGGTTCAGTTAAAACAAATATCGGTCATTTAGATGCAGCTGCTGGAGTTACAGGATTAATCAAAACATCCCTTGCCCTCAAACATAAGTTAATTCCACCCAGCTTAAATTTTGAGCAGCCCAATCCCCAAATTGATTTTGCCGATAGTCCCTTTTACGTTAATACAAAGCTGACAGAATGGAAACCAGGCTCAACTCCGCGTCGTGCTGGCGTTAGTTCTCTCGGAATGGGGGGAACCAATGCCCATGTAGTCCTAGAAGAAGCTCCAACGCTTCCACTTTCTAATCCTTCTCGTCCTTGGCAATTGTTAGTACTTTCTGCCAAATCTCAGTCTGCACTACAAACTGCCAGACAAAATCTTGCTCATCACTTAATGCAGCACCCCAACCTCAATCTGGCAGATGTGGCTTATACCTTGCAAGTGGGGCGGAGAGAGTTTAATCATCGACAAATGCTGGTTTGCCGGGATATTCAGGATGCAATTAATGAATTGGGTGAACAAACATCACAATTTCAAGAGTCAGGCGATCGCTCTATCGCTTTCATGTTTCCCGGACAAGGTTCTCAATACGTGGACATGGGTAAAGAACTCTACGAAACTGAGCCGATATTTCGCGAACAGGTGGAGCGCTGCTGCTTAATACTAAAACCGCATTTAGGATTAGATTTGCGATCGCTCATTTATCCAAGCGAATCTGAGAAAAAAGCCGCAACAGAGAAACTGAAACAAACTTGCTTTACTCAAAGCGCATTGTTTGTCATTGAGTATGCTTTGGCTCAGTTGTGGATGTCCTGGGGAATCTCTCCTCAATCAATGATAGGACACAGTATAGGAGAATACGTAGCTGCTTGCCTTGCTAAAGTCATGTCTGTTGAAGATGCTTTAGCTTTAGTTGCCATACGTGGACGACTGATGCAGCAATTACCTTCGGGAAAAATGCTCTCTGTTCCTTTAAAAGAGGCAGAAGTTGAACTTCTTCTCAACGAAAACTTATCTATAGCCGCCTGTAACGCACCAAATACTTGTGTAATTTCCGGAACTCCTGAGGCTGTAGATACACTTAAAGAAGAACTTGCAACTCAAGGTGTAGAGTGTCGCCTTTTACATACCTCTCACGCCTTTCATTCGCAGATGATGGAATTTATATTAGAGCCATTCATCGCAGAAGTTAAAAAAGTCAAACTCAATCCCCCCCAAATTCCTTTTATCTCCAACCTGACTGGAACTTGGATTACAGCAGAAGAAGCAACAAATCCAAATTATTGGGCAAAGCATCTGCGGCAAACTGTAAAATTTACACCAGGCATATCCGCATTGCTGCAACAGCCAAATCCCATCTTACTGGAAGTTGGACCAGGACGTACCTTGTGTACCTTCGCTAAACAACATTCCGAAAAACAAGAGCAGCATATTATACTTTCTTCCTTACGTCATCCCAAAGCAGAACAGTCTGATGTAGCATTCTTACTAAACACTCTGGGTCGCCTGTGGCTAACAGGAGTTTCCGTAGACTGGTCAGGTTTTTATACTTCTGAATGCCGTTACCGTCTGCCTTTGCCGACATATCCTTTTGAACGGCAAAGTTACTGGATTGAACCCCAGAAAACACCCAGCAATCTTGCAACAAACCGCAAACAGCCAGATATTGCCGACTGGTTTTATATCCCGGTCTGGAAACAAGCCATTGCACCTCAAACTGCTAAATCAAAAGAAAAGGTGCTAATTTTTACTGATATTTGCGGTATTGGCGCACAAATAGCGAAACATTTGGATAATGGATGCAACGTTATTACCGTAGCCTTAGGAGAACGGTTTAGCAAAATCAGTGCATCTGAGTATAGTATAAATCCTGAGTCTTATGAAGATTATGATACCTTAATTGCAGATTTACAGGCATTGGGTGAAATTCCTTCTTCGATAGTACATTTATGGAGTATTACACCAAATGACGATAAGCGATCGCCAATTGAGACGAGTGAAAATTCTCAAAATTTAGGTTTCTACAGCTTGCTATTCCTGGCACAGTCTTTTGACAAACACGATATTACTCAGCCTATAGATATTTTGGTTGTAACCAATGATTTATATGATGTAACGGGTACTGAAAGGTTGACTCCCGAAAAGGCTACTGCACTGGGTATGTGCAAGGTCATTCCCCAGCAGTATCCAAACATCACCTGTCGTAATATCGATGTTTTAATTCCTACTTCCAAAACTTTCTTAGAAAACCAATTGATAGAGCAACTTTTACAAGAGTTAAATACTCTATCACTTGATGCAGTAGTTGCTTATCGCGGACATCATCGCTGGGTACAAACCTTTGAGCCATTCCGTTGTGAAAATGCTACACCCCCATTACGGCAAGAGGGAGTATACCTAATTACAGGTGGACTGGGAGGTATCGGTCTTGAGCTTGCCGAATATCTAGCTCAGACAGTACGAGCGAAATTAATATTAATAGGATCTTCAGCTTTTCCCACATACCAACAATGGGATGAGTGGTTAGCGACTCATAACGAAGAAGATAAACACAGCCGTAAAATACTAAAGCTGCGCTTTTTTGAACAATTAGGTGCAGAAGTTATGACCTTGAGCGCTGATATTGCCAGCGAATCACAGATGCAAGCAGTTATCAATCAAACATTGCAGCGCTTTGGTCAGATTAATGGAGTCATCCATGCAGCCGGAATTAAATTGTTTAAAACAATTCCAGAAATAACTAAAAGTGAATGCGAACAGCAACTAAGGGCAAATGGACATGGACTTTTTGTATTAGAAAAAATTTTGCAGGGGATAGAGCTTGATTTTTGCTTATTGATATCTTCTTTATCATCTGTTGTTGGAACTTTAAGTATGGCAGCTTATCCAGCAGCACATTTATTTACTGATGCTTTTGTTTGCAAGCATAACCAAAACAGTCACATCCAATGGAGAACTATAAACTGGGATAACTGGTTAACAAATCAATTAGCTGTTGAATTAGCGACAAAACCAGAAATTTCTACAGATTTATTCATGAGAAATAAAGAAGGTGTAGAGGTATTTAAACGTGTTTTAGCCCTAAAGAAAATCAATCAAATAATAGTTTCAACAACAGATTTACAAGCTAGAATCAAACAGTCGATTAAATCTAAAGAACCTTCAACTCAAGTAAATTGTAGACCAAACCTAAATAATAGCTATGTTGCTCCCAGAAATGAAGTTGAGCAAGAAATTGCCAACATCTGGCAAGAAGTCTTAGGAATGCAACAGATAGGTATCTACGATAATTTTTTGGAAATAGGGGGTGATTCTCTGCTCAGTATTCAGATTACTGCTAGGGCAAATAAAGCAGGTTTGCGATTCACCAATCAGCATTTATTTGAATACCCAACAATTGCACAGTTAGCAGAGATCGCAAATAATACTCAAACCGTAGTTGCCGAACAAGCATTAGTCCAAGGGGAACTGCCCCTAACACCTATTCAGCACTGGTTTTTTGAACAAAAAATACTTGATTCACACCACTGGAACCAAGTTGTTTTGTTGGAAGTGCAACAAACTCTTGACCCTGTATTGTTAGAGCAGGTAATACAGCAGTTGCTAGCTCACCATGATGCTCTGCGTCTGCGTTTTGAACTTACAGAATCTGGCTGGAAGCAGATTAATGCAGATACCGAAGCAGTAGTGCCGTTTTCACAGGTAGATTTGTCAGCGCTGTCACCGCAGTCGCAAGAAATCGCATTTGAGGCAGCCGCTCAGTCGTTGCAAGCGAGTTTAAATCTATCAGATGGACCAATTATTAGAGTCACTTATTTTAACTTAGGACAGCATCAGCCAAGCCGTCTGCTATTTGTTATCCACCATTTAGCTGTAGATGTGGGTTCTTTGCGAATTTTACTAGATGATTTGCATTCCTCATATCAACAGTTAAGCCAAGGGCAAGTTATTAAATTACCGCAGAAAACGACATCATTTAAGCAGTGGTCACAACGGCTAATTGAGTACGCACAGTCAATAGAGTTGGAAAGGGAGCAAGTTTATTGGTTAGCTGCATCTCGTGAGTGGGTATCACCACTACCTACAGATTTTTCTGATGGTGTTAACACCGTTGCATCTGCTCAGGCTGTCTCAGTAACTTTGAGTGTTGAGGAAACTAAAGCACTACAAGAAGAGATAACAGCAACTTATCGAGTCCAAATGGATGATATATTGCTTACTGCTTTGGTTCAAGCATCTACCAAATGGACGGGAACGCCATCTTTGCTGGTTGATTTAGAAGGCAGCAGTAGAAAAGTAATTTTTGATGATGTAGATTTGTCCAGGACTGTAGGTTGGTTTACTAATATTGCTCCCATACTTTTAGAAATTGGAAATGCTTCTCAACCTGGCGAAGTGCTGAAGGTGGTTAAAGAGCAAATTCGGAGTTTTCCCAACGAAGGACTTGGTTATGGGGTGCTAAAATACATAAGTGCTGATACACTAATTACAGAAAAGCTGCGATCGCTTCAGCCAGCAGAGGTCATTTTCCTCTACCTTGGTAATCTTGAACAAAGCTTACCTAAATCTTCTTTATTTAAGTCTCAACAATTATCAAGATACGCTCGGAGTCTGCATGGACAGCGAAGCCATCTATTGGAAATTAATGCTTTAGTTGTCCAAGAGCAATTAAAAGTGGATTGGACGTACAGCATAAATGTACACCGACGGGAGACAGTTGAGCAATTAGCTAGTGATTTTGTCGCAGCATTACAGTCAATGATTAAAAGTTGTCAGTTGTCTTCAGCCCAAAACTATACTCCTTCAGATTTTGCAGACTTTAAATCTAGCCAATGGAGTCAAGATGATATCAACAGTATTTTGGCAGCAATTGATCAATCTTAACATTTAACACCGTCATGAAAAACATTGAAGATTTTTATCCGCTTTCACCAATGCAGCAGGGCATACTGTTTCACAGTGTTTATGCCCCAAATTCAAGAGTATATTGTGAATTGTTCACCTGCAATATTCACGGAGAACTGAATATTTCAGCATTCAAAGAAGCTTGGCAACAGTTGTTACAACGTCATCCAGTTTTGCGAACCTCTTTTGTTTGGGAAGGTTTGAAAGAACCTGCTCAAATTGTACATAAGCAAGTTACTTTGCCTTGGGAGCAACTAGATTGGCGGGGAATGGGTAGTTCTGTACAAGAACGCATACAGGCTTTTTTAATGGCTGAACAACAGCAGGGGTTTGAAATTTCTCAAGCTCCACTGATGCGCTTAACTCTGATTCAATTAGCCGAGAATGACTATCAATTTATTTGGAGCCATCATCACTTACTGTTGGATGGGTGGTCTTCGTCTGTGCTGTTGAATGAAGTTTTTGCCTTTTACAAAGCTTTAAATCAAGGCGAAAATTTAAACTTAAAAAAAACCCGTCCTTATCGCGATTACATAGCTTGGCAGCAACAGCAAGACCTTTCTCAGGGCGAGAGTTTTTGGCGATCGCGTTTGCAACAATTTACTAATGTCACTTCTTTGGGTGCAGATAAAACCTCCAGTTCTCCGCTTGATGAAGATAAAGATTATCAACAACAACAGCTTCGACTATCAACAGCAAAAACAGCAGCATTGCAATCTTTCGCAAGGCAGCAACAGTTGATGTTAAGCACCATTATCCAAGGTGCCTGGGCTATTCTCTTAAGTCGTTATAGTAATCAAAAAGATATAGTATTTGGAAATGTTGTATCTGGTCGGGGGTCTTTAACCGGAGATGAATCAATTGTAGGTGTACTGATCAACACTCTACCTGTACGAGTTTACATCAATCCCGAAGAATATCTTCTGCCTTGGCTAAAGCAGCTACAAATACAGCAAAATGAAATACTTCAGTACCAGTACTGTCCATTAATAGAAATTCAAAAATGGAGTGCTGTGCCCTCTGGACAACCACTATTTGAAAGTATACTAAACTTCCAAAATTACCCAATAAATTTTTCTACAGAAAAGGAAATTGGTAACTTAAAAATTTCTGATACTCGTAATTTTACATACCCTCATTATCCTCTCAATATTTCCTTTGAAGTTGACCAAGAGTTATCAATAGAAATATTCTATAATAACCGTCGTTTCGACAGCGATACAATTACTCGGATGCTTGGGCATTTGCAAATGTTACTTTCAGGTATAGTTGCAAATCCCGGACAGCGCATTGTAGACTTACCGATACTAACTGCTAAAGAGCTTCATCAGTTGCTGGTGGAGTGGAATCAGACTCAGATACAATTTCCACAACATCAGTGCATCCATCAATTGTTTGAAGCTCAGGTAGAACGCACACCCGATGCCGTAGCAGTAGTTTTTGAGGAAGAGCAACTCACCTACCGAGAACTAAACACCAGAGCTAACCAATTAGCACATCAGTTACACGCGCTAGGAGTAAGCCCAGAGGTGTTGGTGGGACTTTATGTGGAGCGCTCAATCGAAATGATAGTAGGGCTATTGGGCATCCTCAAAGCTGGTGGAGCGTACTTACCTCTTGACTCTGCTTATCCTCAAGAGCGATTGTCACTGATGCTCAATGATGCCAATTTATCAGTATTACTGACACAAAAACGTCTTTTGGCACAGCTACCAGCAAATACAGCAAAAGTTGTTTGCTTAGACGATGCAAGGTGGCAGTCAATATCTTCAGAATCTTCACAAAACCCTGTAAATCAAATTAGTCCAGCAAATGTATCCTATGTAATATATACATCTGGCTCTACCGGCACACCCAAAGGTGTCACCATCCAACATCATTCTTTGGTCAACTTTGTGCAAGCAGCAGTCACCAAGTATGAAATACAAGCACAAGACCGAATCTTGCAATTTGCCTCGATTAGCTTTGATGCTGCTTGTGAAGAAATTTTTCCCTGTTTGGTGCGGGGAGCAACCTTGGTATTGCGAAGCGATGAGATGCTTGCTTCTTTCGCAGCTTTCAATCAAAAATGTCTGATTCTGGGCATTAGTGTTTTAGACATACCAACAGCCTTTTGGCATCAGCTAACTTCAGAACTTTCAACATCAAAATTAAAGTTACCAGAATCGCTGCGGCTAGTAATTATTGGTGGTGAAAAAGCCTTGCCAAATCAGGTTTTTGCCTGGCAACAGCTAGTAGAAACACGCATCCGCTTGATTAATAGCTACGGACCTACAGAAACTACGGTTGTAGCTACAGTTTGTGACCTATCTCTAGCAACTGTAGAAAAGAAAGTGACTATTGGACGAGCGATCGCCAACACACAAACCTATGTGTTAGACACTCATTTACAACCAGTTCCCATCGGTGTTGCAGGCGAATTGTATATTGGTGGTAGCGGTGTTGCTAGGGGTTATCTGCATCAAGGAGCACTAACAGCTTATTCGTTTATTCCTAATCCCTTTAGCCACGAACCCGGTTCTCGTCTTTATAAAACAGGAGACTTGGTACGCTACTGCACCGATGGTCAAATTGAATTTTTAGGTCGGGTTGATAACCAAGTCAAAATTCGCGGTTTCCGTATTGAACTCGGAGAAATTGAGACTGTATTGAGCCAACATCCAGCAGTACGAGAAACTGCGGTTGCAGTACGCTCAAATTCTGCAAATTCCCAGCATTTGGTCGCATATATAGCTCCACATTCCAATAAAACACTGCAAACTGACGAACTACGACGCTTTTTAGAATTGAAGCTGCCAAATTACATGCTGCCAGCAGCTTTTGTGATACTAGAAACTTTACCACTAACACCTAACGGAAAGGTAGACCGCAAAGCGCTGCCAGTACCTGAGCAGATATCCCCAGAACTGGAAGAAACCTTTATTGCACCCCAGACAACCGCTGAAAAACAGTTAGCTGCTATTTGGGCGCAAGTACTTGGTTTAGACAAAGTAGGTATAAACGATAACTTTTTTGCTTTGGGCGGAGATTCTATCCTCAGCCTGCAAGTAATATCTAAAGCCCATCAAGCAGGACTGCATCTGACTCCCAAGCAGTTGTTTCAACACCAAACGATCGCTCAACTGGCAGTTGTAGTTGACACAACAAAGAAAATTCAAGCCGAACAACTTGCGGTAACAGGATCGCTACCACTAACACCTATTCAGCACTGGTTTTTTGCACAAAAGCAACCAGATCCGCATCACTGGAATCAAGCAGTGCTGCTAGAAGTTAACCAAAATATTGATTCTGTAATCTTAGAAAAAGTATTATGGTTTTTACAAAAGCATCACGATGTTCTACGTTCACGATTTATAACAGAGGAATTTGCTGTTAAAGCGGTTATTGTCAGTCCTGATGATGTAGTGCCGCTAACACACTTAGATTTGTCAGCACTGCCTACAGAGAAACAAGCAGCAGCAATAGAAGCAAAAGCTGCTAAACTCCAAGCCAGCTTGGATTTATCAGAAGGTCCGTTATTTCAAGTTGCCCTTTTTGACTTGGGTAGCGATTCCCCTACGGGGATGCTACGCGAACGCCCAAATCATTTACTTTGGATTATCCACCACTTAGCTGTCGATGGGGTTTCTTGGCGAATTCTAATTGAGGATTTTCAAACAATTTACCAGCAAATTAGTCAGGGCAAAGCCATACAATTGCCACCGAAAACGACTTCTTTCAAACAGTGGTCTAACCGCTTGCAAGAATATGCACGGTCAGAAAATTTATCCTCAGAACTAGATTACTGGCTCAGTGCCCTGACTAAACCTGTTAAACCTATACCTATAGATTTTCCAGGCAAAAACAATACAGAAGCGGTAGCTTGTACGATGTCGGTATCCCTGGGAGTGGAAGAAACTCAAATTTTATTGCAACAGGTGTTAGCAGCTTACCGCGCTCAAATTAACGATATATTGTTAACTACACTGTTACAATCGTTTGCTCAGTGGACAGGAGAAAATTCTTTACTAGTTGATTTAGAAGGACATGGGCGAGAAGAACTGTTTGAGGATGTAGATTTATCCAGAACTGTTGGTTGGTTTACATCCATCTTTCCAGTACGTTTAAGTTTTGAAAATGCTTCTAAGCAAGAATTAGCTTTAAAGTCAATTAAAGAACAACTACGAGCTATTCCGCATCGAGGTATTGGTTATGGATTACTGCGCTATCTCAGTGGCGATCGCTTAATTATTGAGCAACTGAGTTCCTTACCAAAAGCTGAAGTGGTTTTTAACTATTTAGGACAATTTGACAATTTTCTACCTGAGTTATCTTTATTTAAACCGATTAAAAAACCAATTGGATCAATTCATAGTCCTAAAGGACACAGACCTCATTTAATAGAAATAGAGGCAATGGTTGTGAATAGACAATTGCAACTAGATTGGATTTACAGCAAAAACCTACATAGCCAAGACACCATCGCCAGTTTAGCCCAAAGTATGCTGTCTTTTCTACGTTCTTTGATTGCGGGTTGTCAATCAGCACAACAGTTTAACTACATTCCTTCAGATTTTCCTGAAGCTCAATTAAACCAAGCTGAACTAGATAAAGTCTTTGAAGAACTTGAATTGAATTAAGCTAAAACACATCTAACGCCGCATAAGTTCAAGTTTTGATAAAAAGCATCAAACTCTTTTATCTCTTACTCTGCGCCTCTGCGGTTGAAAATGCTTTCTTAAATGGGGAACAGTTTAACAAAACTATTTACTAAAAATTTACCAAACCACACCATGAATAAAAAAGATGTAGAGACAATTTATCCACTTTCCCCAGCCCAAGAGGGTATGCTGTTTGGGACTTTATCTGCTCCCAATTCTGGCATACATATTGAGCAGACCTGTTGTGTTTTACACTCTAATCTTAATATTCTAGCTTTTGAACAAGCTTGGCAGCGGGTGGTAGACCGTCACTCAATTTTGAGAACTGCTTTTGTTTGGAAGAACCAAGATGAGCCAAGGCAAGTAGTACTTCGACAAGTGCAAGTCACTATAAATTATCAAGATTGGCGAAGTCAGGAACCATCAAAGCAGCAAAGGCAACTGGAAAATTATTTGAAAGTTGACCTTCAACAGGGATTTGATTTATCCAAACCCCCACTCATGCGCTTTGCACTGTTTCAACTTAGCGATCGCACTTATCAATTTGTCTGGAGTCATCATCACATTTTGATAGATGGCTGGTGTTTATTCATTATTTTTAAAGAGGTGCTGTCTTTTTATCAAGCGATGCCTTTGTCATACGGCAAAAATGAAGATGTACATTTAGAACCAAGCCGTCCTTATCAAGACTACATTACTTGGCTAAGACAGCAAGATTTGGCAGCAGCAGAAAAATTTTGGCAGCATACACTGCAAGGTTTCACTCAACCCACAACTCTAGGAAAAACAGCACAGCCAGATAATTTATCTGATTCTTCAGTAGAAGGTTACGAGCAACAAGAAATCTCACTATCAGCATCAACTACGACTGCTCTCAAGTATTTAGTTCAGCAACATAAAATTACCTTAAACACATTAATTCAAGGAGTTTGGGCGTTATTATTAAGCCGTTATAGTAGTAATCCAGATGTCTTATTTGGAATCACAGTTTCTGGTCGTTCGGCAGATGTGGTTGGCATCGATTCGATGATTGGTCTATTCATTAACACCTTACCTTTGCGGATAAAAGTTAATCCTCAAGCATCTTTCTGGGCTTGGTTGCAAGAAATATATGTCCATAATGAAGAAATTCGCTCCTATGAATATAGTTCTGCCGGACAAGTTCATCAATGGAGCGAAGTGCCAGGAGCTATACCTTTATATGAAAGTCTGCTGGTCTTTCAGAACTATCCGACTGACTACTCTATTTTGCGATCGCCTAAACTAGATATCACTGTTGGTGAAGTTAGTTCTCAAAAAGCACAAACTCAGTATCCTCTCACCTTGATGGTTACTGTTGATTCAGAGTGCAAGTTTTTCCTAATTTATGATAAAAGCCGATTAAATAGCGTTAATGTTACTCTTATTCTTCAGCATTTACTAAAATTATTAGAAAGCATTATTGGTGATATAAAATTAAGTCTAGCGACACTTTTAAATAAAATACCTGCTGACCAAGTACCTCATATCAAACCACGAAAATTAAGAAACTCTACATCAAGTTCGCGTACTCCTGTTGAAGAAATCTTAGTAAATATTTGGATTCAAGTACTAAGGCTAGACCAAGTAGGTATTCACGATAATTTCTTTGAGTTGGGTGGACATTCCCTTTTAGCTACTCAAGTAATGTCCAAAGTGCGTCAAACCTTTGGTTTGGAAGTTCCTCTGCGTCACCTTTTTGAAGCCCCTACTGTTGCAAGTTTAGCAAAGCGAATTGAGAGTAGTCAGCAAACAGATTTAGTGCAAACTCCGCCACTTGTACCCGTAGCGCGAGATGGTAATCTACAGATGTCGTTTGCACAGCAAAGATTGTGGTTTATCGAACAACTACATCCTGACAGCTTTACTTACAATGAGCCATTTGCTGCACGTCTTGTTGGCTTTTTAAATGTGGACGTACTCAAACAGAGCATCAACGAAATAGTCCGTCGTCACGAAGTTTTGCGTACTACCTTTGCAATAATAGATGGACAAGCATTTCAGGCGATTCCTGCGGAAAGCTGCGCTAACGCTCCATTAACAATACATTTGCCAGTAGTAGACTTATGTAAATTAACAGAATCCCAAAGAGAAGCTGAACTTAAACGGCTGACAGAGCAAGAATCACAACACCCATTTGATTTAACCAAAGGACCACTATTGCGATGCACTCTTGTGCGTGTCAACGAGCAGGAACATATAGTACTATTCACCATCCACCATATTGTCTCAGATGGTTGGTCGATGGGCGTGTTTGTACGAGAGTTAGCAACACTGTACGAAGCCTTCTCCAGTGGTAAACCATCCCCTCTCCCAGAGTTACCCATTCAGTATGCAGACTTTGCTATTTGGCAACGACAGTTATTACAAGGAGAAGTATTACAAACTCAACTCAACTACTGGAAACAGCAATTAGGTAACAACTTACCTATACTGCAATTACCTACAACACGTCCGCGCACAGAAGTAAAAACTAACCGGAATGCGACTCAAACCTTCGTTATTCCTTTCCACCTGTCCCAAGCATTGCAAGCGCTTTCGCGTCAAGAAGGTGTCACTTTATTTATGACTTTGCTGGCTGGTTTTCAAGTGTTGCTACAACGCTACACCAATCAGGATGATATTGTTATTGGTACTGATATTGCCAATCGCAACCGGGCTGAATTAGAACCATTAATTGGCTTTTTTGTCAATCTCCTAGTTTTACGCACTTCGCTTAGTGGAAACCCTAGTTTTCGAGAGTTGCTGACAAGAGTTCGCTCCTGTACATTAGCAGCTTACGCTCATCAAGACTTGCCCTTTGACCAATTAGTGAAGTCATTGCAACCTGAGCGGCATTTGAGCAATACGCCACCTTTATTTCAAGTGTTGTTTGTGTTGCAAAATGCTCCCATGCCTGCCTTGGAATTACCAGGACTAACCTTAAATATATTGGAAGTAGAAACTAAAATTGCTAGGTTTGATTTAGCGTTATTTTTGACAGAGACAGAGCAGGGAATCGTTGGGAAGTGGCAGTATAATGCTGACTTATTTGCGGCAGATATGATTACTCGGATGACAGGTCATTTTCAAACGCTGCTTCACAGCATTTTGAAAGAGCCAAATACACTTATTAGTGCTTTAGAAATTCATAGTGAAGCCGATAAAAAAGAACAAGCTATGCAAAAAAAGGAGCGTAAATCTTTCAATCGTGAAAAGTTTATTAATTTGGCACCAAAAGCTATACAATTATCACAAAATAAATTAATTAAAACTAGTTATTTGTTACCTGGGCAATTATTTGCTCTGGTAATTCAGCCTGATGCTGAGGATATTGATTTGGTAGACTGGGCGCAAAATAACCGCGAATTTATTGAGACAAAATTGTTAAAACACGGGGCAATTTTATTTCGAGGTTTTAATGTAGAATCTGTCTCGAAATTTGAAAATGTTGCTCAAGCAATCTGTCCAGAATTATTTGGTGAATATGGTGATTTGCCCCGTGCAGGAGAAGGAGGCAAAGTTTATGGTTCTACCCCTTATCCAGCAAACAAAGCAATTCTCTTTCATAATGAAAGTTCTCATTTGTCTCGGTTTCCCTTAAAAATTTGGTTCTTCTGTGTACAACCAGCTTCTCAAGGTGGAGAAACACCGATTGTTGACTGCCGCAAAGCATACCAAATTCTTAATCCCAATCTCCGAGAAAAATTAGCTGATAAACAATTAATGTATGTCCGCAACTTTACCGATGGTTTAGACGTTAGTTGGCAAGATTTCTTCCAAACAAATGACAAAAATATAGTTGCAAGTTTATGCGATCGCGCTAAAATAGATTATGAATGGTATGAAAATAATGAATTAGTAACTCGCCAAGTTCGTCCAGCATTAGTAGTACATCCAAAAACTGGTGAAGCTGTATTTTTCAATCAAATTCAGTTGCATCACATAGCCTACTTAGAAACAGAAGTTAGAGAATCTTTGTTATCTGTATTTGGAGATAAAAAGCTACCGCGTAATGTTTATTACGGTGATGGTACTCTGATTGAAGACTCAGTAATTGCAGAGATAAATGAAGTTTATCGACAGTCTCAAATTAGCTTTGCTTGGCAAAAAGGAGACATTGTAATGCTAGATAATATGCTAGCTGCTCATGGGCGTAATCCTTATGTAGGTTCGCGCAAGATTGTAGTAGCAATGGCAGAAATGATTGATCGCACTAATTTAGAAAACCAAGGTATGGAGAAGGCAGATGCAAAATAAAACTATTAGTGGTTTTCAGCTTTCTCCTCAACAGAAACGTCTTTGGTTATTGCAAGAAAATAGTTCTTCTTACATAACCCAATGTGCCATTTGTATTGAAGGTAATCTCAATTCAGAGATTTTAAAGATTGCTGTAGAAAAAATTATTGAGCGACATGCAATTATTCGGACAAGATTTTGTCGCTTGCCTGGGGTAAAAGTTCCAGTCATGGTTGTAGAAGATAAGAGTTATTTTTCATGGGAAGATGTTGATTTAAGCCATTTTAACGAGCAAGAACAATCTACGGAAGTTGAGAAACACTTTACCAAAGGAAAACGGCAAGAGTTTGATTTAGAAAAAGGTCAAGTACTGCATTTATGTTTAGTAAAATTGTCTGCAAAGAAGCAGATTTTACTGATTTGCTTACCTGCCATATGTGCAGATACACGAACTATAAAAAGTTTATTTAAGGAAATTATAAATTTTTATTCACTTTTACTAAAGAAACAGGAATTGGTTGATGAAGTTGTGCAATATCTCCAATTCTCGGAATGGCAAAATCAGCTATTACTAGATGAGGATGCTGAAGTAGCGCAAAAATACTGGCAAGAACAAAAAATTGATTCTTTAGCTAGGTTAAAATTACCTTTTGAAAAGAAGCCTTTACTACAATCAGGATTTGAAACTAATTGCCTTAAATTAACAATTGCTCCCGATTTGTTATCAAAAATTGTGGTTCTAGTCCAAAAGTATGATACTTCCACTGCTGCCGTCTTACTAGCTTGTTGGCAAATACTGATTTTGCGACTAACAGGACAATCAGAGATTGTTGTCGGTACAAGTTGCGATCGCCGAGAATATGAAGAACTCCATGGCATATTTGGACTTCTGGCTACTTGGATACCAATTAAAACTTATCTAACACCAAATTTGTCCTTTCAACAAGTCTTGGAACTTGCTGTAAAAACCCTCGATAATAGTGCAGAATGGCAGGATTATTTCGTTCCCGAACCTGTAGAAAAAAACAATAATCTTGCTTTTTCCATTGGTTTTGAGTTTGAGGAGTTTCCTGAAAAATCTTTGGTTGCTGATGTTTCATTTTCTCTGGAAAAACTCCAAAGCTGTATAGAGCCATTTAAAGTTAAACTTACCTGTACTCAAAAAGATAGTTTCACCACAGAATTTTATTACGATATTAATTACTTCTCGGCAAACACCATACAACATTTAGCCGATCAGTTTCAGACCTTATTAAACAGTGTAGTTGAAAATCCAGATATACCAATTAGTCAATTAAACATACTTAGTCATAATGATTATCAGCAACTGCTGGAATTTAACCAAACCGATGTAGATTATCCAGAAGCTAAATGTATCCATTTACTTTTTGAAGCACAGGCTGCCAAGACCCCGAATAACATTGCTGTTGTATATGAAGATCAGCAACTTACCTATGCAGAACTGAACCAGAAAGCAAATCAGCTAGCTCACTACTTACAGCAGCAAAAAGTTAAGTCAGAAGTTGTAGTTGGGTTGTGCGTCGAGCGATCGCTCTTAATAATGATTGGACTTTTAGGCATCCTCAAGGCAGGAGGAGCTTACTTACCGCTAGACCCAATATTACCAAAACAGGCACTGTCACTTCGATTGCAGGATGCTCAAGCGGCAATCTTGTTGACACAACAAACGTTAAATGTGTCAACGAATGCAGCACAAGTAATCTGCATAGATAGTGACTGGGAAATTATTGCTCAAGAACGTGATGAAAATCCTAGTAGTCAGACGACGAGTGAAAACCTCGCTTATGTGTTGTTTACTTCCGGATCGACTGGTAAACCTAAAGGAGTTGCCATTGAGCATCGGCAACTGTTTAATTACATCCATGCCATTTTAGATAAAGTTGAATTGCCTACTGATGCCAGCTTTGCGATGGTTTCTTCCTTTGCAGCAGACTTAGGCAATACCGTTATCTTTCCCAGTTTATGCACGGGTGGATGTCTGCACGTCATTTCCCAGGAGCGAATTACGAATGCTGAAGCGTTAGCAAATTATTGCGATCGCTATTCCATCGACTGTCTGAAAATTGTTCCTTCCCACTTAAATGCTCTGTTGAGTGCTGTCCACCCAGAAAAGATTTTGCCTAAAAAGTGCTTGATTCTAGGTGGTGAAACGCTTAGTTGGCAGTTAGTTGAGAAAATTCAGCACTATTCACCTAATTGCCAAATTCTCAATCATTATGGTCCGACCGAAGCAACTGTTGGTGTTTTAACATATTTAATTGAGGACAAGTCAACAAGTGAGAAATGGGATACAGTTCCTCTAGGTAGTCCACTTGCCAACACTCAGGTTTACATCCTCGACAATCATCTGCAACCTGTACCAATTGGAGTATCAGGAGAACTGCATATTGGTGGTCAAAATTTAGCAAGGGGTTATGTCAACCAACCAGAACTGACAAAACAGAAGTTTATCTGCAACTTCTTTAGCGATTTTGGATTAGGGAATACTGAAGAGAATTTAGAATTTTCAGAAATAATAGAATCGCAAGACAAATCTAACTATCAAAAATCAAATCGGCTGTATAAAACTGGTGATTTTGCCCGTTATCTACCAGATGGTAACATTGAGTTTTTGGGACGTATTGACGACCAAGTAAAAATTCGCGGTTTTCGCATTGAATTGGGTGAGATTTCAACTTTATTAAGTCAGCACCCAACAGTGGGAGAAGTGACAATTTTAGCTAGAGAAGAGAAAGCCCAAGAAAAGCGTCTTGTCGCATATATTGTTCCCACATCTAGCTTTGAATTTAGGAATCACAATGCATTGATAAGTGAACTCCGAAATTATCTCAAAGCCAAGTTGCCGGAGTACATGATACCATCAGCATTTGTTTTGCTGAGGACTTTACCCTTAACACCTAATGGAAAATTAGACCGTCAAGCACTTCCCGCACCGGAGGATATAGCTGATACAGAAAGAACTTTTATTGCTCCTCGTACTCCAGTAGAGGAAGTATTAGCTGGGCTTTGGGGACAGCTTTTAAGTGTACCGCATTTAAGTATTGACGATAATTTCTTTGACTTAGGGGGACATTCTCTAATTGCTACTCAAGTAATTTCTCGAATACGTGCTGTTTTTAAAGTAGAAATATCACTGCGTCAATTATTTGAATCTCCAACAGTAGCGCAACTAGCGGTGCAGATTGAAAGGGAAATACGGTCAACGAAAGAAGTAGAAACAACAGTCATAAGTAAAGTACCCAAGGACAGAGAATTACCACTATCATTTGCTCAAAAAAGACTGTGGTTTCTCGACCAATTAGAACCGGGCAGTTTTTTGTACAATCTTCCTAGAGCCGTTCGTTTATCTGGGAAACTGAATGTAGCAGCACTTTTGAAAAGTCTTAACGAAATAGTCAAGCGACATGCAATATTGAGAACACGATTTACAATTATAAATGGACAGCCAGTTCAAATAATTACTTCTTCTTTGAACCTGAAATTGCCTGTGGTGGATTTACAAAATCTACCTCTAACTGAGCGTGAAGCTGAAGTTAAACGACTTGCTTTTGAGGAAGCACAAACAGGATTTAACCTGGCTGAAGGTTCATTAGTTAGAACCTCGCTGCTACGTCTAGGAGAAGAAGAACACGTTTTTTTACTAACACTCCATCACATAGTTTCCGACGGTTGGTCAACTGGTGTGTTTATTAAGGAGATGGCAGCGCTTTACGAAGCTTTCAGTAGCGATCGCTCTATCACACCATTACCGGAATTACCTATACAATATGCAGATTTTGCCGTTTGGCAGCGGCAGTGGTTGCAGGGGCAAGTGTTGGAAGCGCAGTTAACATACTGGAAACAGCAATTATCCGGAGACTTACCTAAATTACAACTTTCTACCGACCATCCAAGACCAGCAGAGCAAACTTTCGCAGGTAAGACACTTACTTTTGTATTGCCAAAAACTTTGAGCGAAGAACTCAAGGTGCTTTCTCATCAAGAAAATGTCACCTTGTTTATGACTCTGCTGGCAGCTTTTAAAATATTGCTATACCGCTACACAGAGCAAGAAGATATTGTAGTTGGTTCCCCTATTGCCAACCGCAATCGCGCTGAAATTGAAAATTTGATTGGCTTCTTCGTCAATACTTTGGTGTTAAGAACCCAAGTTTCTGGTGATGTAAGTTTTCTGGAACTTTTGAGGCGAGTACGCGAGGTAGCATTAGGAGCTTATGCTCACCAAGACCTGCCTTTTGAAAAACTGGTAGAAGAATTACAGCCAAATCGAGATTTGAGTTATAATCCTTTATTTCAGGTGATGTTTATCTTCCAAAACACACCAAAAACCGCTTTGGAATTACCAGGATTAAATTTGGAAATTCTAGAAGTTAATAGTAGCACAGCAACTTTTGATTTAACTCTCTCAATAGAAGATACAGAACAAGGACTACAAGGTTGCTTAGAATACAACAACTATTTATTTGACGATCGCACGATCAACAATTTAGCAACACATTACCAGGTTTTACTTGAAAGTATTATCAGTAATTCCCAAAGTTCTATCTGTGATTTACAGATTATCACTTTAGATGAGCAACGTCAGTTACTAAGAGAATTTAACCAATCATCAACTAAAATTAACAACCAGCATTGTATTCACCAGTTATTTGAAGCACAGGTAAAACTAACACCGAATGCGATCGCTCTTATTGATGGAGACATTCAGCTAACCTACCAACAACTTAATCAAAGAGCAAATCAAGTAGCTCATTATCTGCGAAGCCAAGGAATTAAACCAGAAACATTAGTAGGATTGTATGTAGAACGCTCAGTAGAGATGTTAGTAGGACTTTTGGGTGTTTTGAAAGCTTCTGGAGCATACTTACCGCTTGATTCTGCCTATCCTCAAGAAAGATTGGCTGTCATGTTAGCAGATGCTCAAGTATCAATACTACTAACACAAAAACGTCTTTTGTCACAGTTACCAAGCCATAAAGCAACAATTATTTGCTTAGATGATAAAGATTGGATACTATCGCAACCAACAGAAAACCCAGTTAATTGGGCAAAACCGCAAAATCTAGCCTACGTAATTTATACGTCAGGTTCTACTGGATCACCCAAAGGAGTAATGATAGAACATCACTCTTTGGTTAACTTTGCCTCTTCAGCGGTTGCAGAATATGAAATTACTTCAAATGAGCAGATTTTACAATTTGCATCCATCAGTTTTGATGCTGCTGCTGAAGAAATTTTTCCTTGTTTGATAAAGGGTGCAACTTTAGTATTACGAAATGATGAAATGTTGTACTCTGTACCCCACTTTTTAGAAAAATGTCGTCAGTATGCAATTACCGTATTAGACTTACCAACTGCTTTTTGGCATCAATTAATATCTGAAGTCTCTGACGCTGGATTAAGCTTACCAGAATGCCTGCGCTTAGTTATTATTGGTGGAGAAAAAGCATTACCAGAATCATTTGAAATTTGGCAAAAAGTCGTCAATTCACGCATTAAGTTAGTCAATAGCTATGGACCTACAGAAACAACCGTTGTTGCAACTATCTGCGAACTATCAAAGGAAAATCTTGCAGAAGAAATACCAATTGGGCATCCTATTTGTAATGTACAAACTTATATATTAGATTCTTATTTACATCCAGTACCAATTGGAGTTCCGGGGGAGATGTATATAGCAGGTTGTGGAGTTGCTAGAGGTTATCTCAACCAACCAAAGCTAACAGCCCAAAAATTTATAGTTAACCCCTTTAGCCAAGACCTAGGAACTCGTCTTTATAAAACAGGAGATTTAGTACGTTACCGTAGAAACGGTGATATAGAATTTATTGGACGCACAGATAATCAAGTAAAAATTCGTGGCTTCCGGATTGAACTGCAAGAAATTGAAGCAGTTTTAACTCAACATCCCAAAATCCAAGAAGCTTGTGTTTTAGCAGTAGAAAATCAACAGAGTCACAAGCGTTTGGTAGCTTATACAGTGCCAAAATCTTCAGCCACCCTTACCAGATTATTAAGCTTACAGCAGTTTTTGCAACAAAAATTACCAGAATACATGGTACCTGTCGCTTTTCTAGAAATAGAAGCTCTTCCACTGACAATTAACGGAAAAGTAGACCGTCAAGCGTTAATAGAAAGGTTCAAACTTGACACGGAACTAGAAACATCTTTTGTACCACCCCAAACAACAGTTGAAAAACAACTATCTCAAATCTGGGCTGAGATATTGAGACTAGAGCAAGTTGGCATCAATGATAACTTTTTTGAGTTAGGGGGAGATTCAATTCTCATTCTTCAGGTGATAGCGAAAGCAAATCAACTTGGGTTGCACTTTACACCTAAACAGTTATTCCAGCATCAGACTATTGCTGAACTTGCAACCATAGTCACCACCAATATTGCTCATCAAGCTGAACAAGATATAGTTACAGGGTCTTTTCCCTTAACACCCATCCAACGATGGTTCTTTGAAGAAAATTTTGCCAACTCCCATCACTACAATCAAGCGGTTTTATTGGAAGTACAGCAAGTACTCGATCCCTTGCTGTTAGAGCAAGTAGTACAACATTTGCTACAACACCACGACCTACTGCGATCGCACTTTATCAAAGAATCATCAACACAGGTGACAATTACTGAGCCAAAACAAATAACTTCATTCTCAGTAGTAGATTTATCCGCATTACCTCCAGAAAGTCAAAGTGCTGCTATTACCAATACTTGCAGCCAACTCCAAGGCAGTCTCAACTTATCTTCTGGACAATTGCTGCGAGTTGCTTTATTTAATCTTGGTGTTAATCAATACAGTCGCTTATTTGTGGTAATTCACCACTTAATCGTTGATGGAGTTTCTTGGCGGATTTTATTAGAAGACTTGCAAACAGCTTATACACAACTAAGCGGAGGTGAGGCAGTTAAATTACCCCCGAAAACCACCTCTTTCAAACAATGGGCTTACCAATTACAAGAATACGCTCAATCAGTAGCAGAAGAGGAATTAGATTACTGGAGGCAAATACTACGTCATTCCCCTGTGCCTCTACCCCTAGATTATCCAGATGGGCAGAATACGATGGGTTGTGCTGGTAGTGTCACTGTCAGCTTAAGTGCAGCAGAAACTCAAGTTTTGTTACAAAATGTTCCAGCCGCTTACAGAACTCAAATTAATGATGTGTTGCTAGCGGCACTTTTACTGACATTTGCCCAGTGGACGGGACAAACTACCCTTCTGTTAGACCTAGAGGGACATGGCAGGGAAGAACTATTTCCATTAGACATTTCCCGGACAGTAGGTTGGTTTACAACTGTATTTCCCGTTGCTTTGTGCGCCAAAAATATGACAACTTTACCAGAAGTATTAAAAACGATTAAAGAGCAATTGCGGCAGATACCAAATCGGGGTATTGGTTATGGAATGCTGCGCTATCTCAGCAAAGAAAAGGAAATGACTGAGGTATGGCGTTCTTTACCTAAAGCAGAAGTAAGTTTTAATTACTTGGGTCAATTTGACCAAGTTTTTAATACATCTTCAATGTTTAAATTAGCTCCCGAATCACGGGGGAACGACCAAAGTGAAGATAATCATCGGTCATACTTATTAGAAATTAACGGCGGAATTGCCTCAAATGAACTGCAATTAGAGTGGCGTTACTGTCAAAATCTGCACAAACAATCCACTGTGGAAAATCTCGCACGGGGATTTATTGAGGCATTACGCGCTATTATCGCCCACTGTCAATCAAAAGAAGCTGTTGACTTTACCCCTTCAGATTTTCCTCTAGCGCAGTTGAGCCAAGCAGAACTCGATTTTGCCTTACAACAAATTTCATTTTAAGAAAGAGAAATTAGATGAGCTTAAAAAACAAAAATATTGAAGACGCTTATCCTTTATCTCCTATGCAACAGGGGATGCTATTCCACAGTATTTATGCTCCCAACTCTGGTGTTTATGTTGAGCAAATGTGCTTTGAGTTACATGGAGCATTAAATGTTACTGCCTTTATCCAAGCTTGGCAGCAAGTGATAATTCGCCATCCCGTGTTGCGAATTGCTTGTGTGTGGGAAAACTTAGAAAAACCACTTCAGGTGGTCGTGAAGGAGGTCAAATTACCCTGGCAAGAGTTAGATTGGCGGCAAATTTCTCCTTTTGAGCAACAACAATCCTTAAAAGCCTTTTTACAAAAAGAGCGCCAAAATGGTTTTGTGCTTTCACAAGCTCCACTAATGCGTTTTACTCTGATTCGTTTGGCAGACAAAATTTATCATTTTTGTTGGAGCCATCACCATCTATTACTTGATGGATGGTCGGGAGCGATCGCATCTCAGGAAGTTATTGCTTACTATAAAGCTTTTTCAAAGAGCGAAAATCTTTACTTAAGTTTACCCCGTCCCTATCGGGATTACATTGCTTGGTTACAAGAACAAGATATTTCCCAAGCAGAGGTTTTTTGGCAAAAGACACTTGCGGGTTTTACATCTCCCATTCAATTAGGAATTAATTCGGTTACAGGGCAAGAACAAAGTTACAGAAAACAAGAACTCAAATTATCTCCTGCCACAACTGCTGCTATTAACTTGTTTGTCAAACAGCATCAACTTACTCTAAATACCTTGGTGCAGGCAGCTTGGACGCTGCTGCTGAGTCGTTACAGTGGTGAACAAGACATTGTTTTTGGGGCTATAGTTTCCGGTCGTCCTCCTGGTTTAGTCAATGCCGAGTCAATGATTGGGTTGTTTATCAACACATTGCCAGTTAGGGTGCAAGTAAGTCCTAAACAAGAATTATTGCCTTGGTTGCAACAACTTTTAGCTCAACAAGTCGAAGCGCGTCAGTACGAATATACACCTTTGGTGGATATACAGAAATGGAGTGAAATTCCTTCCGGTTTGCCTTTATTTGAAAGTATTTTGGTGTTTGAAAATTATCCTATAGATGCAGGATTGAAAAAGTTAGATTTAAACGTCGAAATTAAGAATTACCAGGGATTTGAAAAGACTAACTATCCTTTAACTCTAAGTATTATCCCAAGCAATGAATTGTTATTTAAAATTGCTTACCAAGAGAGCGATCGCTTCGATGTTGTCAGCATCAACCGGATGTTAGGACACTTGCAAACACTATTAGAAAGCATGGTTGCCAACCCGTACCAACGCTTAGAGGAGTTATCACTATTAACAAGAGCAGAACGGCAGCAACTATTAGAGTGGAATGATACTCAAGCTGAGTATCCCCAAGAAAAATGCATCCACGAACTGTTTGAGTCTCAAGTAGAAGCAACACCCGATGCTATAGCAATAGTATTTGAGGATAAACAACTAACCTACCGCGAACTAAATGCAAAAGCTAATCAACTAGCGTGCTACCTGCGAAAACTCCAAGTAAAACCAGAAGTATTGGTGGGAATTTGCCTAGAGCGATCGCTTGATGCGATCGTCGGATTATTGGGAATTCTCAAAGCTGGTGGTGCTTATGTACCTTTAGACCCTAGCTATCCGCAAGAACGTTTAGCTTTCATGTTACAAGATTCTCAAGTGTCAGTACTGCTAACTCACGAGCAGTTACTAGAAAAACTTCCCCAACATGATGCCAAGGTAGTTTGTCTGGACAACTGGGATGTCATTGCCCAACAAAGCCAAAATAACCCCCTCAATATTTCAGAAGTTGACAACCTAGCTTACGTTATTTATACCTCTGGTTCTACAGGTAAACCCAAGGGAGTTTTTGGTCTGCATAAAGGTGCTATCAATCGCTTTCACTGGATGTGGCAAAATTATCCTTTTGGGGAAAAAGAAATTTGTTGCCAAAAAACATCTTTAAACTTCGTGGATTCAGTGTGGGAAATCTTTGGGACTTTACTTCAAGGAGTAACCACAGTTATCATACCCGATAAAATTGTCCAAGACCCACACCAGTTAGTAGCTACTCTTGCCCGCAACAATGTAACACGCTTAGTACTTGTTCCCTCTTTATTGCGTGTATTGTTGAATACATACGATATTTTACAGTTGCAGCTACCCAAATTGAAGTTATGGACTAGTAGTGGTGAAGCACTGCCAATAGACCTGGTTCTACAATTTCGGCAGAGTTTGCCGGATAGTACCTTGTTAAACGTTTACGGTTCGTCAGAGGTATCTGCGGATGTTACTTGCTACAGTTTGACACCGGAAACAGCCGTATGTGAGCGGATTTTAATTGGTCGCGCGATCGCCAATACGCAGATATATATACTCGATGCAAGCAGACAACCTGTTCCTGTGGGCGTACCTGGTGAGATATATGTAGGTGGCGATCAACTAGCACGGGGCTATTTAAATAGTCCCGAACTAACAGCAGAAAAATTTATCCCCAACCCGTTTGAAAAGGCAGAAGGAAGTTGTCTTTATAAGACTGGAGACTTAGCTCGTTATCTGCCCAATGGAGAGATAGAATACATCGGTCGCATCGACCACCAAGTAAAAATACGTGGTTTCCGCATTGAACTCGGAGAAATTGAAGCAGCCATCAGCCAACACCCAGCAGTGCGAGAAACTGTAGTTATAGTTCGCTCTGATGAAGCAGATTCTCAAAGTTTAGTAGCCTATGTAGTTCCTCAAACAAAGCAAACACTTACAATTAGCGAATTGCGCCGCTTTTTAGAGTCAAAGCTACCAAACTACATGATGCCGACGGTTGTGATGTTAGAGGCGATGCCTTTGACACCTAATGGTAAAATAAACCGTCAAGCACTGCCACTACCCGACCTAACACAACTAATACTGGAATCTAACTTTGTGGTTCCAGCCACACAAATAGAAGAAATATTAGCAGGAATCTGGGCAGATGTACTTGCCATTGAGAAAGTAGGCATTCACAACAACTTTTTTGAGTTGGGAGGACATTCCCTTCTGGCAACTCGTGTCATTTCCAAGGTGCGGCAGGTTTTTCAGGTAGAGATTCCCTTGCGACGTTTATTTGAGGAACCAACAGTAGCCAGACTAGCCAAAGACATTGAAAGAGCTACCAAAGCAGGTTTAAAATTAGAGACACCACCCATTGAGCGGATTTCACGGTTAGAAGAGTTACCTTTATCGTTTGCCCAGCAGCGGTTATGGTTCCTGACGCAGTTAGAGCCAAACAATCCCTTTTACAACATTTCTGCTGCTGTTAGCTTAGAGGGAGAACTAAATTTAGCTGCATTAGAACAGAGTTTCAACGAAATTTTGCACCGTCACGAAGCCTTGCGAACTAATTTTAAAGCAGTTGAAGGGCGACCCGTGGCAGTTATATCATCAGAGACACCGCTATTGTTGCCAGTGCTTGATTTGAGGGAGTTACCTTTTGCTGAAAAAAAAGCCGAAGTCAGACAACAAGCATTGGTCGAAGCACAACAACCTTTTGACCTCGAATGTGACCCGTTGCTGCGAGTGAAACTACTGTGTCTTGAAGAACAAAAGCATGTAGTACTATTGACCATGCACCATATTGCTGCTGATGGTTGGTCAATAAATGTGTTGGTGCGTGAGGTAGCAGCATTTTATCAAGCATTTTCTAATGGGCAAGCTTCTCTGCGAGACGCTACGCGAACACCTCTTTTGGAATTACCAATACAGTACGCAGACTTTGCAGCTTGGCAGCGGCTAGCGCTACAAGGAGAAGTATTAAAATCTCAGCTTTCTTTTTGGCAACAACAGTTGGATGGTGCGCCGGCGATACTTGAGCTACCTACTGACCACCCACGACCAGCTATTCAGACTTTCGGTGGTGCTACCTATTCTTTCAATTTATCCCAGGAGCTATCTTTTGCCCTGAAAAGTTTAAGCCAACAGGAAGGTAGCACTTTGTTTATGACTCTGTTGGCAGCTTTTAAGATATTACTGCACCGCTACACACAGAGCGAAGATATTATAGTCGGTTCGCCGATCGCCAACCGCAACCGAGCAGAAATAGAGGGGCTAATTGGCTTTTTTGTCAATACTTTAGTTTTGCGGACTGATTTATCTGTTAACCCCAGTTTCCGAGAATTGCTGCGTCGGGTGCGCTCAGGCACTTTGTCAGCTTATGCTCACCAAGATTTACCCTTTGAGCAATTAGTAGAAATTCTCCAACCGCAGCGAGATTTGAGTTATACACCTTTATTCCAGGTGATGTTTGTTTTTCAAAATGCTCCGATGTCACCCTTAGAGTTGCCTGGTTTAACCTTAACTCCCATAGATTCTCAGAGTCAGACTGCAAAGTTTGATTTAACCTTGGAAATGGTGGAAACAGCACAAGGACTTGTTGGCAGTCTCGAATACAATAGCGATTTATTCGAGCAAAGTACTATCAGTCGGATGGCTGGACATTTGCAAATTTTGCTCTTAAGCATTGTTGCCAATCCCGATGAGCAACTCTCAAACTTGCCTATTTTGACTCAAACCGAGCAGCAAATGCACCTTGAGTGGAATGATACTCAAGCTGATTATCAACACAACCAATGCATTCATCATTTATTTGAAAAGCAAGTTGAAAAAACACCCGATGCTGTAGCAGTGGTGTTTGAAAATCAATCACTGACTTATAGTCAACTAAATGCCAGAGCCAATCAATTAGCAGATTATTTGCGTTCTTTGGGAGTCGAACCAGAGGTACTAGTAGGAATTTGTATCGAGCGATCGCTCGACATGCTTATCGGACTTTTGGGCATCCTCAAAGCGGGTGGTGCATATGTACCGCTAGATCCAGGTTATCCCAAAGAACGCTTGGCGTTGATATTAGAAGATGCTCAAATGCCAGTGCTGCTAACTCAGCAGCATTTGGTGGAAACAATGCCCGAACACGAAGCCAAAGTTGTTTGTTTAGATTCTGAGTGGCAGGCAAATGCCCAACAAACTAAGGAAAATTTGCTGACTCAGGTAAATAGTAGTAACTTGGCTTATATTATTTATACCTCTGGCTCGACTGGTAAACCCAAGGGTGTAGCAATTGAACACGGTAGCACAGTTGCAATGTTGGATTGGGCGAAAAAAATCTTTACTCCTGAAGCTACGAAAGGAGTTTTGGCATCAACCTCGATTTGCTTCGACCTGTCGGTTTTTGAGATCTTTGTTCCTCTAAGTTGCGGTGGCAAGGTCATCTTGATCGAGAATGCACTACATTTGTCCAATTTATCTACATCGGGTGTAACTTTAATTAATACAGTCCCTAGTGCGATCGCACAATTATTAAGGACTAACGCCATTCCAACTTCAGTAAACACAATTAATATAGCTGGTGAAGCACTGAGCAAAAAACTTGTAGAACAACTTTATCAACAAGATAATATACAACAGATTTTCAACTTGTACGGTCCTTCAGAAGATACAACTTATTCAACATTTGCGTTAATAGAGAAAAACGCTAACAGTATTCCGCCGATTGGTCGTCCTATTAGCAATACCCAAATATATCTGTTAGATAAAAACTTACAACCCGTTCCTGTGGGTGTACCAGGTGAACTATATATTGGTGGTGCAGGTTTAGCTCGTGGTTATCTCAATCAACCTGAAATCACAGCTGCTAAGTTTATTCCCAATCTTTATAGCAACCAACCAGGAGAACGGTTGTACAAAACAGGAGATTTAGCACGTTATTTGCCCAATGGAGAGATAGAATATATCGGTCGCATCGACCACCAAGTAAAAATACGTGGTTTCCGCATTGAACTCGGAGAAATTGAAGCAGCCATCAGCCAATACCCAGCAGTGCGAGAAACTGTAGTTATAGTTCGCTCTGATGAAGCAGATTCTCAAAGTTTAGTAGCCTATGTAGTTCCTCAAACAAAGCAAACACTTACAACTAGCGAACTGCGCCGCTTTTTAGAGTCAAAGCTACCTAACTATATGCTACCAGCAGCTTTTGTGATATTAGAAGCACTACCACTAACACCCAATGGTAAAGTTAATCGCAAAGCGCTTCCTGCACTTGATACAGCACGTCCCAAATTGTCAGCAGTTTATCAGCCACCCCAAACAAAGATAGAACAAGCGATCGCTAATATTTGGCAAGAATTTCTCCAAGTTGAGGATGTAGGAATTCATGATAATTTCTTTGAACTCGGTGGTCATTCATTGCTCTTGGTTCAGGTTCATAGCAAGTTGCAAAAAATATTTCAGCGAGATTTTGCCTTGATTGAAATGTTTCAATATCCGACTATAAGTCACCTGGCTAGATATCTTGGTCAGGATGAGTGCGAAGAAACAATTATTATCCCAGATTATCATCGGCTGGAAAATAGGACAACTTCAGTGCAACGCCGAAAACAAGCTAGACAAGAATATCGAACAACAAGAAAGCAAAAAGGCGTATCGGATTAATTAGCCGAATAAAGTATTAGAAATTTAAGTTTGTATCTACACTCATCAAATGACATTAAGCAAAAAAGAGATGCTAAAACAAAATTACTTTTTGGAAACTGAGCAAGTATTGCCTTGTGAAATTGGTGGAAAAGTGATGCAACTATTTGCTTCATCTAGTCAAGCAAGCTCTATAGAAGAACAGATTGATGGAGTAATTAACGATTTTTCGGAAGATTTTTTAACTAGTATTGATTCTAATTCGGATATAGATTTAGACTTGATATTGAGAAAATTCTCTGATAGCCAAATACCGATTCAACCTGCTGATGTTGAAAGCTATTTTCAATATTTAGGCAATCATGTTGTTGCTCATTCAATACACACATCTTCGCCGAGATTTATCGGTCACATGACCTCTGCGCTGCCTTCTTTTGTACGTCCTTTGGCAAAACTGATGACAGCAATGAATCAAAATGCTGTTAAAATAGAGACAGCTAAAGCTTTGAGCTTCTGTGAACGTGAAGCTTTAGCGATGTTGCATCGATTGGTCTACAATTTTTCTGAGAATTTCTACGCTCAACATATTCAAAACAACCAAAGTACATTGGGAATTTTGGTTTCTGGGGGGACAGTGGCAAATATTACAGCGCTTTGGTGCGCTAGAAATGCCTCTCTAAAAGCGAAAGATGAATTTCTTGGTGTAGAAAAAGCAGGTTTAGCAGCAGCCTTAGATTTTTATGGCTACAAAGGTGCAGTGGTTATTGGCTCAGAGTTGATGCATTACTCGTTTGATAAAGCTGCGGATTTGATGGGAATTGGTACAGATAGTTTAATCAGAATTCCGAGCGATCGCCACAATCGAGTTAACATAGACGCACTGCAAAAAGCTGTTGCTAACTGTCATGCCCAAAATCTCCTAATTATTGCGATTGTTGGTGTTGCTGGCACTACAGACTCTGGTGGGCTAGATTCCCTGGCAGAAATTGCAGACATTGCACAACACGCTCAAGTTCATTTTCATGTAGATGCAGCTTGGGGTGGTCCACTCATTTTTTCTCAACAACATCGCCACAAGCTTGCTGGTATTGAACGGGCTGATTCTGTAACGATTGACGGACATAAACAATTATACTTGCCAATGGGTATTGGTATGGTTTTGCTACGCGATCCGCAGCTTGCTTCTGCGATCGAAAAGCAAGCAAGCTACACGATGCGTAAAGGGTCATTCGATTTAGGGAAACGCGCTTTAGAAGGTTCTCGACCCGGTATGGCTTTATTTTTACATGCTGGGCTAAATCTTATCGGACTTAAGGGATACGAATTTTTAATTGATGAAGGAATTCGGAAAACTAAATATATGGCAGATCGTATCTGTTCGATGTCCGAGTTTCAGTTATTAGCAGAACCTGATACTAATCTGTTAATTTATCGTTATATTCCGGAGCAATTGAGAGAGCTAGTTAGCAAAAAGCAATTAACGGAAATAGACAATCAACTAATAAATCAATTTAATGAACGCTTGCAAAAAATGCAGCGCCAAATTGGTCGAAGTTTTATCTCGCGGACGACAAAAACAGCTACTAGTTTTGGCAAAGAAACTTCTATTATTGCTTTGCGTGCAGTCATTGCCAATCCGTTAACTACTGAAGAAGATATTGACGCAGTTTTAAATGACCAGATTCAAATTGCTCAAGCTATTTGAGTAGAGTAAAAAGGTTTTTGGTGATGAATATGTTAAGTGATAAAGACCAAATAGCTATTGTTGGTATGGCAGGACGTTTTCCGGGAGCGAATAACGTCGATAAATTTTGGCAAAACATCCGAGATGGGGTAGAGTCTATTTCTTTTTTCACGGATGAAGAAATACTATCTGCTGGGGTAAATCCAGCATTGCTGAATGACCCCAGTTATGTCAAAGCGCAAGGTGTGCTAGAAAATATAGAGTTATTTGATGCTGCATTTTTTGGCTTTTCTCCGAGAGAAGCCGAAATTACCGACCCACAACAGCGTCTTTTTATAGAATGTGTTTGGGAGGCTCTAGAAAATGCTGGTTACAGCTCGCAAACCTATGATGGTCAAATTGGTGTTTTCGCTGGTGTTGCTGCCAGTAATTACCTGCTTTCTAATTTATATTCCAACCGAGAATTAATTGAATCAGCAGACAACTTTCAAATTTTGCTGGGAAATGACAAAGATTTCTTATCTACTCACATTTCCTACAAATTAAACCTCAGAGGACCTAGCATTAATATCCAGACAGCTTGTTCTACATCGTTGGTTACTGTCCACTTAGCCTGTCAAAGTTTATTGAATGGTGAAAGTGATATCGCTTTAGCTGGTGGTGTTTCAATTAGAGTTCCGCAAAAAACAGGTTATTACTATCAAGAAGGAGGAATTAAGTCTCCTGACGGACATTGCCGAGCTTTTGATGCCAAGGCAAAAGGAACTAATGACGGCAATGGTTTAGGTGTAGTAGTTTTGAAAAGATTAGATGATGCCATTACCGATGGTGACTTTATTCATGCGATAATTAAAGGTTCAGCTATCAATAATGATGGTTCTTTAAAGGTAGGATATACAGCCCCCAGTGTTAACGGACAAAGGGAAGTTATTTTAGAAGCTCTTGCCTTGGCTGGAGTCGAACCTGAGACGATCGCTTATATAGAAACACACGGTACGGGAACTCAGTTAGGAGACCCAATTGAAATCAAGGCTCTGACACAAGCTTTTCGTGCTAGCACAGACAAAAAAGGCTTTTGTGCGATCGCTTCAGTAAAGACCAATATTGGACATCTGGATACAGCTGCTGGTGTAACTGGCTTAATTAAAACCGTTCAAGTTCTCAAACATCAACAAATACCTTCTAGTTTGCACTTTCAGGAGCCGAACCCGCAAATTGATTTTGCTAACAGTCCTTTCTACGTTAATACTAAGTTGTCGGAATGGAAAACTCATAATAGCATTCCTCGCAGAGCAGGTGTTAGTTCTTTTGGTATTGGAGGGACTAATGCCCATGTCATTTTAGAAGAAGCTCCAGTACTTGAATCTTTTAGTAGCTCTCGTCCTTGGCAATTGTTGTTGCTCTCAGCCAAAACTAGTACAGCCCTAGAAACTACTACCGCAAATTTAGTTGCTCACCTCCAGCAACATCCTGATATTAACCTACCTGATGTAGCTCATACTTTACAAGTTGGTCGTTGGGCTTTTGAGCATCGTCGTATGGTAGTTTGCCGCAACCTGGATGATGCAAGAAAATTACTGAATAATCCAGACTTAGAAGGTTCTTTTACATACCAAAAAGGTTCCAGTCATTGTCCAGTTATCTTTATGTTTTCTGGACAAGGAGCGCAATACGTAAATATGGCACGGGAATTGTATGAAGTTGAACCCACATTTCGCAATTATGTAGATACTTGTGCCAAGATTCTCCAACCTTACCTTAATCTTGATATCCGCCATATAGTTTATCCCACAGAAAATACCGAAGTTGCTTCTCAACAACTACAACAAACTGCGCTCACCCAGCCAGTATTGTTTGTTATTGAATATGCCTTAGCGCAATTGTGGATTGAATGGGGAGTGCGTCCAGAAGCGATGATTGGTCACAGCATTGGGGAATATGTAGCAGCAACTATTGCAGGTGTGTTTTCCCTGGAAGATGCGTTGGCTGTTGTGGCAACAAGGGGACAGCTTATGCAACAGTTGCCCACAGGAAGTATGCTGGCAATTCCACTTCCAGAAAAAGATGTCCAAGACCTTTTGGATATAGAACCTTTGTATAAAAAGTATTTACAGATAGCAGCCATTAACAGTCAATCTTCGTGTGTTGTTTCTGGTTCTCACGACGCGATCGCAACACTAAAAAATCAATTATCCATTAAAAAAATTGAATGCCGACTGTTGCATACATCTCATGCGTTTCATTCTCAAATGATGACACCCATTTTAGAATTATTTGTACAGACTCTGGAAAAACTGAAGCTAAGACCACCCAAAATTCGCTTCATTTCTAATGTTACTGGTACATGGATTACTGATGAACAAGCCACCAATCCCAGCTATTGGAGTCAACATCTGCGGCAAACTGTAAGATTTTCAGATGGTATATCTCAACTGTTACAGCAGTTTGAAGGAATTTTTCTGGAGGTAGGTCCAGGACGGACATTAAGCACATTAACTACACAGCACCTCAACAACAAAGCAAAACAACAGGTACTGACTTCTTTGTGTCATGCTAAAGAACAACAATCTGATGTGAGCTTTTTGTTGCAGACATTGGGTAAGTTATGGCTTTTTGGTGTAAATATAGATTGGTCGGGATTCTACGCTAATGAACAGCGTTATCGTATTCCCTTACCAACATATCCTTTTGAAAGACAAAGATATTGGATTGATGCTAAACCTCCATTAGATGCAAATAGCAAGCTAGCAATATTAGATAAAAAAGAAGACATTGCTAACTGGTTTTATATTCCTTCCTGGAAACGCTCTTTACTTTCTCCTTCATCCTCTCCTCAAATAGATTCTGCACGAGAATGGCTGTTGTTTGTAGATGAGTTTGGAGTGAGTGATAAATTAAGTAATAAATTAAAAAATCAAGACAAAAATGTTACTGTGGTGAAGCCAGGAGAAGATTTTGGCAATATAGGTGAAGGAATTTATACAATTAATCCCTATAATCGCTATGACTATGAAGCCTTGTTTGAAAAACTAATTGCATTAAATAAAATTCCTCAAAACATTGCTTTTTTCTGGAATCTAAATAATTTTGATAATCAGCAACACGCTGAATATCTAGAATTCAATACTTTGCTATTATTAACCCAGTGTTGGAGTAAATTTACAATTAACGGAAAGCTGCAACTTTGGGTTATATCGAATCAGATTCAAGAAGTCACGGGCAATGAAATTATCAACCCAGAGAAAGCAATAATATTAGGTTTATGTAAGGTAATTCCTCAAGAATATCCTAATATCACTTGTCGGAGTATCGATGTTAATTTAATAAACGAAGAAGGAAGAGAGTATAATAACTATATTATTGACCAAATTTTCCGGGAATTTAGCGTATTATCATCTGATTTGGTCGTTGCATATCGCGATCGCTACCGTTGGGTACAAGTATTTGCACCTGTGCGCTTAGAGTCAGTAGTTGAAGAAAAAATTCCTTTGAAAAAACAAGGTGTTTATTTGTTCTTCGGTGGACTAGAAAGTGTTGCCTTTGTGCTAGCAGAATATCTTGCAAAAATACAAGCAACACTCATCTTGATTGAAAATTCCGCTTTCCCACAAAAGGATGACTACTCACAATGGCTAAAAACTCACTCTCAAGAAGATGAAGTAAGTTGCAAAATTGAAAAACTGCTAATATTAGAGCAATTAGGTGCAAAAATTTTGCTGGTGCGTGGAGATATAACTAATTATGATCATATGCATCAGAACCTCGCATCTGAGAATATTGGTGAAATTCATGGGGTTATTTATTCAAACGGAATAACGCACAAAGATATATTCTGTTCAATTCCAGAAATTAGTAAACTTAAGTTAGAGAAAGTCCTGCAATCTCAACGTGACAGAATTGGTGTATTAGAACAAGTTTTACAAAATAGAAAGTTAGATTTTGGTATTTTACTTTCTTCTTTATCTCCTATTTTAGGAGGATTTGGGTTAGCTTTAGACTCAGCTATCAACTTGTTTACAAATACCTTTATTTCCCAAAACAAGGTAACTCACTCTTTGCCGTGGTATACGATAAACTTGGAATTCAACGCAATCCAAGAAGAAAAAATACTTGGAAAAGCATCAACCCTAATAGAAAGTGTTGAAGTATTTAAACGCATATTATCTTTAGGAGAGAGAACCGAAGTTATTGTTTCGACAGTAGATATTAATGCTAGGAGCGATCGCACGTTTAATTTCGATTCTCTACTAGATTCCAAATCTTCTGTTCAAGTAGACTTATCATCGCGCTACTCCAGACCAAATCTCAGCAATTCTTATGTTGCTCCGACTAACGAGTTAGAAAAACAAATTGTCGAAATATGGCAAGAAGTTCTAGGGATTTCACAAGTTGGTATTTACGATAATTTTTATGATTTAGGAGGAGATTCTCTGATTGCAACTCAACTAGTTTCTCGATTGCGAGCTAAGTTTTCAGTTGAATTACCTCTGCGCGAATTACTTGAAGCACTAATTGTGGCTAAACAGGCAGAAATAATTGAGGAACTTCTCTTAGAGAAAATTGAAGAATTATCAGAAGAGGAAGTAGCGCTTCTCCTGGCTGATGGGTAATTTGAAACGCAAAGAGCTTTTGAATTTAATTCGATAATAAGCAATTCTTGAAAAATTATTAGCTATGGATAAAAAATACTCTAATCTATCACCTGCGAAAAAAGCACTTCTAGAAAAATGGAAAGGGGGAAAATGTCAAGTTTATACTATTCCTAAACATGAATATTCTCAGAATGTTCCTTTATCTTTTTCTCAACAAAGGCTATGGTTTATTGACCAACTTTACCACGATAGTTCTTTTTACAATATTCCCATTGCCTTTTATTTAAAGGGATTACTTAATATTTCGGCACTCCAGCAAAGTTTGGATGATATTCTCAGACGGCATGAAATATGGCGGACAAATTTTGTGCTTGTAAATGGACAGCCAATACAGAAAATTGCACCGAAATTAACTTGGGATTTACCCCTTATTAACATTGAACATTTATCTGGTAAATGGGAAGAAGAGATTAAAGAATTTGCGGCTTTGGAAGCAAAAAAAACATTCAATTTAGCTAAAGAACCTTTAGTTAGAGCAACTTTACTGCGCCTGGGTGAAGAAGAACATATTTTCCTTCTCACCATGCACCACATTATTACGGATGGATGGTCTAATGGTGTATTCTTGCGGGAGTTGGCAACTTTATATGCAGCGTTCTCCACAAATCAGCCTATTCCCTTACCGGAACTTTCGATTCAGTACGCAGATTTTGCAGTTTGGCAGCGCGATGGCTTGCAAGGTGAACTGCTGAAAACCCAACTCAATTACTGGAAGCAACAATTAAGGGGTGAACTACCCATACTACAGTTACGTACAGATCGTCCGCGACCTAAAGTTAGTAGTTTTATTGGTACAAAACAATATTTTAAGTTCTCCAAAAAGCTAACAGATGCACTAAATCAATTAAGTCAGCGAGAAGACAGCACTTTATTTATGACTCTGCTGGCAGCATTTAATATACTTCTATATCGCTATACAGACCAAGAAGATATTTTAATCGCTTCTCCGATAGCCAACCGAAACCGAGCCGAATTAGAAGGGATGCTAGGTTTGTTTGTTAATACTTTAGTGTTGCGTAATAACCTCAGCGGCAACCTTAGTTTTTGCAAGCTTCTACATCGAGTACGAGAGGTGACTCTTGATGCTTATGCACACCAAGATTTGCCTTTCGAGATGCTTGTAGAAGAATTACAACCAAAGCGAGACTTAAGCAGGAATCCACTCTATGAAATTATGTTTGCCTTGCAAAATACTCCCACTTCTGTGCAGGAAGTTCCTGGTTTAACGTTGCGTACTTTAGAGTTTGATAGCGGTACGGCACAGTTAGACATTTTCCTGTCAATGTCCCAATCGCAGCAGGGATTAACAGGGTTTTTGGAGTACAACACTGACTTATTTGATTCAGGAACTATTAGCAGGTTCATCAGCCATTTTGAAACTTTATTAGAAAGTATTGTTGCCAATCCCGAACAAGAAATTGCTAAGTTATCATTAATAACCGCACAAAACCAAGAGCAACTCTTAGTTAAGTGGAATAATACTATATCAGATTATCCCCAAGATGCAATTAATAAATTATTTGAGCAACAAGTTGAGCGATCGCCTGATGCTTTAGCATTAATTGATAACTCCGAAAATTTAACTTATTGTCAACTCAACCAGCGAGTTAATCAACTAGCTCATTATTTACAAAAACAGGGTGTAACAAAAGAAACTATTGTTGCTATTTGTATGGAACGTTCTATACAAATGGTTGTAGGAATTTTAGCTATCCTCAAAGCTGGGGGTGCATATATTCCTCTTGACCCAAGTTATCCCATAGAACGCTTAAAGTTTATACTTTCTGATTCCCAAGTATCGTTACTTATTAGTCATACTTTACAGTCTACGTCATTGGTTAATAGCTTCGGACAAATGACGGTCATCAACCTAGATGCTGATGCGGAAATTATCAAGCAAGAAAGTCAAGAAAACCCCATCAATTTATCAAAAGCTGATGATCTTGCCTATATTATCTACACTTCTGGTTCTACAGGAACCCCTAAAGGTGTTCTTGGTACTCATCGTGGTACAGTCAATGGTTTGCATTGGCTGTGGAAAACTTATCCTTTCACTCAAGGTGAGGTTTGTTGCCAGAAAACAGCCATTAGCTTTGTAGATTCAGTATGGGAGATTTTTGCCCCCTTACTTCAAGGCATTCCCTCTACAATTATTCCCGATGCAATTGTCAAAGATCCACAAATATTTATAGAAACTCTAGCAAAACAAAAAGTTACGCGCATCGTACTTGTGCCTTCACTACTGCGTTTATTTCTAGATAATTACAGTTACCTGATTAAGAATTTATCGCAACTAAAAATTTGGATTAGTAGCGGGGAAATATTACCTGTCAAATTAGCCCAAACTTTTAGAGAACTAATGCCATCTGCAAAGCTGATTAACCTTTACGGCTCATCAGAAGTTTCTGCCAACGTCACTTACTACGACACAAGTTTATTGCCAGAACAAGCAATTAATGTTCCTATAGGTCGTCCGATTGATAATACTCAGGTGTATGTGTTGGATAGCCATTTACAAATAACGCCCATAGGAATTATTGGTGAACTTTATATTAGTGGTGATGGATTAGCAAAAGGCTATTTATATCGTCCGGAATTAAGTCAGGAAAAATTTGTTGACAACCCCTTTATTCCCGGAAATAAACTTTATAAAACAGGCGACTTCGTGCGTTATCTTAATGATGGCAATCTTGAATATTTTGGTCGTCGAGATGACCAAATAAAAATTCGAGGTTTTCGAGTTGAATTAGGAGAAATTGCTTCGGCGATCGCGCAAAATCCAGATGTGCAAGAATCGGTGGTCATTGCCCAGGATGATGCCCAAGGTTCAAAGCGTCTAATTGCCTATGTAGTCGCAAAACAAGACATAACTGCACAACTGTTGTCCTATTTACAACAGAAATTGCCCAATTACATGTTACCGTCAGTTGTAATACTTGATGCGCTACCACTGACACCCAACGGCAAAGTAGACAAGCGATCGCTGCCTACAGACGATATTATTCAAACAAACATTACCCAATCCTTTATTCCTCCACGAAATTTTACGGAATTAACTTTGGTGAAAATTTGGGAAAATCTCCTAAATACTAGTCCTATCGGAGTGACAGATAATTTCTTTGATTTGGGTGGACACTCATTTTTGGCTGTACGCTTTATGGCTCAAATTCATGACAAATTTGGGCAGAATCTTCCTATATCTATACTTTTTGAAAATCCCACAATTGAAAAATTAACTGAGATTGTCAGTCAGTCATCTCGTGAGAATTCTAGTTCACCTTTAGTAGCAATTCAATCTTCTAGTTCTAAAATTCCTTTCTTCTGTATGCATGGTGCCGGTGGAGGTATTCATAGCTACTTTAATTTATCCAGAAGAATTGGTGAAGACTATCCATTTTATGCCTTAGAACAAACCCCAAACCACGAGAGAGATGAAATTACTTCAGTAGAGAAAACAGCAACTCTCTACCTCAAAGAAATCCGCAAAATACAACCCAATGGACCTTATCTTTTAGGAGGTTTTTGTTACGGTGGTATACTTGCCTTTGAAATGGCACAACAACTGCAAAAGCAAGGTCAAACAGTCGGGTTATTAGTTGTAATTGATGCCATATTATCAGAAACAGCTATTAAACCTACAGAGTCGGACGATGCAAAGTTTTTACTCCGCATAGCTGAAGAAATAAAAACTCAGAATAACATTGATGTTTCCCTTCCTTTTGAAGAACTGCGAGATTTACCACTAGATGAGCAAGTTCATTTAGTGAATAAGAACGCAAATTTCATCTTTAGCGATGCCGAGATTAAGGATTTTCTCAGCCATTACAAAATCTTTAAAGCTAATGTCCAAGCCATGCGAAATTATGTTCCGTTGATTTATCCGATGCAAATGATTCTCTTGAAAGCTAAAAAGCAAATAATTCATGACTTTGAAAGTCTAGAATTTCATACCAATGACCCCTTGCTAGGTTGGGGTAAATATTCCAGCCAACCGATTCAGGTTATTGAAGTTCCAGGGGATCATTTTTCAATGTTCGTTGAACCTCATATTCAGGAATTAGCCAAACAGTTAAGAATTGCTATCGATAATGCTTTATCTAATGTAAGAAAATGCGAATGAAATCACCTCCAGGACCAAACACACCCTCGTGGTTGCTAAATCTGCAATTTGAGGCTGACCCGTTTAGCTATATGGATAGAATTTCTCAACGCTACGGTGACATTGTGAGCGTCATGTATGATTCTACACCGCTGGTTTACGTCAGCCATCCTTCAGGAATCAAGCAGATTTTCAACAACACTAAAGAGATTGCAGCTAGGGGTGCATTAAACCGAAGTTTCGCCCTTTTGACTGGAAATCAAGGAATTCTGCAACTTGATGGCTTACAGCACAAACATCGACGCAAGCTGTTGATGTCAGCTTTTCATGGTACGCGAATGCAAGCTTGCGGGCAGCGTATCTGTGAACTTACAGAAAAAATCATGAGTCAACAGGCGATCGCTAAACCGTTTGTAGCCTATCCCACAATTGAGGATATTACCCTATCAGTGGGTATAGAAGTTGTCATGGGATTGCGTGAAGGAGAGCGCCATAACAAAATTAAGCATCTATTTGCCTCTTTGTTCAAACATGAATTATCGCCCCTGTTTGAGTTATTAAAAAAACTTTTCTTTTGGGGATTGAATTTAGGTCGATCAAGTCCAAGAAGTGACTTACTTCAACTGCGGCAAGAGCTTTTTCAACTACTATCTGCTGAAGTGGAAGAACGTCGGCATCAAGCAGACCACTCTCGCACTGACATCCTCTCAGAGCTTGTATTGGCATGTGATGAAACGGGAGAGCCAATGACAAATGAGGAGATACGCGACCTCTTAATCTCACCTTTAGGAGCAGCTCAAGGTGCTTCCGCAACAGCGATCGCCTGGTCTTTGTACTGGATTCACTCTTTACCTACTGTTCACAAACGACTACTTGCAGAAATCGACAGCCTTGGCAACAACCCAGACCCCATGAGCATTGTCACACTGCCGTATCTCAGCGCTGTGTGTAACGAAGCTTTGCGAATTTACCCTACTCAATTATTTGCATTTCCCAGGTTAGTTGAATCCCCAGTTGAGGTAATGGGCTACGAGTTGAATCCGGGTACAATACTCATTGCTAATATTTATTCGACACATCAACGCGAAGATTTATATCCAAGTCCCCACCAATTTCAGCCAGAGCGCTTTCTAGAAAAACAATTCTCACCCTACGAATTTCTACCCTTTGGTGGTGGTACTCGTAGTTGTCTTGGTGGGGCTTTTGCTTTATTTGAAATGAAGCTGGTATTGGCAACAATTCTTTCACGCTATCAATTAAAGCTGGTAAGTAAACAACCAGAACGACCAAAGTTTGGTGGTCTTCTTTGTTACCCAGCTAATGGAGTAAAAATGCTAATACTAGGTCAGCGTCAACACCAAGGACATCCACACGAATTTACTGCTGACTTGGTTTAGCAATTGATATATTGTAATATTTATGAATTTATCTTTTTCTATGTTGAGGTAACAGATATGATTAAAAGTCAAAAAGAAAAATGTGCTGTACTCATTACAGGAACATCCTCAGGTTTAGGTCGAGCAACAGCACTTTTGCTAGACCAGCAAGGGTATCTTGTCTTTGCCGGAGTTCGTACAGAAAAAGATGCTGAATCCCTAAAACAAGCAGCATCAGGAAATTTAACACCCATCATCATGGACATTACAAAAGCCGAACAAATTCAATCTGCTTCAGAATTTGTCTCACTAGCAGTCGGTGATGAAGGTCTATTCGCATTAATTAACAACGCTACTGGAGTAGTATACGGTCCTTTAGAGTGTATTGCAGTTGACGACATTAGATGGAATTTTGAAGTAGGTGTTATCGGGCAAATTGCAGTTACACAAGCATTCTTACCAATGCTCCGCAAAGCTAAAGGTCGAATCATCAACATCAGTGCTATTTGTGGCAGATTAGCTATTCCATATTTCGGGTTATTGTCAGCTTCTAAATTTGCACTAGAGGCACTAACAGATACTTTGCGAATGGAATTACGTTCTAGCGGAATTGACGTTCTGTCTATTATTCCAGGTTCTTTTAACACAGAAGTATATAAAAAAGTAGAGGCAAGTTACGATAAAACACTGGCTAATATGTCACCTGAAACCAAAGCTATATATGGCAAAAATCACAGAATATTTATGGAAAATGTGGTTGAGGGTAATTGTCAGGGAATGCCAGTAGAAAAAGTAACATCTGTAATCTTGGAAGCTCTTGAAGCTCGCAAACCTAAAAGGCAATATATTGTGACAAAATCAGCATGGCAAACTAGGCTAGGTGCCATTTATAAAAGGCTACTTCCACACCAATACTTTTATGACACTTTTTATTTTGATAATTTGCGAAAAGAGTTGGAATTAGATTAAAAAATCAATATGTAAATCTATCAAATTAACACATCAGATTGCCATAATAAACCCATAATTAACAGAGGATAAAAATGATGTATCAAGATGACAAAGAAGACAAGACTATTTATAAAGTTGTAGTCAACCACGAAGAACAGTATTCTATTTGGTTAGGCGATCGCGAAAATCCTTTAGGCTGGAAGGATGTTGGTAAAAACGGTTCCAAACAAGAGTGCTTGGATTACATTAAACAAGTTTGGACAGATATGAGACCACTTAGTCTGCGAAACAATATGGATAAAGCTGTAGGTAACACTTAGTACATCAGGGCAAACATCCTGCATTATTACCAAAAAGCGGGATTATTGCTATTATCTCAACCTAAAACCCGGTTTTTGCGGTCTTGTTGAGTTCGGGGTGCATGACAAAAAATTTAGTTTATTTTCATGGAGAAATTTTATGGTAACTTCGTCTGTTTCTCGAAAACGGGTATGGTTTATCACTGGTAGTTCAAGTGGTTTTGGTCGAGCATTGGCAGAAACATTGCTAGATCGGGATGAGAGAGTAGTATTAACAGCACGGAATCCCCACCAGGTAGAAGATTTAACAGCAAAGTTTCCGCATAATGCGTATTCCGTAGAACTTGATGTGACAAAACCCCAACAGGTGCGGGAAGCAGTAAAGCAGGCGATCGCCTACTTTGGAACTATTGATGTACTCGTCAACAATGCCGGATGTGAGGTTGCAGGGGTAATTGAAGAAGTCAGCGATGAGGCAGTTCGGCGTCAGTTTGAAACAAATTTTTTTGGAGTATTAGAAACGCTCCGGGCTGTACTACCGCATATGCGACAGCAACGTAGTGGACACATCCTCAATATCTCATCAATCGCCAGTTTTGTACCTGGTGCTGGCGGGGGAATTTATTCTAGTAGCAAACTTGCTTTAGAAGGAATTACCACGTCATTAGCTAGAGAAGTTGAACCCTTCGGTATTAAAGTTACAGCAGTTGAACCAGGTTCATTTAGTACAAATTTTTTCATGAATTCTTATGTCTTAATTGACGCTAAAAATCAAGACTATGAACCATTAATTAGTGATATACGCCAGAGGATACAGAATTTGATTGGGAACCAACCAGGTGATCCCAAGAAAGCTGCTTTGGCAATGATTAAAGTAGTTAATAGCGATAATCCACCACTGAGATTACCATTAGGAGCAGATACGGTCAGTGCTATTGAAGGGGCAATAGAGTTCATCAAAACAGAACTGGATGCTTGGAAGGAAGTCTCTAGAAATACCGCATTTGATGAAGTTGTAGTGGAGGAAAACCACGTTGCTAAGTAGATCGGTAAAATTAAATATTAGGTTAGACACTTCTAAACCACGTCTACTTTGAAAACCGTAGTTTTTCCTCATCAGGTTCAAGGTGATTTTTCACCCACAAGCGATCGCAGTCTACCTTGAGCATCTGTGTTTCGTTCTCAACTACACCCACTTATTTACAGTAATATATCTTCTGAAAAAACTCCAGTTCTCAAGATGGATGAGGTTTAATTGCCAGTTCTATTGGCATAGGCACTTATCTCGGTCAAGCTGATGAAGAAACTAATCATCAAGTGACTCAAGCTATAATTGAATGTGTTAAACAAGGGATAAACTTAATTGATTCAGCAATTATTTATCGTCAGCAACAAGGAGAACGTAGTATAGGTAAAGCATTACGATATCTGATAGAATCAGGATATATATCGATAAACGAATTAATTATCTGTACTAAAGGTGGGTTTCTTACTGAAGAAACAACAGAATATCTAAATTGGTTTAACCAACATTACGTTAAAAATCATAATTCTGAAGTCACCAAAACTGATTTAGTACAAAATTTACACTGTATACACCCAGAATATCTACAAGACCAAATTAATTTAAGTTTAGAAAATTTGAGAGTAGAAACAATAGACGTTTACTATCTTCATAATCCCGAAATACAGCTTTTAGAAATTTCCACAGATGTTTTTTATCAACGCTTGTACGCAGCATTTGAAGTGTTAGAATCAGCAGTTGAAGCTGGTAAAATTGCTGCTTATGGTATTGCGACTTGGGATGGTTTGCGCGTACCCCCAGACCATCCTCAACATTTTAATTTAGCAAAAATAAAGTCAATAGCTGCTGAGGTAGCTGGGAATAAAAATGATAGATTTCATTTTATTGAATTTCCTTTGAATATGGGTATGCCAGAAGCTCTAATTGCTCCTACTCAAAATGTTGCAGGAGAGTTAGTTCCCTTGTTGGAGGCTGCTTATCGTTTAGGGTTAACTCCAATAGCTAGTGCTTCTTTATATCAAGCACAAGTTATAGGCAGAATACCTGAAAGTGTGGTGAATGCTATTGGCGAGAATTTTAATTCTGATGCTCAACGCGCACTACAATATACTCGTAGCGCACCCGGATTGGTCTCGGCGCTTGTAGGTATGAAGAAGTTAGAACATATAGAAGAAAATTTAAGAACTAAAAATTATCCATCTTTAACAAGAGAAAAAATTCAAGAAGTAACTTATAGAATTGTAGAGATTTTAAAATCTATGCAATTAATTAGTGAAAGTTTTAATTTTGATATATCTCGTTTATATTCGGTAGCAAATGTTTCTACAAAATAAACTAAAAATTTGGATTGTAAACCAAAAGGTTTGAATAAAAATGATAACGGAGTTAAAAATGAGTAGAGAAAATACTGAAGATACAACAATTTACAAAGTTGTAGTCAATCACGAAGAGCAATATTCAATTTGGCCAGCAGAAAAAGAAAATCCTCTTGGTTGGAAAGATGTAGGAAAATCAGGACTTAAATCGGAATGTCTTGAATATATTAAGGAAGTTTGGACAGATATGAGACCTTTAAGTCTACGTCAGAAAATGGCAGGAACAACCTAAAATTTTCACCTAGATTCATCCAATTCGCCAAAGAATTATATGAATGAAATAGTTCCTGCAAGCAGAATCACGTGGGCGATCGCCCGCGTGAGCAGCTTTTTCGCGAGTTGCTTGATATTTTGGTTCCCCAGCGTGATAGAACAGCGATAATTTAGCAAAATGTACCATGAACACCACACAAAGATTTGACTCATGGGTTACCTGTCCTAAACCCAATCCTGAAGCTTCCCTGCGTTTATTTTGCTTTCCCTACGCAGGTGGTAGCTCTTTAATTTTTCGTACATGGGTAAACAGCCTACCTAAAAGTGTCGAAGTCTGCCCTGTAGAACTTCCTGGACGGGGAACTCAGATGAAGTTACCTTTATTTACGCGAATGGAGCCTTTAGTTAAAGCGATCGCTCCCATCGTTCTACCATATTTAGACAAGCCCTTCGCTTTCTTCGGTCACAGCATGGGTGGGTTGCTTAGTTTTGAACTTGCTCGCCAACTTCGTACAGAGTATAGTATTAGTCCACTTCACCTATTTGTATCTGGTAGACGCGCTCCTCAAATCCCGTCATCAAAGCCACTTATCCACGCATTGCCGGAAACTGAGTTTAAAGAAGAACTACAGCGTCTCAATGGTACACCTTCTTCTGTATTGCAGAATACTGAATTGATGCAACTGCTTATCCCCATCTTACGAGCAGATTTTGCAGTTTTGGAAACTTATATTTATAAAAACGAGCCACCACTTGAATGTTCAATCACTGCTTTTGGTGGGTTACAAGACCAAGAAGTCAATGTTGAAGAACTGGAAGGATGGCAAGAGCAGTCCAAAGCTTCTTACAAATTACAGATGTTTCCTGGAGACCATTTTTTCATCCAATCATCTCAACCGCTTTTACTTCAAATGTTAGCTAAACACTTACACGCGCTAAGTTACAGCATAATTTAGTAGTCAGGAGTCACAACAAAAATCGCTTTATATATAGCTTTTAGATATGGCTGCTGTACTTGATTTAGTTGCAAACTGCTTTATACATAGCTATTGGCAAATAAGTTCACCCACGATATTGTAGGGGTGGGGTAAAGAGCGCCCCTACAAGTGCCTTAATTCATAGCAGAAAATAAGGTTTCCAGGTTTTTTATTTTAAGAATTTAACAGTCTTACTGGTTGAGGGTGGTAGTGAGAAAGATGTTGCTAGCTAACTATGAAAAATAAACTAAGCATAAATGATAATAATATACTTAATATACAAAAGCCTTCTACCAACAGCCCGATTTTATCAGTACAAGGCTTAGGACGACGAATCGAAAACCGTTGGTTGTGGCAAGATTTAAGTTTTGAATTATATTCAGGTGAGCGAGTCGCGGTGTTGGGTGCTTCGGGGACTGGTAAAAGCTTGCTCCTACGTGCATTAGCTGGTCTTGATACAGTACAATCCGGAGAAATTATTTTTGGGGGAAAATCCATCAATTCCCACTTTAGACCGGACTACCGTTCTCAAATTATTTATTTACATCAACGACCAGCCCTTTGGGAAGGAACTGTGGAAGAAAACCTTCAACAAGTGTATCGTTTGGCAACTCACCGACACAAAGTTTATAACCGCCAGGTAATTGTAGAGTATCTGCATCTTTTGCATCGAGATGCTGACTTTTTGCAGCGTCCGGTAAGTGCTATTTCTGGTGGTGAAGGTCAAATTTTGGCGTTTTTACGAGCCTTGCAACTTTCACCCAAAGTGCTGCTACTTGATGAACCGACTGCTTCTTTAGATGGGTCAACTGCCAATAGTTTAGAAGCTTTAGTTGCTGCTTGGCTTGATGCTGACCCACAACGAGCGTATCTTTGGATAAGTCATGACCCAAATCAGTTGCAGAGATTAACAACCCGCCAAATTACTTTGAATGGGAGAAAGCATGGAGACGAGTTATATCTCGATTAGCTATGGACAACTCGCTTTGGCGACTTTGTTTGTTCTGATTAATATCGGTCTTTCTTTTGTCTTACGCTTGGGACTAACCCAAAGTATGACGGTAGCGTCGGTGCGAATGGTAGTGCAGTTATTGTTGGTGGGATATGTATTGCAATGGGTGTTTACTCTTCGCAACCCTCTATTAGTGCTACTTGTGGCTTTTGTCATGGCAATAATTGCGGGTGTTTCCAGTGTCAACCGTACCCGCAGACGATTTATAGGTATTTATTGGAGCAATTTTGTCTGTTTGTTAACTGCTTCATTTTTGGTCACGGGGTTAACAGTTAATGGGATCATTCGCGTTGATCCTTGGTACGACCCACAATATCAGATTCCTATGTTGGGCATGGTTTTGGGTAACGCACTGACGGGTACATCCCTGGCTTTAGACCGCTTTTTAGAGGATTTGACCAGTAGACGAGAGCAAATAGAGGCATTATTGGCTTTAGGAGCTACCCGTTGGGAAGCAGCGCATCAGTCAATAAAAGAAGCTCTTCGGACGGGGATGATCCCCACCATAAACTCAATGATGGTGATGGGTTTAGTCAGTCTACCAGGGATGATGACTGGTCAAATTTTAGCAGGAGCCAACCCTACTGACGCTGTACGCTACCAAATTTTGATTATTTTTACTCAAACATCCGGCACTGCGATCGCCACAATGGGTGTTGTGATTTTGGCTTTTCTAGGTTTGTTTAATCAGCAACATCAGCTTGCTCTTATTGTACGCAAGCTAAGTTAATTCCACCTTGTTTGGAATCCTATAGTTGGAAAAGTACTTTACCAAAAGAGGACTTGCAGCCGTGGGATACACGGTCAAGATGCTTGGTGAGGGTAAATTCATTGGAATCCCCGCGACCCAAGAATCCCTGTAGCTTTAGGTCAGGGAGTGTCAATCCGGCTTGCTACAGTACTTTTTCACCTGAGCTTCTAAAGCATCAGACTGTTTAGCTGTGGTTGCAGCGGATGTCAATGCGGTATCGATATCTGTTCTAGCTTTTTGTATTCTTTGCCTACCAGATTCTGAGGCTTGTGCTATTTTAGCTGAACCGAGAGCCTTACCTGCTTTAGTTATCTGTTGGCTGAGAGTATGAAACACTTTGACAAATTTTTGTTGATATTTTTTCAGCTCGGGATCTTGTAGGTTCATTTGCTTGAGCGATTTGGTGACAGCTTCGAGGTCTTGAGCCAGTTTCAAACTGGTTGTCACCTGCTGACCTTTATTTTTCTCAATCAGAGCATTTCCTCCACTAACAGCCTTCATTAGGCGATCGCACTGAGCGACTTTGCTGTTATCGCAGCCACTAAGCAACAAAGCGATGCTCAGGCTAACAGGAATAATAACGATATATTTACGCCGAACCAATATTAACACCCCACCACTTATCAAACCCAAATAATAATACCCAATGATTCTCTAATTTTTACTAGTGTTCCGGTCAATTCATAGCCTAAAGGCAGATGAGGGGGGCAAGAAGACAAGGAGGACAAGGAAAATTCTCCGTTGTCTCCCCCCCCCTCTTCCTTGTTTTCTTGGTCTCCCCCATCTCCCGGAATGCGTAATTTAAGTAAAAATGCCCCCCCCTAGGATTGAATTATTAGGAAATTCTCAGTTAATGTCGAATGTTGCATATATTGCCTAATCTGACGAGAAAAAGTCCTTAAACTACGGGTAGAATCGTGTTCGCTTTTATTCTCTACTCAAGCTGGCTCCACTGGATAATTCAGCCTCAGTTAGCCCTACACATCCCCGATGGCTTTCTGAGCTTACCTATTATCGCTGTGACATGGGTAATTGCCATCGGTTTAATTGCACTTGCGCTTTCAAAAGCGCAGGCAGAATACCAAGAACGAGCTGTACCCCTCATGGGAGTATGTGGTGCTTTTATCTTTGCGGCTCAAATGATAAATTTCCCTATTCCTGGTGGCACTTCCGGACACCTTTTGGGTGGAACCCTGGCAGGTGCCTTGTTGGGTCCGTGGGCTGGCTCTTTGGTGATGGTGGCGGTGTTTATCGTCCAAAGTGTAATATTCCAAGATGGCGGTTTGACGGTGCTAGGCGCCAACATTTTTAACATGGGCTTGATTGGCACATTTGGTGGCTATTATCTATACAAAGCAATTCGCTTTGCCATAGGTGGTAATAAATTGTCAGGAATGGTAATTGCCGCAGCTGTTGCAGCCTGGACAAGTGTAATGGTTGCCTCAATTGTCTGTGCTATACAACTAGCTATATCTGGCACAGTTACGTTAACTGTGGCTTTGGCTGCAATGGCATCATGGCACATACTAATCGGTATTGGTGAAGCAGCAATCACCGTAGTAGCTCTTTCGTTTATTTGGCGGACTCGACCGGATTTATTTTTCGATCCACCGCGCAAGGCTGTTGTTTCTCGTCCTGTGTCGCGTTATTAATAGGGGGCAACTATGACTAATAATAGAACGCGATCGCGCAATCGTGCTTTTGTAATAGTTGGTTTGGGTATTGCTTTACTAATTGCGATTTTTATTTCTCCCTTTGCCAGTAAAAACCCTGATGGCTTGGATCGAGTCTCGCAGGATCTCAAATTTGAGGATAAAGCACATGAAGATGCACCAGCTAAAAAGCTCCCCTTCTATGCTGTATTTGATGAATATGCTCTCAGAGGTGTACCCGAAGCAGTAGCTACTCCCATAGCTGGGTTAGTCGGAACTTTAGCCGTTTTTGGCTTGGCTTGGGGAATTGGCAAACTAGTTGTGCGTGGTTCAAGTTCATCTAACCCTGAGTATGATGAATCCCGGTACACCGATGATTCAGAATAAACCACGTAACTAAATAAAAATTAAACTAGATGCTGCTGCATATTGGGGCGTTGGCTCTTGATGTTAATAGTAAACAGATTACTCCCTGGCACAAACTCGCCCCGCGCACCCGGATACTATGTACATTGCTGCTTGTGTTTGCAATTGCCCTCACGCCAAATGGACATTGGTGGACTTGGGCAATTTATGGCTTGGCTGTGGCAAGCATTTTATTAGTCAGTAAACTTACCTTCAGCGTACTACTAAAACGTTTAGCGGTTGAGTTGGGTTTCGTCGGAGTTGTGCTTTTGGGTACTTTGTTCCGAGGTGGTGGTACAGTGCTTTGGGCTTGGGGTCCGTTGCAGATTACTACAGTCGGGCTAACTGTCTTAGGTAGTGTGACTATTAAGGCGGTGCTATCTTTACTGATGTTGAATTTGTTAACTTTAACAACTTCGGTATCGGCATTGCTTAATGCTTTAATCGAACTGCGAACCCCACCGCTGTTAGTCGCAATTTTGGCTTCAATGTATCGCTATATTGGTGTTTTGATCGCTGAGTTTAACATTATGCGACGGGCAGCAGCATCGCGCAACTTGATGAACAGCAATCGTAGTATCCGCTTGGTAGTTGGCAATATGATCGGAGGGTTGTTTATCCGCACTTACGACCGAGGAAACCGCATTCATCAAGCGATGCTATCGCGCGGTTATCAAGGAGTATTACCGATAGAAAAATTACCACAACCAGGACGAAGTGATGCGATCGCTTTAACTTTGACAGGGATTTTAGCACTAGTTGGACAAGCTGTTTATTTAATTTTGTAATTTGTTAGTTCTCGTTCGGTGCGCTCCGCGTACGAATGCAATCAGGAGGCTCTGCCTCCATAAATTTGGAGAAGCTCTGCTTCTAGGAAGGCATTCCCAGGCTGGAACCTGGGAACGAGTGTAGAAAATAATCTGAAATCTAAAATTATATTAATGCATCATAATCCGATAAAAATCAAAAATCTTAGCTATACCTACCCTGATGGAACTCAGGCTTTAAAAAAAATTAATCTATCTATCGAAGCTGGAGAAAAGGTAGCATTAATTGGCGCGAATGGTTCGGGAAAATCTACGTTGCAGTTTCACTTAAATGGAATTACCTTACCTCAAGAAGGAGAAGTAGTTATTGGCGAATGGTTAGTAGTTCCTGAGAACTTGCAAGTAATTCGGAATTTTGTCGGATTGGTTTTTCAAAATCCAGATAATCAGCTATTTATGCCCACAGTATGGGAAGATGTTGCATTTGGTCCGATGAATTTGGGTTTGCGAGACGAAGAACTCAAAAAGCGCGTTCTTCAAGCGATGGCTGCGGTTGATATTGATCCAGAATGGTTTGGGCAACGCAATACTGATAATTTGTCTGGAGGAGAAAAAAAACGGATTGCGATCGCAGGTGTTTTAGCAATGAATCCGCAGGTTTTGGTATTGGATGAACCTTCTGCTCAATTAGATCCGCGATCGCGTCGTCAGTTAATTGATTTGTTAAAAACTTTGCCTTTTACTCAACTAATTGCTACCCACGATTTAGATTTAGCTTTGGAACTTTGTTCCCGCACGATTGTATTGAGTCAAGGACAAATTGTTTTCGATGGTGAGACTGAGCGAGTAATGAATGATTCAGAATTTTTGCTAGCTCACGCTTTAGAACCTCCACTAAGCTACAGCCGTCCTTACTGTCTAATAGAACATGCACCGATTAGGGTAGGGTGTTAGTTGTTGGTTGATAGTTGATAGTTAATGGTTTTTCCACTAACCACTAACTTTAAAAGTAACGAAATAAGTTCAATATGCGTTGCCGTACCCGTTCTAAAACTGGTCCTTCTTCAGCCGTTTCTTCAGAAAATAACATTTCATATATAAGTGGCACTCCCAGCTGTAAATCTTCGAGAATTTCTCTTTGATTAAACACATCCTCTGGCTTACCTTGCAATACAAGTCGTCCTCTATCCATGACAAAAATCCAGTCTGCCCAACGATAAACTAAATCTAGATCATGAGTTGCCATGAGTATTGTTGTCCCAGATGCATGAATTTTTTTCAAGGTTGCCATCAGGTTACGAGTATGCAAGCGATCCAAATAAGCTGTTGGCTCATCTAATAATAAAAGTTGAGGTCGTAGCACCATTACATCTGCAATAGAAACTCGTTTTTTTTGCCCTAAACTCAGATGATGCACTGGTCTTTCGGCTAAAGTAGTTAATCCAAATTCCTCTAATGCTTGTTCTACTCGTTCTTTAATTTCTGTGTCTGGCAACCCTAAGTTACACAAACCATAAGATATATCTTCTTCAACGGTGGAGGCTACAAGTTGTTGCTCTGGATCTTGAAATATTAACCCGACTTTTTGACGTAATTGTAGTAAATATTTCCGGTCATATTTTAGAGCCTCTCCTTGCCATTTGACACTACCTTTATGAGGTTTGTATAGCCCGTTAGCTAATAAGAATAATGTAGTTTTTCCGCATCCATTTTGACCAATTAAGGCACATCTTTTATTAGCTGGTATTTGTAATGTTAAATTATTGAGTGCAGATTGTTGTGCGCCCGGATATGTGTAATGTATTTGTTCAAATTCAAGTAAGTATTGCTGCATAATATTATATTAAAATAAAGGCATCTATGTGCCTGTAGATGCCCGCCGATAGCCGCAGAACCTCGCAGATTCCCGCAGATACCCGCAGGCTAGAAGCCTCTGGCTATACGAACAAAGACCGCCTGCGCGGTCTAAAATCTTGGAAGGCTGTGTAGGCAGCCTTAGTTCGTATAGCCCCACTTTTCTAGGGTGTCGGTTAAATATTTGCGATGTTCCCGACGAACAAAGACCGCCTGCGCGGTCTAAAATTTTGAAAGGCTGCGCTCGTCTGGCTTGCTTCGTATAGCCGCACCTTTTGGTGGGTGTTGGGGACAAAATTGGGATACTCCGGTCATAAAAAAGATATGCTGCATTCTAATATTATTAATAACGTACAACCGAAAATTGCTTCTATAGCATACCGCTGGGAGTGATGATATCGGTGAGGATGCCAAACTCTAAATTCTCCATTAAATCCGCGTGATTCTAAACTTAAGGAGACTTGACGATAGTTTTCTATGGTACGCTTGAGTAATTGTCCAATCAATAAAGCTAAACTTTTCATACTAGTAGAAAAAGTCCGATAACCACCACGAGATTGTTGAGCAGTCCATAACTCAGCTGCGGCATTTAACAGAACGAAAATAAAGCGATACATTAGTAATAAAAGGTCTGTTAAAAGCACCGGAAAACCAACGCGCCGCAAAGTTTGCAAAAGTTCTGTAAAAGGGATAGTTAGCATAACAAAATATAAGCAAGAAAGAGACGCGATCGCTCTCGTTAAAATTGTCAATCCTTGCTCTATCCCACTAAGGCTTAGATATACATAATAAGAGCCAATGGTCAAGCCTTTTAGTGAGTCATTTTGCACTAAATGCCAATGAGAAATATCTATGGCGTTGATGGCTAAAGCTGGTAAACTGGTTAACCAGAAGAAAGTGGCAACATAAACTAATTTAAAATAAGTTTTCGTAGGAATGCCAGCATAAACAATAGTCCAAATGCTCATCCAGATAGCAATTACAATTTGCACTGGCGGATGGGCAAAGGCAATGATGATTAATAAAGCGATCGCTAACAATAATTTCTGCTCTGGGGCTAACCACCGCAACTTATTAGTATAAGCAAGCGTGTCAATCTGAATGTTCATTATTACTCTTTTGCTGTTGGGAGCGCCCTTTATACAAACCAATTACATAGCCAATTACACCAGCACCCAAAGCAGCTTGAGACGAAAATAATAAGCTTTCTACTTCTCCACTAGGCGGTTCAAATAGTGATTTAAACCAAGGTTCATATCCTGGCTGTACTTCAGTAATGGCTTTTTCGGCTTGAGCATCTGAACCGGCAAATTCTGCGCCACGCACAAATATTAACGGTGCGATCGCTAAGGTTAATACTGCAACTACTAATACCCAGTTACTCAATTTTTCTTTAGACTGGTTCATTGGTTTGAGGCTCCCGTTTAATTAATTTCAACAGTTCCAATTCTTGCGGTGTGTAAGATTGTAGCCAGTTCCACACCAGCACAGTTAGCAATCCTTCACTAATTGCCAAAGGAACTTGAGTAATGGCAAAGATTCCCCCAAACTTGATAAATGAGGCGATAAATCCCCCAATTGGGGCGGGAAAAGCTAAAGCGAGTTGGATGGATGTAATGATGTATGTAAGTAAATCAGCTAAAGCTGCGGCTAAAAAGATGGCGATTCTTTGTTTACCACCCAGCCGAATTGTTAGATGATATATCCAGTAAGCGGCAAATGGTCCGGCGATCGCCATTGAAAATGCATTTGCTCCCAATGTTGTCAAACCACCGTGCGCTAGCAGCAACGCTTGAAATAACAATACTAAACTACCTAGCACCGACATCGCCAAAGGTCCAAACAGCACTGCACCTAATCCTGTTCCTGTGGGATGAGAACTGCTACCTGTGACTGAAGGCATTTTCAACGCTGAGAGCACAAAAGTAAAGGCTCCCGATAGCGCTAAAAGTAATTTTAATTCTGGGTTGGCTTGGGTGATGCGAGTCAGCGATCGCAATCCTAATACAAAAAATGGTAACGCTACTACCCACCAAAAAATCGCCCACTTCGGTGGTAAAAAGCCTTCCATAATGTGCATTGCATAAGCTGGTGCAGATGCGCTCACTATTAGATAAAAGCTGAGAACTCCAATGATAACTAATGTTGTGCGTTTTGACTTAAGAATAATTCTCGACACTCTTAATACCCGCAGATGTATGTCAATCAGTCAGTTTAAATCAACTAACGCCGTGATCGCACTCTTCTAAATTAAAAATCACAATCAGTGGCAATTTATTATTAAGGTGAGAGGGACGCATTTTGATAGCGCGAAGTTCCTTTGTTAAATCCATAACAGTTTAGCAAAAGTGTCTTGTATTAGCTTTTAGCAACTAAATTATGAATTTCTTTCAAACTTTAGTATTTTATATTGCTTCAAAATTAAAAAATATACGTAACAAAAGTAAATTAATCCTGACTTTTTCGGCATGCATTCTTTAATAAGCTACATTTACAGGAGTTTGCAACGCTGCGGAAGTACAGTAGCCATATCTTAAAGCTACATATAATGCCATTTTCCTTCTGACGACTGAATTTTGAATTCTGCCATATAACCTTAAGTAGCAACCTGAGAAAATTATTGACAAAAATTATTAATTTCGATAATATACATAGGTAAATTGCAAAAAATTTGCAAACTTATTTGGGCGCTAATTGGAAATTCCATGCCTAACAATTTTGCTTTGGGGCAAGAAAACCTTTGGAGCCGCCGTCAACTGTTAAAGCTGGGATTAGCTGGTGCGGGTGTGACAGGGGCAACGGCGCTTTGGCACATGTTGGATGCACAAAGTAAGTTCATTGTCAAGATACCGCCAATGGAGGCGATGTCTGGAGACAAGACGCAGAGCGTCTACGCCCCAACAAGTGCTGCTAACCCGATGCAGGTGCTACGAAATTTTGATTATGGCACGGTAAAGCGAGAAAATGGACGAACAATCCGCGAATTTCGCTTAACTGCGGGTACTTCTATTATTCAGCTAAATACTGCTGTCTCTTACAATATCTGGGATTTAAATGGTCGCATTCCCGGACCGACACTGAGAGCAAAAGAAGGCGATCGCGTGCGGGTATTGTTTCACAATAAAGCCGGACATTCGCACTCTTTACATTTTCATGGTGTCCACCCCGCAGAAATGGATGGTATTCGTCCGGTTAGCAACGGTAGCGCCACAATTTATGAATTTGACGCGGAACCTTATGGCGTTCATTTATATCACTGCCATATTGAACCAGTAACCCGTCATATTGCTAAAGGCTTATACGGAATGTTTATCATTGATCCACCCAAACCGCGTCCACCAGCGGATGAAATAGCTTTAATTATGGCTGGGTATGACATCAATGATGATAACCAAAATGAGTTTTACGCCTTCAACGGTCTGCCACACTATTATATGGATAATCCGATTAGGATTTATCAAAATCAGTTGATTCGGCTGTACGTCCTCAACATTATTGAATTCGATCCAGCAGTTACCTTTCACCTCCACGCCAACTTTTTTAATGTCTATCGCAATGGAATGACTCTCACACCCAGCGAGAAAAGTGATGTAATCACGATGGGTGTAGCGGAAAGACACATCTTAGAATTTGCCTTTCGCTATCCGGGTAAGTATATGTTTCATCCGCATCAAGATGCGATCGCCGAAAATGGCTGCATGGGTCAATTTGAAGTAGTTGCGGACAGCAAAAACACGCTTTCAACTCAAAAAAATTCCTAAACTCAACAATAAAAAGTTAAATGCTTTGCATTATACTCTGCATCAAATTACGGCAGAGCTAAGTTCATTGAAAAAAATTCTTGAAGTTACAGTTAAATTTTTTGAATTAGTTGATAAAAAATATCATTATATGCCAAAGTAAACTCTACAACTAAATGTCAAACTAACGTGCTGTTGCTAGCTGGCAAAGTTTTAATTAATACCTTTCAAACGTCCCTTGGAGAAAAAATGCTCAAATTTCGTTACATTTTTATGGCTGTTGCAGCTTGTGCCATAGTTTCCCTTAGTTCATGTACTAGCGGCACACCAAGCGCAGATAATTCACCTGCACCTGTTGCCAATAGCCCCCAGGCAAGCGAAGCAGTAAGTAATAATAGTCATAGCGGTCACGGCAGCAAAGCTCAAATCAATATCAACACTGCGATATTATCCGAGTTGGATAAGTTTGAAGCCAAACTAGCAATACCAGCATTATCAAACAAAATTCAAGCTAATCGTCCTTATGCCTCCCCTGAAGAATTAGTTGCCAAAAAGGTAATTAATCAACAGCAGTTTGACCAAATTAAAGATATGGTTACTGTTCAGGAAGTGGTACTTACAGGGGAAGCAAAAGATGTTGACTATATGAGTAAATTAGGCTTGATGAAAGGGCATCTTTTAGTAGCAAAAGAACTACTAGATCAAAATCAACCCAAACAAGCAGAACCTCATATTGGACATCCAGTTGAGGAGATTTATGTTGATGTTGAAGACCAACTAAACGAACGTAAAGTTAAAGAATTTAAGACGACTTTAGTAAGTTTGCAAGATTTAGTAAAATCGAATCCGAAAGCAGCCAAACTAAAAACTGATTTTGTCTCTTCAATGCAAGCTGTAGATGGTGCGATCGCTGCTTTACCAGCATCACAACGCTCAAAAACAGGATTTGTACTACAGACGATTAATGAGCTATTAGATGCGGCAAACTCAGAATATGGCGCTGCGATCGCTAACGGCAAAATATCTGCGCCAATAGAATATCAAGATTCTCGTGGTTTTGTCATCTACGCGAACGAATTATACAAGGGAATTTCTAGCCAAATGGCGAAAGACTTTCCAGAAGCACATAAAAGCATTGAAACAAGTATGGCTGAACTAGTAAAAGTTTGGCCCTCCGCTATTCCACCAGCAGCAGCAGTAAAAACCCCCGATGATGTTACTAAGCTAGTGAAAACTATTGAGCAAAATTCTCAAACCGTGATTGATAAATCAAGCACCCAAGCGCAGCGATAGCAATTTTACTGCCTACACTCACCGCTCATGGGTGAGTGTAGGTAGTTCACTTAATTCTTAATAGCAAAATTAAGGAGTTTAAAATTAGCCTAGAAGTAGAGACGCGATGTTCCTCGCGTCTCTACAAAAGTTAGGAATTATACTCATAACTTCTAACTCTTAACTTCTCATTCTTAACTGATTACTCTCCACACGTAACTTTAATTAACGACTCATGCAAGAGCTTGACCACAAAAAAACCATCGACTTACTCAACGCCATCATGGAATTTGAACTAGCCGGAGTAGTCCGCTACACTCATTATTCTCTCATGGTTACAGGTCCCAACCGCATTCCTATTGTGGGTTTTTTCAAAGCGCAGGCTAGCGAGTCTCTACTTCATGCTGAACAAGTGGGAGAAATACTCACAGGTTTAGATGGACACCCCAGCCTAAAAATTGCGCCGATGGAAGAAAGTTACAAGCATTCAGTTAAGGATATCTTGACAGAAAGCTTATCCCACGAAAAAAAAGCTCTGGATCTGTATAAAGATTTGCTGGAAACCGTTACCAATGCCAGCATTTACTTAGAAGAATTCGCCCGTAATATGATAGGACAGGAAGAGATGCATAATCTCGAACTGAAAAAAATGTTACGCGATTTCAGCTGATAAAAGTTAGGAGTCAGGAGTGAGGAGTTATGAGTTAAAAATTGAAATTACTAACTTCTAACTCCTCACTCTTAACTACTAATAACCAACAACTAACAACTAAAGATGAATTTTAGTACTGCCTTACCAACTTTTGTAATTACACTCCGAGAAGGAGTAGAAGCTGCCCTTGTTGTAGGGATTGTGCTTGCCTTGTTGAAAAAAGCCAAACAATCTCAACTTAATTCTTGGGTGTATGCTGGTGTGGGCGTTGGCATTGCCCTGAGTGCGCTGGTAGGTGTATTGTTGAGTTGGGTTACGCAAGCGCTAAGTGCTGCCAATCCACAATACGCATCTGTGACAGAGGTTTTGCTAGAGGGATTATTCTGCGTATTAGCGATCGCTATGCTCAGTTGGATGCTCATCTGGATGACCAAACAAGCCAGATTTATGAAAGCTCAAGTTGAAGGAGCAGTCACAAGCGCTCTCAAAGCAGATAAGAATGCCGGTTGGGGTGTTTTTTGGTTAATTTTGATTGCCGTTCTTCGCGAAGGCTTTGAAACAGTTTTCTTTGTCGCTGCTAATTTTCAACAAGGATTGATGCCAGCTTTGGGTGCAATTAGCGGTTTAGTTGCCGCAGCTGCTGTTGGTGTGCTGATGTTTAAATGGGGCGTCAAAATTAACATTCGGCAATTTTTCCAGGTAATGGGCATTTTTTTGGTGTTAATTGTTGCCGGGTTGGTAGTGACGGCACTGCAACGCTTTGATGAAGCTGCTGCTGCTTTGGCTTTAAGCGATCGCGCTTCCGAAAGCCTCTGTTTTTATTACGAACGCTTTACCAAAGTCCATTCTTGTATTTTGGGTCCAATGGTTTCAAATACCTCCAAAATCTTACCTGATGAACAGTTCCCAGGCATTATTCTCAAATCATTATTTGGCTACAGAGATAAGCTTTATCTCGTGCAAGCAGTAGCTTATATAGTATTTTTATTGACTATTGGTGGTATATATTTACGTAGTCTTAGAGGTGGTGGCAATAACCCCAAAAATCAGCCACGTAAACAAAAATCTATGAGTTCCACTTCTGATTAAAATACAGCACATTACAAGGAACTGAAGTACAATGCTGAAGTCTAAAAGCCAGACATAAAGCCCTTTTGACTTCTGACTCCTGAATTGTGCTGTAATGATTAGAAGCTGGGAAATGACATGAAACAAGCAGAGGTAAAGCAGTTATTTATCCATCCAGTGAAGGGTTTAACACCTAAGGCACACAAAAGCGTAACCTTAAAACTTGGATATGGAATACCAGGCGATCGCTCTTTTGCTTTAATGTACAAGCAAGATGAGATAGACGTTGACTCAACCAAAGTGCCGTGGATGAAGAAGCACAACTTCATTATGCAAAACGATTGGCACGGACTAGCAGCTTTAGATTGCGAGTATGAAGAAGCAAGTGGTCTTCTTAGGGTCAAGCGTAAAGGTGTAGAGTTATTAGTTGGCGATACTAATACAGAAATCGGACGCGATCGCATTTCAACATTTTTCACCGGCTATTTAGCAGGAATTTACCCAAGTGTTGCTGCCAGAAACGGCAACCGCGCACCGTTACAATTTGTGGGAATGTTTGGCGAAACTCGCTATCCTGACAGAGAAGTGGTGCATATTTCCCTAGTTAGTCAAGCAACTATAGATAATTTAAGTCAATTAGCCGGACAAAAAATCGATGTCCGGCGTTTCCGTCCGAATATAGTTGTAGAAGGTGTACCAGCGTGGGGAGAATTTGACTGGGTAGGGCAAGAAATGCAACTTGGTACAGCCAGAATTGAAATTACAGCCAGAATTAATCGCTGCTTAAATATAGATGTGCATCCAGAAACGGGAGAACGAGATATTGGACTGCTTACTTTATTACAAAAGCAGTTTCACCACACCCAGACAGGAGTTTTAGCCAAAGTTATCAGTAATGGTGAAGTAGCGATCGGCGATAATTTGCACTTGTGAGTGAAATAAAAACAACAATCCCCGTCTATGAAACAACGGGGAATGTTAATTAGAGCTATTACGCACTTGTTATTATTGAGCGGTGAATCCTAGAGGTGTGATTGCATCTTCCAAATCAGCCCCTAGCCAGTTTACTCCCTCAATTTTCGCATCTATTAGATTTGTTTTCTGCAAGTCTGCTTTCTGTAAGTTTGCTCCTAACAAACTTGCTCCTTGTAGGTTTGCCTTCTCTAGGTCTGCATCAAACAGGTTTGCGTTCTCTAGATTTGCTCCTGCTATATTTGCTTTACCCAAATCTGCTCCCTCTAAATTTGCTCCTAACAGATTTGCTCCTTGTAAATTTGCCTTCTCGAAGTCTGCATTTGCCAAGTTTGCATTTTCCAAGTTTGCTGCTTGCAAGTTGGCTGAACTGAGATCTGCTCCATTGAGGTTACACCCGACACATTCTTTGGTTTGTAGCAAACGTCTCACATTTGCGCTTACAGACTGTATTGGCGATGCAATCGGGGATATTATTGGAGCGGGTGTAGATTGTGTAGGTATGGATGGTGTTTCCGATTGAGCTAAAGCGCTAGGCTGGTCAAGCAGAGAAAATCCCGCTACAAATACAATAAATACTGCCGAGACGACCCAGGAAGTTAATTTTTTTGCAATTGATTTATTCATTTTAAATTTATGGCTTTGCTTTTAGACAAGCCATCAGTAAAGTGCATAGTTTTAACTTTAAAGTAAGCTCATAGATTAAATCAAACATTATTTTTATTCAGATTTATAACTTAAAGTGATTAAAAAATATTCTCTAAATTTTTTTGTCTAAATGGCTCTTTATTGGGAGCATCGGAAATGTGTAAATCACCTATCTTCAGCTATATCTACCTCTGTTTTTTGCGGTAATTGCATAGTGTAATTGTGTAATTGGGGACAGGCAGACTGCGGGGAAGATTGCCAATTGCTAACTAGATGCGATCGCCTAATTTCCTCCACACTGTTATTGACAATTGAAAAATGAAGTTGAATAAATCCAAAAGCGGTTAATTGAGACAGCAATATTATTACTGCACTAACCATAGAGATCGCATTTAAGTGCATGTTGCGTCTTTTTTGGATGCTACGCTTTACAAATTCCAACTCTATTAAATTCAACCAGCCAACATTAGACTTAAGTAATTGCTGTACTAACGGCAAGCGAGGATCATCATTCCACAGAAGACCAACAGCCTTTTTATCGTGTTTTTGGGTTGCCCATTTACTTGCAATAGGTCTTAACTCTGTTTGCAATACTAAAGAACCTAACTCCTGTTTTTTCCAGTTCAGTAGCTTTTGCCATTCTCGTATTAAAGCATCATGAGCCGGCTCAACATATTCATTATTCTCTATATCGCGTCCTTTCACCAACAACCGCGCCGCCACAAAGCGCTCTATCACCAGCTTTACCCGTGTGTTTTCGCTTTGTGGATACTCTAGTTCCGAGCATAGCACCCGTCTGCGTGTCAAATCGCTGCTACCCACCGCTACCATTCGCAGTATTACGTGCTTAATAGTTTGGGAGTAAGCAGGGTCAAGTTTAACCAACTCATCATATTCAAAGTCTGCTCTTTTAGTAAGACTGCGCGTCACTCCCCCTAATTCTTCATAATCTTCTTGGGTAATTGCCCGATTATTTCTTTTACCTTCTCTGACACTCTGAATATATTTCAGATATAGTTCACTTAAAGTAAAAGAAAGTAGCGGTAAAGCTCCTGGCATCTGTGCCACTTCATCAATTATTTGGTCTACTAAACTTGGTGGCTGAAAATACATTACCTTGGCAGCGGCTGGTTCAACAATGCACGATCGCAATTTTTCCCGCGATATTCTGGGCATGACAAATCGTCCCGATTCCCAGTAAGGTTCTAATGGTGTATCGCGAAATTGTGGTTCAAAATCATTTCTCAGTGTCACCACAATCCGTAACTGCTCAGGAAAAGCTTTTATTGCTCTTGCCAATCCTTCAAAGAATTTTTCACTTTCAATTTCATCTTGGCAAACGGTGACTAATTCTTCAAACTGGTCAATTACCAATAGTAATTTTGTCTGAGGATTCAAACGACACCATTCACTTACACTCTCATACAAATTCTGTAATTCCTCCTCAAAATCTTTGCGAGGGAACGCAAAAATTGGCAAATTTTCCTTGATTAGCGTTTTGTTCAAAGCTGTGAAAGGCGATTCTCCCGGGCGCACCTGAGCCAAGACCCGCCATTTTTGGTGGCTAGGGACTAGGGACGCTTGAAAAGAATTATTGCCATTGGCCATTGACGATTGCCCCAGCTTCAAATATGGAATTAATCCGGCTTTTACCAAACTAGATTTTCCCGAACCAGAAGCACCCAGCACTACCGTCAACGGCTGATCAATCATGAATGTTGCCAGCTTGGCGATTAATTTCTTCCTGCCGAAAAATAGCTGACTGTGTTCTTCTTCAAAAGATTTTAAACCCCGATAAGGATTAGTTTTTTCGGAAATTGCAGGTGCTGAAGCTAAGTTATTGCGGTCAAAACTAGAAATGGGAAAGATGTACTCACCTTTATCGTGGCGTTTAAGTTGACAAAAGTTAGGGATTTGTTTAGGGTTGGTTTTACCTAACTCGCTATGTAAATACACATATAATTCAGTTGCTGTGAGTACACTATCCATGCTCAAGTCAACATCTCCTCTAAGTGCTTTGAGGAGTAATTCAGCAAAGGGAGAATGTCCCTCATGCTCGCTGCGTAGTCCAAAACGATACAGGCAATCGGCAGCTTTTTCATCATCGCTTGCAGAGGTAATTACCTGCTGGGCGCAACTTGAGATAAAGCGATCGTAGCGTTCGCGATATAGTTTATCTTGGCGCACCGCTTCTCTGTTACCTGCCCAACGAAATGCCCCTGCGAAGCAACAATCTAGGATAATCAACAAATGACGACATGGCAGTTTTTGCAAGGCATCGTGCAGTCGCGTCATCGATAACAAAGTGCTGTTGTTATCGATGCGTGCATCTTGCGGGACAAGAAAACCCGCAGGACCATCGGCGTTATGTATGGCATCTACGGCGATACCATGTCCAGCAAAATAGAAAAATAGTCTATCAGTCTCTTCAATTTCGATTTGGCTGCCATCAGATAAAAGTAGTTTGTCTTGTTCAAAGGCAGTCAATAGACTGTTGAATTTATTATTATTAGCATCGCCATCCAACATTAACACGACTTGGTATCCGTATTTCCTCTCCAAAGTGGCGGCGATTTCTTCAGCATCATTCACAGCGGTTTGCAGTGCCGGGATGCCATTGCTGTATTGATTAATGCCGATGACTACTGCCAGACTTCGTTTCATTTCTGCCATATATGCCATATTGACAAAATTTTTAATATATGAAGCAATAAATTATACCTGGTTTGCAGAATTTTCATTCTGCAAATATTGTTTGGCTTGTATATTGTTTTAGGTGTGAGCCAAATCAACTTATGCACATGTAAGGCAGATATCGGCAAGATGTGACAATGCTTGGCGTTGAGGAGATAAATTAAAAATTTCCGTACAATCATCCTTTGGGGATATTATACGGAAAAAATTCTTATGTTATTAAGGGCAAAAATTACTTTCTTTTTCTCTGAAGAAAAGGTTAACTCAACAATTCCCCAGTTTCTTGTAAGGAGTGCAATCGGCGGTAAATTCCTTCATGACGCAACAATTGCTCATGACTACCTACTTCGACAATCCTACCTTGATCGAGAACCACTATTTTATCTGCTTCGCGTACTGTACTCAAACGGTGAGCAATAATTATCGTAGTACGAGTCCCTTGAATTGATTGCATAGCTAGTTGAATTAATCTCTCAGACTCGTAATCTAAGCTAGATGTCGCTTCGTCAAAAACTAATATGTCGGGTTCAACTAATAACGCTCTAGCAATTCCCAAACGCTGTCTTTGTCCTCCAGATAACCTGACGCCACGTTCACCCACAACTGTGTAATAACCTTCGGGTAAAGAGCGAATTACATCATCTAATTTGGCAATTCTACAGGCTTCTTCAACTTGCTGAAAACTAGCTTGTCGATTGCCATATTTAAGATTATCCAATAAAGTACCGTTAAAAACGTCTACTTCTTGGTGAACGATCGCTAAACGTCGCCGATAATTACCAACATCTAATGTGATAATATCTTGCCCATCAATTAATATTTTGCCCTGATTTGGCTCAAAATAGCGAAACAGCAATTTGACTAACGTAGATTTACCCGAACCCGAGCGCCCAACGAGTGCAACTGTCTGATATGGTTCAATTAACAAGTTGATATCTTGCAAAACCGGACGGTTAGCATCGTACCCAAAAGTTACGTTAGAAAACTCTAATTTACCTGTGAAACTATAAGCTGATGCAGTTTCTTCTAAACTAGCTGCATCTACGCCAATCGGCTGCTTCATTAATTCGTGATACCCCAACATTGAAGCATAACGACGAGCAAAAACCTCTGCTAGGTTGCTAATAGGTTCCAACTCGGCATAAGCCATGCTGGAAACTGTTAAAGTCGTGAGAAAGTGCCCTAAGGAAATTTGACCTTTTACCGTAGCTGCTAAAGTTAAACCTAGTACCATAAACACACAAAACTGAACGAATGCCGTTCTGAAAGTACCCAGTTTGGTATAACCAAGGTGAATGCGGTAATCTACTACTTTAAACTCGCGGTCAAGTCGTTGTTTTTGGCGTTTAAGTTCTAGTGCTTCTGTGGCAAATGCTTTAACTGTCTTGATATTAGTGATAATTTCTGAGTTGCGGCTTTGGGTATTTTCCATGTATTTATCTAGCCGTCGCTCTCGTTCCATCAGCTTGTTTAAATCTTTCAGGGTGTAGCTGAGAATAACCACGAACGAAATCAGAAATAGTATAGCAATCCGCCACTCAATAAATAAGATAACCACAAAAATTCCCAATACTCTAAACAGTTTGGGAATCAGTTGTCCAGCGATTTCAGGATAAGTCCAAGTATGATTTTCTAGACCTCTGGCTATTTTACCCGCAATGCGTCCCGGATTATTTTCGTCGTAAAACTCTAGGGGCAAAGTGAGTATTTTGCCTATTGTTTGTTTAAAGTGATCTCGCCTGGCACGGAAAGCAATATCCCAATGAAACCACGAACTTGACCATACTTGAATCGGCGCTTTGGCAACGGTAACTAAGAAGATTACACTCATTAGCACCAAAAGTGATGATAACCGATTTTGTGGTAATTTGGTTAGGTTAGCAATTGCAGCGATCGCATTCTCTACTGCATTATCTAGAGGTTGTCCCGAAAGGACGTTTAAAATCTGCCCTGTGGCATATGGTACAACCAAATCGATAATTTCAAAGATGCTCGCTGCACCAATACTAAATATAGCCGCTACTCGATAGCGATCATAGTATTTGAGAATGTCTTTAAATTTTGCCATGATGCACTCTATTTGATGAGTTAAGAATTATGAGTTATGAGTGACAAGTTATTTTTTAACTTCTCAATTTTGACGCTTAACTCTTCACTACTGGACGTTGCAGTTCAGCCTCTACCCCATTACACTACTTTATACTACAATGTAATTAAAGATTAAAAAACTAAATCATCCTTTGGGAGTAGCTGACACTTCAGAGGGAAAAAATTCTAGGCGATAGCGATAAAGCGCGACTGGTCGAGAGCCAGCTTTAAAGTAATCTGGATCTTGAGGTGAAAGGTAGACAGCAGTAACTTGATCTGCTTCAATCGTCGCATTAGATGTAGAAAGCTGGTGGTAAGCGGTTGTAGATTCTACGGAGTTGAAATAAGGATTAGAACCACCTTTAAATAGCTGCTGAAAGACTTCTGTAGTAATGAACTTATTATCAGGCGTAGTTTCTGTAGCGCGTGCGGTGACAATAGAAACTAACTGGCGATCGCCCTGTAACAAAGTAATTTGACGATTAGGCGATTTTGGATCTACTTTGACTGATAACACGCGATCGCCTAAATAAGTCCGCGCCAAATTCAAGCTATTAAATGCCCTATCCGCAACTACAACGGGCAATTTTTTATCTATCCGAGGTATGATTTTTAAACCAGTAATAGGTAATTGCTCTTTGACAAATCGTACTGGAAAACTCACAGGTTGATTTAATTGACGGCGATTACCTTCAAAACCAGGTGTGACAATATCTGGCGCTAAAGGCGCAGCCAAATCTACTAAAGTACTTTTAAGCAGCCAATTACCAACCATCCAGTCAGGATAAATCAAATCACCCTCAGGCGATCGCACCGAAGTTATTTTTTGCCATTGAGGAAAATTTGCCAATCTTTCATTTAATTCTCCCGCTGCTGCTTCTCCACCAGCCAGCAGAAATAAAAGAATCAAGCAAACATTTAAGATCGCTTTCATAGCAAGCATCACAGATACATATTGCAAAGTATTAATTTTTCGGAAAATTATAAATTCATTTAATTAAAGTTTACATTACGTTTTTTGCATTAAACTTAATATGTCGGCAATAAACTAAACAAAAACATAACTATCCAATCTAATTTCTTTGGTTACAGAGAAGCAAGCATAACTACAAAAAATTTCATTTACCCTCTTTGATCGTTGCTCGCTAGCCTTTTTGAAGTTTTAGATAAGTAAGTCTTGATTTTTATCCTTAGTTATGCATATAGTGTTAAATAAGTATTAAAAAGCACATTAATAGCCTGAGATGTGCAGTATTTATAGCTAACTTACTTAGCCAAGTATTATTACTTATAGTAAAATTACTTATTATAAAAAATTGAGCTTATACTATGGTTTTATGGGGTGCTACAGATAAAAAGCAAGTACCTTTGAACTAAAGTCATGTATCAAACTTGCTTTTGGCAGGCTGGTGCTTAAACGGAACGGCAGTAGCTACAACGCGCTGCTTCGGAAGTTCCAAAAGCGCACTACCTCAAAATATTTTAGGGTGCTATTTCAAATAAAATCCTATTTATAGTTCTTGAACTAATGAGCCTATCTAGTTCTTTTACGGATTTTTCCTTAGCGGAATTATTCCAATTGATTGACCAAGGGCGAAAATCAGGTTGCTTGAGTGTCTGTACTTTACCAGACCTTCATGCTGCTGGTTCTAAATCCATACATTACTATATTTGGTTCAGATTGCCAGTCAACTGCAACAAGTTCGGGAACTATTTGAAATTCAAACCGGTGTATTTAAACTTGATAGCAAGGCTACTTTGCCTTGGACAGAGATGACAGGATTAAGCCTGAGAGCAACGGAAGTAGCGCTGATGGCTTTGAGAGCATTGAAAAACTGGGAAGTATTAGCTGATGTACTTCCAGATGTTAACTCTGGCATTAGAAGTATTACACAAAACAAACCACAATTTCGCTTGAATCCTTTCGAGTGGCAAGTGTGGGAGTTTGCGGATGGAACTGTTGATTTAAGTGCGATCGCTTTTCAACTCAATCAACCCACATTAATCGTTCAACAAGCTGCTTTCCGGCTAATGCTAGCAGGTTTGGTAGAAGAAGTTTCTTTGCAACAATGTACACCCGAACTAAATAATTACCCGATAGATGAGACTCAAGGAAACCCTTTTAATTGTGGGCAAGAAAAAGCCCCAGAAGCAAACATGCTCAAGGTAAGTACAGGATTTTTACAAAATTTAGTTGGCTTTTTAAGGAGTAAAGCTTAATGGAAATCCTACGCATAGTAATTACGGGTGGCGTAGGTGCAGGAAAAACAAGCTTGATTCGCACAATTAGTGAAATTGATGTCGTTGACACGGATAAAGGAACCACAGATGAATTAGCACAAATGAAGGCTAAAACTACTGTAGCTATGGATTTTGGGCGGATCACTATAGCAGGTAATCAATCACTGCACCTTTATGGGACACCAGGACAAACGCGATTTGACTTTATGTGGGACATCTTGATTCGTAAAGCTCAAGCTTACATTTTGTTAGTAGCTGCACACCGTCCAGATCATTTCCGTTCTGGTCGGAAAATTTTCAAATTTATGAATGAAAGGGTGCAAATTCCTTATTTAATTGGGGTGACTCATACTGATTCTCCGGATGCTTGGGAATTGGAAGATGTGGCGTTAGCTTTGGGATTTGTGGATGAAAATACGCAACCACCTTTGATAGCTATAAATGCTACCGAAAGAGCTTCGGTAAAAAAAGCATTAATGGCGATCGTTTTAGAATTAGCCAAATCTTGCCATCATCAAGCTTAACTGAGGTAAATGCAAAAAGTATAAAATCATTCTTGCTTTTCTTAGCATTTTCCTTTTAACTTTACTTTGTGTTGGTAGCAAATTATCAAAATCAATGTGATGAAAATAACTCTATTGAAATAAACACTTTACCGCCTATGCCTCTAGGCAAAATCTTAAAGCTACTCGCCGAGGCATTTCAGAAAACGCCTACTGAGTTTGTAAATGCATCATTGCCAATAACGGAGAATACTCCGTTATTGACAACTACCGAAAATACTGAAACATTACCAATACTTACTGAGTCTCCGTTATCAAGAAATACGGAAAACATTGAAATAAATTCACCAATAATTTTGGAGGAAACAGTCATGATTAATACTTCGATGCTACAAGACGAACTGCAAAACTTTGTCAGCGGTGCCTCTGACGTTCAAGGGGCAGCCTTAGTCAGTCCTGATGGGCTGGCTTTAGCTTCAGTGCTACCTGGAGGCATGGATGAAGAACGTACTGCTGCAATGTCTGCATCTATGCTTTCTTTGGGCGAACGCATCGGACGCGAACTGGCTCGCGGTAACGTTGAGCGGATTGTCGTTGAAGGTGAGAAAGGCTATGGAGTTTTGGTTGGCTGTAGTGGTGACGCTGTTTTATTAGTTCTTGCTAATGCATCAGTGAAACAAGGCTTATTGTTTCTAGAAATCAAACGAGCCGTTGCCAAAATAGCGCCTTTACTTGGTTAGCTAAGAACACGAAGTGACCCGTATTCAGATTTGTGGATTGCCGATTTTCTCTCTTAAATTGCCATTATCAATTTTCCAGCAATTAGCAAGTTTAATTTCGCCAAAAAAAAGAGAAATGATGAAAAGTTTCTCAATATTCATCAGGTGTGGCTCTACGATATCAATAAATTTGGTTTTTATTAATTTTAGGAGAAACCCAATAATGACTTTAGAACCACACACCTTTATGTCCACAATGGAAAAGCGTGTTGGCTTTACAGATGAGGACAAAGCTCTACTAAAATCTGAGGCTAGCTGGGGAGTAGAAATTGCTCCAGAAATGGCTGACCACTTTTATGCTTACCTTGGGCGCGACTCAGAAATGGATGGAATTTTACACGCCAGCGAAGGGCGTATTCATCGCTTGCGGGAAACTTTTATTGAGTGGTTTTATGAGATGTTCACGGGTATGGATCAGTGGGGAAATGACTATGCCGATCGCCGTTGGAAAATTGGTCTAGTTCATGTCCGCATTGGCATTGGACCTCAGCATGTGGTGCCGGCGATGGCAACGGTAATTCATCAGGTAGGTAAACGCTTAAAAAATGATGGTAAAAGCGAAGACCTCAAAGAGTCTCTCAGCCGAATTTGTATGATTGACTTGGCTTTTATTGAGCAAGCTTACGTAGAGGTTTCTTCGACGGCTGTTCTTAATGAAACTGGCTGGTCAGAAGCTTTGTTTAGGCGCTTAATTGCTAGTGGCGCAAAAGCGATGTAACAGGACACATAGTCCTCAGGCTTTCAGCCTGAGGCTAGACAAATAAAAATTAATTTGTAGAAGGCTCATTTATGTTACGTCCAACACTCGGAAATTTCAGCAGTATAATCTGTTTTAAATCGGCAATTGTCGGCATGGAAGATGCTTTGGGTGAAAGAGCAACAGCGATCGCTTTAATTTCAGCTGGTCGCAGCCGTGGTAAACATTTGGCACAAGAATTAGGTTTAACAATTGAAAAGTTGTCTTTAGATGATATTGCCTCCAAACTTGGGTTTGCTTTAGGTAAAGATGGCACTCGTCTATGTGTTATTAATCGTATCGAAGCCGAAGGACATGTTATCAAAGTTTACACTAGCGAAACTTTATGTTCTACGGGAGAAGCCCCAGGTTCAGACCGTAAATGTACTTATACCCTAGGTGCTGTTTGGGGGACAGTAGAGCAAATCTTCGGCAAGCGTTTCCAAGGCAAACACGTTGAATCTGTGCTTCGTGGTGGTGAATACGATGTATTTGAGTTTACAGAAATGAATTGAGAATTACTAATTGGGCATAGTAGTAAAATGTAGGGTGGGTTATGGAACCATAAGGCACCCTACCTTCAAAAGGAGAAAGGAATAAGAAAAAACTTTATCCTTTAACCTTTCCCCTAACTTCTGTAGGAACTTTAATCAACTGAAACTATTAACAAAAGTTTCAAATTCTTCTAATGCTTGACTAACACCAACAATCTTTGCACGCTGCATATACTGCGGGATAATCTCTACAACTGCTATGTTTGGAAATGTGGAAGAAGTCAGAGACTGAACATATTTGCCAGCAACTAATACATTGATTGTTAACTTATCACTAGCATAAATCCATAACTCTGGTACGCCTAACGCTTCATACGCATCAAGTTCGGTTTTCGATGTTACATCAGTTTCCAGCGCTAAATCTGGTGGCGGATCTTCATTCAAATCGAGTCGATTTTTGCCAATAACAGCTTTATAATTCTGGATGTAGAAGCAATCATCTGGTTCAATACCAGTTGCCATACCTTGGCGCTTAAAGGTAGTTGAACCAAGAGGTTCCCATGCGAGTTTTTGGAATTTGAGCAGAATTTTCACAAAATCTGCAAGCAACACTTTGGAACGTTCGTGTTCTGGTAACGGTGCCATGATTTCTAAAATTCCATTGGCATAGGCAATTCTTGAAGAACGCTTTTCTCCCAACTCAGTTAAAATCGTTTCAAACCTTTGCCAAGTCACCGGCTGGAGGGTTACTTTTTGACCAGGTTCTAATTGCAAGCGGATGGAAGTTGTTAACATGGCAATTCTCTTTCCGTTGCTTCTACATATTAATTATCGCACTCAAGCTATTCCTTGGCGCGATCGCCGACACCGAAGGTAAGAAGTTGTGAACTTATAATCTATTACCAATTACCCATTAATCTCTGTCAACGGTACAGGTTGCCAAACTTCTCCATACTGTTCCCTTAAAGCTTGCCAAGCTTCGACTTGACCGGGTTCATATTCTCCCGGTTTACCCCATTGTAAAAACAAACTTAAAGCTGCTTCTTGTTTCTCATCGAGAAAGCGGATGGCATAAGTTGTAAAATTGCCTCGCTTGGCTTCACCCGTTTCAAATTTCACTTGACTAATTTTATCCATATTCAAGTGAAATTCAAAACCTTCGGTGTGCATATTAGCATATTTACCTTTAGGTAACTCTGCATAAAACAGCTTTTCTATTTTGCCACGCGCTTCTAATACAGCAGCGCTGCTAGTGACTATTAAACGTAAAGTCCCTAAAGTTTCGCAAGCTTCCAAAAATTCTTTCAAAGTCATAATTGGTTGTTGATTGTGAGTTGTTGCTTGTTGGTGGGCATTGGGCATTGGGCATGGGGCATTGGGCATGGGTAATAATTCTTTCCCTTTGTTTTTTCCCTTTGCCCTTTTCCCCTCTTCAAATTCCCACTATTCACTAACTATTTTTCATATTGTTCGTAAGCAGCGACAATTCGTTGAACTAAGGCATGGCGCACGACATCTTTCTGAGAAAATTGGCAAAAGGAAATGCCTTGAACATTCTTTAAAATATGTAACGCCACCGATAAACCAGATTCTTGGTGAGGTAACAAATCGGTTTGTGTTATGTCACCTGTAATTACCATCCGAGAATGAAAGCCCAAACGAGTTAAAACCATTTTCATTTGAGCGGGTGTGGTATTTTGAGCCTCGTCTACAATCACAAAAGCGTTGTTGAGAGTGCGTCCCCGCATGTAGGCTAGGGGTGCAACTTCGATTACACCGCGTTCCATCAAATTGGGTACTTTTTCAGGGTCGATAAATTCATTGATGGCATCGTAGAGTGGACGGAGATAGGGATTTACTTTCTGTTGTAAGTCTCCGGGCAAAAAGCCGAGTTTTTCACCAGCTTCGACGGCAGGACGAGTTAAAATAAGCTTTTCAAATTCGTTGGCAAGAAGTGCTTGCACAGCAACGACAACAGCGAGGAAGGTCTTACCAGTACCAGCTGGACCGACGCAGAATGTCAAGTCTCGCTGACGTAGAGCGTTGATGTACTGTCGCTGGCGAAACGTTTTGGCACGGATTTCTTCTCCCCGACGAGTTCTTGCCAGAACATCTCGCTGCAACTTCTGTAGTTCTTCTTCGCGATCGCTCTCTAGAGCCTGACGAGCTGTTAAAATATCGGCGCTAGTGATGCTATTGCCTTGAGTCCAAAGGTCTTCAAGCGATCGCACTAATCGACTAGCTAAATCAATTTCTTTTTCTGTACCAGCAATGTGTAATTCCTGTCCCCGTAGCACCAGGTTAGCTCCTGTTTGCCGGGATATGGTTTTGAGATTTTCTTCTTGTTGTCCCGCTAGCGCGATCGCGCTCTCGATATTCGGCAATTGAATTGGCAAGGCACTTGCCATAGTATTTCTTATGTGTGAGGAATTGTTCTTTAGAAAGGTTAAGATTTTCTCGCGTGTTGGCGTAGCCTGCGCTTGACGCAATCACCAAAGCGCGATTTTTCCTAAAAATTGATATGGCAAACTGAAGTACAACTAAGTATTTTAATAGTTACACTTGTTTTTTAAGAAAATAAGATACGCGATCAAGAACGCGTCTCTTACTTAACATTGGCTTTTTTTGATGGGTGTTTCCCATCTTTTGAATCAAATCAATCAAAAAAAGATTTGCTGTATGCACCCTGCTCAAAAACGGCTTAATTTCGGGTTGTGTGCTTTACCACACAACCTTAAATATAATTTTGGGGATAAATGTCAAAACTAGATGCAGGCATTTTATCTTGACTTTGCCACAAGAGATTTAGAGTTGGGAAAACTCATAGAAATTCTTACGGCTTATCCCCATCTTCTACCGCAAGTCCCAAATCTGGAAATTCTTCAATAAACCCGCATAAAGTCGTTTCCCGTAGGATAGCAGGCTTATTAGACCTCTTGCACTCATTCCCTAATACGCCACCCCCACCCCCTCCCCGCAAGCGGGGAGGGGAGCGTTTGCGTTAGCAAATGCGGGGTGGGGTTCTTTATTTTTGATTTATGCAAGAGGTCTATTGAAGACGATGGGTGTGGACTTGAAAGCAAACCGCAGAGTGAAGTAATTTACTTCCTAGTTGAAACTAGAGCGGACGCGGGGTTTAACAATCGGCCGTGAGTCGTTTCCTTCTCTTGGTCTCGATTTTGGTGCTGGTAATCGCTCTTCGGAGTCTTCATCAAAAGACATACCTTCTCGACCTTGGGCATTACTGCCGTAGATATCCAGGTATACTGATTGTCCAGCTGTTTCCGCGGCTGCGGCAATAACCGTGCGAATCGCTTGGATATTGCGTCCTCCCCGACCAAAGACTTTTCCTTTATCTGCGCTGTCAAAGGCTATGCGAATCCAAACTCGTTTGAGGATGTGAGAAATTTCACAATCGACGCTCAAAGACTGCGGAGATTCCAAAAACGGCTGCACTAAAAAATTAACCAGCCTAACGTAGTCAGGACTGGCTGTCCTCAATTTTGTTTCGTCGTTATGATGCGGCTTTTGCACTGAGCTGTTCAAAAACATTAGCTTTTTGTAAGATGCTACGCACGGTGTCAGTTGGTTGAGCGCCTTGTTGCAGTCGCTTCACGATACCGTCAACATCGAGTCGGACTTCATCGGTTCTAGGGTTGTAGAATCCAAGTTCTTCTAGGGGACGACCATCGCGGCGAGCGAGGCTGTTAATAGCAACAATACGATAACTTACTTCCCGCTTTTTTCCGTATCGCTTTAAGCGCAGTTTAATCATGATTGAGAAAATATTCTCCTATTTTGACCTATCAGTTTGTAGCTAGTTGATGCTGGAATGCTAATTTTAGCACTAGCCTAGCATTAACTGCTATGAGTTAATAGTCAAGGGTTAATGGGCAATGGGCAATGGGCAATGGGCAATAGGCAATGGGCAATGGGCATTGGGAATAAAAAGAAGCTAGACGTATTTTACAAAGCGACTATGCCCTATGCCCCATGCCCCATTCCCCATGCCCTAAAGATTACCGAAGCCTTTTTTCTTTTTATCCTTCTTTTTCTTTTTAGCAGTTGCAGCGCCAGTATAACCTCGCCATCCTGGGGCTGCTGGACGATTGCCTGCCGGGAATGGGTTGCCCATACCGCCACCGAACATACCGGGCATACCGGGCATACTCGGCATACCGCCACCTTGACCCATTTGCTGCATGAGCGATCGCATTTTTTGGAAATCAGTTACCAACTTACTGACATCGGTTTCTCTATAACCAGAACCACCGGCAATTCTCCGCCGTCGGCTGGGAGAACTTGCCAACAAATCAGGATCGTGGCGTTCCTGCTTGGTCATCGAGTTAATCATCGCCTCACAGCGTTTTAGCTGGGTTTCTCCCTGCTTGAGCTGATCATCTGACAGCTTGTTCATCCCTGGAATCATCTTGATGATACCACCCAGCGATCCCATATTTTTCAGCAGGCGCAGCTGTTTGAGAAAGTCGGTAAAATCGAACTTTGCCGATAATATTTTCTCCTGCATTTTCTCGGCATCAGCCAAGTCCATTTCTTCCTGCGCCTTTTCTACCAGCGTCAGAACATCGCCCATTCCCAAAATTCGCGATGCCATCCGGTCGGGGTAAAACGGTTGCAGAGCTTCAACTTTTTCACCCACACCGACAAACTTAATCGGCGCTCCGGAAATTTGCCGCACCGATAGTGCCGCACCACCACGGCTATCGCCATCGAGTTTAGTGAGAATCGCTCCAGTAATGCCGATTTGATCGTGGAAGGTGCGGGTGAGATTTGCCGCTTCTTGACCGGTCATTGAGTCCACCACCAACAGCGTTTCGTGCGGTTGGACTGTTTCTTTGATGCGAGCTAACTCTCCCATCATCTCTTCATCGATTTGCAAGCGACCCGCAGTATCGATAATCACCGTATCAACACCTTCTGCCCGACCGCGCTCGATACCTTGGCGGGCAATTTCTACTGGGTCAGCATCGCTTCCTAGTTCAAATACTGGCACGTCAATTTGCTTACCCAGTGTTACTAACTGGTCAATAGCTGCTGGACGATACACGTCTGTCGCCACCATTAAGCAGCTGCGTTCTAATTTACGTAAATGTAAAGCTAACTTAGCTGTGGCTGTGGTTTTACCCGTTCCCTGCAACCCAGCCATCAAGACAACAGTGGGCGATTTTTCAGCTTGTGCCAAGGGAACATTGACATCCCCCATTACCTGCACTAGCTCATCGTAAACAATTTTAATGAACTGTTGGTCAGGTCGCACGCCAGCAGTTACCTCGGCTCCCTGTGCCTTGGCTTCGACTTCGGTAATAAAATCTTTGACTACCTGAAGATTAACATCTGCTTCCAACAGAGCGCGGCGCACTTCGCGCAAAGCGTCTTGAATGTTGGATTGGGAAATTTTGTCCTGTCCTCGCAGTTTCTTCCACGCAGCTTCTAAACGGTCAGATAAAGCATCAAACATAATTTGGTTACCAAAAGAATGGGTATAAAGCCCCGTCCTGTAAGGACGGCTTTTTATTATCTTTAACTAATTCTAGCCCAATTTTATACTCGACATGCTAGGATAAAAGTGGGAGGTGAAAGACATGCTTGTATTTGAGTTTAAGGCATACGGAAAGGCTGCACAGCTAGCAGCAATAAATGACGCAATCAGAACCGCTCAATTTATTCGTAATAGTTGCATTCGTTTATGGATGGATGTAAAGGGCACGGGTAAGAATGATTTGCAAAAATATTGTGCGATTTTGGCTGCTAATTTTCCATTTGCAAATGAACTCAACTCAATGGCTAGACAAGCCAGTGCAGAAAGAGCATGGTCTTCCATTTTTCGTTTTTATGACAATTGCAACAAGGGTGTATCAGGCAAAAAAGGGTATCCGCAGTTCCAAAAAGATTGTCGCTGTGTTGAGTATAAATCATCAGGTTGGAAACTGGCTCCGGACCGCAAGTCTATAACTTTTACCGATAAGAAGGGAATTGGACGACTTAAACTAAAAGGTACTCGTGACTTGCATTTCTACCAAATGAACCAAATCAAACGGGTTCGATTGGTCAAACGTGCTGACGGGGTTTACGTCCAATTCTGTATTGATGTAGACCGTTCTGAAGATATTGAGCCAACTGGTAATACAGTCGGTTTGGATGTTGGATTGAAAGAGTACTATACAGACTCGAATGGCGAGATGGTTGAGAATCCCAAATTTTTGCGTAAAGGGGAAAAAGTTCTCAAGCGTTCTCAACGTCGAGTATCTAAAAAGGTAAAAGGCTCGAAGAATAGAGTCAAGGCTAGACAGGTTCTGGGTAAGCGCCATCTCAAAATAAGCAGGCAACGTAAAAACCATGCGATAAAACTCGCACGGTGCGTAGTTCAGTCAAACGACTTGATAGCCTACGAAGATTTGAGAATTAAAAATATGGTGAAAAATCATTGTTTAGCTAAGTCTATAAATGACGCATCTTGGTATCAGTTTCGTGTCTGGGTTGAGTACTTTGGAAAGGTATTTAAACGAGTCACGGTTGCGGTGAATCCGCAATACACGACCCAAGAATGCTCTAGCTGTCGTCAAGTTGTTAAAAAAAGTCTATCTACTAGGACGCACGTCTGTAAGTGCGGATGCACGATGGATAGGGATGAGAATGCAGCTAGAATCATCCTTAGTCGAGGATTGGGTACGGTAGGGCATACCGGAACCTTTGCACTAGATGCAAGCAAAGCTTGGGGAGATGGAACCTCTACTCTAGTTGGTGCAAACCTGCTTGAGCAAGTTATGTCAACGAACCAAGAATCCCCGCTCTTGTAGGCGGGGAGTGTCAACAGCTTAGTAGTTTTCATTCCGTCTGTAGCTACCGAATACCTAGTACAGCACGGCGGAAATAAACCAAGCATTATTGTGAGAAACTAAGAAAGTAAAGTCAAAGCAGTTTAGGCTGAAAACAAGGGAACCTAGTGTGGCACGATTAGCTCCAAAAGTATTAAATTT
>JAESGY010000062.1_pt1 | contig 108459 bp, 90 predicted proteins | sample 9269841 | NCBI WGS metagenome assembly JAESGY01 (sample SAMN17022865, study PRJNA683097) | algae metagenome | isolation source: Spirirestis rafaelensis WJT71-NPBG6 and co-occurring heterotrophs from... | place: USA: Pinto Wells, Joshua Tree National Park, Colorado Desert, CA | collected 2006-08-15 | reverse complement strand
AGCCAAGACTGAAGTTCGTGCTCCCACGCCACTGAGGTGCTCATGACGACCTCCTGCGGACATTCCTTCAGAAGGAGACGTCGGCCGTACTCGCCCGGTTCCTCATACCTGCCAAAGTAGTGCTAGAAGATCGGAGCCTTGATGCCTTCCGCCTCAAGAGCCTGCTGCACCGCGGGCCGGGCGAGGACGCGCTCAGCCAGGGCGTTCAGTTTCGGGAGGCTGCGTGGCGGGCGCGGCATGCCCCGGCCCCAGCGGATCAGCATGAACAGGAAGAGGTCGGCGGCGGAGAACCGGTCTCCGAGAAGCCACGTCTTGTCGCCGAGCTGCTCTGAGATCACGTCGAACATACCGGTGAGGCGCTCATTGGCCGCCTGCTTCACCGCGGGGGCGGCAGTCTCGTCGCTTACATGCTCATGCGGATAGAACCAGGCGCGGTATTCCGCCTGCGGCGTGTTCGTCAGGTGGATCATCCACTTGTAGAACTCGGCCCGCTCCGCGGTTCCGACGGCAGGCGCGAAACCCGCCTGGGGGAACTTGTCGGCCAGATGCATGGCAATCGCCGCCGTCTCGAACAGCACGAGATCGCCATCCACCAGGACCGGAATGCGGCCGTTGGGGTTGAGCATGAGATACTCGGCGCTCTTCTGCGAGTTCTGCCCGCGATCCACAAGGCGCAGCTCGAACTCGGCTCCGATCTCGCGCAGCATCATGTGCGGCAGAAGGCTGGCATTGCCGGGGTAGTAGTAGAGTGCGACCATCGTGACCCCTGGAGGTTTTTATTGGCTCTGTGTTGGTAGACGGGGTTGGAAAGGCCGTAAAGAGCACCCCGACGATGATCCCAATCTTCCTTTCACGTCCTCATGCCCTATCGTCCTGAAGACGAACGGGAGATGACGATGACGGATTTGGCCAAGATCTTGATCGAGAAGCTGCAGGTCACCCCCGGCGAGAAGGCACGTCTTCAGGATCGCGACCCTCGCGACAAGTCACTGTTTGGTGATGAACAGCAGACCAAGGCGAATACGGCGGCTCTCGCCAAGGAGATCGATGCCTTGCAGGACCGGCTCTATGCCGAGGGGTCCCGGTCCCTTCTCGTGATCCTTCAGGGCACCGACACCTCTGGCAAGGACGGCACCATCCGCAGCGTTTTCAACGCGACAGGTCCCCTGGGTGTCTCGGTTCATGCCTTCGGCCCGCCCACGAAGCTTGAACTGGAGCATGACTACCTCTGGCGCGTACACGCCGTCTGCCCCCGGCGCGGAACGATCGGCATCTTCAACCGCTCCCATTACGAGGATGTGCTGATCGGGAAGGTCCGGAAGTTCGCGCCCGAGGCAGTGATCGAGCAACGCTACGAGCAGATCAACGCCTTCGAGAAGATGCTCTCCGAGAACGGCACCACAATCCTCAAGTTCATGCTGCATATCTCGAAGGACGAGCAGAAGGAGCGGCTGCAGGCCCGCCTCGACGATCCCACCAAGAACTGGAAGTTCAACCCTGGCGACCTGGAGGACCGGGAGCACTGGGACGACTACCAGGAGGCCTACGAGACCATGCTCAACCGCTGCTCGACCCCATGGGCGCCCTGGCACGTCATTCCGGCCGACCGCAAATGGGTCCGCAACGCCGCCATCGCGAATATCGTCAAGGCAACCCTCGAGGAGATGAACCCGCAATACCCGCAGGTCTCCTGGGACTCGAAGAAATTCACGATCCGCTAGAACACTCATCCACAAGGCCGGGCGGCAATCGCATTCATCCTTTGTCGTATGCCCCTGTGCACTTGCCGATAGGGATTTAAAGCGCGACAATAATCCTTATGAAAAGCATTCTTGTCCCGATCGAAGACCATGGCGTCATCGAGCCTCAGCTGGAAGCTGCGCTGCAGCTCGCCCAGCTGTTCGACAGCTATATCGAGGGGATTGCGATCACCCCGGATTACCCGGTGGTCCTGCCGGTGGACATTGCCATCGGCGTTCCCTCCCCCATCACCCCAGAGAATCGCCTTGAGATGGCCCGCGCCTGCCGGGAGCGTTTCGAAGCCTTCATGACCACGAAGCAGATTTCGCGCGCTGCCGCCGGGATCGCGGGTCTGAGCTCCGGCTGGCGGCAGGATGGCCTGATGGAGGATGCGTTCCTGGGGGCCTATGGACGGGTTTTCGACCTCATCGTCGTGGGGCGCCCTGACGGATCGAACGGGCAGACGCGCCTGTCCACGGCAGAAGCTGCCCTCTTCGAGGCGGGGCGGCCTGTCCTGATCGCTCCGCCTGTCCCGACCCGCAGCTTCGGCGAGACGGCTGTCATCGCCTGGAACCGGAGCACGGAAACGGCCCGTGCGGTGCTGGACTCGATGCCATTGCTCCGAAAGGCCAAGCGGATCGTGGTTCTCGAACTCGATGACTGGGGCGTTCCCGGCCCTTCGGGCTCGGAGCTCGCCCGTCACCTCCGGATGCACGACCTTCCGGCCGAAGCTATCACGGCGGCCGATCCGTCCAACCGGCCCGGCGAAGCGATCCTGAAGGAAGCCGCGGCCCTTGGCTGCGATCTGCTGGTGAAGGGGGCCTACACCCAGAGCCGCCTGCGGCAGATGTTCTTCGGCGGGGCCACCAGCCATATCCTGGGCAACACGACCATGCCCGTCCTGATGGCTCACTGACGGCAGGTGTCGGGCTCCATGTTCCGGGATGTCGCCGTCGTTCTCGATGATCGCTTCCAGCGTCTGCACATCGGGTCCGCACGTCTGGAGAAGCTGGCGGAGGGATGCCGGTGGGCGGAGGGTCCGGCCTATTTTCCGGCCGGACGTTATCTCGTCTGGAGCGACGTGCCCAACGACCGGATGATGCGCTTCGACGAAACGTCCAGCGCCGTCAGCGTCTTTCGCCCTTCATCAGGCTATTCCAATGGCAACACCGTCGACCGGCAGGGACGCCTCGTCACCTGCGAGCACGGAAACCGGCGTGTGACCCGCACCGAGCATGACGGGTCGATCACGGTGCTCGCCAGCCACCACCAGGGCAAGCGCTTCAACAGCCCCAACGACGTGGTGGTGAAGTCCGACGGATCGATCTGGTTCACGGATCCCGCCTATGGCATCGATTCCGACTACGAGGGGCACAAGGCGGTGAGCGAGATCGGCGCTTGCCATGTCTACCGTGTCGATCCGCATACAGGTGACGTCCGCAGCGTCGCCGATGATTTCGTTCGTCCGAACGGGATTGCCTTCTCGCCCGACGAGCGGCGCCTCTATGTCGCTGACACCGGAGCCACCCATGTGAAGGATGGCCCCCGGCACATTCGCGTCTTCGACGTGGACGATCAGGGAATCCTCTCTGGCGGCAGCGTTTTCGCCACCTGTACGCAGGGTCTGTTCGACGGCTTCAGGCTGGATGAGGCCGGGCGGATCTGGACGAGCGCCGGCGACGGCGTTCACTGCTACGAGAGCGACGGCACGCTGATCGGCAAGATCCTGGTTCCGGAAGCGGTTGCCAACGTGGTGTTCGGCGGGCCGAAGCGAAATCGTCTCTACATCTGCGCCACCACGTCGCTGTATTCGATCATGCTGCCAGTGAACGGCGCGAAGACCTTTTAGCTGCTCACTCCTTCGCGGCCTTCCACGGCCATGAGAGTGGCGGTCAAAAGAGCGATTTGCTTCTCACCGCCTTCGTGAACGGCGAACACGTCGGTTTGCGCAAGGGTCAGAGTCCTCCCGGCCTTGATGACCCTGCCCCGCGCGATCATGCGCTCGCCGATACCGGGCGCCATCAGGTTGATCTTGAACTCCGCCGTGAGAACGCCGGCACCAGGCGGCATCAGGGTCAGGGCCGCATAGCCGGCAGCGGAATCCGCAATGCTGGCCAGGGCTCCCGCATGGACGAAGCCATGTTGCTGTGACACGGCCGCAGAGGTGGGCAGCACAATCTCCACCAGACCGGGAGCCACGTGGACCAGAGATGCGCCCAGTGTCACCATCAGCCCCTGGCGAGCGAAACTCTCTCGTACACGCGCCTCGAAGCTGGGATCTTTTGGTGCCGGATTGTTCATATAGTCTCTCCAGGGCCTTCAATCTCAATCAACGCTCATTGGGCTAGGAATCAAGCCGGTTTTCTCGCATTGATCCTCCCCATGTCTCATTCCGGTTCCTCCCCAGCCCACAAGGTTCGGTCAGGCGTCCTTGTCGGCATCGGCCTGATGCTGCTCGGCGTCTTCATGTTCGCCATGAACGACGTGATGGGAAAGTGGCTCGTCGCCACCTACTCCGTCGGGCAGGTCCTGCTCCTGCGCAGCATCGCGGCCCTCATGGTCCTCCTGCCCCTCATGCGCCGGCAGAAGGTTCCGTTCGAGATCCCGCCGCAGCCGGGGCTGCATTTGGTGCGCATCACTCTCTCGACCCTTGAGGTCGCCTGCTTCTACTGGGCCGTTACCTATCTGCCGCTGGCCGACGTGATGACCTATTACCTGGCCGGGCCGATCTATGTGGCGGCCTTCGCGGCGTTCTGGCTCGGGGAGAAGATCGACAAGCCGCGCATGCTCGCAATTGCCTGCGGCTTCGTCGGCGTGCTGATCGCCCTGCGCCCCTCAAGCGCCACCCTGTCCCTGCCCGCGCTCATCGCGCTCGCGGGAAGCCTGTTCTACTCTCTCCTCATGATCACGACGCGCAAGCTGCGGGAGACCCACGACGCCACCCTCGTGCTCGGTCAGATCCTCGGAGCCCTGATCTTCGGCCTCGTTGCGGCGCCCCTCGCCTGGGTCACGCCCGGACCGCTCGATCTCGCAGGCCTGTTCCTGCTCGGCATCGTATCCATGGCAGCACATGTCTGCGTGAACAGGTCCCTGAAGATCGCGCCCGCATCCGTGGTGGCCCCCTATCAGTACACCCTCATCGTCTGGGCGATCGTGCTCGGCTATCTGTTCTTTGGTGATGTCGTGGGGTTCTGGACGCTGGTGGGTGCGGCCGTGATCTGCGGCGCAGGGTTGGTTCTTCTGCTGCTTGAGCGCGAGGCGGCCCGGCGCGGGCGCGAGGCGAAAGACATCGAGACGCCGGTGCTGCCGGAGGCTTGAGCCTTGTCCGTTCCATCATCCTTTCTGACTAGGGACGGCGCGGGACTCGCGCTTGACATGCTGCACCGCAAAGTCGTCAATGGCGCAATAACAATACGGGGAGACCGATGCGCCTGGGACTTAAAATCGCTGCCGCTACGGCAGGAATTTTCTTTGCATCTTCAGCCTTTGCTCAAGATATCAAGATCGCTCTGATCGCCGGCAAGACCGGTCCGCTTGAGGCGTATGCCAAGCAGACCGAGGCCGGCTTCATGATGGGCCTCGAGTACCTGACCAAGGGCACGATGGCCATCAACGGCCGCAAGATCAACGTGATCGTCAAGGACGATCAGCTCAAGGCGGACCTTTCCAAGACGCTGCTGGAGCAGGCCTACAACGACGACAAGGTCGACCTCGCCGTGGGCACCACCTCGTCCGCAGCGGCTCTTGCCATGCTCCCCGTCGCCGAGGAGAACGGCAAGGTTCTGATCGTGGAGCCCGCTGTGGCCGACGCGATCACCGGCGAGAAGTGGAACCGCTTCATCTTCCGCACCGCCCGCAACTCGACCCAGGATGCCTATGGCGCGGCGGCGGCTGTGCCGGCCAGCGGTGACGTGTCAATCGCGACCCTCGCGCAGGATTATGCCTTCGGCAAGGACGGCGTTGCGGCCCTGAAGAACGCGCTCGCCCAGATCCGCCCGAACGCGAAGGTCGTGTTCGAGGAATATGCTCCGCAGAACGCCACCGACTTCACCGCCTCCGCCCAGCGCATCTTCGACGCTCTGAAGGACAAGCCGGGCAAGAAGATCATCAACATCATCTGGGCCGGCCAGCATCCCCTGCCGAAGATCGCCGACCTGAAGCCGGAGCGCTTCGGCATCGAGATCGCGCCCGGCGGCAACATCCTGCCGGCCATGCAGATCTACAAGAACTACCCCGGCATGGAAGGCGCGGTGTATTACTACTACGCGTTCCCGAAGAACGCGATGAACGACTGGCTCGTGGCCGAGCACCAGAAGCGCTTCAACGCGCCGCCGGACTTCTTCACCGCGGGCGGCTTCGCTGCGGCCTCGGCTGCCGTCACGGCCATCCAGAAAGCAGGCGGCACGGACACCGAGAAGCTGATCACGGCCATGGAGGGCATGACCTTCGAGACGCCGAAGGGTCCGATGACCTTCCGCAAGGAAGATCACCAAGCCATGCAGGAGATGTATCACTTCAAGGTGAAGGCGAACGGCAAGGACGCAAACGACCTTCTCGATCTCGTGGCCACCATCCCGGCCGACAAGATGCCGGTCCCGGTTCGGAACAAGCGTTAAGCACACGTGACCCTATCGACGACAACGACGCCCGCGCTTGAAACGCGCGGGCTTACTATTCGCTTCGGCGGCCATGTGGCCGTCAACGACGTGTCGTGCCGCTTCACTCCCGGCACGCTCACATCCATTGTCGGCCCGAACGGCGCCGGCAAGACCACCTATTTCAACCTGATCTCCGGCCAGCTGCGCGCCACATCCGGTCAGGTGATCGTCGGCGGCGAGGATATCACGGGCCTTGCCCCATCGGCCCGGACCAAGCGCGGGCTTGGACGCGCCTTTCAGCTCACAAACCTTTTCCCGCAGCTTACCGCGCTCGAGAATGTGCGCCTGGCGGTGCAGAGCCGCGCCGATGCAGGCTGGTCCCTCCTCAAGGTGTGGAACACGCGCCGCGATCTGATCGAGCAGGCGGAGGCTGTCCTGGAGCGGGTACGCCTGACCGACAAGCGCCACGTCGCCCCGAAGGCTCTCTCGCACGGCGATCAGCGCAAGCTCGAAGTCGCTCTTCTCATTGCCATGCAGCCCAAGGTCTTCATGTTCGACGAGCCGACTGCCGGCATGAGCGTGGATGAGGTGCCGACCGTGCTCGAACTCATCAATGACATCAGGCAGCGCGGGGACGCGACCGTGCTCCTCGTGGAGCACAAGATGGACGTGGTGCGCTCGCTCTCCGACCGGATCATCGTGCTGCACAACGGCGCGCTGGTAGCCGACGGCGATCCTGCCGAGGTCATCGCCTCGCCGGTGGTGCAGGAAGCCTATCTCGGCGTGGAGGTCGCCCGTGACTGAGCCTCTCCTGCAGCTATCCGGCGTGCATACGCATATCGGACCCTACCATATCATGCACGGCGTCGACTTCACGGTGCCTGCCGGCGAGCTGACCATGCTGCTCGGCCGCAACGGCGCCGGCAAGACGACGACCCTGCGCACTATCATGGGCCTGTGGCAGGCCTCCTCGGGGCGCATCCGGTTCGACGGCAGCGATATCACCACCCGGTCCACGCCGGACATTGCACGTTCAGGCATCGCCTATGTGCCGGAGGCCATGGGCATCTTCACGGATCTGACGGTGCGCGAGAACATCGTGCTTGCCGCCCGCAGTGGCCCGGTGGACAAGACCCGCCTGGATTGGCTCCTTGGGCTGTTTCCCGCGCTCAAGCGCTTCTGGAACCTGCCCGCCGGCAATCTCTCGGGCGGGCAGAAGCAGATGCTGGCCATCGCCCGCGCCATTGCGGAACCCCGCCGCCTGCTGCTCATCGACGAGCCGACCAAGGGCCTCGCTCCCGTCATGGTGCGCAGCATGATCGAGGCCTTCAGGGCCTTGAAGGCCTCGGGCGAGACGATCCTGCTCGTGGAGCAGAACTTCTATGCCGCCTCTGCGCTCGGCGACAATGTGGTTGTGATGGACGACGGGCGCATCGTGCATTCCGGCGCCATGAGCGACCTCGTGGCGGACAAAGACATGCAGCAGCGCCTGCTCGGCCTCTCTCTGGATGCTCACCAATGAGTGACATGGCTGCCCCATCCTCGGCTCCCGCCGAGGTCCCCCGCGCCAAGACCGACTGGCTGCCGCTCCTGCTCGTTCCGGCGCTCGCCCTGCTGGCGCTGCCCTTCGTCGGCAGTCCCTCGACATGGGTGACGCTCACGGTCGCAGGGCTCGCCATGGGCATGATGATCTTCCTGATGGCTTCCGGGCTCACCCTCGTGTTTGGCCTCATGGACATCATCAATTTCGGCCACGGGGTGTTCATCTCGCTCGGCGCTTACGCCACCCTTCTTGTTCTCGGTCCCTTGGCCGGTTGGGCGCTTTCGGACTCCATCGGGTTGAACCTGGCGCTCTTAGGCTTGTGCATCCTGGTCGCCATGGCCGTCACGGCCCTTGCCGGTGCCGTCTTCGAGCGGGTGATCGTCCGTCCCGTCTATGGGAGCCACCTCAAGCAGATCCTGGTCACGATGGGTGGCCTGATCGTCACCGAGCAGCTGATCCACGCCATCTGGGGCGCGTCGCCGATCCCGATCCCGCTGCCGCAATCCCTGCGCGGCGCTTTCGTGCTCGGCGACATTGTCATGGAGCGCTACCGGGTGATCGCTGTCGTCATCGGCCTTGTGGTGTTCATGGGCATGCAACTGCTGCTCAACCGCACCCGGATCGGCCTGTTGATCCGCGCCGGCGTCGAGAACCCGGAGATGGTCGAGGCGCTGGGCTACCGCATCCGCCGGCTCTTCGTCAGCGTCTTCATCGCCGGCTCGGCGCTCGCGGGGCTCGGGGGCGTCATGTGGGCGTTCTATCGCCAGACGCTCACCGCCGGCATGGGCATGGAGGTGATGGTGCTGGTGTTCATCGTCATCATCATCGGCGGCCTCGGCTCCGTCGGCGGCTGCTTCGTGGGCTCCATTCTCGTGGCCCTCGTGGCCAACTATGTCGGCTTCATCGAGCCGAAGCTGGCGCTGATCTCCAACATCCTCGTCATGGCCCTCGTCCTGATCTGGCGTCCCCAGGGCCTGTTTCCGGTAGCACGCCGATGAGTTCATCTTCCGCCCTCCCGCTTGCCTTCGACGAGACCCGCCGGCGCAGCGGGATCCTGACCGGGCTCCTGTCATCCGACCTGCCCCGCTCGCGGGCCTTGAGCCTCATTCTGCTTGCCATTTTCGTGCTTCTGGCTGCGACCCCGTTCCTGTTCTCAGGTAGCCAGCCCGTGGGCACGGCGGCGAAGATCTGCGTGTTCATCGTGCTGGTCGCAAGCTACGACCTGCTCCTCGGCTATTCCGGCATCGTGTCCTTCGCCCACACCATGTTCTTCGGCATCGGCGGCTACGGCATCGCCATTGCGCTCGAGCGTGTAAGCCCGACCTGGAGTTCGGTGGCCATCGGCCTCGCGTCGGCTCTGGCCCTCTCGGCTGTCCTGGCGATCGCCATTGGCCTGCTGTCGCTCCGAGTGCGCGCCATCTTCTTCTCGATGATCACCCTAGCGGTGGCGACCGCGGCGGCCGTTCTGGCATCCCAGCTGTCCGAGATCACGGGCGGCGAGGATGGACTGTCATTCCAGCTGCCTCCGGCGCTTCGTCCGGCCTTCCGGCTCTTCTCGGAGCCGGTCTTCGGCACCATGATCAATGGGCGCCTGCTCGCCTATTATCTCGTCTTCATCGTCTCGCTCATCGTCTTCTTGGCCCTGCTGCGCATCGTGAACTCGCCCTTCGGCCGCGTGCTGCAGGCGATCCGCGAGAACGAGTTCCGGGCGGAGGCCCTGGGTTATCGGGTCGTTGCCTACCGCACGGCCGCGTCTGTCATCTCAGCCCTGGCGGCAACGGTCGCAGGTGCGCTCATGGCCCTGTGGCTGCGCTACAACGGGCCTGACACCACCCTGTCTTTCTCGATCATGATCGACATCCTGCTCATGGTTGTGATCGGCGGCATGGGCACCATGTACGGCGCCGTCATCGGGGCGGCCCTGTTCGTGCTGGCCCAGAGTTACCTGCAGGTGCTCATGGGAGCCGGAAGCGCGGCCCTCGCGGGCATCCCGCTCCTGCCCAACCTCATTCATCCGGACCGCTGGCTGCTGTGGCTCGGCGCCCTGTTCATCATCAGCGTCTATGCCTTTCCCGGCGGCATCGTCGGTCGCCTGAGGCAAGGCAAACCCTGAAGCCCGAGCGGGAAACTTAGCCGGTTTCGAACGTTTTCCTCCCAGGCGGAGGAAGCGCCATGAGCCGTGCCTTTGTTCGTGAATCCGAAGGCGGAGAAGCCTTCGAGGACCTGCCTGACCGGACGATCAGCCCTCACCATCTCGTCACACCGGCGGGTCTGGCCCGCATGGACGCGGAAATCGAGTCTCTTGAGAAGCGTCTGACGGATGCCCAGGTCAGAGGCGACAAAGCCGAGGTCGCCCGCCTCTCCCGCGATCTGCGCTATTGGTCAGCCCGCCGGGTCTCGGCGGAGGTGGTGCCCCCGCCCACCGACACGTTTCACGTCCGCTTCGGAGCCGAAGTCACCTTCGAGCGCGAGGATGGACGACGACAGACCTACCGTATCGTCGGTGAGGATGAGGCCGATCCGGCGAAGGGCAGCCTCTCATACATCTCACCCTTGGCTCAGGCCCTCATGGGCAAGGAGGTCGGAGATACGGTCACCGTCGGGCAGGCGCAGGCCGAGATCGTCGCGATCACCATCTGAGATTGAAGTCCCCGCTCATGCGGGGTCCTTGAGCGGCACAACATTGGCCGTCGCACTGGGGTCAGCTTCGTCGATGGGGGCAGAAGCCAGCATTCTGTCCCGCAGCATGAGATCGAGTTCCTGCTGGATCTGCAGGAACTCGCTCCATTTCGACGTCGTGATCAGGGCGCAGATCTCGACCTTCGGCTTCTCCTCCTGCCCCTCCCGCAGCCTTGCCTGGACGGAGCCTTGCTCGATCCTCGGGTGTTCCGCCACAAGGGCGGCAACGGCCTCGATCTCGTGCCTGATCGCAGCCGTATCCGTGGCGAGCAATCCGATGACACGGTCGTAGGGCATCCGGTCCCGGTTCGTCAGGTTGATGATGTTCATGTTCACGAAGGTTGCGTTCGGAATCGTGATCAGGGTTCGGTCGAGACCTCTGATCCGGGTCGAGCGGATCCCGATTTCCTCGACGCGGCCTTCGAGCGTGCCGAACCGGCACAGATCGCCCACACGGACAGGCCGGTCTGCATAGAGGATCAAGCCGCCGATGAAATTCTCCAGCGTCGGCTTGGCCGCAAGAGCAACCGCCAGGCCGCCGACCCCGAGACCGGCCAGGAGACCGGCGAGCGGAATGCCGAGATGGGAGGCGCCGTAGATGAGAAGGGTAACGGCGGCGGCAAGACCGGCAACCCGAACGGCAGCCCGTGCCAGATGGGCGTCGATGCTCTTCGTCGCCGTCAGGTAGAGCCTTCCGGCAACAGCGTTGGAGAAGGCTATGACGGCCCAGATCATAGCGATATAGGCGATGCCTTCGGCCACCTCCTCGACGATGTTGTTGACCCAGCCCGTCAGGTTGATCTGGTTGTCGCTCGTGTAGCGCACGAACAGAGCCGCCACTGCGACGGCACCGGGTACGATCACACGCGCCAGGACCTGCACCGTTCCGCTTTGGGAGGCGCCAGCATCGCGCCCCAGCAAGCGCACTCCCAGGACGGTTCCGGCAGAGAGGCCCGTCACGAGGAAGAATGCAACCCATTGCCAGACCGCCTGTCCCTCAACCTCCACCTTCAGGGCTGCCGGCAGCCCTTCGATCACGCTGAACCATTTCGGCGGCAGCAGATGGCCGGGGGACTGGCTGAAGAAGTCGTAGAAATCGGTCTTTGCGCCGCTCAGGTGGGGCTCGCTTCGGATCATGCGATAGAGGCTCTCGAGCCCTAGCACGGTCCCGCTCGAGAACAGGTACTCCCCGGTCCTCGGCCCGTCTGCGATACGCACGATCCTGAGATCTGTTCCGGGCACATTCCAGCTTGCCGGCGGCTTCGCCGCAACCTCGTCGTCGCCCGGAATGGCACTTGAATCCGGCAACGGGATACGATCGAGGATCTCTTTCAGGAGAATGACGGATTCGAGGCGCCGGTGCTCCAGCTCGACCGGGGGGATATCCCGCAGGTCGAGGGTTTGAGCGGCTCTGGCCAGCAGGGTATCGGCCTCCGCGGCCTTCCGGGTAACGTGTTCACTCAAGAACAACCCGGGTTCGGACCGGCTCTCCCGGTAGGCGTCCATGAGCAGAGCCGTCGCGCGTGATGCGTCGGCGCGGAAGCCCTCGAGGGTCGCCCGCGGGCTCGATGTCTGCGCCGGAGAGAGGTAACCGATACTGCCGAGCGCCTGGGGCGTCCCAAGCACCTGCAAGACGATGAACAGGGCCAGCAGGAGCGCGCCGACCAGCGGGATTGCCATCTCGCGCAGTGCTCGTCGCAGGGAGGTCATCATGGCGCGTCCCCGGCCGTGAAATGCAAGGGCGGCCATCCTAGTCCATCAGGCGGGACCTTCCAACCGACGCCAGCCTTTTCCCGGTTAACGCGAAAAGTCAGGTTAACGCCCGATGGGGAACGACGGCCGTCGCCTCGATTTCAATCCGAGCGGCTTTTTCCACGAGGCGCACGACCTGGACGAGCGCCATGGCAGGGTAATGGGTGCCGAACACGTCCCTATAGGCGCGGCCGAGTTCGCGCAGATTCGTAAGATACTCTTCGATGTCGACCACATACCAGGTCAGCCGCACCAGATGCCGGGGCTCCGCACCACCCTCGGCCAGGATCGCCCGGATATTCTCGAAGATCTGGCGCGCCTGAGCCACGAAGCCATCGGCGAAAACACCGTTCTCGTCCCAGCCGACGATGCCGCCGGTGACGATGATCCTGCCTTCCGCCATCATGCCGTTGGCATAGCCTTTCGGGGGCGGCCAGTGCTTCGGGTTGAGAACTTCGGGCCCATCATCGGCGACGGGCAAGGGAGCCCCTCCAACAGCGGCTGTCATCGGCATTCTCCCCTTCAGTGCTTGGATTGCTGTGCGTGCATCTTCAGGAGCTCCCGTGCAATCACGATCTTCTGCACTTCTGTGGCTCCCTCGTAGATCCTGAGGGCCCTGATCTCCCGATAGAGCTCCTCGACCTTCACGCCCTTGGTCACGCCGAGGCCGCCGAAGATCTGAACCGCCCGGTCGATCACGCGCTGCGCCTCTTCCGTGGCATGCATCTTCGCCATGGCGGCCTCGCGCGTCACGCGCTCCGCACCCTGGTCCTTTGTCCACGCCGCGCGGTAGACGAGAAGCGCAGCCGTATCGACACCGGTCGCCATGTCGGCAAGCGAAGCCTGCGTCAACTGAAGCTCACCCAAGGGAGCGCCGAACAGCTTGCGGGACGATGCGTGCTGCAGCGCCTCGTCAAGGGCGCGGCGGGCCAGTCCAAGAGCAGCCGCCCCCACCGTTGAACGGAAGACGTCGAGGGTCGCCATAGCCACCCTGAACCCATCCCCCGGGCCGCCGACACGTTGCGAGAGCGGGATCCGGCAGCCTTCGAACCGCAGGGTCGCGAGAGGATGGGGCGCGATGACATCGATCCGGTTCTCGATCGTCAGTCCCGGAGTCTGCGCATCGACCACATAGGCCGACAGACCCTTCGCACCGGGAGCCTCGCCGGACCGTGCGAAGACCACGTAATGGTCCGCGATTCCGCCGTTCGAAATCCAAGTCTTCACGCCGTCGAGGCGTATATGATCCGGCCCGTCGTGTGTCGCCGTCATGCTCATGGCGGCCACATCCGAACCAGCCTCCGGTTCCGACAAGGCAAAAGCTGCAATGGACTCGCCGCGGGCCACCGGCGGCAGGTAGCGATCCTTCAGCGCTTCCGAGCCGAACAGGGTGATCGGACCCGTCCCGAGCCCCTGCATGGCGAAGGCGAAATCCGCCAGCCCGTCCTGATAGGCCAGCGTCTCGCGGGCAAGGCACAGGGTGCGGACATCGAAGGTCGGTGTCAGGCCACCGTAGGCCTGAGGCACGACGGCCTTGAGCCATCCGCCTTCGCCGAGGCGGCGTACGAGATTGCGGCAGGATGCGTCCACGTCATGATGGTCGACAACCGGGCGGACCTCCCGAGAAGCCCAGTCGCGCAAACCCTCGGCAAACTGCCGGTGGCGGGCCTCAAAGAAAGGCCAGGAGAGAAAGCTCGCATCGACCACGTCAATCTCCCTTGAAGACCGGCTTTTCCTTCGCCGCGAAGGCGCGGTAGGCGCGGGCGAAATCCTCTGTTGTCATGCACAGGGCCTGCGCCACCGCCTCGGCCTCGATAGCCTCTTCGACCGACATGGCCCATTCCATGGCGAGCATGCGCTTCGTCATCGTGTTGGCATAGGTCGGCCCGGTGCCGATCATCTGGGCCAGATTGCGCGCCTCGCTCAGAAGCTCACTGGAGTCGACAACCCGACTGAAGAAGCCCCACCGCTCGCCTTCCTCGGCACTCATGAAGCGGCCCGTATAGAGCAGCTCCGAGGCACGCCCCTGGCCGATGATGCGGGGGAGGATCGCGCAGGCGCCCATGTCGCAACCGGCAAGGCCCACCTTGTTGAACAGGAACGCCACCTTTGCGCCTGGAGCCGCAAGACGGATGTCAGAGGCCATGGCGACGATGGCGCCCGCGCCGGCGCAGATGCCCTCGACGGCCGCGACGATCGGCTGCGGCGCGGCGCGTATAGCCTTCACCAACTCGCCGGTCATTCGCGTGAAGGCCGTGAGGCCCTTCGTGTCCATCTCGACCAGCGGGCCGATGATCTCGAAGACATCGCCGCCGGACGAGAAGTTGCCACCGGCGCCAGTCACGACGATGGCTTTGACGTCCTCGTCCTTTGCGCAGGCGTGGAAGAAATCCGTCAACTCGCGATAGCTCTCGAAGGTGAGCGGGTTCTTCTTCTCCGGGCGATTAAGCGTGACCGTTGCAACAGGTCCCTCAACAGTCAGGAGAAAGTGATGTGGCTCATAATTTGCGAGCGGCAGCGTAACGGAATTGGCAAACTGCATCACTGGCCCTCTCCCTGGATGGCACGCCGTGCCGACAGCTTGGTTTTTCCAAGAAGTCGCATGAGCTCGCCCCGTTCTTTCTCCGTGAGATCACCGAACAGTTCCGCAATCCAGTGCTCGTGCTCCGCCGCCATGGCGCGAAACTCGACGCGTCCGCTTTGCGTCAGGATGATCACCGACGCCCTGCGGTCCGTCGGAGAAGCAGTGCGCATAATATGACCGGAGGCGACGAGCCGGTCGACGAGACCGGTGAGATTGCCGTTCGAGACCATCATGCGCTTCGAGAGATCGGACAGGGTCATCCCGTCCGGCGCCTTATCGAGCTGGGCCATCAGGTCGAAACGGGGCAGCGTAACGTCGAACCGTTCACGCAGGCGGCGGCGCACCTCGCCTTCGATGAGCGTAGTGCAGGTGAGAAGGCGCAGCCAGAGGCGCAGCTCCTCCCGGTGATCCTCCGGCATCTCGACCGCCTTGGTTTCGGCGTCGAGTGGAATCGCCTGATCGTCCATCCTAGATTTCTCCCCCGGCCACCACGATGGCCTGCCCCGTCACGGAGCGTGCTTCCTCGCTGCAGAGCCAGAGCACTGCACCGGCCACCTCCGATGGGTCAATCAATCGACCCTGCGGGTTATGCTTCACGAGTTCCCCCAGGGCTTCCTCTCGCGTCCTGCCCGTCTTCGCCATGATCGTCCCGAGACTTCCTGCCACGAGATCGGTGTCGGTAAAACCCGGACAGACGGCATTCACGGTCACGCCGGTCCTGGCAGTCTCAAGCGCCAGGGCGCGAACGAAGCCGACCACCGCATGCTTAGCGGCACAATAGGCGCTCACATAGGGATAGCCCTTCAGTCCCGCCGTCGAAGCGACGGCAACAATGCGTCCGAAGCCTCGCTGCGTCATGGAATGCAGCACCGCATGAGCCACGTTCGTGACACCGAGCAGGTTCACGTCCAGCATCTGCCGAAAGACCTCAGGGTCTGACTTCATGAAAGGTGCGGAAGCCGCCCCGCCGGCATTGGCGATCATCAGATCAATCGGCCCGTAGCGCGAGACCGATTCCTGCACGGCGGCCTGCACTCTTTTGAAATCCGAAACGTCCGCCACGGCAGCCGCGTGAGCATCGCCCTGCATGATGGCCTGATCGAGCGTCGCAGGGTTGCGTCCCACGATGGTCACGGTTGCCCCGGATTTCACGAGAGATGCTGCGATGGCTCGGCCGATGCCGCGGCCACCGCCCGTGACCAGCGCATGCCGGCCTTTGAGTGTTGTCATGGTCATCTCATTCGGCCGCGAGAGGCTTCTCACCGGCCTCCATCTTCAGCTCGGCGCGGGTCTTGGGCTTGGCCTTGATCTTGAGATCTTCCATATCCTGCCGGTCGCGTACGGAGTTGCGGAAAATCTGGTCCCGTCCGGCATGATATTGCGCCGGACAGTGAATGCTGGCCGCGCCATACCAGGCCGCAGCCTTCATGGTGAAGAACGGATCGACGAGATGCGGACGTCCGAGCGCCACGAGATCCGCGCGTCCCGCAGCCAAGATCGTGTTCACCTGATCAGCCGTCGTGATGTTGCCGACGCACATGGTGGCGACACGCGCCTCGTTGCGAACCTGATCGGAGAATGGTGTCTGGAACATGCGCCCATAGATCGGCCGCGCCTCGCGCACGGTCTGCCCGGTCGAGACATCGACGAGATCGACGCCGTGCTCGGCAAAGGCGCGGGCGACCTCAACCGCTTCCTCGCCCGTGACGCCTCCCTCGGCCCAATCGGTCGCGGAAATGCGTACCGACATGGGCTTGTGCGCAGGCCAGACCTCGCGCATGGCGTCGAAGACCTCCAGCGGATAGCGCAGACGGTTCTCGAGCGAGCCGCCATATTCGTCCGTGCGCCGGTTCGTCAGCGGCGAGATGAAGCTCGCCAGCAGGTATCCATGGGCGCAATGGAGTTCGAGCATGTCGAAACCGGCGCGCTCGCCACGGATGGCAGCCTCGACGAACTGCGCCTTGATAGTGTCGAGTTCCGCCCGGGTCACCTCACGCGGCACCTGGCTGTCCGGGAAGTAGGGAATGGGCGATGCAGAACAGATGTCCCAAGCGCCCTCCTCCAGGGGCCGGTCGATGCCCTCCCACATGAGCTTGGTGGCACCCTTACGGCCGGCATGCCCGAGTTGCAGACAGATCTTCGTCGCCGAGTTCGCATGAACGAAGTCGACGATCCGCTTCCAGGCGGCCTCCTGCTCATCGTTCCACAGCCCTGTGCAGCCGAGCGTAATTCGGGATTCCGGCGAGACGCAGGTCATCTCCGTGAACACGAGGCCTGCACCGCCTGTCGCACGCGAGCCGTAGTGAACGAGGTGAAAGTCGTTCGGCACACCGTCCTTGGCCGAATACATGTCCATGGGCGACACCACCACGCGGTTGGCGACCGTCATCTCGCGCAGCCGGAAGGGCTGGAACATGGGAACCGTGGGGCTCTCGACCGAGGCGTCGAAGCCCTGCCGGCGCACCTGTTTGGCAAAGGTCTGATCGACGGCCGCGACGAAGTCGGGCGCCCGCAGGCGCAGGTTGTCGTAGGTGATCGCCTTGGCACGGGTCATCACACCGAAGGCGAATTGCACCGGATCGAAGTCCCAGAACCGAGCCACATGCTCAAACCAGACCAGCGACACGTCAGCCGCGTGCTGGGTCTTTTCGACCTCCTCGCGCCGCCCTGTCTCATAGAGCGCCAAGGCGCCTTCGACGCTGCGCTCGCGACGAATGGCTTCATAGAGCGCAATGGCATCCTCCATGGCGAGCTTCGTGCCCGAGCCGATGGAGAAATGCGCCGAGGCCTTGGCGTCGCCGAGAAGCACCTTGTTGCCCATGACCCAACGCTTGTTGCGGATCATCGGGAAGTTGCGCCAGATCGAACGGTTGGTGAGAACACGATGCCCGCCGAGGAACCAGCCGAAAATCTGCTCCATGAGCGCGGCGGATTCCGCCTCGCTCTTGTCCTTCAACCCGGCCCGCTCGAAAGTCTCCGGGTCGGTCTCGAACACCCAGGTGGAGCGGTTGGCCTCATACTGATAGGCATGGGCGATGAACGGCCCCCACTCCGTCTCCTGGAAGATGAACGTGAAGGCATCGAGCGGCCTCGTCGAACCCATCCAGGTGAACTTGTTGGGCCGCAGGTCAACCTCGGGCTGGAAGTGATCCGCATAGCGCTCCCGGAAGCGGCTGTTGATCCCGTCGGCCACCACGACGAGATCCGCGTCCGCGAACAGGCTCTCGTCATCGACATCCGCTTCGTAGCGCAACGTGACGCCGAGTTCCTCCGCCCGATCCTGCAGGATCAGGAGCAGCGTGCGCCGCGAGCATCCGCAGAAGCCGTTGCCCCCGATCCGATGCTCGCTTCCCCTGAAATGAATGGCGATGTCATCCCAATAGGCGAACTCCCGGACGATCCGCTGGTAGCTCGGCAGGTCGTATTTCTCGAAATTGTCGAGTGTCGCGTCGGAAAAGACGACGCCGAAGCCGAAAGTCTCGTCAGCCCGGTTGCGCTCATAGACCGTGATGCTGGATTCCGGCCGAAGCTTCTTCAGCAGGATTGCAAAATAGAGCCCAGCAGGGCCGCCGCCGATGATCGCCGTTTTCATGGGATCCTGTCCGAGTTACAGATTTATTTATTTTAAGCTTAAAACAATTGCTGATCAACCTGAAAGCCTGTTGCCAGGCTTCCGGCCTTATCGTCAGGCACTCATCGCCTCCTGCGGCTTGGACACGTCCTGCGCGATGCGCCGCAGTTCAAAACGTTGGAGCTTGCCGGTCTGAGTCCGAGGCAACGCGTCCACAAATTCGATGAGGCGCGGATATTTATACGGAGCGATTTCCTGCTTCACATGATCCTGCAGCGCCTTCGTCAGCTCGGCGCTTGGGACATGGTCCGGACGAAGAACCACGTAAGCCTTGACCACTGTGCCGCGGCCATCGTCCGGCGCCCCGACGACGCCGCATTCGGCAACCGCCGGATGCGTGAGGAGCGCCGCCTCTACCTCGGGTCCCGCGATGTTGTAGCCTGCGGAGATGATCATATCGTCCGAGCGCGCCTGGTACCAGAAGTACCCGTCCTCATCCATGAGGTAGGTGTCACCCGTGACGTTCCAGCCATTCTGCACGTACTTGCCCTGCCGTTCGTCAGCGAGATACCGGCATCCGGTCGGCCCACGGACAGCGAGACGGCCGACACTGCCGGGCGGTAGATCACGCCCCTCTTCGTCGATGACCTTCGCCTCGTATCCGGGAACGGGTTTGCCGGTCGCTCCAGGGCGGATCTCCTCTTCCCTGGCAGCGATGAAGATGTGCAGCATTTCCGTCGCGCCAATGCCATCCATCAGCCGGATGCTTGTCGCATCCCTCCACGCCTCGAAGGTGGCCTTCGGCAGCGGCTCGCCGGCAGAGACGCATTTGCGCAGGGACGAGATGTCGTAGCCGTCCAGCTTCGACAGCATGGCGCGATAGGCTGTGGGCGCCGTGAAGCAGATCGTGGCCTTGTACTGCATGATCGCCGGCAGGAGATCGTCAGGGCCGGCCTTCTCCAGCAGAACGGTCGAGGCGCCGACCCGCATCGGAAAAAGCACGATGCCGCCAAGCCCGAATGTGAAGGCAAGCGGCGGCGAGCCGATGAAGCGGTCGCGGGGCTCGGGCCGCAGCACGTTGCGGGAATAGGCATCGCAGATCGCCAGCATGTCGCGATGAAAATGCATGGTGCCCTTCGGCTCGCCCGTCGTGCCCGAGGTGAAGCCGATCAGGCAAACATCGTCCGCGGCCGTATCGACGGCCTCGAACTCGGCTGAAGCTCCGGCAATCAGGGCTTCCAGGCTGTCCGGTTTGCCCGTGCCCCAATACACCACGTGCTGCAGATCCGGCGCCAGGGACTTCGCGCGCTCCATCTCCTCAGCGAGGCGATGATCGCAGAGTGCAATGGTGATCCTAGCCTTGTTCAGCGGGTAGGCGATCTCCCGGGTGCGCAGCAGCGGCATGGTGGCGACGACGACACCGCCGGCTTTCAGCACCGCCAGATAAGCCGCCACCATCATCGGGTTGTTGGCGGATCGCAGCAGAACCCGGTTGCCGGGCACGAAGCCAAGCCGCTGGACCAGCACATTGCAGATCCGGTTCACCCGGCCCTGAAGCTCACGATAGGTGAGAGTCTCGGCCGGGCTGATGAGGCAGGGCTCGTCGCCCCTGTCCTCTTCGACCCATCGATCGAGAAACGCCACGGCGCAGTTGAGCCGCTCGGGGTATTGGAGTTCGGGCCGGGTGAAGAGAAATGCCGGCCATTGATTCCGAGGCGGAAGGTTGTCTCTCGCGAAGGTATCCACATGCGCCGTGTCCGCCATCGTCCGCTCCTCCGTTCGTTGTGGAGCAGGAGAGCAATGCCGCGCGGGTTTTGGGGAGCTTGGGTCCTGATGCGCCGGGGGCTCGCATACGCGCTCCTCAGGCTCCCTCGTCCCGCTCCTCACGCAGCTGTCATCCCACCAGCCTTCCCCTGCGAAACAATCCACTTGAAGAAGGCAGAAATTATTTTAAACTTAAAACAATACTTGGCAATCCCAATTTTGGGGATGCCGGTGCGAGGGCTCCGATAAAGGGAGTGTTCGCCAGAAACGTTTTGCGGCAGAGTAGCGCCGCCCCTTCCGTCGAGGCGCCTTACGTCCCGCCGGGAACGATCACGCAAGCACGGCAAACGTGCGCAGGGAACAGCCACTCGGGAGACCATGATGAACGCAACAATCAAAACCCTTGGCCTTGCAGCGGCCGTGTCTCTGGCCGCGGCACCGGCCATGGCACAGGAGAAGCTGAAGGTCGGCCTTCTCCTCACCCTCTCCGGCCCGTCGGCCGTGCTCGGCCAGCATGCGCGGGACGGCTTCCAGCTCGCCGTGAAGGATCTCGGCGGCAAGCTCGGTGGACGCGACGTCGAGGTGATCGTCGTCGACGACGAGCTGAAGCCCGATGTCGCCGTGACGAAGGTCAAAGGCCTCATCGAGCGCGATAAGGTCGACTTCGTGGTCGGCCCGATCTTCTCGAACGTGGCGGTCGCCACCCACAAGCCGATCGTCGATTCCAAGACCTTCTACATCAGCGTGAATGCCGGCCCGTCGAACCTTGCCGGCAAGAGCTGCAATCCGTACTTCTTCGCCACCTCCTACCAGAACGACCAGAACCACGAGGTTCTCGGCAAGGTGGCGCAGGACCGCGGCTACAAGAAGGTCTATCTGCTGGCGCCGAACTATCAGGCCGGCAAGGATGCGCTGGCGGGCTTCAAGCGCCACTACAAGGGCGAGATCGTCGAGGAATCCTACACCCCTCTCAACACCCTCGACTTCCAATCAGAGCTTGCGAAGATCGCCTCCATGCAGCCGGACGCCATCTTCACCTTCATGCCGGGCGGCATGGGCGTGAACCTCGTCAAGCAGTACCGCGCGGCAGGCCTTGCAGACCGCATCCCGTTCCTCTCCGCGTTCACGGTGGATGAGACGAACCTGCCGGCGCAGCAGGACGCCGCCATCGGCATGCTGAGCGGCTCGAACTGGGCTCCGAACATGGACACGCCGGAGAACAAGAAGTTCGTGGCCGCATACGAGGCGGCTTACAACACGGTGCCTGCCTCCTATGCCATGCACTCCTATGATGCGGCTCTCCTGATCGATGCCGCTCTCAAGGCAACGGGCGGCAAGACCGACAACAAGGACGCCGTGCGCGCGGCCATCCAGAAGGCTGAGTTCAAGTCCCTGCGCGGCGACTTCAAGTTCGGCGCCAATGGCTTCCCGGTCCAGGACTTCTACCTAGTGAAGGCAGCCAAGCGTTCCGACGGCAAGCTGCAGACGGAAATCGCCGAGAAGGTGTTCGACAACTACACGGACGCCTATGCTAAGGAATGCGCACCGACGAACTAAGCTCATTGGGCTGACCCGGCCTGTCTCGGAAACCTCTGAGACAGGTCGTCTCTTTCAATGCACTTTTGATGCTCTCGCCTGAGGGCATGCGAGCGGAGGCTCGGTTGATGCAGGCCTGCAGTCAGTGACGCGCCGATGACAGCAACCCTCTTTTTCGTCCAGGCTCTGAACGGCCTTCAGTTCGGCCTCATCCTCTTCCTCATCGCCGCCGGGCTGACCCTGGTCTTCGGGGTGATGGACTTCATCAACCTGGCGCACGGCGTTCAGTACATGGTCGGCGCCTATCTGGTCGCGGCGTTCAGCACCTGGACCGGAAGCTTCGGCTGGGCGCTGCTCCTCGCCCTTCCCTCGGCGCTCGCCTTCGGCCTCCTCCTGGAAGCGCTTGTGTTCCGCCACCTTTACGACCGGGATCACCTTGACCAGGTGCTCGCCACCTTCGGGGTGATCCTGTTCCTGAACCAGGGCGTGAAGTTCGTCTGGGGCGCGGCGCCTTTAAGCGTTCCCGTGCCCGAACTGCTTTCCGGATCGGTGGAGATCGCAAACGGGCTCCTCTACCCAGTCTATCGGCTTGCCATCATTGCAGCCGGTCTCGTCATCGCTGCCCTGCTCTACGTTCTGGTCAATCACACCCGCGTAGGCATGCTGGTGCGCGCGGGCGCCAGCAACGCGGCCATGGTCTCGGCACTCGGCGTCAATATCCAGCGCCTGTTCATGGTGGTGTTCGGGTTCGGCGCCATGCTGGCGGGCTTTGCCGGCGCCATGGTCGCGCCGATCCTCTCGGTGGAGCCCGGCATGGGCGACAACATCCTCATCCTGGCCTTCGTGGTGATCGTCATTGGCGGTATCGGCTCGATTCGCGGCGCGTTCCTCGCCGCGCTCCTGATCGGCCTCGTGGACACGGTCGGCCGCTCTTTCGCGCCCAACCTGCTGCGCCTTGTCCTTGATCCCGCAGCCGCGAGCCAGACCGGGCGCGCCATCGCACCGATGCTGATCTACATCTTCATGGCTGCCGTGCTGTTCTTCCGTCCCTCCGGGCTGTTTCCTGTCAAGCGTTGAGGGCGGAGCCATGACCGAGATCGCCGAAACCCACTCCGCTCCCGCCCCGTCTCTCACGACGCGGCTCGAGATCATCCCATTGGTGCTCTTCACCGCCCTTGCGGCGGCACCGCTTCTCGCGACCTACTCCGGTGCGGAAGGCTATGTCCTCTCCCTGCTCACCCGGGTGATGATCTTCGGCATCGCCGCCATGGCGCTCGATCTCATCCTCGGATATGGCGCGCTCGTGAGCTTCGGCCATGCAGCCTTTCTCGGCCTCGGCGGCTATGCGGTCGGCATACTGGCGAGCCACGGCTTCGAGGATGCTCTCGTTCAGGTCCCCGTCGCACTCCTTGCCTCTGCTGCCTTCGCTTTCGTCACGGGCGCCATCTCCTTAAGGACGAAGGGCGTCTACTTCATCATGATCACCCTCGCCTTCGGGCAGATGCTGTACTTCCTTGCGACTTCGCTTGCCCCTTATGGCGGGGACGATGGTATGACGCTCGCATCCCGCAGCCTCGTTGCCGGTTCCGACTGGATCGAGAACGATTTCACCTTTTACTGGGTGTGCCTGCTCTGCCTGTTCGGGGCCTATGCCCTCTCCCGCTCGATTGTCGCCTCGCGCTTCGGCCGCGTCCTGCGCGGCACACGGGAGAACGCCGTTCGCATGGAGGCCATCGGCTTCCGGCCCTTCCGCTTTCAGCTCGCGGCCTATGTGATCAGCGGCATGATGGCAGGTCTCGCCGGGTGCCTCCTGGCCAATCAGGCGGAATTCGTCAGCCCGTCATTCATGACATGGCAGCGTTCAGGCGAATTGATCTTCATGGTGGTGCTCGGCGGGCTCGGCTCCCTGCATGGAGCGATCATCGGGGCCGCCGCCTTCCTGCTGCTGGAGGAATTTCTGCCCGAGATCCTGCATATGGCAAGTTTCTTCCTCAGCGAAGAGACGCAGTCGCATCTTGCCGAGAACTGGAAGATGGTGTTCGGCCCCTTGCTCATCCTGGTCGTGCTGTTCGTCAGGGGCGGGATCATGGGCCTGCTGCGGAGGCCGCACCATGGCTGAACCGCTTCTCGAGCTCCGTAACCTGCGGAAGAACTACGGCGCGCTCGTCGTCACCGACGATGTGAGCCTTTCAGTCGAACCCGGCGAGCTCCATGCCATCATCGGCCCCAACGGCGCGGGCAAGACAACGCTCATTCACCAGATCTCGGGCATGCTTCCATCCAACTCAGGACAGATCCTGTTCGCCGGCGAGGACATCACGCACCTCTCCATGCCCCGGAGGGTGGAACGTGGGCTGGCACGCTCGTTCCAGATCACCTCGATCCTGCCCGGCTTTTCCGCGTTGGAGAATGTGGCGCTCGCGGTGCAGGCGCGGTCCGGCTCGAGCTTTCGTTTCCTCGGCAATGCATCGCAGGAGAAAGACCTGAACGGCCCGGCAATGGAATGTCTCGGCGAGGTCGGCCTTGGCGCACGCGCCCACATCCCGGCCGGGCTTCTGTCCCATGGCGAGAAGCGCCAACTGGAGCTTGCCATTGGCCTTGCGACGGCGCCGAAGCTGCTTCTTCTCGACGAGCCGCTGGCAGGGACCGGTCATGACGAATCTCAACGCGTCGTCGAGACCCTGCGCCGCCTGAAGAACCGCTTGACCATCGTTCTCATCGAGCACGACATGGAGGCCGTCTTCTCCCTCGCCGACCGCGTCTCCGTTCTCGTCTATGGGCGTGTCATCGCCACCGACGCGCCGGAGCGGATCAGAGCCAACCCTGAAGTGCGCGCTGCCTATCTTGGCGAAGAGGAGATGGTCTGATGCTGTCCGTCCGACATCTCCAGGCCTCCTACGGCGCTGCCCAGGTTCTGTTCGACATTTCGCTCGAGGTCGGCGCCGGCGAGGTGGTGACGCTGCTCGGGCGCAACGGCATGGGCAAGACCACCACGGTTCGCTCCATCATGGGTCTCCTGCGCCCGCGCGGCGGCGAAGTGCGCTTCGATGGCAGCGTCGTCACGGGGCTCGCTTCCTATCGCATCGCCCAGACCGGCATCGGCCTCGTGCCGGAGGGGCGTCAGATCTTTCCGACCCTGACGGTCGAGGAGAACCTCGTTGCCACTGCGTCTGCACGAACGGGCTCGCGCCGCTGGACCCTGGATGCGGTGTACGACCTGTTTCCTCGTCTGAAGGAGCGTCGGAGCAATCTCGGGACGCAGCTTTCCGGCGGCGAGCAGCAGATGCTCGCGATTGGCCGCGCCCTGATGACGAACCCGAAGCTGCTCATTCTGGACGAGGCGACGGAAGGACTGGCGCCGCTCATCCGCGCCGAAATCTGGACCTGCCTCAAGCGTCTCAAGGGCGAGCGTCAATCGATCCTGGTCATCGACAAGAATGTGGGCGTTCTGGCCACCTTCGCCGATCGCCACGTGATCATTGAAAAGGGCCGCTCGGTCTGGACGGGAACCAGCGACGAGCTCATGACGGATACCAGCCTCAAGGACCGGTATCTGCACGTCTAGGGACGATCATCATGTCATCCGATCCACGCGACTTCGAGGCCGAGTACAACAACCGGGCGCGCGTGCCCGACCATCCCGCTCATATTGCCGGCTGGCAGCGGGATGCCGCCGCCTATCGCGAGACGGCTCGCGGCGACTTCGATCTAGCCTATGGTCCCGGCGAGCGGCACCGGCTCGACTTCTTCTTCCCGGAGAATGGTGATAACGCCGGTCCCGTCGTGCTGTTCATCCACGGCGGCTACTGGCAAGCCTTCGATAAATCGTCCTCTAGCCATCTCGCCCGTGGCGCCAACATGCGCGGGCTGACGGTGGCGATGCCGAGCTACACGCTTGCCCCTGCAGCCTCACTCGCCGAGATCATCACAGAGATCGAAGCCGCAGCGGACTTCATCATGCAGCGGACAGGCCGCTCCATCGTTGCCACAGGTCACTCGGCCGGCGGGCACTTGGCCGCCGGCCTCATGGCACGACCCGCGCCGCAGCAGCGCCCCGTCCGGGCAGCCATGCCGATCTCCGGTCTGTTCGACCTCCCGCCTCTGGTAGGAACCTCGATCAACAAGGCGCTCGGGCTCACGGTCGAGGAGGCGCGCCGCTTAAGCCCTCTTGAATGGACACCGCCGAGCCGTGGAAATCTTGTCGCCGTTGTCGGCGGAGCGGAAAGCAGCGAATTCCTGCGCCAGTCCCGCGTCATCGTGGACGCGTGGGGTAAAGCCGGAGTGACGACCCGCTATCACGAAGTGTCAGGCGCTCACCATTTCGACGTGATCGCCGGCCTTGCGGATCCGGCAGATCCGCTCGTGGATATTCTCGCCGCATTGGCTGCTCAGGCCTGACGGATTAGCCGCGTCGTCCGCGCGAGACAATCTGAGCGACCGGAAGATCCGCAACGGGCTCGCTGGTCTTCTCTCCGGAAGCCGAGATCCACACGCGACCCGATTGCCGCGCATAGAACACATGGCCTGTCCTCTCAGGGCTCAGAATCGACGAAGTGAGGTTGTCGAGGATGTATTGTCCCTGGGCTGTCGAGACCAGAAGCACTGCATGGGCTTCACCCTGCGCGGTAGCGCCGACCGTAATCGAGAGGGCCGACGAGGGCCAGCCGCGCTCGATCAGCATCTTGCGCTTCAGCATCGCGAAATCCTCGCAATCGCCCTTGCCGCTGGTGGGGAGCGCCCACACATCCTCACGGCCATACTGCTCCAGATCCGAGACCTCCCGGATGGTGCTGTTCACATGACTGTTGATCTGCTGCATCTGCGACATCCGATCGGACGTCAGAACGAATGAACGGCCGGGCTTCGCCTGAACGGAGGCGATTGACAGAACCATAAGGCCGGCAGCCACGCTGAGCGCAGCCCTTTGTGCGATGGAAATCATTGAACATGCCCCCTGTGCCACTTGTCGGCGTCTGCCGAAGCTGTAGATCCGCCTCGGTCTGCTTTTATCTTGCTGACCTGTAGAACTGCCTTATGAGACAACATTGAGGCAGCTTGACCGTTCGACACGGGAGCTTTCCATGCGCTGGCCTGTGGCTCTGGTGATCATCATGCTGACGGGCTGGGCTCAAGCGGCTTGGGCATCCGATGAGGCTTGGCAGGCTTTGCAGCAGGGAGGCACGGTGGCCCTGTTTCGCCACGCCCGTGCACCAGGGACGGGAGACCCGGCCAACTTCCGGCTGGAGGATTGCACGACGCAGCGCAACCTCTCCGAAGATGGCCGGCGACAGGCGCAACGCATCGGGGATCAGTTCAGAACCCGAAAGATTCCTGTTGAGCGGGTGCTTTCGAGCCGCTGGTGCCGTGCTCTGGAGACAGCCCGCCTGGCTTTCGGCGCCTTGGCGCAGCCATCCGCGCCGCTGGACTCGTTCTTCTCGGGGCGTGAGCAGGAACCTGCCCAGACGCAGGCCGTGCGCCGGATCATAGACGAGTGGCGCTCGACCGGCGTTCTGGTGCTGGTGACCCATCAGGTCAACATCACGGCGTTGACCGGCATCTTTCCAAGCGAAGGCGAGATGCTCGTGCTCAGGCCACGGGCAGGTTCAGGATTTGATGTTATCGGAAGGATAGGCCTCTAGGATTTAGTCTTCGGCCCTGAGCTGATCGACGACACCCTGGCTCATATAAGGATGGCCCGCTTCATTCAGCGCACGGTCGAGAGCCTCGATTGCGACAAGGATCTTCGTCAGCTCCTCGGCCATTTCGACGGACGGGAGCGGTGCCTCGGACAGCTGCCTGGCCATTTCCCTGCGCCGCTTCACGAGGCTCTCCCGTGCTGCATTCAACTCCTTGATCTCTTCCGAGGTCATCGGCTCCTCACGCTGAAAGTCGTTCCAAGGGATAAGTCTTGTGGACGCGATCCGTTCGCGGATGAGCGGATTGGCATCGCTTGTCTCACTGTTCGAGCCGGGCCAGAAGGTCAAGAATAGACTTTTCCCTTTTATCGGCCTGCTCCTCCGCGACCGCAAGGACGAGGCGCTCCCCGCTCCAGCGAAGTGCTCCCTGGGCCTCTGCGATGACGTCCTGCACGGGCAATTTCTCCGCAACTCCCGGCCTGAAGCTCAGGGCGATTGCTTGAGGCCCCGCGTCGATGCGAGCAATGCCCATTCTGCGACAGATAAGCCTCATGTCTGTGAGCCGCAGAAGATTCCCCAAACCTTCCGGAAGCGGCCCGAAACGATCCTCAATTTCCTCCTCAAGGTCGTCAATGGACTCGGAGATGTCTATCCGCGCGATGCGAGCGTAGAGGTTGATTCGCACCTCGGGCTCGTGCACGTACTCGGCCGGAATTGAGCCTGTCAGTCCGATATTGAGTTCGGGGGTCCAATCGTCCGCGTAAGTCTCTCCCCGCAGGGCACGCTTGAGCAGGTGCTGGTACAGATCTGCCCCGATAAGCTTGATATGCCCCGCCTGCGCCTCTCCTAGAAGGGCACCGGCTCCTCGCTGATCGAGATCCTGCGCGCTGATGGCAAACCCAGCTCCGAGCCGGTCGAGAGCCTCGAGCGTGCGCAGGCGCTTCTCCGTCGCTTGTGGCAATTGCTGCCCTGGTTCCGTCAGCAGATAGGTGGTGCCGCGGATGCGACCGCGCCCGACGCGTCCGCGAAGCTGATGAAGCTGCGACAGGCCGAAGCGATCAGCGCGCCATACCAGCATGGTGTTGGCGCGAGGAACATCGAGACCGCTTTCGATAATATTGGTGGCGAGCAGGATGTCGCCTTCACCATCCGCGAAGCGCACCATCACATCGTCGGTCTCGGCCGGCGGCATTTGGCCGTGTGCGACAAGGACCTTCAGTTCAGGCACGATCTTTGCAAGCTGCTCGCGCATCGGCTCGATGTCCTCCACACGGGAGCAGACCACGAAGCTCTGCCCCCGGCGGCGGCGTTCGCGCATGAGGGCCTGGCGAGCGGCCGCAGGGTCAAACTCTGTCAGGAAGGTGCGGATGGGCTGTCGCCGGGCCGGAGGCGTCGCAATGATGCTCAGCTCCTGCAAACCCACCAAAGCCGACTGCAAGGTGCGCGGAATGGGCGTTGCAGTCAGCGTCAGGACGTGCCCGCGTGAGGCCATCGCCCGGAGCTTCGACTTATGGGCAGCACCGAATCTCTGCTCCTCGTCAATGATGACGAGGCCAAGATCCTTGAAAGCTACACCCTTGGCAGCCAGGACGTGCGTGCCGATCACGATCCGCACCGATCCATCGGCCAGGCCATTCTTCACGGCACGCGCTTCGGATGCCGTTACCAGGCGAGACAGATGGGCGACCTCAAGGCCGAAACCAGCAAAGCGCCTTTGGAAGCTGCGCACGTGCTGACGCGCCAGCACCGTCGTGGGCGCGATCACGGCGACCTGTTTGCCCGAAAGCGCCACGGCTGCCGCGGCACGCAAGGCGACCTCCGTCTTGCCGAAGCCGACATCCCCGCAGACAAGCCGGTCCATAGGATGTCCGGAGGCCAAGTCTTCGAGGACCTCCCCTATGGCACGCAGCTGATCCGGCGTTTCGGAGAAGGGAAAGCGCGCGACGAAACGTTCGTACTCGCGTGTTGGAGGGACGATCGGCTCCAGCTTCACGGCCTCACGGTCTTTGACCAGCCTGCTCAAATGTACGGCTGTTTCACGGGTTTCCGCCTCAATGGCCGCAAGTCTCGCGATCCATGCATCGCTTTTCAGCTTGTCGAGCTGCAGCGCCTCGGACATGCGTCCATAGCGCCATACACGGTCCATATCCGTTGCTGGGATCATGAGGGTCGTATCACCTGCATAGACGAGCCGGACGGTATCGCTCGTGCCCTCCTCGCCCGCGCTGATGGACTCGGTTCCCTCCAGAAGTCCGAGTCCATGAGCGACGTGAATAACTGCATCGCCGACTTGAAACTGCATGTCGGTGAACTGATGAGCCGTCGATCTGACGTCCTGGTCATACCCGCTCGACGCACGGCTCCCCAGAACATCAGCCGCAGTGACAACGGCAATGTCACGATGCTCGTCAATGAACCCGCTCCTGATCTCAGCCTGAAGGGCAAAGATGCCTTTCGGCGGCCCAGCAACGGCGTCGCTCCAGCGTTCGATCATAATTGGGTTGAGTTGCAGAGACTGAACCCGTCGTCTCATGCGGCTCAGGTCGTCCTTCGTGGCAGCCGCCAGAACGAGCTTTCGACTGATGTCCTGCTGTGCCTCAATGAAGCTTGCAAGTGCACGTGCCGGCTTCGCTGCAGCGGCAAAGCGCGGAACAGCGCTCTGCTTTGCTTCTTCCTCCGATGGAGCCTGGATGAGAGTCAGACGACGCTCACACAAAATGTCCTGCCACTCGTCATCTCCGATGAAAAGTCGTTCCGTTGCCATGGCAGAACCATTGCCGCCCCCCTCCGTTCGCAGCGACATACGGCTTTCGTAAGCATCGGCAACCTGTTCCATCACCAGTTGACGCCGCTCCTCAGCTCCGGAGGCAATCACGATCGGAGCATCGGGCCAGTAGTCGAAAACCGTTTCGAGAGATCCATAATGCTCCGGCAGCCGATGCTCCATTCCGTCGAACCGTTCCGGCAGCGACCCATCGTCCGTTCTGTCGAGCAGTATTTCGGACGCGGGATCGAGGATAAGGCTTTTGATCTCCGTCTCGGTCCGCTGCGAAACGGGATCATAGGTGCGAATGGCACCTATGATCCGCCCATCGTGCTCAATCCGATAAGGCAAGGAACTGCTTGCAGGAAAGAGATCGATGACCTGTCCGCGGATGGCAGCCTCGCCGGGCTCGTCCACCCTCTCGTCCAGAACGTACCCAACGCGATGAAGGTAGAATTCAATCTCATCCTGCGAGAAGGCCTCGCCTGTTGCGAGATGGAGGCAGGCCTGCTTCCAGATGCTCCGCGGAGGCACGCGTTGGATAGCGGCGGCGCTGCTCGTGATCAGCAACTGCCTACCCCTGACCGGCTCGCTCATGCGCCGAAGAATGGACATGCGCCGCCCCATCGCTTCCCGTGAAGGCGAAGTGCTGTCATAAGGAAGACAATCCCATGGGGGAAAGAGGTAAACGTTCAAGTCCGGAGCCAGCCCCTTCAGAGCTTGAGCGATCTGCTCGGCCCTGTTCTCGCCTCCCGACAGATAGATGAGCTGCCTCTGATCCTCGTTATAAATTTGCTCAATCAGGTGTACCGCATGAAGCCCTATGGACGGCGGCAAGGTCAGATCGATCCGCCGGATATCGTGGGAAGGAGCAGGCTTCATGTGCATGAAGGAACTCGTACAGCGAGAGGGCTGGGGCGGAGACAACGCTCGGGCCCTGAGACCAGTTGCAGACCGCCCTAGCCTCCCTGGAGCAGCACTTTGTAAACCATCCTCGGCCATAGTTCCTCTATGACCTATCGGAATGCGACACGCCTCACCGTCAGCCTGAGCCTGATCTTTCTCTCATGCTCGACACTCAGCAGCCTGAATCATGCATGGGCGGCCTCCGAACCGGTGTCCACAGCCGTTCCAGCCCGCCAGCCGTCAGGTCCTTCTACGCCTTCCTCGGAACCTGAGCTGCGACAGAAAGCTGCAGTTCCGGCTGACCCCAAACCCAACCCTCCGGTAACTCCAAAGATTCCGGTGGCGACGATCTCGCAGGATACCCGCCCGACTTTGGATGCCGGCACCTTCATCAACACGATGCGGGCTGCTTGGACCTACAAGCGGATTGCCGAAGCCGGAGGCTGGCCCTCGCTCCCTGACGGGACAATCATGAAAGCGGGCGACAAGGGGCCACTCGTTCCGGTTCTCCGGCAACGTCTCATTGCCGAAGGAGATCTCCCGCCGGAACTCGCCAGCGGCACGACCTTCGACGCTGCTCTCACCAGCGCGGTCAAGCAGTTCCAGGCACGACATGGCCTGCCGGAATCCGGTGCCGTGCGGGCAAGGACTTTGGAAGCGCTCAACGTTTCAGCGGCAACACGTCATCGCCAACTCACCGCATCCGCACAGCGACTAGCGGGTTCCACGTTCTCATTCGGCAGCCGATATGTCGTGGTCAACATCCCCTCGGCTGCCGTGGAGGCTGTCGAGCAGGGCCAGGTTGTCCGGCGTTACGTCGCCATCGTCGGCAAGGCCGACAGACCCTCGCCCAGTGTTGAAACCCGCGTCACGGCCGTCAATCTCAATCCGACGTGGACGGTCCCGGTCTCCCTGATCAGGAAGGACATCATTCCCCATGTTCGCAAGGATCCGGATTACCTGCAGAAGATGAAGATACGCATCCTGGATGCGAAGGGACAGGAGGTCGATCCGAAGGCGATCGACTGGTCGACGCAGAATGCCGTCAACTACACTCTCCGACAGGATCCGGGCGCAATCAATTCGCTCGGTCAGATCCGCATCGACATGCCGAACAAGCATGCGGTCTATATGCACGACACGCCCAAGAAGCAGCTTTTCGCACAGGACATCCGCTTTCATTCCTCGGGCTGCGTCCGTGTTGCCGATGTGGGTGACTTTGCCGAGTGGCTGCTGCGCGGCACCAACGGACCTTCGGGTGCGTGGACGAAGGCAGGCATTGACACAGCCATCGTCAGCGCGGCGCGCCAGGACATTCGTCTCGACAAACCCGTTCCAGTCGCGTGGGTTTATCTGACGGGGTATGCAACAGCCGATGGTACGGTGCATTTCCGGAACGATGTGTATGGACTTGATATGCCGAAGAATGAGCCTGCGCCCGAACCGGAGGCCATCGAAGTGCCGGCGACTGCATCCATCAAAACCAAACGTCTGTGAAGCCTTCGACGCGAAGGAAGCCTGATCCTCACAGACTCTTTCTGCGCAGCAGTCGACCTGACGAAGGCACTGTCATGCGAGCCTTGCGCCATTCGAAAACCACATCCTGAAGCATGTCAATGGCCGCCATGGCTTGGGCGCGCGAGGCTGCGATCGCGGCTGGATCGCGCAGAGCAAAACGGTCCGTGTCCTGAGCAAGCCGCCTGCAGCGGTCCTCCACGAGGCGTTTCGCCTCCTGCAGGCGCACATGCGGTGTTCCAGCGCCTGTCATCTCGTCGCAGAAACGCAGGACATCGCGCGCGAGATTTTCGCCTGAATACAAACCTGAATAATTATCGATCATGCTACGGATGTAACCGAGCGAATAGCGAATTTCTTGCCTTAATACGGTATCACTGCTCATCGCGCGTCCCTGGATATGGAGCTGCATTCCTGCCTGAAAGGGCGATGACGTGGGTTATGCCCCACCGACGTCTAAAAAGGCGTTAGCCTGGTCTTCCGGTGTGCCGTTCAGAAGGAGTGCCAGCTTGAGGCAAGGCGGGCTGAACACTGTGCTCTGTCACCGAGACTGGAGAGAAACGAATTCTCTCAAGGATGGAACCTGCAACGATGCCGGCTACAAACGTGAATGCAGCGACGATCAAGCCTATTCGGCCATAAAGGCTCAGCACATCTCTCAATGCCATAGACCCGCCTCCTGCTGCTTCGTTGAGTGAAAGCTTAGGAGACGAAAGCACCGTCGCCAATAGGCTAAAGCATAAGATCATGCGAGCGCCAGATGCCGATGCTTGAGCAATCTGCTCGAACATCCGACAACCAAAGCAGTTTCGGAATCAGACACTCAGTGAAAAAATTATGAGTTCAGGTCCGAACAGTGCCTCTGCTCGCATCGGGCGAAACATTGTACTGATAGGTTTGCATGCAGATTCGGACCCGTGGCTCCTATGACTTGCTCACCCACGCGTGCAAGCTGCGCATCATCACCTCGGCTGATCGGATGAACAATTCGGCCTTGTTGGACTTGATCATTGGTTGAACAGGATTGCTCGAATGCCCTACTCGCCTTCCTTTTTCGGTGCAAAGAATCACGAGGAACTCGGGCCGTCTTTCTTCGATATTGTCGAGCCCGCGAGCTTTCCGCAGCATATCCTGCGCTACCGCAACCAGCGATGGGCAGAGCGGGCTGGTCTCGACACTTTAACCGATCAGGAATGGATCGAACATTTCGGCCGCTTCAAGCCGTTGCCCGGAAGCTTCGAGCAACCCGTGGCCCTGCGCTACCACGGCCATCAGTTCAGGACCTACAATCCTCATCTCGGCGATGGGCGCGGATTTCTCTTTGCTCAGCTGAGGGACGCCGGAGATCGAAGACTTCTCGACCTTGGAACGAAGGGAAGTGGGCAGACACCCTGGTCGCGCCATGCAGACGGGAGGCTCACACTCAAGGGTGGCGTGCGGGAGATCCTGGCAACCGAAATGCTGGAGGCGCTCGGAGTTGAAACTTCCAAATCCTTCAGCCTGATCGAGACTGGCGAGGAACTTGAGCGAGGCGACGAACCGTCTCCCACCCGGTCGGCCGTTCTGGTTCGCCTCAGCCATTCCCACATTCGCATTGGAACGTTTCAGCGCTTTCTCTATCTCGACGAACCCGACAATCTGCGCAAGCTGCTCGACCACAGCGTTCGAACTTACTTGCCCGAGACCTGGCGCGACGAGGAGCCGGCCCGTGCAGCCGCCTTTCTCGAGCAGGTCAGCCGGCGCGTCGCCCGCATGGGCGCACAGTGGATGGCCGCGGGCTTCGTGCACGGCGTCCTCAATACCGACAACATCAATGTCATGGGAGAAAGCTTCGACTACGGACCATGGCGCTTTCTGCCCCGTTACGATCCAGGCTTCACGGCAGCTTACTTCGACGAGACCGGCCTCTACGCATTCGGACGGCAGCCCGATGCACTGGTCTGGAACCTCTACCGCTTGGCTGAGTGCCTGCTTCCCCTGGCCCCGCAGGATCTGCTGGAGCAGGCGCTCGCCTCTTTCGAACCCGCACTTCACCAGGAGTTCGCGCAGGCGATCCTGCGTCGCTTCGGGCTCCAGTCCAGAGGCTACGAGCACGATGGAGCTTTGGCCAAGGCCCTATGGACGTTCCTTCACGAGACTCACGCTCCGTTCGAGCAGATGTTCTTTGACTGGCATGGGGGTGTCCTGAGCACCAAGCGTGCCGAGACGAGCACGTCTGCAAGCTTTTATGCGCATGATTCTTTTCAAGCTTTCAGAAGCATTCTTAGCGGCTTCTCACCCTCGACTGACATCAACCATAGGCACCCATATTTCGAACGGCCTACCCCCTGCACCATGCTCATCGATGACGTCGAAGCAATATGGAGCCCTATTGCCGCTGAAGATGACTGGTCGCTCTTTGCTGCCAAGCTTGACGATATTCGAGCAATGGCAGAGGCATACCGGATCCAATGACCTTTTGAAGATTATTGTCCTCCACACTTAGTCATAGTCGCAGCGCCCAAGTTATAATGAAGCATAACATGGCTATACTGGCATCAAACTGAGCCATTTAAACCTAACATAGCGTATGCCTCAGGAAAGTTCCCCTCACGATCCGATTAGATTTTTATCATAAGTCAGGAACGTTATTCATATACATGCGTCTATTAGCCAAGCACGCTGTCTTAAGGCAGCTACACATCACAATTGGCTAATTATGTAGGTGAACACATGAAGCGCTCACACGCTCTTGCTTTGTCTGGCGCAGCCCTCTTCCTTGCTGTCGGTTCCCCGGCGTCTGCCCAGAATTTCCGGGCAGGGCCGCAGTGCATTCCGGCTGTTGCCAATCCATCCATGTACCACAACTGCCGGCTTCAGGTCGTGCAAGGCCAGGAACTCTGCCGTTGTGCAATCCGTCCTCAGGCACTGCGCAGGATGGATCCGACCAGCGACCGGAATCAGACCGATGCGGTGACCGGCTCGATCGGCCGTAACCCGACCGTTGTTCCAGGCGCTGGAAATCCTGTGGTTGGCTCTCCCAGCAACGTCAATGACGGACGGAGCCCCGGCCGTGGCGGGGCTGTTGCGGATCGCGGCAACTCGGGAACCGGTGGTACGGGCAGCAATGGCGGCACTGGCAGCACTGGTGATGACGGCGGCACGGGCGGTAATGGCGGCACGGGAGGCACTGGAGGCAACGGTGGCACCGGAGGTAACGGCGGCACCGGCGGCACGGGCGGAAATGGCGGCACCGGTGGCAATGGCGGCACGGGAGGTAACGGCGGTTCCGGCGGCAATGGCAACGGCAACAATGGCCATGGCAATGACTCCGACGGCAACGACTCGTCGAACCCGGGCGGTTCCAACAACGGTGACGGCACCGATGCGGACGGCCCGGCCGGCAACGGCGGCGGCAATGGTAACGGGGGCGGCAACGGTAACGGCGGTGGCAAAGGAAACGGCAATGGCGGAGGTCATGGCAACAACGGTCACGGCAATGATCCCGATGGCAATGACTCGTCCAACCCAGGCGGCTCGAACAACGGTGACGGCACCGATGCGGATGGTCCGGCCGGGGGTGGCAACGGGAATGGCGGCGGCAATGGAAACGGCCGCGGCGGCAAGGATTAAGGCCCTTTAACTGAAACGCAAAGCCCGTGGCTGCTTTCGCAGCCACGGGCTCTCTCTGTTAGACCAGCGTCACTTGCAAATGTTGTTTAAGGAGGTTCAAGCTGATCGGCAGGAGCTAGGCCAAAGCGGCTTGGCAGGCACGCTCATACACATCCTGATATCGTGAGGCGGAACGGTCCCAACCGTGCGGCCTGTTCATCGCAGCGCGACGCATGGCCATAAGACGGGACCTCGAACGGAAGGTCTCAAGCCCTCGCCTGATTGCATCCTTGAACCGGTTGAGCGAAGGCTCGCCAAACAGGAATCCGGTGACACCGTCCTCGATCGTATCGGCCAGCCCCCCGGTCCTATGCGCGATTGGCAGGGAGCCGAAACGCTGCGCATACATCTGACTGAGGCCGCAAGGCTCAAAACGGGAAGGCATGAGCAGAAAATCGCTGCCAGCGTACATGCGACGGGCATCGCCCTCGTCATAGCCGATCCTGACACCGACGGAACCGGGATGGCGGCTCGACAAAGCTTTCAACTCCGCCTCGAACCGAGCCTCGCCCTGACCGATTACTGCGATCTGCCCCCCTTGGGAGACGATGGTTTCCGCCGCCGAGATGGCGAGGTCGACGCCTTTCTGATGAACGAGGCGCGACACCACCGCAAAGAGCGGCCCGGACGACAGGTCGAGGCCGAAGCTCTTGCGCACAGTATTGGCGTTTGCGCGCTTGCCGCGGAAGTTCTCGGCCGAAAATCGGCTGACCAGGTAAGGGTCGGTGCTCGGATCCCAGCTTGCATCGATGCCGTTGATGATGCCGTCCAGACGCCCTTCCTCGGCGCGGGTTCTGAGAAGGCCATCGAGACCGCACCCGAATTCCGGGCGCGTGATCTCCTGGGCATAGGTGGAGCTCACGGTCGTGATATGGGACGAATAGTAGATGCCTGCCTTCAGGAACGAGAGCTTGCCATAGAATTCGACGCCGTTCATCTGAAAGGCCGCATCGGGAATACCAAGGTGAGACAAACGACTCCGATCGAAGTTCCCCTGATAGGCAAGGTTGTGAATTGTCAGGATTGTGGGAATGCGCTGCCCGCGCCAAGCGAGATAGGCTGACGCAAGTCCTGATGGCCAATCATTGAGGTGCAGAAGATCGGCCCGCCACAAGGGATCGCCGTTGCCGCAGGCGATGTCGGCCGCCGCCAAGCCAAGGCGCGCGAAGCGGATGTCGTTGTCGGTCCAATCGGCACCGTAAATGTCGACATAGGGCGATCCGTCGCGGTCGTAGAGTTCCGGGCACAGAAGCACGTAAACGGTCAGGCCGTCCTGGGTCGTTCCGCGTCCAAGGCCGCAGGCCGGTATGCCGAACGAAGCCGGCAGACGGGCGATCTCCTCCACATCGCCGATCTGCGACAGAACCTGACGATAACCTGGAATGAGAATTCGCACATCGTAGTGATGGCGCAGCGCACGCGGCAATGCCGCCGACACTTCACCAAGGCCGCCAGCCTTGATGTAATCTGCGATCTCGGATGTAACGAAAAGAATGGACTGACGTCGCTTGATGGAAACGGAAGCTTGGGCGCCGCTCAGAAGTTCGGCATGCGCCAAGGTCGAGACACCTGAAACAGTGTCCAGTTGAGATGAGTCCAGCATGTTAGCTCAGAGGCGCGATCCCCAACGACTCCCCCGCGCCATAGGCAGTCGGGCTTTTAACTCACTCACCCCGGATGTAGTTCCGCAGAAATTTCGCGAAATTTTTGATTAACCCTTTTAGCCAGCTTGGCTGTGCATCTCACAATGCACGACCTCCGCAAAGCAGCTTGGCTGTTTTTTCATTTGGTCCGGAACATTGCCCTGCAATGTTCGTTCGCAAGTGCCTCCCCTGCATTCCGGAGTTCAGATGCGGCGTGTTCACTCCATGCCCTTTGGGGCTGAGATAACCCCCGACGGTATTCGCTTTACCCTGTGGGCTCCCACGGCCAAGGACGTGCGGCTCGTGCTTGATATGGCCGAGCTTCCAATGACGGTCGATGACGACGGCTGGTATCGCCTCGTCTCGCGAGATGCTCGCGCGGGCAGCCGCTACGGCTATAAAATCGACGGCAGCCTCGTAGTGCCCGATCCGGCCTCCCGGTTCCAGCCTGACGACGTCCATGGCCTGAGCCTCGTCGTCGATCCTGGAACATATCAGTGGTCTGACACGGGCTGGACAGGACGCGCCTGGGAAGAGACCGTCCTCTACGAGGTTCATGTGGGAACTGCCACCCCGGAGGGCAATTACGCAGGTCTGATGGCCAAGTTGGAAGACCTGCGCGATCTCGGCATCACGGCCATCGAGCTCATGCCCATCGGCGAGTTCCCTGGGCGACGCAACTGGGGCTATGACGGTGTCCTGCCCTACGCTCCGGATGCAGCCTATGGAAGCCCCGACGACCTGAAGCGTCTCGTGGAGCGCGCACATGCGCTCGGCATCATGGTCTTCCTCGACGTGGTCTACAATCACTTCGGCCCGTCGGGAAATTATCTCCACGCCTATGCAAAAACCTTCTTCACGGAGCGCCACCCGACTCCCTGGGGAGCAGGCATCAACGTGGATGGGGAAGGCAGCAGCAACGTACGCGAGTTCTTCTTCCACAACGCGCTCTACTGGCTGGAGGAATTCCATATCGACGGACTCCGCTTCGACGCCGTCCACGCCATCGTGGATGACAGCCGGCCGCACTTCATCGAAGAGCTGGCAAACAGAATTCGTGAAGCCATCCTCGATCGCCACGTTCATCTGGTGCTTGAGAACGAAGCCAACCAGGCGCGCTGGCTCGGCCGCGAAGCGGACGGGCAGCCGAAGCTACACACCGCACAATGGGCTGATGATATCCACAATTCGTGGCATGCGCTTTTGACCGGCGAGGACGAAGGCTATTACGAGGATTATGCAAATCGGCCGCTCGAGCACCTCGGACGGGCGCTGGCGGAAGGTTTCGCCTATCAGGGCGACCCGTCACCGCATAAGGACGGTGTTGTTCGCGGCGAGCCGTCGGGCCATCTGACACCCACGGCATTCGTGTCCTTTCTTCAGAACCACGATCAGGTGGGCAACCGCGCCTTCGGCGAACGCCTTTCGCACTTGATCCCACCCGAGCGCCTGGCTCTCGCGCAAGGCGTCTTCCTCCTGTCGCCGCACATCCCACTGATCTTCATGGGAGAGGAGTGGGCCGCCTCGACGCCATTCCAGTTCTTCGTCGATTTCGAGAGCGAGCCGGACCTGGCCAAGGCCGTCCGTGAGGGACGACGCGGCGAGTTCAAGCGCTTCAAGGCTTTCACGGATCCGGAGATGTCGCAGCGCATTCCCGATCCGACCGATCGCGCGACGTTCGAGCGATCCAAGATTGATTGGTCGGAGGTTCAGCAATCGCCTCATCGAGAGTTTCTCGCGCAGACCCGTCACCTGCTTGACCTTCGGCAGACGGAGATTGTGCCTCTTCTAAAGAGCCAGTATCGCGGCTCGAACTATACGATCTCACCTGAAAAATCCCTCGACGTGACCTGGACCTTTTCAGCCGGCACGCTTCGCCTGCTGGCCAATTTCGGAGACAGGATCGTGAGTGCGACGACGGATGAGACTATTCGCGTGCTCTGGTCCGATGGGAACGCCGAGACTGCAGATCGGAGCCTTCAACTTCCGCCCTGGTCGGCAATCGTCATGAAAGGAACATCCGCATGAGCAAGCTGGATGCTCTGCTCGAGCGGGTGTCCGCGCTTGTCGGCATTTCCCCAGACTACAGCGATGCCTTCGGGAAACGGGTTGAGACGAGTTCCGACACGCGCAAGGCTCTGCTCACCGCTCTCGGGCTCGACGTCTCATCCGAGAAAGGCGCACAGGAGAGTCTGAAGCGGCTGGAGCGACTGAAGGCAGGGTCAGTGCCCGCCGTCATAACCGTCGAAGCCGGAGCGCCCGCGAAGATCAAGCTGCGGGGGGCTGCCGAGGCCTCGACCTGGACACTGACGGAGGAAGACGGAACCATCCATGAGGGCCGGCTCACCAAAGCCAGCCGCACGCTCGATCTACCCTCTCTTCCGATGGGCTATCATCACCTTCAGCTTGGTGATCGGGCGGCGACCATCATCGCTGCCCCTGACAGTTGCTGGGAACCCGAGGTCCTGGGGGGTGACGCAAGGCTGTGGGGGCTGACGGCACAGGTCTATTCTCTGCGTTCTGAACGCGACTTTGGTATTGGCGACTACTCGGACGTGGCTCTCACCGTGGAGGGCGTCAGTCGTGTTGGCGGCGCGTTCCTGGGTCTCAGCCCCGTTCATGCGCTGTTTGCGGCGGACCGCTCCAAGATCTCTCCTTACTCGCCATCATCACGCCTGTTCCTCGAGTCTCTTTACATCGACCCGACAGCTGTCGAAGGCTTTGCGGAGAGCGGCGCGCAGCAGCTGCTCGAAGGTTTGGACATGGAGCAGCGTCTCGCAAAATTGCGCAGCGCTCAGCTCATCGACTATGCCGAGGTCTGGGCCATCAAGCGGCCCGTGCTCGATGCCCTCTGGCTCTGGTTCCAAGCCTCCGGCGACAAGGCTGCCTTCGAGACTTTCCGCCGTGAAGGCGGTGAGGCCCTGGAGGCGCACGCGACTTTCGAGGCGCTCTCCGAGCATTTCCGGGCACAAGGTCGTTTCTGGGCCGGAGAGTGGCCCGAAGCTTTCCGGTTGGTTCATTCAGACGAGGTCAAGCAGTTCCGCTCGCAGGAAGCGGAGCGTGTCGCCTTTCATGCCTGGCTGCAATGGCTCGCCGACAGGCAGTTGGGACAGGCCGCCGAACGGGCCCATGCGGCCGGACTTCCCATCGGGCTTTATCGCGATCTTGCCGTTGGGTCGGATGGCGGCGGATCCGAGATATGGTCCACCCCGGAGCGCTATGCTCCCGGGTTGTCCATCGGCGCCCCGCCGGATCCGCTCGGCCCACAGGGACAGGATTGGGGCCTGCCGCCCTTCAACCCGCTCACCCTGGAGGAGCAGGGTCTTGCCGCCTTCCGCGATCTCGTCTCCGCCAACATGCGCCATGCCGGCGCGATCCGGATCGATCACGCTTTCCAGCTTCAGCGTCTCTTCCTGATCCCGTCCGGTGCTCCGGCCTCGCAGGGCGCCTACGTCGACTATCCTTTCGAGGCCATGCTGGGGGTGCTGCGCATCGAGAGCCATCGCGCCCACTGCCTCGTGATCGCGGAAGACCTCGGCACAGCTCCGGAAGGCTTTTCCGACGCGATCATGGAATCGGGCGTCCTCAGCTACCGGGTGCTGCCCTTCGAGCGGCATGGATCGGCGTTCAAGAAGCCGAACCAATATCCGCGCTCGGCCCTCGCCGTGATCACCACCCACGACCTGCCGACCTTCACCGGGTGGTGGCGCGGCCTCGATGTCGACCTGCGCCAGACTCTCGGCATCTTCGACCCGAAGACCTCCGACCGGGAACGCGCGGCGCGCAAAGCAGACAAGGGCCATTTCGCCGAGGCGCTTGCGGCTGAAGGCCTTCTGCCTTCGGGGCAGTCACCGGAAGAGCCGCCTCTGGAGGCGACCATCCGCTACCTCGCCCGCACCTCGTCCGTGCTTACGGCCGTGCAGATCGAGGATGCATCCGGCGAGCTGAACCAGCCCAATATGCCGGGCATGGATGTCGGCCATCCCAACTGGCGCCGCAGGCTGTCGAACAATGTCGAGGATATCGTCGCGCCAGGAAGCCTGCTGGCGAAGCTCGCCGTCGCTCTCGCAGAAGAGGGCCGGAATGGGCGCGCCCGCAGGAGCAGCCTCGCCGCGTCACCGCCCCGCGCCACCTACCGACTGCAGTTTCATAAGGACTTCACGTTCGACGATGCCGTGAAGATCGTGCCCTATCTGGCCAAACTCGGCATCAGTCATGTTTATTCCTCGCCCATTCAGGCAGCAGCGCCTGGATCCACCCACGGCTATGACATCGTCGACCATTCCGTGATCAACCCGGAACTCGGTGGAGAGGAAGGATTCCGCCGTTTCTCGGAGGCTCTGAACGAGCATGACCTCAAGCTCGTGCTCGACATCGTGCCGAACCATATGGGGATCGGCGGCCAAACCAACGCCTGGTGGCTGTCCGTGCTGGAATGGGGGCGTCTCTCGCCCGTAGCCGACGCTTTCGACATCGACTGGGAACGCTCCGGAGCCGGCGGCAAGCTGATCATCCCATCCCTGGGCGGCCTTTACGGCGAGGTTCTCGAAAGAGGCGAGCTGCAGCTGAAGTTCGATCCCGAGACAGGATCGTTCAGTGTGTGGCACTGGGAGCATCGCTTCCCGGTTTGTCCGACGACCTATCCCGAGATCCTGGATCGCGCTCTGGTGTCCCTGAGCAATCCGGATAAAGGCGGGAAGCTGCGAAACCTCACCGAGCGCTTGCGCGCCCTGAGAGAGCAGGCCTCCAGCGGGAGTTCCTCTGATCTTCCAGAGGAAGCGGAGGGGCTGAAGCATGATCTCGCACAGGCGGTTGCCGCCTCTGCGGACATGCGAAAAGCCATCGACAGGGCCGTTACGGCCATCAACGGTAACGCGGGTGATCCTGGAAGCTTCGAGGCCCTGCACCGCCTCCTGGAGGCGCAGGCCTACCGCCTTGCCTTCTGGCGGGTGGCTTCGAGCGATATCAACTACCGCCGGTTCTTCGACATCAACACCCTGGCCGGCATCCGCGTCGAGATCCCGCACATCTTCGATAAGACCCATGAGCTGATTCTCCGCCTCGTGAATGAGGGTCTTGTTCACGGCCTCCGGATCGATCACATCGATGGCCTTGCCGACCCGGAGGGCTATGCCCGCACTCTTCAAGAGAAGGTCGGCCCCGGTTTCTATGTGGTGGTGGAGAAGATCCTTGAGCCCGGCGAGGAGCTGCGTCCCTGGCCCGTGGCCGGAACCTCAGGATACGACACGCTCAATCTCATCGACGGCGTGCTCGTGGACGGACGAGCAGGCGATGCCTTCGAGCGGATCTACCGCGAGGCATCGGGTCTCCAGGGTTCCTATGAGGACCTCCTTAAGGAAGCCAAGATCGAGATCACGGAGAAGAACTTCGCCAGCGAACTCGGGGTTCTGGTCTCCGACATCAAGATCATCGCCGATGCCAGCCGCCGGACCCGCGACTACACCACGTTCGCCCTGCGCCAAGCCCTTGTGGAGATCGTTGCCGCGTTCCCCGTCTACCGCAGCTATCTGAAGGATGGAGAGCCTGCGGCCGAGGACGTGCGCCTGATCGAGGAGACAATCGCGGCAGCCAAGGTCTCCAGCGCCCTCCCCGATCGGACCGTGCATGACTTCATCGCGTCTGTCCTTCTCGGGCGGTCCACAGACGGCAAACACGAAGACGTGCGCCGCTTCCGCCGCCGCTTCCAGCAGCTCACGGGTCCGATCATGGCCAAGAGCCTTGAGGATACGCTCTTCTACCGCTATGGCCGCCTGATTGCCCTGAACGAGGTCGGCGGCGATCCAGGTCACTTCGGTCTGCCGCTGGCCGCCTTCCATCAGGCGAACGTGGATCGTGCCCGAAACTGGCCCCATGCCATGATCGGCACCGCCACGCACGACACCAAGCGCGGCGAGGATGCGCGCGCCCGGCTTCTCGCCCTTTCCGAGATGCCAGAAGAATGGTCGGATGCCCTGAGTGCCTGGAAGGAACTGGCATCCTCTCACCTGACGGAGATCGACGACGTTCCTGCACCGGACGCCAACGATCAGGTTATCCTGCTCCAAGGCCTCCTCGGCGCGTGGCCCCTTGAACTAATGGAGAAGGCTGATCGCAAGAGATTGGCCTCGTTCCAGGAGCGCATGGAGGGCTACCTCACGAAGGCGCTCCGTGAGGCCAAACGGCATACGAGCTGGGTTGCCCCGAACGAAGCCTATGAGAATGCTGCTCTTGAACTCCTGAGAGCCGTGCTCGCCTCTAAGAGCCCGTTCCTGGAACGCTTCGGCGACTTGATCCGGCGCCTCTCGACATTAGGGATGCTGAGCGGGTTGACCCGCACAGTTCTCAAGCTGACGCTGCCAGGAGTGCCCGACATCTATCAGGGTACGGAGTTCTGGGATTTCTCCCTGGTCGATCCCGACAACCGGCGTCCGGTGGATTACGCGACCCGTGCAAAGGCTCTGGAGAAGAGCGACGCGCTCACCTCCCTGATGGGAACTTGGACCGATGGGCGGATCAAGCAGCGGATCGTTGCCGCTCTGCTGCAGGACCGTATCCAATTACCGACCCTCTATGCCGAAGGCGATTATCAGACGCTTGAAACCGAAGGTGCTCATACGGACCATCTTGTGGCCTATGTCAGGCGGCATCGAACCGATGCTCTTGCTGTCATCATTCCGCGTCTCTGGGCAGGCTTGATGAAGGGCAACGACCCATTCGTCGACTCCGCGATCTGGAGCGATACGAGAATCGAGGTCGCCCAAGGCACTTGGCTGAACGTGATAACAGGAGAGAGGATCATCATCGATCAGAGTCGGACAAAAGTGTCCGGCCTGATGAAGGACGTTCCCTTCGCCATTCTCAGGCTGAAGCCTTCATAGGCGAATGCAAGTCGTCTGTGGGAATGAAGAGCCGAACTTATCGTTCAGCTTGGCGGGGACTTCCTGCAGGCTTGCGCGTTGACGAGCACAGACATTTTGCCCCGCTTGGCTTCCGAGATTTCCAATGAATGACAAAGTCGATACCCGTGAGCAATCGCCGCCTCAGATCGTCGCCCCAAACGTGCGGCGCACGTCCCGCGTCCGGGAAGGGCTTCCCTACCCACTTGGAGCCACATGGGACGGGCTAGGCGTCAATTTTGCGATCTTCTCCGCAAATGCCACGAAGGTTGAGCTTTGCCTGTTTGATGAAGACGGCGAGCGGGAAATCGAGCGGATCGAGCTTCCGGAATATACCGATGAGGTCTGGCATGGCTACCTGCCGGACGCGCGGCCAGGCACGACCTACGGATACCGGGTTCATGGCCCCTACGAGCCAACCGCCGGCCATCGCTTCAACCCCAACAAGCTCCTGCTCGACCCTTATGCCAAACAGCTCATCGGCGACCTGAAGTGGAACCCTGCCCTGTTCGGGTACACCCTCGGATCGCCCGATGCCGACCTCTCTTTCGACAAGCGCGACAGCGCGCCGTTCATGCAAAAATGCCGGGTCGTCGAGTCGGCATTCACCTGGGCGCGGGCGCGCCGGCCGCAGATACCGTGGGAGCGGTCCATTATCTACGAGACCCATCTGCGCGGTTTCACCATGCAGCACCCGGCGGTGCCGAAGGAGTTCCGCGGTACCTTCTCGGGCCTCATGCAGCATGAGGTGATCGAGTACATCAAGAACCTCGGCGTCACGGCGGTCGAACTGCTGCCGATCCATGCTTTCGTGGATGACAGCTATCTGGTCGAGAAAAAGCTGAAGAATTATTGGGGCTATAATTCAATCGGTTTCTTCGCGCCGCAGCCGCGCTATCTCGCAACGCCCTTCATCAACGAGGTGAAGGAGATGGTGAGCCATCTCCACGATGCCGGGATCGAGGTGATCCTGGATGTTGTCTACAATCACACGGCCGAAGGCAACGAGCTGGGACCGACTCTGTCATTCCGGGGCATCGACAATGCCTCCTATTACCGTCTCGCGCCCGATCCCCGCTACTACATCAACGATACGGGAACCGGGAACACGGTGAATCTCAGCCACTCCCGTGTGCTCCAGATGGTCACGGACTCGTTGCGCTATTGGGCGCAGGAGGTTCAGATCGATGGCTTCCGCTTCGATCTCGCGACGATTCTGGGCCGCGAACCACATGGGTTCGAGGAAGATGGCCGCTTCCTCGACGCCTGTCGCCAGGATCCTGCGCTCAGTCAAGTCAAACTGATCGCAGAACCATGGGATTGCGGACCGGGCGGCTATCAGGTTGGCCGCTTCTCGCCAGGCTGGGCCGAGTGGAACGACCGGTATCGCGACACGGTGCGCGCCTACTGGAAAGGAGAAGAGGGAAAGCTGCCGGAGCTTGCGGCCCGCCTCACGGCATCGGCAGACATTTTCAACAAGCGCGGACGCCGACCGTGGTCGTCCGTGAACTTCGTCACCGCTCATGACGGCTTCACGCTGAACGATCTCGTCTCCTACAACGAGAAGCACAATGAGGCGAACGGAGAGGACAACAAGGACGGCCACGATCACAACCTTTCCTTCAACTATGGCGTCGAAGGACCGACGGACGACCCCGAGATACGCTCGCTGCGCCTGCGCCAGATCCGCAATATGCTGGCCACCCTGCTCTTCTCGCAAGGAACGCCGATGCTGCTGGCCGGGGACGAGTTCGCCCGTACCCAGCAGGGCAACAACAACGCCTATTGTCAGGATAACGAGGTGTCCTGGATCGACTGGGAAGGAATCGACGAGGATGGTGTCGAACTTCTCGAGTTCACCCGCAAGCTGATCCAGCTGCGCCAGAATCTGCCGATCCTGCGGCGCATGCGCTTTCTCTCCGGCATCTATAACGAGGAGCTCGACGTCAAGGACGTGACGTGGCTCACCCCCGCGGGCGACGAGATGACCCCTGAGAAGTGGCAGGATCCCAACGCCCGCTGCATCAGCATCCTGCTGGATGGCCGCGCTCAGCCGACGGGCATCCGCAGGCGGGGCACGGACGTGACTCTCCTCATGATCCTGAACGCTCACAACGATGTAGTGAAGTGCACCTTGCCGGAGGTTGTCGGCGGAGAGGCCTGGATGTGTCACATCGATACCAACCAGCCCGATCTGGACACTCCGGCGGAATTCGGTTTCGGGAAGGTCTATACAGTCACGGCTCATTCCCTGCTGCTGTTCCAGCTGAAGCCAGCCAAGCAGCCGAAGCCCGAAAAAAGGAGGAGCGCCTGATAAGGCGCTCTTACCATCCATCTCACGTCGATAGGCAGGATCGATAGAGGTCGGCATATTGCTTTGCGGGGCGACGCCAACTCACATCCGCGCACATGCCGTTGCCCTGCAGGCGCCGCCATGCCGGCCTGTCGCGCCAGAGCGCTTTCGCCCGGTCGATGGCATCCGTCAGCGGCGAAAGTGCGACTGGTCCGAACTGGAAACCTGTGGCAACGCCGGCGGCGACCGCCATTTCATTGGCATCGATCACCGTATCGGCCAATCCGCCAACCCGGGACACGATGGGCACGCACCCGTAGCGCATGGCGCACAACTGCGTCAGGCCACAGGGCTCAAACCGTGACGGCACGAACAGAGCGTCGCTGCCACCCTGGATCAGATGGGCGAGTCCTTCGTCATAGCCGAAGAAGCATCCAACCTGACCAGGATGAACGATGCTGGCGGTCCGGAAGCTGTCCTCGAGGGCTCTGTCTCCGGAGCCCAGGAGCGCCAGTTGTGCGCCGCCTGCAAGCAGCCTCGACAAGCTGGCGTGCACGAGGTCGAGGCCTTTCTGCTCGGACAGGCGGCTGACGACGCCGAAGAGCATCACGTCAGGATCCAGGCTCAAGCCCAAGCGCTTCTGGAGGGTCTCTTTGTTAGCAATCCGGGCATTGAGGTTCTCGCGATCGTATGTCTGCGTGAGACTCGTGTCCGCAGCAGGGTCCCAGACCTTGTCATCGATGCCATTGAGAATGCCGGACACGACAGTTGAGCGGATTCGCAGCAATCCGTCGAGCCCCATTCCGCCCTCTCGCGTCTGAATTTCCTTGGCATAGGTCGGTGAAACGGTCGTGATCCGATCCGCGTGTTGCAAGCCGGCCTTCAGGAATCCGATCTGCCCGTAATATTCAACGCCGTCGATGGTGAAGGTGCTGGCCGGCAATCCCAGCTCGAGCAACAGGTATGGAGGGAAAACGCCCTGGAAGGCGATGTTGTGTATCGTCATGACCGTTGCAGGACGCGGGCCTTCCGCGAGGCTCAGGTAGATCGGCACGAGCCCGGCCTGCCAATCATGGGCATGAACCACGTCGGGCACGAATCCTGGCGCCAGTCCCTGTCCGATATCGGCCGCCGTCCGAGCAAGTGCCGCGAAGCGCCGCGCGTTGTCCGGCCAGTCCCGGCCATCGGGCGCGAGATAGGGAGAACCGGGCCTGTCGAAGAGATGCGGGGCATCGATGACGAAAAGGTCCAGGTTCCCCGCTCTTCCCGACAGCAGGCTTGCCGTTCCGCCGAAGAAGCCGGTATAACGATGGACGACCTCCGAGCCCTCAAGAGCCTTCAGTACGGCCGGATATCCCGGAACGAGCGTTATGACCCTCACGCCTTCCGCCGCGAGGGCGGACGGAAGGGCCCCGGCAACATCGGCCAATCCGCCTGTCTTGATGATGGGAAAGATCTCTGACGTGACGGAGAGAGCGTTCAGAGGCCTCATCCGGCCAGTCTCTCGATCATCGGTTTTGTGATGAGGCTGATGCCCTTCTCAGTGCGGCGGAACCGCTGAGCGTCGAGCTCGGGATCCTCGCCGACTACAAGACCATCGGGGATGCGTACGCCCCGGTCGACGACAACGTTCTTGAGCCGCGCACCTCTTCCGACATCGGCAAAGGGAAGAATAACCGCTCCCTCGACGGAAGCATAGGAATGCAGATGCACGCCCGTGAAGACCAGCGACTGGCGCAGGGACGCTCCCGACACGATGCAGCCGCTGGACACGAGGGAGTTGATGGCGTGACCGCGGCGCCCCTCCTCATCGTGAACGAATTTCGCCGGCGGCCATGTTTCCGTAAACGTGGAGATCGGCCAGTCGTGATCATAGAGATCGAGGGCAGGAACGATCGCCGTCAGATCGATATTCGCCTCCCAATAGGCATCGACTGTCCCGACATCCCGCCAGTAGGCCTCGGCATCGCGCCCACCGGCCTCCGCTCCGGAGCGGACGCATGATCGCGTGAATCGATGCGCCACGGCTTTGCCGTGCTGGACCAGATGGGGGATGATGTCCTTGCCGAAATCCCGGTTCGAGCCGGGGGTCTCCGCATCACGCCTCAGCTGATCGAACAGGAATCGGGTGTTGAAGACGTAGATGCCCATGCTCGCCAAGGCCTTGTCCGGGTTGTCCGGCATGCCGGGCGGGTCGGCAGGCTTCTCAAGGAAGGAGATGATGCGATCCGTCTCATCGACTGCCATCACCCCGAAGCCGGTCGCCTCCATGCGCGGCACCTCGAGGCAGCCGACGGTCACGTCGGCTCCCATGTCGACGTGCTGCCGCAACATGAGCTCATAGTCCATCTTGTAGATATGATCGCCCGCAAGGATGATGATGTATTCGGGATCGATGCTCGCGATGATGTCGATGTTCTGATACACCGCATCGGCCGTGCCCTCGTACCACATGGTCTCCGAGACACGTTGGCTGGCTGGCAGGATATCGAAGCTCTCGTTCCGCTCGGCCCGGAAGTAGTTCCAGCCCCGCTGCAGATGCCGGATGAGGCTGTGGGCCTTGTACTGTGTTGCCACTCCGATGCGCCTGATGCCTGAATTCAGGGCATTCGAGAGCGCAAAATCAATGATCCTGGTGTTGCCCCCGAAATAGACCGCGGGCTTGGCGCGAATGTCGGTCAGCTCCATCAATCGGCTGCCGCGCCCACCGGCCAGAATGTACGCCATGGCGTGACGGGCGAGAGGCGCGTAGGGAACGCTGGAATTCGGCAAGGCCGGGTCCTCACATCAATGGCAGTCACCTGATTATATAGAGGGCCGGATGGCTGCTGGTACTTGTCGCGTGACAGACTTCAACGGAGTACCGCCCCGGGAGCCTTCGACCCAGGGGTCGAAGGCTTGCATTCCGATGGCGCTCAGGTCACCCGTGTCGTCCGCCTGCGCTTTGGAGCTGCGGCAGGAGCCTCGCTGCTTTCCTCATTGGGCGCCGGAGCAGGGCTGCGCTTCTTGCGGGTCTTAGGAGCAACCGGAGGAGCCTCATCGGCCGTCATGCTGGTCATGCCCAGGGGAGCGGGATCGATAAGGGATGGAGGCTGGACACCGGATCCTTCACTGCTTTCGCCAAGAATCTCGCGCTCGGCCTGATACCAATATTCGTCCGCTCGATCAGGAAGAGCCCCGTGCCGCATCCAGAGCTCGTAAGCCCGTTCACGGATTCTGTTTTCAAGTTCCTTGTCCATGGTCGCCCTTCAGTCCTGATGTCATGCCCCAACCCGATGAAGCGCAAAGGAAAGCCAGCAGAACCATCCTGCCGCTTTTGGCGCGCTCACCGTGCGAACTGTGTAAATTATTAGGCGCTTCGCCGGATTGGCAACGGCACGGACCTGAGTCCGCTGCAAATGCCTGCGCAGAAATCGACCCATCCCGATGAAATTTCAGGCGCCTGAGGCGACCTCAGGCGCCTTGAAGCGGATGACCCTATACATATACCAAACGACCAAGCACCCAACGACGACATTCGAGACGGGGTTCAGCCACTCCGAGACCCTCTCGTACTGGCTCTCCAGGAGATACCCGGCACCTGCAAGAAAAACCGTCCAGAGGGCCGTCCCGAGGGAACTCCACAGCAGGAAAGTGGAAATCGGGATGCAATTCACCCCTGCCGGCACGGAGATGAGAGAGCGGATCGTCGGGATCAGGCGCCCCAGGAACAAGGCGAGACCCTGATGGCGGGAGAAGAAAGCCCTGGCCTGATCCACCTCATCAGGATGCATGGTCAGCCATCGCCCATGTCTGGCGGCGAACCGTTTCAGGCGCTTCGGGCCGATCCAGCGGCCGATCAGAAACCAGAAATAGGCACCGGCGAGGGAGCCTATCGTCCCCGCAAGAACGACCCCTGTGAAGCTGAGCGTCCCCTTGGCGGCGGCGAAGCCGGCCAGGGGCATGATGAGTTCTGAAGGAATTGGCGGGAAAACATTCTCCAGCAGCATGAGCAGGGCAATGCCGATATACCCGGCCTTGTCGATGAGGCTGACGATCCAATCGAACACGCTCTTCCACCCGTTGTGAAGTGATCCGGAAATTTGCCTATGCCGGCTCGATCCGCAAGCCGATCGCCCTGGGAAACGATTTTGGAGCCCACTGTTTCCACCCGGAACCTCGGCCACGGTTCCCGAGTTGGCAGAGGACTGCGTTTAGGATCTTAGTCGCGTGCAGCTTCTGGAAGAAACGACGAGCCGGCATGAATTTCAGTTTGCCCAGGCAGCCCTGCGGCTGCCTGAGGGCTCGATCCTGCGCCCTGAACAGAATTGCTGGCGCGTCGCACAGGCCGATCGTGCATCGGTTCTGATCGACGGCGCCGCCTACTTTGCGTGCCTCGAAGCGGCCCTGCGCCGTGCCCGACGCTCCATTCTCATCATCGGCTGGGATTTCGACGGCAGCATCCGCCTGCGCCCGGATGTGAGCGCAGAAGATTCCCCGCCGCTCGGTCCCCTGCTCCGCTCCTTCGTGGAGGCCAGACCGGACCTTGAGGCCCGCATTCTGGTGTGGAGCGTTGCCGTCGTGCATGCCCCCGGCGCTCCCGGTCCGCTCATCTTCGGCGCCGACTGGCAGGACCACCCGCACCTTCAGCTCAAGCTCGACACCCACCACCCGCTTTATGCCGCCCACCACCAGAAGATCGTCTGCATCGACGATGCGCTGGCATTCGTCGGCGGCATGGACCTGACTGTCGAGCGTTGGGACACCCAGCGCCACGCCTGCGACGATCCTCTCCGGCTGAGGGATGATGGGAGCATCTACGAACCGGTTCACGATCTTCAGATGGCTGTGGACGGCGAAGCCGCACGATCCATTGCCGAGGTGGGCTATGGTCGCTGGAAATTTGCAACCGGCGAGGAGCTGAGCCCACCCCCGCCGGGCGAGACCGATCTGTGGCCGGAGGACCTTTCCGTCGATTTCGTCAACGTGCCGGTGGCCATCGCCCGCACCTATCCGGCCTGGGGAGAGCAGCCTGCCGCGCGGGAGGCTGCGGCCCTGACCCTGGACGCGCTCTCTGCTGCCAGAAAGAGCATCTACATCGAAGCGCAGTACATGACGGCTCCCTTGATCGGCGACGTCCTTGAGCGTCACTTGGCCGATCCCGGCGGGCCGGAGATCGTCGTGATCCAAACGCACGAATCCCACGGCTGGGCGGAGGAGCTGGTCATGGGCACGAACCGGGACAGGCTGATCCGGCGTCTGCGCAAATGCGATCGCTACAACCGCCTGCGAGTCTATTATCCGGTCATTCCCAACGGAGCAGGTGGGGAATGCCAGGTGCTCATCCATTCCAAGCTCATCATCGTCGATGACGTGTTCCTGCGCATCGGCTCTTCGAACCTGAACAACCGCTCCATGGGCCTCGACAGCGAGTGCGACCTCGCCATCGAGGCAAGGACAGAGGAAGAGCGTCGGACAATCGCTGGCCTGAGAGACCAGCTCATCGCAGAGCATCTCGAAACGCAGCCGGAGACCTTCGCTGAGGCTCTGGCAGGAGCAGGCGGGTCCGTCATCCAGGCCATCGACCAGCTCAATACCGGAGACCGCGGCCTGCGCGGCTTCGGGGCCATGGCCGATGAAGGGCCGGATGCGCCGGCACCGGGAACCAGCCTTTTGGATCCGCCGGAGCCTTTCGAGCCGCTCGCCCTGTTTCGTCGCCGGAAGGATTGACGTCTAGGCCTTCACGGGAGTGGGAGCGTCCCCATGGGCGTCCGAACCCCGGTGCCGCAGGACCAGCTCAGTCACGGCAAACAGAATGCCCCCTAAGCCAAGCGGTGCGAGGAAGTAGACGAACCGGAACACCAGAAGCGGCCCGATCAGGTTGTCCTGGGGCAGAAGGTACATGACGACGCTCTCGATCACGCCAAGGCCTCCGGGCACATGGCTTACCAGCGCGGTCGCATTGGCGATCACATAGACCGATGCCACACCCGGATACGCAACGTCTGCCACGGCCGCGAGGGTCTGGTGAAGGCAGGCGGCCACGAAGGCGAAGTTGATGGACCCGATCAGGACCTGTGCGGCGGCGAGCCGGAAGCCCGGGATTTCAAGCGACCAGCGCCGGATCCGCAGTGGCCGGCGCACGAAAATGGACAGGGCCAGATAGATCGCCGGAGCCGCAAGGCAGCCCAAGCCCAGGGCAACGATCACCGGATGGGTCAGGCCCGTAATTTCCACGGCCAGTGGGGAGCGCAGGAGCAGGGCTGCTCCGCCCAGCGTCGTCAGACCGAGCCCGACGGTAACCCCGCAGAAGACGATGACCTTCGCCACCTCGCCTGCGGCAAGCCCCCAGCGGCTGTAGTAGCGATAGCGCACAGCACCGCTGCTCAAGGCAGCCAATCCGATATTGTGGCCGAGGGAGAGGGCCGTGAAGGAGGCCAGGGCCGCCTTCGGATACGGAAGCGGCCGGCCAACATAGCGCAAGGCCAGATAGTCGAAGAAGGTCAAGGACACATAGCTCGCTGCGGCAAATCCTGCAGCAGCCAGGAGGCTTGGCACGGGAACGGCCGTGACGGCGGCGATCAGCTCGTTCAGGCTGTATCGGCTGAGCGTGCGGTACAGCAGAAAAGCCGCCAAACAGACGGCAGCCGCAGCGATCAGGTACTTCCAGTTACGCATTCACTCTCCTCAACTGCGTCGCAGCCGCATACCAAACGACTCTGCTCCTAAAGGTCCAACGCAAAGGCGGAGCCTGCGATCCGTAACGCCACCTTGTAAGCCTCCTCACCCATGCATGTGGGCCATGCTGGTCTGGTGCGCCTTGCCGCGAACGATGTGGAATTCGACGAGAAGCGGGAGATGATCCGAGGCGATGCGGGCCAAAGGGTTCCGCACCGCTTCCACCCGCTGCACCGCAATCCCGCGGCTGACGAACACATGGTCGATGCGGAATATCGGCAGGCGCGACGGGAAGGTCGCCTTGGGCTTGGGAAGTTTCGCCAGCACCTGCACATCCCAGAGATGCGAGGTCAAGCGCTGATAGGCTCGGGAACGCGGCGTGGCGTTGAAGTCCCCCAGCAGGATCACCGGTCCCCGGCAGGCCTGATGACCGAGCCAATGCGGACCCAGCAGGGCGCTCACCTGCGCAAGCCTCTCATGGCGGCGCAGGCCAAGATGGGTGTTGATGATCTGGACATCGGCGCCTCCGAGGTTGACCGAGGCCCAGAGAGCGCCTCTCGGCTCAAGGCGCGGCTTTCCGGCCAGACCCGGAAGAGCCTCAGCCTTGACGAGCTTCGAGGGCCTGTGAGTCAAGATCGCGTTGCCGTACTCCTCCTCCAGCACCCGCATGCTGGCATGGAAATGCACATGCATTCCGAGCGCCTGGGCGATCGCATGAGCCTGATCGACGCCTCCCGTCCTGGTCCGTCCCACGTCGAGCTCCTGCAGCGCCACGACATCCGGCTCATAAGCTGCAATCACATCGGCAATGCGCCCAGGGGAGAGCCGTCCGTCCGTGCCGAGGCAGCGGTGTACGTTGTAGGTCAGGATTCGCGGCACTTCGCCCCCTGTTGGCAGACCTCCGGAGGGAGCGCCCTGCTCACCGGCTGGTTCCTATGCAGATGGAACCAGAACTCCCATCGAAGGAGCCTGGATCCATCCAAGCTCGGCTTTTTAATCGGCTTGAGGCCGAACATCCCCGACGATGCCGGGGCTCCATCGCTCTCAACCTGAGGGGTTCGACGGGATGAGGCCTGGGGAATGGAACGGGGACCGTGCGTACATCCGGCACCGGTCCCCGCCTTCTTGACCGGCTGCAGCAGCAACCGGATTCAGCCATCATAGACCAGACACGTAAGGCCAGGTCAGAGAATAGGAGGTAGGAGGCCCTACCCTGTCGGGGGCCGGATGTCCGAAAGGGTGTCGCAAGCCCCGCCCATGGAAGCGCACCTATGCAAGAAAAAGAGATTCCCGCCCCTGCCCCGGCGCGCTATGGCATGCCCATGGAAGGCAGTTGGAGCTGACATGTCCGAGATGTTCTCTCTTCAGAAAGACAAGATCCGCGTTCTCCTGCTCGAAGGGGTGAACCAGAGCGCGGTCGATCTGATCAAGGCGGCGGGCTATACCAACCTGACCCACCTCAAGACTGCCCTCAACGAGGACGAGCTCATCGAAGCCCTGCAGGGGATCCACCTCCTGGGCATCCGCTCCCGCACTCAGCTGACGAGCAGGGTTCTGCAATCCGTGAACCGGCTGATCGCTGTTGGCTGCTTCAGTGTCGGGACGAACCAGGTCGATCTGGAGGCCGCCCGGCAGGCCGGCATCCCGGTCTTCAACGCCCCGTTCTCCAACACCAGGAGCGTGGCCGAACTGGTGATCGGCGAGATCGTCATGCTCCTGCGGCGCACCTTTCCCAAGTCCAGTGCTGCCCATGAGGGCCAATGGGACAAGTCCGCGACGGACAGCCACGAGGTGCGCGGCAAGACGCTCGGCATCGTCGGTTACGGCAATATCGGGTCGCAGCTCTCCTATTTGGCGGAAGCCATGGGCATGCGCGTCATTTTCTTCGACCAGACAGACAAGCTCCGCCACGGCAACACCGAGCCCGCCGACAGCCTGCACGCCCTGCTGAGCCAGAGCGATGTCGTCAGCCTGCATGTGCCGGAAACTCCAGCAACGCACGGAATGATCGGCAAGGCCGAAATCGCGGCCATGAAGAAGGGCGCCTATCTCATCAACAACAGCCGCGGCACGGTGGTCGGCCTAGACGCCTTGGCCGAGGGGTTGCGGAGCGGTCATCTGCGGGGCGCCGCCGTCGATGTGTTTCCCATTGAGCCTGCATCCAACAAGGAGCCTTTCGTCACGCCGCTGCAAGGCCTCGATAACGTTATCCTGACACCGCACATCGGTGGATCGACGGAGGAGGCACAGGAGCGCATCGGCGCAGAGGTCGCGAAGAAGCTGACCGATTACTCAGACGTGGGCACGACGGTCGGGGCCGTGAACTTTCCTCAGGTGCAGCTGCCATCCAGGACCACCGGCACCCGCTACATCCATGTGCATAGAAACGTGCCCGGAATGCTTGGGCGCCTGAACAATGCCTTTTCCCAACGCGGCCTCAACATCACGGCGCAGCATCTGCAGACCGATGGCGAACTCGGTTATGTGGTGATCGAGGTGGAAGGTCAGCCCGAGCATAGCCGGGAAACGCTCCAGGAGATCCGCGCCCTGGAGGGAACTATTCGCGCCCGCCTTCTCTACGCTCGCGGATGATCGGCAGATGCGGGACGCCTGATGCGTCGGACGACCTTCATTGAGCATTTGTGCTGAAGTCATGATACCGTCGATTACGCCACTTCCTTTTGGAGGCGATGGCGCGCTCGTCTGAGCGAAAGAGGAATGTGATTGCCGGTGCTCATGTGAAGTTACCTCATTTCATGCATCAGGCAGCGGCCGGGCTCGCCCGCATGATCGGGTTTCCTCGTATCGTTGCGGATAAGGCGGAACCAGTGCTGGGAGAGGCGTTGCTCTCGAACGCAGAGCCCAAACAGACTGGAGATGATCGGCTCTCAGGCTCATCGCCCGACATGCGCCAATCCCTCGCTCCTCCGCAACTCGACGATCAGGAGGAAGCTCCTTCGTCCATTCATGCCCAACTGGAACGCTTCAGCCATATGAACACGTCCGTAGACACCTTGGCCGAGCAGATGCTGACACTCGTCGAGATCGTGTCTGCTCAGGAGCGAGACATCAAAGCGCTTAAAGAGCAGTGTCGCGTGCTGGAGGAACATGACCAGGCGATTGCAGTGGCATTCTCGACCTTCTTCCACGTTCTCTCCGCCGGACGCGTTGCGAAGCTGAGTGAAATTAGCACCGTCCTCAACCACATCATCAAGGTCGCCGAGCAGGAAGGCCGTCCGGCCGCATCGATCAAGTTCCTCCAGGACTTGGCCGGTATGCTCCCTGAGGATCAGCGCTGATACCGTCCCCACCTCTGCCTACAGGGGATTGTATGCCTAAATTTTTCAAGGAAGGATGCCGAATTTAAGCGTCTGTTAACTCTGCCGTTTCACACTTCGTGAACTGCCGCGATGGCGCCACTGAACGTGTCTGCCTGACACCGGGTCCATCGCCCTGCTGTCTTCGACCGCCAGCAGGCCAGAGGCGAAGGAACCTGGTAATGTCGACGGACAGGGCGGAGGCGACAATCGAAGCGGCGATTGCAGGGCATGTCGCCAGCGTATTCGAGCATGGTCGTCAGGTGACAGCTGCCGCCCAGATCCGCAACCGCATCACCGATCGCCTCGAGCCAAACGCACGACAAACGGAGCAGGACAATCAACCCTCGGCACTTGTCGCTCTGCACCGCAGGATTGCTGCAGCCTTCGTGCCCGTTGAAAGAGCCTACGACACTCCTGATCGCGTTTCTGATCTCGCGGAGCTCAGAGGAAGGCTCGAGCGGCAGCGCAGCCCCCGGCAGATAACTGAGCAAAAGCATCTGCTGGGATATGCCAGGAGCCAGCTTCTCATCGAGCGGCAGCAGCTTTTCATGAAAAACGAATTCACGGAAGGTTTCGGACGCATCGAGGCATGGGTTCTGTCGATTGTGTTCCTCACCCTAGTGCTTCTGAATGTCGCCAGCATTCTCTGGGCGCTGCCTCTCCTCGGTTTAAGCATCTGCAGGGCCTGGTATCTCGACAAGCAATGCAGGCGCCGCCTCGGAAAGATCGCGGAGATTGACTCCCTGATCGCGCGGATTGAGCATGCCCCTTGAGAGCAGCGTCATCATGAACGGTCGAGAACGGCTGAGGCGATTGCGATATCCTGAACGGCGAGCCCTGAGAACGTCGACACCGTTACCTGTTCGGATGCCGTTCGACCGCTGACCATTCCCGAAACGATTTCACCAATCTCGACGATGCGGCTCATGCCTGCATCATCGGCCCGATAGGCGCGCCAGAGTTCACCCCGCGATCGGCCTTGTGCCCTGCTGTCTGTGACAACAAGGTCAGCCTGTTGGATGATTGCCGGATCCAGCTCCTGCTTGTCGGCACTGTCGGCACCAATCGCCGTGATATGGGTGCCGGGCTGAATATCGGACCATCGCAGGAGCGGCTCCTGGCTTGCCGTCGCGGTGACGATCAGGCGGCAGCGGAACGCGACCTCGGCAGGAGATTGCGCGGCCTCGACGAGGAAGCCCCTGTCCCGCATTCTTTCAGCATAAGCGTTTCCTCGCTCCGGATTGCGCCCCCAGAACACGATGTTCCGACATGGCCGAACCGCCTGAAGGAGTTGAACTTGCAGTTCCGCCTGAATGCCTGTCCCAAGCACGCCGACAGCCTCGATCGGCTCAGGCGCGAGGTACTTGGCCGCGACAGCTCCGGCCGCTGCGGTGCGCAGATCCGTCAGGCGCCCGCGATCGTTGAGCACGGCAGCCAGTTCGCCTGTATCCTTCCTGAAGACGAGCAGAAGGCCATCGCTGCTGCTCAAGCCGTGTGCGGGGTTGTTCCAGAAGCCGGATGCAATCTTGACCACATAAGTGTCGCCTGCCTTCAGGTAGCCATACTTGATGTGAACCTCGCCCGGTGGATCGTCGAACAGGAGTTCACCTGGCGGTGGAACCACGGCCTCGCCGCGGGAGAATGCTGCGAAAGCCTGTTCCATCAGGCGCACAAGATCGACGCCCTTCAATCGCTGCTCGATCTGGGACGGATTGAGAAAGGTGATCGGGCCTGCGGCAGCCATGGTTCCTATCCTTAACCGTTCAGAACGGAAAAAATCTTGGCCCTGTCGAAGTTCGCTCCACACAATACGACGACGTTCTTCTGACCACTGCAGCGGTACGCCACTTTAAGGAAGCCGGCCAAGGCAAGAGCCGCCGCACCCTCGACAATCTGGTTTTCCTTGAAGGCCAAGTCTTTAAGCGCATGCGCGATCTCGACCTCTGTGCAGGTGACGACTTCATCGACCACCGAGACGGCGAGCGGCAGCGTAATGCTGTCCTCATCCATCCCGCCTGCAACGCCGTCCGCGAGCGTGTCGCGGTGCTCGGTCTCGACAACACGTCCGGCTGTCATGGCGGCCGCAAGGGCAGCCGAATTCTGCGCCGCTATGCCATAGACCCGCGTCCTGGGGCTGAAGCTCTTGAGCACCGAGCCAATACCGCCGATCAGCCCGCCGCCCCCCATGGCGATGAAGACATTGTCGATGTCGTCGGCCTGCTCGAGCAGTTCCAGCCCGATGGTTCCCTGGCCGGCAACGATTTCAGGATCATTGTAAGGAGATACATAGACAAGACCTTTGGCCGCTGCTTTCTCCTGCGCGTGAAGCTCTGCCAATCCACTCTCTGCACCATGCAAAACGACATTGACGTTGAAGCTGCGAATTCGCTCAAGTTTGGCCTGCGCTACCGTTTCAGGCAGCACTACGGTCAATGCCTGGCCGATCGATGCAGCCGCCTGCGCCGACGCGATGCCATGGTTGCCGGACGATGCCGTGATGACCTCGCGATCGATGCCAAGCGACGTCATCTTGCTGGCGGCTCCACGGATTTTGAATGAGCCGGTGAGCTGAAAGTTCTCGGCCTTGAAGAAAAGCGACGAGCCGGCTTCCCGGCCGATCTGCCGCGACGGGAGCAAGGGGGTCTCGTAGATGTGGCTGCGGATCCGCTGGCGCGCCTGCACCGATCGGGCAGCAGCCTCAAGAATGATGCTGATCATGGCGATCCTCCGTCTGGCTGTTGCTCGGAATTCGACCATCCCTTCATCTGGACTGCTCGCTCCGAAAGCCTCGCCAGGATTGCGGCGGAGCATTCGATCATCATGGCGAACTGGTCGATGATGATGTTCTCATTGGGTGAGTGGAGCATGGCTCCATGATGAGTGATGCCAAGGCCGACGATCTCGGCACCCAGCTGTTCCACGAAGGGATGGGCTGTGCCAGAGGCCGGCGAGCTCGGCTGTACAATGGCAGATTGTCCGAAATGCGCCTCCAGGAGTTCCTTCACGTTCTGAACGAACCAGTGATCGGTCGCCGCTCGGACCGGCTTCACATTGGCATCGTGAACGATGATCTCGATGTCCTCAAAGCCATGCCTGTCGAGATGCGCGCGCAGAAGCGCAACGACCCGCTGGGGATCCTGATCGGGCACGAGGCGAAAATCGATTTTGACCGCACCCTCAGCAGGCAGAACGGTCTTGGCACCCTCGCCTGCATAGCCGCCTGAGAAGCCATTCACATTTATGCAGGGTTCGAAATTGACGGCATTGTAGAAGCTCTCGGCATCGACTCCATCGAGAAGCCGCTGCGCGCCGGTTGCCTCCATCAGGCTGTTAAGGGAGTAAGGAGGAGCCGAGACCAATTTCCTGTCGCTGGGGGAAGCCTGACGCAAGGCGTCGTAAAAACCTTCAATCAGGATACGTCCCGACTTGTCGCGGAGAGAGGCCGTTGCGGCGGCGAGCCTCCATAGCGGATTGTCGAAGACGGCACCGAGGCTCGAATGCAGATCTGCTCTTGCTGTTCTGGCGCGCAGTTCAACCGCCATCACGCCTTTGAAGCCGCACAGGATGATCGGGCGGCCGTTTGCGTCGATTTCGCCGTATTCCCACCAGCAGATTTCGACCGCCTCGCCCTCAAAACGCTGTTTCAGGAAGGCTTCGAGCGAGGGACTTCCGATCTCTTCCTCGCCGTCGACGAGCCAGATAAGCCTGAACGGCAAGGGGCCAGGATGCCGCTCCCGGAACAAGCGCCAGCCTGCGAGTCGGCTGATGAACTCGCCCTTATCGTCTGCGACGCCGCGCCCATACAAGCGACCGTCTCGCTCGGACATCGCGAAGGGAGGAGAATGCCACAGCGACACCGGATCTTCGGGCTGAACGTCGTAGTGGTTGTAGATCATGACCGTGAGCGGGCCGCTGCCGATCTCGCCCACGACGAACGGACCCACGTCTCCCGGTTGGATCTCCGTCTCGAAGCCTGCCTCGACCAGCAGATCGCGAACGGCCTCGGCGCATTCGACAAGCTTTTCGCCGCGCGCGCTGACCGATGGAATGGCCACGAGACGGTGGAGCACTTCGCGTGCCTTCAGCAGATGGTCATGCGGCAGCATTGGGTTGACCTTGCCTCAGGCCAAGCCGCGACGGGCAAGGAAGCTGTCGAGGCGGGCGAACCCCTCAACGAGGTGTTCGGGCTTCACGCCAATACCGATCCGGATGTGGTTCTCGATCCCGAACCAGCTCCCGGCCACCACGAAGACGCTTTCCTCTTCCCGAAACGCATTGGATAAAGCCTCCGACGGCATGTCGAAGTCATAATGCAGGAAGGCCATGCCGCCGGCCGCGGGACGCTGCCAGGACCAGCGATTCCGCTTCTCGATCCAGCGCTGGACGATGTCCGCGTTCTCGCGTAGCAGAGCCCGCCCTCGGGCCAGGATGCGCTCGCGGTTCTCCGGTGCCATGACGGCGGCGCCGACGATCTGACTGAGAATTCCGCTGCCGATGGTGGTGTAGTCCTGCCGCTTGGCAGCCTCCTCGACAACCACTTGTGGCCCGACGATCCAGCCGAGACGCAGGCCCGGGCAGGCGAATGACTTCGACAGGCTGCTGGTGACGATGACGCGATCATAGCTTCCATAGAAGGTTTCCGTCTCCGCCCCATCGATCTCGCCGCCGCGATAGATCTCATCGACCATAAGCCAGGCTCCTGCCCTGCGCGCGGACTCCAGCAGAGCCTCGCGGCTGCGGGGTGAGAGAACGGCTCCGGTCGGGTTGCCGGGATTCGTCACGGCAATCAGCTTCACGCCGCCGTCCACCGCCTGCGCGAGCGCATCGGGATCGATCTGCCATCCTTGGTCCGGCACGAGAGGCAGCCGCTGAACATTCATGCCTAGGGCACGCCCGAGGCCATCCACTTGCATGAAGTTGGGAACAGCGAAGAGAACCTTGTCACCTGGATCGACCATGGCCATCAGAGCGATCATCGTCGCCTCGGATGAGCCGTTGGTGACCAGCACGTTGGAAGCCGATGCACCCGGATACCAGCTTGCGATTGCGGACCGCAGATCCGGTCGGCCATCCGTCCAGCCATAACCGAGCGGCAGCCGAAGGAGCGCCTGCGCGGCATCTGATGGCATGATCTCCTCAATGGTGCAGGGATGCACACCGCTTTCGGTCAGGTTGATCTCGACGCCGTTCTCGAAGAGCGTCTGGTTCCGTTCCATGAGAAAGGTATCGAACTGCACGATGGCTCCTATGCGGAAATGACGGCGCTCCAGCACCGAATGAACCCGGACCATGGCAGGAGAGATTTTGAACCGTCAAGTCCAATTTGGACTTTCTTGTCCAAATCCATGATGCTACAGAGCCGTAAAGTCTCGCTCAGCCTCACGGGGATCCCATGAAAATCGAAGAGTTCACGCTGGAGCGCATTCAGTCGCTGTATGAGAACACGGTCGAGTACAACCTGTCCGACAGCGGCGTGCATCCCTATTCCCTGCGTGAACTCCTGACTCCGGAGCAGCAGAACCAGCTGCTCGATGTCGAACTGGGCTACGGCTGGACGAACGGACGCGTGGAGCTGCGACAGGCCATCGCCAAGTTGTACACGGAACGTACGGCCGATGAGGTGATCGTCACCAACGGTTCGGCCGAGGCGAACTTCCTGCTCGTGATGTCCCTGCTCGAACCGGGCGACGAACTCGTCGTGTTCGTTCCAAACTACCTGCAGATCTGGGGCTGGGCGCGGGCCATCGGTGTGACCGTGAAGGAAGTTCTTCTCCGGGAAGAGCTGGGATGGACACCGGATCTTACGGATGTTTGCAAGGCCGTATCGGCCCGCACGAAGATGATGACCATCTGCAACCCGAACAATCCGACGGGCAGCGTCCTGTCCCGCGAGACGATGGAGGGCCTTGTGGCGATTGCTCGCGAGCACGGGATCTATATGCATGCGGATGAGGTCTACAAAGGCGCGGAGCTGGAGCAGGACGAGCCCCCGAGCTTTGCCGACCTCTACGAGAAGGCCATCATCACCAGCGGCCTGTCGAAGGCGATGGCGCTGCCGGGCCTCCGCATCGGCTGGCTCGTCGGGCCGGCGCAGGAGATTTATGCCTCCTGGCAGCGCAAGGACTACACATCGATCACCACCGGCGCTGTCAGCGAATTCGTGGCCGAGATCGTCGTGGAACCTGCAAAGCGGCAGGAAATCCTGTCCCGCAGCAAGCGCATTCTGCGCGAGAATCTCGCTCTCCTGCAGCGCTGGGTCGATGAGAACAGCGACCTGTTCTCCTTCGTGCCGCCCAAGGCCGGCGGCATGGCGTTTCTCCGCTACGCGATGTCCATGAACTCCACGGAGCTGGTGCATCGCCTGCGTGAGGAGCGCGGTATCATGCTGCTGCCGGGTGATGTCTATGGCATGGATCACTACATCCGTGTCGGCATCGGCGCTCCCGCTCATCATCTGGAGGCAGGTCTTCAGCGCCTTGCGGCATTCGTGCGCGCGGAACTCACATGATACAGGCGCAGAAGGCGTCTCCGGTAACGGACCTTACTCCGGAACTAGCGGCCTACGCTCCGGTATGCGATGCCATTGCCCTGCTGTTCCAGCCCTATGCGGAAGTGGTCCTGCACGATCTGTCGACAGAGACGGTCGTTCATCTGTCGAACCCGTTCTCCAAGCGGGAGCTCGGCGAGCCGTCTCTCCTGCATGAGATCGACTTCAAGCCGTCCGATGTCATCATCGGTCCCTATGAGAAGGTGAACTGGGATGGCCGGCGCATCAAGTCAGTCAGCGCTGTCCTCCGTGTGGGCTCCAAGAGCATCGGCATTCTCTGTATCAACGTCGATGTGTCCCATTTCCATGCGGTGATGCAGACGCTGACGGCCTTGGTGGCCATTCCCCAATCTGCCGAAAAGCCGGCGTCCCTGTTCAAGGAGGATTGGCACGAACGCATCAATGAGTACATCCAGAGCTGGACCCGTGAACGCGGGCTCTCCATTGCGGAAATGACCCGCCTGCAGAAGCAGCAGCTCGTCGCCGACTTGGCGGGAGACGGCGCCTTCGGCGGTCGCAATGCAGCAGCCTACATCTCCCGGATTCTTGGCCTAGGCCGGGCCACCGTCTACAACTATCTCCGCAAGAAGGATCAGGCCTGAGGTGGAAGGAGCGCGTCGCGTACAGCCTGCCAACTCGCCTCGTCGGGTCCGCTGATGAGGCCGCCGCTTCGGTTGGCTGGACGGTAGGCGGAGCCGTCGAAATGCGCCGTGTAGCCGCCGGCCTCACGATGAATCAGCCAACCGGCCGCATGGTCCCAGGGCATGACGCTGGATGAGAACGAGAAGTGCAGATGACCTGCGGCGATGAGCCGATAGGTATGCGCCGAGCAACGGAGATCGGCCGCCATGGCCACCTTCGGCAGGTTGCCCGTCACAACAGGCCGCAGAGTCTCGGGAAGGTAGCGCCAGGAGACATTGCCGGCCATCTCTGCGAGCGGAACGGCGGCTGAGACTCCAAGGGGAGCGGTGCTGCCGTCGGGGCGCTGGATCCAGGCGCCCTCGCCACGAACGGCCATGGCCCAATCGTCCGAGATCGGATCAAGGATCACGCCGCAGACCACTTCACCTTTCATCACCACGGCCGCCATGACGCCGAACAGTGGGAGCCCGGAGGCAAAGTTGAGTGTGCCGTCGACGGGATCGAGGATGAAGGCAAGGTCTGCTTTGTCCAGATCGTCAAGCAGCCGCGGGTTGCGGCTCACGCCCTCCTCTCCGAGGACGAGGGCCGCAGGGAACAGACGCTGGAGCTCCGCCTCGATTGCCCGCTCGGCCGCTTCGTCCGCATCCGTGACGAGGTCGAAATGCGAGCTTTTGGTCCGGACGGCACCAGCGGACAGATTCCGGAATCGTGGCAGGATCTCCGCCTGCGCCGCCGCCCTGAGAAGTTCCGCGACGGTCATTACGTCGGATCGGGAGAAACTCATGAGACTGGTCACCTAAATCATCTCGAGCGGACGCTTGCGTTTCGGCGCCGGGAACTCGGCATCGATCGCCGTCAAGTCTTCCGGAGTCAACCGGATCTCCAGAGCCTTGAAGTTCTCCCGCACATGCTGGGTGCTCGCCGCCTTCGGGATGGTGATCACTCCCGACCTGTTCAGCAGCCATGCCAGCGCAACCTGGAATGAGCTTGCCTCATGTCGCCGCGCGATGGCTTGCAGCGCACCACCTTGGGGAAGCCTTCCCTGCTCGATGGGGCTGTAGGCCATCAAGGGCATGCGACGAGCCGCCATCCATGGAATGAGGTCGAACTCGGGGCCCCGCCGGGTCACATTGTAGAGAACCTGGTTGGTGGCGCAGTTCTCTCCCGCCGGCACATCGAGCAGTTCCTCCATGTCGTCCACGTCGAAATTGCTGACACCCCAATGGCGGATCTTGCCGGACCGGCGAAGGTCCTCGAAACCGACAACAGTCTCCTCAAGCGGAACGCTTCCGCGCCAATGCAGAAGGTAGAGATCGAGCCGATCCGTCTTCAGCCGCCGAAGGCTGCGATCGCAGGCTTTGATGACACCCTGCCGGCTGGCATTGTGGGGGTAGACCTTGCTGATGAGGAAGATCCGCTCGCGCTCCTCGGACAAAGCCTCGGCCACCAGTTCCTCGGCGGCTCCCTCCCCGTACATCTCCGCCGTGTCAATGAGGGTCAGTCCAAGCTCAACCCCAAGGCGCAGGGCTTCGACCTCCTGTGTCCGGCGGCTTGCCTTCTCGGCCATTTGCCAGGTGCCCTGCCCGAGCGCCGGAACGTTTTCGCCGTTCGGCAACGTGACAGTCAGGCTCATCGCGGCTCTCCTTGATCAATCGCCTCGTCATTCCAATCCGGAAGCCACCGCACTCACGCAAGCCGGCGATTTCCGAGGAGATTCTCCGGGCACAAGCGCTATTGCAGGCGGGAGGTCTTCATGAAGCGACCCCTGTCTGCCGACCGGATCGTCACATCGAACCTGTCGCCTTCCCGCTCAAGGGTGAGCGGAACATCGACACCGGCCGGACCGAGCGCCCAGATCGCCCGATAGAACTCCGCCAGCGAGGTCACGCTCTGCTCAGCAACAGCATGAATCTGGTCACCGGCGCGCAGGCCGGCCCGCTGTGCCGGGGCATCCCCTGCAAGGCCGATGATCGTGAGCTCGTCGTCCTCTGCCTCCGCAACATAGAAGCCCAGCCAGGGACGCGGCTCGCGCTTGACGCGACCAGATGTCAGGAGGTCATCGAGGATGGGCTTCAGGAGATCGATCGGCACGCTCATATTGAGGGGCACAACCGTTCCGCCGGAGGCCTGATGCTGGAGCTGGAGCGAGCCGATGCCCATGAGGTCACCCCGCGGACCGATCAACGCCGTTCCACCCCAATTGGGATGAGCCGGCGCGGTGAAGATGGCCCCGTCGATCAGATACTCCCAATAGCCTGCAAATTCCTGGCAGGCGACCACTTGGGCTGCCAGGGAGTGGATCTGCCCACCGCTTCCGCCTACGACCACCTGTTCTCCAGGCTTCAGGCGCCGGGAGTCGCCCAGGGCCAGCACAGGCACGCCAAGGGGTTCGAGCGCCTGCACCAAGCCGAAGCCGCTCTCGTAATCGTAGGCGATTACATGCGCTTCCACGACCCGCCCCCCGTTAGTGGTGAGCCAGACCTCTTCGGCTTCGGCAATGAGATACCCGATGGTCACGACAAGGCCGTCATCCCGAATGACGACGCCCTGCCCCGCCCGTTCGACCCCGAGGGTCTCGGCGGTGAAAGCATCCTCAGGAACACGCGCCCGCAGGGAAACCACGGCCGACAGGGCGGTTTTCAGATCGTAGTCGAGAAGCCTCGGATCAGGCTGGAACTCAGGAGGGATTTCCCATTCGTCGGGTGGCTGCATGAAAAACTCCCCGGTCTCTCCGCCGAGAGCCTGCACCCTTTCAACATGGCAGGAAAAACCATCCCTTCAACAGCCCTCCCCCTTTTTGACGCACAAAAAGCCGTGTTCTCCGGGCAAGTTGCACCGGGGCTAGGACGCTGCTGAAATCCCAAGAAGAGGATCGGAACCGCCTTACGCAGTTTCCAGGATTCTGACGGGAGATACCTCCAGTTCGACCCGGTGCACCTGCTCCTGGCGCCTCTCCACCATGCTGATGGCCTGCCTGGCATAGAGGCGAAACTCATGCTTCAGGCTCCGGGAAGCGTTCTCCCAAGCTTCCGTCTCATGCCGAGCGGCAAAGAACGCTCGGGCAATATGCTCGACCTCAAGATCCACCTGATCCACCTTTGCCCCCACGGAGAAACTGTTGCGTCTCTCACGGCACGCGGAACGGTGCCGCTGCGTCAATCGCCAAGGTGTCTGATTTGCGGGGATGTGTCTGTATCAAAAAAGACACGATTCAAGAGCTTTGAAGAAGAAGGAAGTGCAGCCCCTCCATGAGGCTATGCCGCTTGGGCCTTTGCAAGGAAGTGATCGATGTCCTGCTTCAGTCGCTGCAGTTGCTGATCCAAGGTCTGCTTCGCATTCGACACCTGATAAGCCGCCGATGCGGCGGAGGCGGTGGACCCTGACAGAGCCTCGATGCTGCGTACCACCGCATGAGTATGATCGGTGGTCTGGTTGACGTTTACCGCAATCTCCGACGTGACGGCAGCCTGCTCCTCGACGGCGGCCGCAATCGCCGTTGCTATGCCGCTCAGATCGTCCATGATGCGCCCGATATCGTCGATGTCGGAGACGCTTCGCCGGGTTGCCTCCTGAATGGCGCTGATTCGGGAGCCAATCTCGGTCGTGGCCTTGGCAGTTTGGTTCGCCAGGGTCTTGACCTCCTGAGCCACCACGGCAAACCCCTTGCCCATCTCTCCGGCCCGGGCTGCTTCGATCGTGGCATTCAGGGCAAGCAGGTTGGTTTGAGCAGCAATCCTTTCGATCAGATCGACCACATCTCCGATCTCCCTGGCCTGCTCGGCCAGCCCGTTGACAGTGTCCTTCGTCCGCCGGGAACTCTGCAGCGCATGCTTGGCAACGTCGGCGGAGCGGCTGGCCTGCTGTCCTATCTCGCGAACGGACGAAGCAAGCTGTTCCGTGGCCGCCGCACCGGACTGCATGTTGGATGCGCTCTGCTCTGCGGCGCTCGTCACCTGATTGGCAAGGCTGCTGGCATTCGTCGTGGCCGCGTCGAGATCGGCTGCGCTTTTGGAAAGAGCCCCACTCGCCAGACCTGAAATCTGCAGGCTCTCCTGAACAGCGCTTGAGAACGAAGCAACAGCCTGCGCCAGCATCTCCCCTTTCTTCTGCCGCTCCTGAACGAAAGCGTCCTGGTACACGGAGATTGCAAAATCCATGTCCAGCATGACGGCGCGGTTCACGACCGCAAGCCTACGAGCCAGCAGGGATCCGTTGAAGCGATGCTTCTTCCCGAGAGCGGTGATCAGTTCGTTCAGGACGAAAGCATAACCTCCGATGTACCATCGCGGCTCAAGGCCGATCTTGTTGTGAATGAGGCCGATGCGGTGAATGCCCTCAACATAGGCGGTGTCGAACTTGCCGCTGAAAAGACGCCCCCAATGTTGCAGCTGAGCCGACACAAGACGTAATTGCTGCGTACCGATCAGCTTGGACAGCTGCGGCTCCCGATGCATGTGCTCATAAAATCGCAAAAGGATCTCAGGCAGAACAGGATGAATATCCTGCCAGACGGAGCGTAACTCCTGGCGTACGCGATCATCAATGCCGATAAATGTGAGACGGTTTGCAATTGCTATATCGTTGTGCAACGCACATACTCCAATTCTGGAAGAGATTTAGCCACTTAGGCTTGATCGAAGCTTGCGGACCCGCTCCCGTGCCTGTTTCACAAGCGGCCATGCGGCCCAGCTTCATGGTTCTCCTGCTCGGTCTGAAACCAAGGTCCGCATGCCGCGTTGTTTCGAGGTCTGAGGGGCTACAGCATGATCAGCAAGGCAACAGAATATCTTTATTCGCTCAGAGCTGCGAAATCCGCACCGCGATACCGCAGCAACACTCCCTCGCTTCCTGCCAACATCCAGGACCATCTGGGCCGGTTGCTGAGAGCGGAGTATTATGAACGGGACGACAAGCCGCGCTTCCTGGGCGACCCTGCGCTTCCCCTCGAGTTCGACCCCTATCTTCAGCGTCTCGACCAGAAGGAGCGGGATCTGAGATCTTCAATGATCGCCGAGAAGGGGCAACACGCGGTTGCTGCTGCGCTTTTGGGAGTCCATGTTTAGGAAGCTGGTTCTATGACTGCCACCCCCTGTACGCTGCATGTCCTTAGCGTCACAGCCAGTCACCATCCGCTTCTTGCAGTCAGCTTTCCCACTGCTTGATCTCCTGCGCCTGTATCGGGGTTCAAAGTGAGAGTTTGGAATGGTTGTGGAACTCTCTGCATGAATGAGCACTTCAAGAAGTCATGAGAGCCATTAGCGGCAGAGCTGTTCTGAGACAGGCGTTCAGGCACCTGGAACATGAGGTGCCTGGCAAAGTCGCGCGGGTTCTGCGAAACCTTCGACACCCGGCGGCCAAGTGGATCAGGTTGCCTGTCGGCATTCTCTTCGTCATCGGAGGGATCTTCTCGATCCTGCCGGTTTTCGGTTTGTGGATGCTGCCGCTGGGCCTGTTGCTGATGGCCTATGACATTCCCTTCCTGCGAAAGCCCGTCGGGCGCTTTACGATCTGGGCTGTTCGAAAATGGGCTAGGCTCAGGCAACGCTTCTTTCCAGAGCGCCCTCACCGATAGCGAACTTGCAACGACTCCGGTCCGAAGCCTATCGATCCGGCAGAACGCCTCCAAGCTCGTCCTCGATATAAATCGAGATGATGTCGTCGAAACTTTTCTCCGCCTGAAAGCCCAGACTTTCGGCTCTGCGGGCATCGAAGCGCTTGGGCCAGCCCTCTACAAAGCGCACGATATCCGGGTCGATCTCGTGCCGGATCCGGGCGACACAACGTTCGCCGGCGATCCGCCTGAGCGCATCGATCTGCTCTCCTACCGTCACCGACACGCTCGGCATCGTCAGATTGCGGCGTGGGCCGACCTGCGAAAGGTCGAGGGTAGCCGCATGGATGAGGAAATTGACGGCCGATCGGGGCGAGGCATGGGAATGGCGCACATCCAAAGGCACCGGCAGGATAGCCTCCTGTCCGTTCAGGGGCTCGCGGATGATGCCAGAGAAGAACCCTGAAGCGGCCTTGTTGGGCTTGCCGGGACGCACGCAGATGGTCGGCAGTCGGATCCCGATCCCGTCGAAGAACCCACGTCGCGAATAGTCAGCAAGCAGCAGCTCTCCGATAGCCTTCTGCGTACCGTAGCTCGTAAGGGGGGTCAGGAAGAAATCATCGCCGATTGCCTCCGGGAACGGCGCCCCGAATACGGCAATGGATGACGTAAACACCAGCCGCGGCCGGTACCCATTTCCAATGTGGCGAATGGCATCGAAGAGGAACCGGGTTCCGTCCAGATTGATCCGATAGCCCTTCTCCAGATCAACCTCGGCTTCGCCGGAAACGATCGCGGCCAAGTGGAAGATGACATCCGGGCGAGCAGCCACCAGGCGCTCCGCCTCTCCGGCAATTGAGAAGTCAGATGTCAAAGCATCGATTGCAAACGGCGCCTCAGGCCGCTCTGGCTCGACCACATCATGCAGGACGAGACGGGAGATCTCCTGTCCGCCGAGATGCCGCTCCTTCACCAGACGCTCGACCAGCTTGCGGCCGACCATTCCGGCGGCTCCGAGAATGAGGATCTGCATCGGTCAAAATCCGTTCTTCAGGAAAGCCGCAGCGGGCCTCTCAAGAAATTCAAGCCCGAATGGGAGAAACATGTGGCGCCGCTTGGCAGCGGCGCCACTCTATCAAGAAGCAGGGACTTACTTGCCCCGAATCTTCGTCAGCTCGTCCTGCATCATCTTCACGGTTTCCGGGCCAATCGTCGCCGCATGCTTTTCCCAGACGCTCTTGGCCTGTTCACGCATGCGATTGGCCTCCTGTGCATTCAGCTCGTTGACCACGGTGCCTTCGCCCTTGATCTTGTTGAGCGAGGCTTGAGACAGCTCGCGGGACACTTTGCGCTGCTCGTCACGAGCCGTGACCGCGCAATCGCGCAAAGCCGCCTGCTCGTCCTTCGACAACCCGTCCCACAGCTTCTTGGAGTAGAGAACGAGGAACGGCGTATAGGCATGGCGGGTCACCGACAGGTACTTCTGCACCTCATAGAACTTGGAGGTGTCGATGGTCACGAAGGGATTCTCCTGACCGTCGATGGCCTTGGTCTCCAGGGCTGTGAACACCTCACCGAATGCCATCGGGACGGCATTGGCGCCGAGGGTCTTGAAGGTGTCGAGGAACACGTTGTTCTGCATGACGCGGACCTTGAGGCCCTTGAAGTCTTCCCACTTCTCAACCGGACGGCGCGAATTTGTGAGATTGCGGAACCCGTTCTCCCAATAGGCCAGATTGACGAGCCCGACGGACTCAAGCTTCGTGTCGATGTGCTTGCCGAAGCTGCCGTCGAGGACCGCATCAGCCTCCTTCTCGTTGGCGAACAGGAACGGCAGGTCGAACACGCCGAGATCCGGCAGGATGCCGATCAGCGGGGAGCTCGAGGTGACGACCATTTCCTGCGTGCCGGAGCGAAGGGCCTGGGTCGCCTGCAGATCGCCACCCAGGGCGTTGCCCCAGAAGCCCTGAACCTTCAGCTTCCCGCCCGACTTGTCGGTCAGGCACGCCCTGAACTTCTCGACGCCCTTACCATTGGGATGATCCTCGTTCACACCGTTGGAGAGACGAATGTTGCGTTCCGTGAACTGCGCATAGGCCGGAACAGCCGCAAGGATTGTCGCCGCAACACCTGCTGCAAGGGTGAGTTTAAATGCCTTCATGGTCGTTTCCTCTCTTTGATTGACTTCAACCGACTTAGCGACCCCGCAACCAGGCGAGGGGCACCGTTACAAGCTCGGGAATTAGGATGAGCAGGACAAGCACGATGAGCTGAGCGATCAGGAACGGGTTGACGCCCCGGATCACGGCTCCCATCGGAACGCGGGCGACGCCGCTCACCACGTTGAGCACGATTCCGACCGGGGGCGTGATCAAACCGATCGCATTGTTGATGATGAACAGAACGCCGAAATAGACCGGATCGATACCGGCCTGCTTGACGATCGGCATCAGGACCGGCGTCAGGATCAGAACAGTCGGGGAGAAATCCAGCGCCGTTCCAACGATGACCACAAGGAACATCAGGGCGAACATGAGCAGGGTCTTGTTGTCCATCAGGGGCTGGATGAGCCCGCTGATCTCACCCGGAATGTTGGCCTGAGTGATCAGCCAAGCCGAGACCAGGGCCGCAGCCACCAGGAACATCACCACGGCGGTTGTCTTCGCTGCCGTGAGAAACACCCCATACAGCATCGAGGGCTTCAGCTCGCGATAGACGAACATGCCGATCAGGAGTGCATAGACCGCGGCCAGGACTGCAGCCTCCGTCGGCGTAACGATGCCCCACTTGATTCCGCCCAGGATCATGACTGGCATCAGGAGCGCATAGAACCCGTCCACGAAGGCCTTGCCCCGCTCCCGCATGGTGGTGCGAGGGAACGTCTGCATCTTGTCCCGTCTGCTGACGATCGCCCATGCGACGACGAGAGAAATGCCCATCATCAGTCCGGGGACGATGCCGGCCAGGAACAGCTGTGAGATCGAGACATTGGCCGCAACGCCAAAGATGATGAACCCGATAGAGGGCGGGATCACCGGCGCGATGATGCCGCCGGCTGCGATGAGCCCCGCTGCCCGCGGGATATTGTACCCTGCGTTCCGCATCATCGGGATGAGAATAGCCGCCAGAGCAGCCGTGTCAGCCGCAGCGGACCCCGACAGGGCGGCGAGGATGAGGGCCGCAACAATGGCAACATAGCCAAGGCCGCCGTGGATGTGGCCCAGGCAGGCAAGAGCAAAGTTGACGATACGCTTCGACAACCCTCCCACATTCATCAGCTCGCCGGCCAACAGAAAGAATGGGACGGCCAGGAGCTGAAAGTTATCAGCCCCGATGATCATGTTCTGCGCCACGATCTGGCTGTCGAAGTTGCCGAGCCAGAGCATCAGCGCCAACGCGCAAACGATGAGCGCGAAGGCGATCGGCATCCCTAAGGCCATGGCCCCCAGAAGCGACGTGAGGAATACGACAATCGTCACTCGAGGTGTCCTCTCAGATCATTCGCTTCATCGTCACTGTAGTCCCCTGCGAAAGCCCGCAGTTCCTGATCGCTGAGGCGCCCGGTGAGAACCCGCAGGATGCGGAGCGCAGCCATGAGGCCCAGCCCGACGCTCGCGAAGAAACCGACACCATAGACCCAGAGCATCGAGATTTCAGTAATAGGGGCATAGTTGCTGGCGTTGATCTCAGCCTGCTGCCAAGTTCCCCAGAAGAAAACGGCGCAGCACGCGATCACGAATAGATCCGACAGGATCATGCAGAGCTTTCGCCCCCGATCACCCAACCGGGAGACAAGGGTCTCCACGCCCAGATGGGCGTTCTGCCGCCCCACCACGACAGCTCCGATGAATGTCAGCCAGACGAAGAAGTAGCGGGAGAGTTCTTCGGAGACATCGATCCCTGTATCGAAGAGGTAGCGCAGGACGACATTGCCGAAGACCATGACGACCATGGCGGCGAGCAGGAAGACTAGGAGCCCCTCCAGGCCCTTGAAGAAGAAGGATATAGCCCTGTTCACCGCTGCTCCCTGTCTCCCGTTCCTGCCCACATTATTCTGTTCGCCCCAAGCGACTGTTCAAGGCCGCTCATGGGCAAAGTTGCACTGATCTAAGGCCCAGCCTTGGAGAGTGTCAATTCGGTGCGGAACAGGCTTGTCGCCTTTGCTTAAACCAATGCCAGCTGTAAGGAAGCGTTCTAGTGTTACGAATTATACTTATGAATACCATCGAGCGAACTCATTCCGGTGGATACTGCACCTCGCTCTGCAGGATCCGGTTCACTCACTGTATTGGTTGTTCTCTGTTGTCTTTCGTGCCCAGATGGGTCGCAGCCATGACGAGACCTCAATGAAGATCACCCGTGTCGAGACAGTTCGGCTCCAGGAATTTGCGAACATCATCTGGGTTCGCCTTCACACCGATGATGGCTTTATTGGGCTGGGCGAAACCTTCATGGGCGCCGCTGCTGTAGAAGCCTATATCCACGAGACCGTGGCAGCCAAGCTGATCGGGCGCGACCCTCTGCAGATCGAGGCTATCAACCGCGATCTTCAGAACTATCTCGGCTGGAGATCGGCCGGAGTGGAAACGCGGGGCAACTCAGCTGTTGACATCGCCCTGTGGGATCTGTTCGGCAAGGCTCACGGCCGGCCCACCTGCGAGATGCTGGGAGGGCGCTCACGGGATCGGATCCGGGTCTACAACACCTGTGCCGGGTACAGGTATATCCGCGACAGCCGTGCGCAGAAGGTGGCGAACTGGGGCGTTGGCAGTGCTGCGGGAGCATACGAGGACCTGGAGGCGTTCCTGCACAATGCTGATGATCTGGCCCATTCGTTGCTGGAGCAGGGCATCACCGGCATGAAGATCTGGCCGTTCGATGTCGCAGCCGAGCGCAGCCACGGCTATGACATATCTCCTGCTGAGCTAAAGATAGCTCTTGAGCCGTTTGCCAAGATCCGGAAAGCCGTCGGCGACAAGATGGACATCATGGTCGAGTTCCACTCTCTGTGGAGCCTGCCGATGGCCAAGAAGCTTGCCACGGCTCTCACCGAGTTCGACACCTACTGGCATGAGGACCCGTTCCGCCTCGACAACATTGGCGATCTGAGGGACTACGCCCGGCACTCCAAGGCGTGGGTTTGCGCATCCGAGACCCTTTCCTACACGCATGCCTTCCGGGAATATCTCGAAACTGGTGTCGCCGGCGTTGTCATGCTCGACCTGTCCTGGTGCGGCGGCCTCACCGAGGCTCGCAAGATCGCCGCCCTCGCCGAGGCATGGCATGTGCCGGTTGCGCCGCATGACTGCACGGGACCGGTGGTTTACGCGGCCTCCTGCCACTTCTCCCTGCATGCACGAAATGCGCTGATCCAGGAAAGCGTCCGGGCGTTCTACACCGGGTGGTACACCGAATTGGTGACGGAATTGCCCACGGTCACTAACGGAGAGGTCACGGTGAACATGAAGCCGGGCCTCGGGCTGGAACTGCTGCCGGATCTCTTCAACCGACCGGATGCAATCGTCAGGATGTCCGAGGCTTCATAGCCAGTGTTTGAACAAACGTTTGATTATGGAATGCTATGAGCGACTTGATTGATGCCCTAAAAGCTGCCCTTGGATCTCAGGTTAAAACAGGATCCGATATCCCTTTGCGCAATCATGCCGATGCCAGCGGCCTCTCGCCCACGCCTCCCAAAGCTTTGATCCTGCCGCAGACGACGGAGGATGTCGCCACCGCTCTTCGGATCTGCCACAAGCACAACCACGCGGTCGTCACCCAGGGCGGCCTGACGGGATTGGCAGGCGGCGCGCACCCTCAGGCGGGAGAAATTGCTCTTTCGTTGGAGCGCATAAGCGGTATCGAGGAGATTGATGCAGCAAGTGCGACGCTCACGGCTCTTGCCGGCACGCCTCTGGCAGCCGTGCAGCAGGCTGCCGACGAGGCTGGATATCTCTGCGGGATTGATCTGGGTGCGCGAGGCACTTGCACGATCGGCGGCAATGCCGCCACCAACGCCGGCGGCAATCAGGTGCTGCGCTACGGCATGGCCCGCCGCAACATCCTTGGCCTGGAAGTTGTTCTCGCAGACGGCACCATTGTCCGCTCGCTAAACAAGATGCTGAAGAACAATGCCGGCTATGACTGGACGCAGTTGTTTATCGGGAGCGAAGGAACGCTCGGCGTCATCACGCGGGTTGTGATTGGATTGCACCCGAAACCTCAGGGCCTTCACACAGCCCTCTGCGCGGTTGAGAGCTTCGAGGATGGCCTGCTTGTGCTGCGCCAGTTCCAGCAGGCTCATCCAGGGCGCCTGCTCGTGTTCGAGGCCATGTGGCGGGAGTTCATGACCGTCGCCACTCAGATCTGCGGTCTTCCGAACGCCTTTGAAGCCGAGCATGACATCACGCTCCTGATCGAGGCGGATTTGGGAGAGGACCCGGCGGGCACCGAAACGTTCTCGCTTGTTCTAAGTGACCTCTTTGAGCAGGGCCTGATCAAGGACGCCTTGGTCGCACAATCCCGCACCGACCGAAGCAGATTCTGGGCCTACCGGGAAACACCTTATGAATACGGCCGCTTCCTCCCCGAGGAGATCCGCTTCGATGTCAGCGTCCCCCTCGACCGGATGACGGAGGCAGTTGTGCACCTGCGCGAGAAAATGCCCAAGAGTTGGCCGGAGGCCATCTGGGTCGTCTTCGGGCATGTTGCCGACAGCAACATCCATATCAATGTGGCCATCCGGGATATGACCGACGAGACCAAGAAGGGTGTTCAGGGACTTGTGTATGATCTCGTCTCACGCCTCGGCGGCTCGGTGTCGGCCGAGCATGGCATCGGGCGCATCAAGCGACCTTACCTTTCGCTCAGTCGGTCAGAACCTGAACTCGCCCTGATGGCCAAGATGAAGCAAACCCTCGACCCGGCCGGCATTCTCAATCCTGGCCGTGTGCTTTAAACGCGGTCAGTTGTTCCAAGGCGCCCGGCGATGAATGTTGCAAGTCTTTTCGACCTCTCCGGGCGCGTTGCTCTGGTGACGGGATCAAGTGCGGGAATTGGCTTTGCCCTCGCCCATGGACTGGGACGAGCCGGAGCAAAGGTTGTTCTCAATGGGCGCGATCCGGGGAAGCTTGCGCAGGCTGCCGAACGGCTCCGCCGTGAAGGTCTGTCGGTGCATGAAATGACCTTCGATGTTACCGACAGCAGCGCCGTCAGGCCAGCCGTCGGATGGATCGAGGACAATGTCGGCCCCATCGACATTCTGGTCAACAACGCCGGCATGCAGTTTCGCGCGCCTCTCGAAGATTACCCGGAAGATGCTTGGCATACCTTGATGAAGACGAACGTCGACAGTGTCTTCCACGTTGGGCAGGCGGTTGCGAAGCGGATGATCCCGCGCGGCCAAGGCAAGATCATCAACATCTGCTCGGTCCAGAGCGAACTCGGACGCCCCTCCATTGCGCCCTATACGGCCACGAAGGGCGCGGTGAAGATGCTCACCAAGGGCATGGCGATCGACTGGGGAAAGCACGGACTCCAGGTCAACGGACTCGGCCCAGGCTACTTTAAGACAGAGCTCAATCAGGCACTCCTAGAGGACAAGGCTTTCTCCGAATGGCTGATCGGCCGCACGCCCTCACGCCGCTGGGGTGAGTTGGAGGACCTCGTCGGAGCCGCGATCTTTCTCGCTTCGGATGCCTCGAACTTCGTCAACGGGCAGATCATCTATGTCGATGGAGGAGTGACAGCCTCACTCTGAGACATCGCTGATAGAATAACCCTCCTCAGGGTTCGGAATAACTTCTCACTTCCGGCACTCAGCCCGAGCAGGCGAAACTCACCATTAACGTTTCACCCGTATAGGAGCGGCTATTGGCGGTTGCATTCCCATCGCACGATGGTTAGCAACGGCCCTGTGATTTGCCGGAAAAGCTACTTGGGAGGATCCTCATGGCCCACGGAGCGTACTGCGTTGTGTTCAAGCATAACCGCTGGACGGTTTCACAGTTTGGGAGAGATCTGGGTTCGTTCTATTTCCGCGCCAAGGCTCTGAAATTTGCGGTCGAGTCGGCATGCTGGTCAGCTATGTCGAACTGCCCGACCGTCTTTGTTCTTGATCGAACCGGCGATTTCTACACGGCATGGCAGGGTGACAGAGACGCACTCACTGCGAGCGCGTAAACACCTTAACGACATCCGATGCCCCAGTGAGGTCTCGCTCTTCGAGAAATTGAGAAGCGAGACTCAGCACATAGGCACATACCACTTAGGCAAGTTTCATCAACGCGGCACCTGGGATGCTACGCTACAGCGGCTTCCGGTCGCGAGGTGACACTCTCTAACTCGACAGTTGCTGGCAGCTTCATCAAATCTTGAATCTTCTCGGCCAAATCCGTTGCCCGGTAAGGCTTGTAGAGCAGATTGAGATCGTTGAGCGTCTCTTCACCATCGAAATAGCCGGTTGTCAGGAGAACTTGAATCTCTGGATGCTCTCGTTGGATGAGGCGAGCAAGATCAACGCCACTCAACTCCCCAGGCATTCGAACATCAGAGAGCACAAGGGATATATCCCTCTTTTTCTTCTTCAGGACCCGAGCAGCTTCGTCCCCATTCTCGGCCTCATGGACCATGAAGCCGAGGGAGCGGAGTGTGGATGTGGCGACCTGACGGACGGCAGGATTGTCCTCGACCACCAGGATGGTTCGCCCCTCTCCAAAAGGCGTGGCAACGCGTGCGTGATCTTGAGGATTATCTTCGGCATTCTCATGTGACCGGGGGAGGAAGATGCGGATTGTCGTTCCGACGTTCTGCGCACTTTCCACCTCGACCCGGCCGTGGCACTGCTGAACGAAACCATAGACCATGCTGAGGCCGAGACCCGTGCCCTTACCGCTTTCCTTCGTCGTGAAGAACGGCTCGAAGACTTTCGCGAGCACTTCAGGCGACATCCCGATACCGGTGTCCTGAACGGCAATCTCCACATAATCGCCCTTTGGAAGGGGCTTTCCTTCTTCTACAACCTGGTTTGCAACGGTGATTGTCAGATCGCCGCCATCCGGCATGGCGTCGCGGGCATTCACGGCAAGGTTCAGCAGAGCCGCCTCGAATTGAGCGCGATCGACCTGGATCGGCCAAACGGATTCATCTGCGCGAACGCTGGCATTAATGTTCTCACCGAGCGTCCTGCGCATGAGTTCCAGGAGGCTCGGCATGAGGCTCATCACATCGATCGTTGACACCTGCAGCGCCTGACGACGGGAGAAAGTCAGGAGTCTGTAGGTGAGATCTGCGCAGTGCTGCGCACTCTCCATGGCCATCCGAACACGCCGCTCCGCCTTCTCGTTGCCCTGAATGGTTTTCTTGAGAAGGTCGAGGTTGCCGATAACGACGCTCAGCATGTTGTTGAAGTCGTGAGCGATGCCACCCGTGAGACGCCCGACGGCCTCGAGCTTGCTGGCATGGAGCAGGTTCTGCTCCATCTGCTTGCGTTCGGTGATGTCGAACCACATTCCAAAGAACTCGCGGGGGCGGCCCTCGTCATCGCGCATGAGGACTGTCTGGTCGAGGAAGTATCGCTCAACGCCATCCGCGCAAAGCCAGCGATACTCGAGACTGACGGATCCTTCTTCCTCCAATTGCTTGAGCTCGTTCAAAACCCTGTCGCGATCCTCGTCGTTGATCCGGGAGGACCAGAAATCTGAACGTTCGAGGAATGCTCCAGGCCGGAAACCGGTAATCCGCTCGATGCTTTCATTGGTGAAGTGAAGCTGCCGGTGGTCCTCCTGGACGGAAGCTGTATAGAGCGCAATCGGCAGCGACTGCAGAACGATGGCCTGATGCTCCTCTCGCCGCCGCAGGGCCTGCTCGGCCTTCAGCTTTTCGCTGCGGACCCGCAGGTTGTCCATCAGCAGATGCCGCTCCTGCTCCGCCTGACGGCGGATCTCCTCCGTCTTGCGGTAGAGATCAACGAAGATGTCCACCTTCGACTTTAGGATCAGGGGCTCGATGGGCTTGAACACGTAGTCGACAGCACCTGCCGAGTACCCCTTGAACACGTGCATGTCGTCTTTGCTGAAGGCGGTCAGAAACAGGATCGGCACCCGTGATGAGCGGGGCCGGTTCCGGATCAGGCTCGCAACCTCGTAGCCATCCATGCGCGGCATCTGCACATCGAGAAGGATGGCGGCGAAATCGTCCTGGAGAACACACCGCAGGGCGGACTCGCCCGAGTCGGCGGTGACAATCTCCACACCGGGAGATCGCAACACCTCTTCGACAGCGATCAGATTCCTGGGATCGTCGTCAACGACTAGGATCTTGGCCAGGATAGGATCCGTCAATGGCCGGGCCGAGACCAGATGAAACTCATCCGCCCCCAGGCCCGTATCCATCCGCCCCGCGTCATCGATCATGAGTTCAACCCGACCCCAGCCGCGCCATTGGGAGCAGTCTTCCCTTCAGGGATATAGGTGCTCCGGCTCAGTTGGACGCGCAGGACGGCAAGAAGCTGATCGATATCCACAGGTTTCGACACATAATCCGTCGCACCTGCTTCGAGACACTTCTCACGATCGCCTTTCATCGCCTTGGCTGTCACGGCAACAAGCGGCAGATCCCGGTACTGCGGGAGGTTACGGATCTCGCGCATGGTTTCGTAGCCGTCCATTTCCGGCATCATGATGTCGACCAAGGCAACATCGATATCGGGATTGGCCCGAAGCTTCTCGATGCCTTCCAGACCGTTCTCCGCGAAGATGACCGACAGCCCATGCTGCTCAAGCGCGCTCGTCAGCGAGAAGATATTGCGCATGTCATCATCAATGATGAGCACCTTGCGGCCATCGAGCGATCCATCGGCGCGATGTTCGACGATGATGTGCTTCTCCTCCGGAATGGCGCTGATCGCCCGGTGGAGGAACAATGCAGTATCGTTGAGAAGCCGCTCCGACGAACCCTCGCCTTTGACGACGATCGTTGCGGCGATGTTCTGCAGTCGACGCTCTTCCTCTCTGGTCAGATCCTGGCCGGTGTAGATCACAATCGGCAGTTCCTCTCCGCCCTGCGTCTTGCGGATACGCTCGATCAGCTCGGCACCAGGCAGATCCGGCAGGCCGAGGTCCACAATGGCACAATCAAAGGGTCGCACCTGGATAACTTCCAGGGCGCCCTCGGCCGTGCCCACTGCGGTGACGTCGACCTGCTCGCTCTTCATGAGCTCGGACAAGCTCATGCGCTGATTGTCATCATCCTCGACGAGGAGAAGTTTCTTCACCGGTCGATCGATGAACTCCTTCGTGCGGTTGAGCGCTCCCATGAGAGCCTCGCGGTCGACAGGCTTCTCGAGGAAGCCGAAGGCGCCGGCCTTGAGGCCGCGCTTCTTCTGATCGTCAACCGAGATCACGTGAATGGGAACGTGTCTCGTCCTCGGATCGTGTTTCAGAAGGTCGAGGAGTGCCCATCCATCCATGTCGGGCAAGCCGATGTCGAGGGTGATCGCATGCGGCTTGTAGCGATGGGCCAGGGCAAGCGCCGAAGCACCGTCCATGGCGATGAGGCCCTTGAAGCCCTCCTCACGTGCGAGTTCCAGCAGCACCGAGGCGAACATCGCATCGTCTTCAATGATCAGCACGATGCGGTCGCCCACCGTGATCGCATGGCGATCATCCAGGGACGCTGAAAGCGCCATGGCCGCGGAAGGCTGCCGGATCATCGCGCCGGATGCATCCTCGGATGGCGCATAGGTTCCCGTTCCGTCACCAATCGATCGCGCTGCAGATGCCGCATTGAGCGCACCATGGCTTGAAGGGGGCTCCACGGGGACGAAGAGCGTGAAGGTGGATCCGCCTCCTGGCGTGCTCGACACCACGATTTCGCCGCCGAGGAGGCGCGCGATCTCGCGGCTGATCGACAAGCCGAGACCGGTCCCACCGTACTTCCGGCTCGTGGTCCCGTCCGCCTGCTGGAACGCCTCGAAGATGATCCTCTGCTTGTCCTCCGGGATGCCGATGCCGGTATCCGTGACGGACATGGCAATCCACTGGCTTCCGGCCCGCAACGGCGAGCCCTCGGCGGATCCGATCTGAAGCGTCACGCCGCCACGTTCCGTAAACTTGAAGGCATTCGACAGCAGATTGCGCAGCACCTGCTGCAGGCGCTTCGAATCCGTTCTGATGGCCAGCGGGAGCTTGGGGTCGACCTCAACGTGGAAGTTGAGTTTCCTCTCCTCCGCCACCTGACGGAAAGTCCGGTCCATGTTCTCGACGAGATCCTTGAAGGCAACGTTGGAGACCTCAAGGCTGACCGTCCCGGACTCGATCTTGGACAGGTCCAGGATGTCGTTGATGAGCGACAGGAGATCGGAACCGGCCGCATGGATCGTCTTGGCAAACTCCTTCTGCTTGTCGGTGAGATTGCCATCGGAGTTTTCGGTCAGAAGCTTCGACAGAATCAGAAGCGAGTTGAGAGGTGTCCTCAGCTCATGGCTCATATTGGCCAGGAACTGCGACTTGTAGCGTGAGGTCAGGGAGAGCTGCTCAGCCTTTTCCTCGAGCGCGGTCTTGGCAATGGAGACCTCCTGGTTCTTCGTCTCCACCTCCCGCTTCTGGATTTCAAGCAGGCGCGCCTTGTCCTCAAGCTCCTCGTTGGTTCTCTGGAGCACCTCCTGCTGCTGCCGCAGAAGCTCCTCCGATTGGCGGAGAGTAGCCGCCTGCTGCTCCAGGCGGTCGTTGGTGTTTCGCAACTCCTCCTGCTGGCTCTGAAGCTCGGTGGTCAGAAGCTGAGACTGCTTGAGGAGACCTTCCGTGCGCATGTTGGCCGCGATCGTGTTGAGAACGATACCGATCGATTCCGTCAGCTGATCCAGGAAGGACTGGTGGGTTTCGGAGAAGCGGTTGAACGAGGCCAGCTCGATCACCGCCTTCACCTCCTGCTCGAACAGAACCGGCAGGACAATGATGTTGAGCGGCGCGGCCTCGCCGAGCGCCGAACCGATCTTGATGTAGTCGTTCGGGGCGTTGGTGAGAAGAATGCGCTTCTTCTCGTAGGCCACCTGTCCGACGAGGCCCTCCCGCAGGCGGAAGCGGTTTCCGAGATGCTTCCTCTCCGTGAAGGCATAGGAGGCAACGAGCTCCAAGGTCGGCTCGTCGCCACGGTTCTCGACCGTGTAGAAGACGCCCTGCTGCGCATTCACCAGCGGCGCAATCTCCGACAGGATCATGTTGGAGACGGTGGCGAGATCGCGCTCGCCCTGCAGCATGCGGGTGAACTTGGCGAGGTTGGTCTTCAGCCAATCCTGCTCCGCATTCTTGAGCGTCGTATCGCGCAAGTTGCGGATCATCTCGTTGATGTTGTCCTTCAGCGCCGCAAGCTCGCCGAGGGCTTCTGCGGTAATCGACCGGGTCAGGTCGCCGCGCGTCACGGCCGTGGCCACTTCCGCGATGGCTCGCACCTGGTTGGTCAGGTTGGCAGCAAGCTGGTTCACGTTGTCGGTCAGATCGCGCCAGAGGCCCGATACGCCTTCCACGCGAGCCTGGCCACCGAGCTTACCCTCGGTACCCACCTCCTTCGCGACGCGGGTCACCTCGGACGCGAAGGAGTTCAGCTGATCCACCATGGTGTTGATGGTGTTCTTCAGCTCCAGCATCTCACCTTTGACGTCGACGGTGATCTTCTTGGACAGATTGCCGTTTGCGACCGCGGTGGTCACGTCTGCGATGTTACGCACCTGGCCGGTGAGGTTCGCCGCCATCATGTTCACATTGTCGGTGAGGTCCTTCCAGGTACCGCCGACACCGCGAACCTGCGCTTGGCCGCCGAGCTTGCCCTCCGTGCCCACCTCGCGCGCCACGCGGGTCACTTCGGATGCAAACGAGTTCAGCTGATCCACCATCGTGTTGATGGTGTTCTTCAGCTCGAGCATCTCGCCTTTCACATCGACAGTGATCTTCTTGGACAGGTCGCCATTCGCCACCGCCGTGGTGACATCGGCAATGTTACGCACCTGACCCGTCAGGTTCGCGGCCATCATGTTCACGTTGTCGGTGAGGTCCTTCCAGGTACCGGCAACGCCCTTCACCTGCGCCTGACCGCCGAGCTTACCTTCAGACCCCACCTCGCGGGCCACGCGGGTCACTTCCGAGGCGAAGGAGTTCAGCTGGTCCACCATGGTGTTGATGGTCGATTTCAGCTCCAGCATCTCGCCTTCGACCACAACGGTGATCTTCTTCGACAGGTCGCCTGTCGCAACGGCGGTCACGACGTCGGCGATGCCGCGCACCTGACCGGTGAGGTTCGCCGCCATGAGGTTCACATTGTCGGTGAGACCTTTCCAGACGCCACCGACGCCCTTCACCTGCGCCTGACCACCGAGTTTACCCTCGGATCCCACTTCCTTCGCGACGCGGGTCACTTCCGAGGCGAAGGAGTTCAGCTGGTCCACCATGGTGTTAATGGTGTTCTTCAACTCGAGAAGCTCGCCGCGAACATCGACGGTGATCTTCTTGGACAGGTCACCGTTTGCGACCGCGGTCGTCACGTCGGCAATGTTACGCACCTGACCGGTGAGGTTCGCGGCCATCATGTTCACGTTGTCGGTCAGGCCTTTCCAGACGCCGCCGACGCCTTCCACGCGGGCCTGACCGCCGAGCTTGCCTTCGGTGCCCACCTCTTTCGCCACACGGGTCACCTCGGACGCGAAGGAGTTCAGCTGGTCCACCATGGTGTTGATGGTGTTCTTCAACTCGAGAAGCTCGCCGCGAACATCGACGGTGATCTTCTTGGACAGGTCACCGTTTGCGACCGCGGTGGTCACGTCTGCGATGTTACGCACTTGGCCGGTCAGGTTCGCCGCCATCATGTTCACATTGTCGGTGAGGTCCTTCCAGGTGCCGCCGACGCCGCGGACCTGCGCCTGACCGCCGAGCTTGCCCTCCGTGCCCACCTCGCGCGCCACGCGGGTCACTTCCGAGGCGAAGGAGTTGAGCTGATCCACCATGGTGTTGATGGTGTTCTTCAGCTCCAGCATCTCACCCTTGACGTCGACGGTGATCTTCTTCGACAGGTCGCCGTTTGCGACCGCGGTGGTCACGTCTGCGATGTTACGCACCTGACCGGTGAGGTTCGCCGCCATCATGTTCACGTTATCAGTGAGATCGCGCCACAGACCGGCGGCGCCGGGCACGAGGGCTTGGCCGCCGAGCTTGCCTTCGATACCCACCTCGCGCGCCACGTTCGTCACCTGATCGGCGAAGGTGGCCAGCGTATCGATCATGCCGTTGATGGTGTCTGCCAGCGCTGCAATCTCGCCCTTGGCATCCACGGTCAGCTTGCGCGTGAGATTGCCGACGGCGACGGCGGTCACGACCTCGGCAATGCCGCGCACCTGACCGGTGAGGTTGGCGGCCATCATGTTCACGTTGTCGGTGAGATCCTTCCAGGTACCACCGACGCCCTTCACCTGCGCTTGGCCGCCGAGCTTGCCTTCCGTACCCACTTCCTTGGCGACGCGGGTTACTTCCGAGGCGAAGGAGTTGAGCTGGTCCACCATGGTGTTGATGGTGTTCTTCAGCTCCAGCATCTCGCCTTTAACATCGACAGTGATCTTCTTGGACAGGTTGCCATTCGCCACCGCCGTGGTGACCTCGGCGATGTTACGCACCTGACCCGTCAGGTTGGCCGCCATCATGTTCACGTTGTCGGTGAGGTCCTTCCAGGTGCCGGCAACGCCCTTCACCTGCGCCTGACCGCCGAGCTTGCCTTCCGTGCCCACCTCTTTCGCCACACGGGTCACTTCCGAGGCGAACGAGCTCAGCTGGCCCACCATGGTGTTGACCACCTTGCCGATGCGCAGGAACTCGCCGCGCAGGGGGCGGCCCTCGATCTCAAGCTGCATGCTCTGGCTGAGATCGCCCTTAGCCACCGCGCCGATCACGCGGGCCACCTCGGTCGTCGGCTGGACAAGGTCACCGATCATGGAGTTGACCGAGTCGACACACTCGCTCCAGCAGCCGGTTGCAGCTGAAAGACGCCCGCGCTCGCCGATGCGCCCTTCCTTGCCAACCACCTTGGCAACGCGATCCAGTTCCTGGGCCAATCCCTTGTTCAGGTCGGCGATGTCGTTGAAGGCCTCGGCAATCTCGCCATCGATGCCGGTCAGATCGGAGGGCAGGCGCACGGAGAAGTCGCCTCTCCGGAATGCGCGCAGGGTTTTGAGCAGCAGCTTGGGATCAAGCTGCGAAATGGCGGTTTCGACTTGTGACATAAGGCCCCCTGTTACGCTGTTCCAGGCCTACTCGCGCCTGGATCCCCATATGCCGACGTCCCAAAAGCTACTTTGTTCGTCTTCGGATGGAATTCGACCCTGCGTAACGCTTTTCGAGGGATCAAGGTTCCCTGGATGCGGGAAAATTTTTGGCACGTCGCAATTCGAAACTTAATTTCAGCCGAAGAAGGACCGCATGGCTATCAGCCAGGTCTCGACGCCCATTGCCCTGTGCCATGGGTTGGGCTCTCATGGCGGCTTCTGTTCCGGAATACCGACGCCGTAACAACACTAACCAATAGGGAGCCGCCATGTCATCCTTTACCTGCTCCACCCGCCGGCGCATGCTTGGCCTTCTGCTGGGAGCCGGGGCCTGCCTGACCTCGGCGGGATCCGCGCTTGCCCAGCCGGCATCCTATCCGACACGACCGGTCCGCGTGATCGTGCCGTTCACGCCGGGCGGCACCACGGACATCTTCGCCCGGCTCGTGGGCGAGAAGCTGTCCCAATCCTTAGGCCAACAATTCGTCATCGAAAACCGCGGCGGCGCCGGGGGAAACATTGGGGCGGATGCGGTCGCGAAGGCAGAGCCGGACGGCTACATGCTGGTCATGGGCACGGTGGGCACCCATGCCATCAACCCGAGCCTCTACGCCAAGATGCCTTATGACGCGCTCACCGATTTCGCGCCCGTCGCCTATGTGGCCGGCGTACCGAACCTGATGGTGGTCAGCCCTAAGAAGGTGAAGGCCACCACCGTGCAGGAATTCATTGCCGAGGCGAAGGCGACTCCCGGCAAGTTCACCATGGCCTCGTCCGGCAACGGGACCTCGATCCATCTCTCCGGCGAACTCTTCAAGCAGATGACGGGCGTCGAGATGCCTCACGTACCCTATCGCGGCAGCGGGCCGGCGGTGAACGACCTGATCGGCGGGCAGGTGGACGTGATGTTCGACAACCTCCCCTCTTCGATCGAGCATGTGCGCGGCGGGAACCTGCGGGCCCTGGCGGTCACGTCGTCGAAGCGCTCCCCGGCCCTTCCCGACAAGCCGACCCTTGCCGAAGCAGGCCTGCCCCAATTCGAGGCGACGAGCTGGTTCGCGCTGTTCGCCCCGAAGGGCACGCCTTCTGACATCACGAACAAGCTGAACCAGGAAGTCCGCAAGGCTCTGGAAACGCCCGAGCTGCAGAAGCGCTTTGCCGATCTCGGCGGCGAAATCCAGCCCATGAGCCCGGATGAACTTATGACCTATGTCAGGGCCGAGCACGAGAAATGGGCGAAGGTCGTCAAAGCCTCGGGTGCGAAGGTCGATTGATGTGAACGATCTGGGGCTGCTCCGGCAGCCCCAGCCGGCACGGGTGCGCCGTTAATATTCCATTTCGAACCCGAGCCCGACGGAGCTGCCGCCCTCGGCATTCACCTCACCCTGAGCCTTGAGGCGCCGCGTCAGGTCGATATCCACCGTGACGCCGCTTTCCTCGGGCCGCGCGCCGGCTCGCACGCCCACGCGCACGTTGTCGCTGATATAGCGGGAGACACCGACACCCGGCCCGCCGCCTGCACCGAGGGTGATGTCGAGGCTGTCGACGCCCAACGACCGGCGCAGGCGCTCGAACGCATCGTTGCCGGAGCCGCCGGAAAGCTGCGCCACAGCCTGCGCGAGCTGCAGCGCCTGCCCGGCCGAGAGGCCGCCGGAAGGCCTCTGGAACAGGATGCGGGAGAGCACCTCGTCCTGCGGCAGATCGGGGCTGGAGCTGAACGCGAATTCCGGACTTGAGGCCGGACCCGTCACCGCAATGCGCGCCGTCACATCCCCGGCCTGCGTCTCAGCCAGGAAGTCAAGTGACGGCGTGAGATCGCCCGTGAAATCCAGGCGGCCGCGCACGAAGTCGATCCTCTGTCCCAGAAGGTCGAAGCGCCCGCGGCGCAGCTCGAAGGCGCCGATGGCGACAGGATCCTGGGTCGTGCCCTGAAGCCGAAGATCGCCGCCGAGCTCCGCATTGATACCTCTGCCCCGCACGAAGATGCGGTTCTGCGCCGTCAGCGTCAGGTCGAGCTCGGCTCGGAAGGGCGTGCCCCTGGCAGAGGCGGATTGCCGCCGCTGCTGCAGGGCCAGCCGAGCCGCGGCGGTCGGCGTGGGCCGCACGTGCTTCGTTCCGGGCAGCGGCCGCAAGGTCGTCGGCAAGCGGTCGGGCACGGAGACGTTCATCGTGATGATGTTGATGCGGCCCGCGGCCCTCGGCCGGCTGGTCAAGGGTCCGGAGAGGGTCAGATCCAGATCGGCGCTCGCCTCGACGGTTTCGTTGGACACAAGCTGCGCCCGGTTGCCTGTAATCCTGATCTCACCGGGGAAGCCTGCCGCCGGATCGATGGTCACCTGCCCCCGGGCCGCAAGGGAGCCGCTGTTCGGCGTCTGCGCCGAGAGACTCTCGATGGCGAGCACCTGCCCGCGCGCGGCCACCCGCCCGGCAATCCCGTTCAGCTGGATCCCCTGCAGCGCATCGGAGAAGCTCCCGTTGGCAATGCTGACGCTGCCCTGGATCCGGGGATCGGAGAGAGTTCCGGCAACGGCGAGATCCAGGTTGGCCACGCCGGTAAGGCGCTGGCCGGACGCCGACAAGATCGTGTTGGCAATGGCAAGGTCAGCGCGACCCGAGACCCTGAGCGCGAGCTCATCGGCTGCCTCGATCGGAACGCTGCCGGACACCTGGAAGGTGCCAGTGCGTCCGGCAGACACCCGCGCATCGACTCCGACGCGCCGATCGGCCAGCCGGCCCTGGGCCTCAATGCCGAGCGGCGGCAGCCCCGCCTGACGGGTCTGGGCGGTCGCGAGGCCGGATACAGTGAGCCGATAGGTGCCGCTCGGATTGCTCGTGGTTCCTGTCACTGCGGCACTGCCGTTGACCGTACCGGCCAGACCGAGATTGGGCACGACGATCTCGGCTGTCTGGAGCGGCAGGTTGCGGATGTCGATAGTGAGGTCGAGCCTGTCGCCGACGGCACCAGATAGGGCGACGCGTCCCTGATCCGCCGCTATCACCACATTAGACAGGACAATGCCACTGTCCTGCAGCGTAATGGTGGCGGGCTGCGCCAAGGCGAGGCGCCTGCCGCCGCGGCGCGCGCTGAACGAGGCCAGCTCGATCCGTGTCGCGTCGCCCGGCACCACGCGACCCTGCGCATCGAGATCGAATCCCTGCCCCGTCGCAGAGGCGGTGAAGCGGGAGGCGTCGGGCGTGCCTTCGGCTATGAGACGCACATCGCGGTAGGTCTGGCCGCCAGCCGTCACCGAGGCTGCGGTGACGGAGCCATCGATCATGGGGCGACGGTAGAGATCCTGAACCGTGAGGCGCGTGTCGAAGTCCCGCACGGCGACGTCGGCAACGCTAAAGCGCGCCCCGCGTGCGGTGACCTGCACATCCTGCCCACCGGCGCGCGCGTTGAGAGAGATGACAGCATCAAGCGCCCCTTCGAGCTTCGTCAGCACGAGTGGCGAGAGATCATCGAAATTGCTGCCGGATAGGGAGATCTCCCCCTGAGCCAGTTGGTCGGCGCTGAGGCGGAGATTGCCGTTGAGAGCCACTGAGCCGATGTCGATGTCGAGCCGGTCGAGCAACCAGCCGCCCTCCGGTGGCTTCGCCAAATGGAGGGAGCCCGTAGCAGGCTTATCATCGACACGTCCGTCCAGGGTGAGAGCTGCGTCGAGGGCGCCCGTCACGTCGCGGGCATTCACGTCGAGGGCGAGGCGCGGGATGGAGCGGCCGAGCGCCCGCACATCGGTGAGCGTCGCAGTGCCGGTCACGTCCGGCCGCTCCAGAGAGCCCGTCAGACGCGCCGCAACATTGGCCCGCCCTGCGGTGATGCGCTCGTCCACACGCCTCAACTCGTCGATGGTGACGTCTAGGCCGAGGTTCGCGGCCGACTGCGTGGCCTGCCCGTCCACACGCGCATCGAGATGCGCGCCATCGATGCGGAGGTTGTCAAAGCCGAAACCGTTCGGGATGCGTCGCAAGGTGCCTGCGGCGGTGACCGTACGTCCCAGAAGACCGTCGACAGCCGGTGTTCCGGTTGAAAGCTCACGGAGCCGTGCATCGACAGCTGCCGCCATATCGTAGCGCCGCGGATTGCCGGTCAGCCGCGCATTAAGATCCGCCGAACCCCGCAACGTCCGCCCGGCGACACCGGAGAAAGGCGCAAGCGCTGGGATGCTCGCATCCAGCGTACCGTCGAGGATGGTCGATCCGACGCGTCCGGTGAAGCCCGCCCGCGCGGTCGATGTCTCGATGCGCGCGGTCTCGACGCTGGCAATCCCTTCAAGATCGAAGGAGCCGCGGGAGGTGACCGCGAGAGTTGGGCCGATTGCGCGCGCCAGCGCCTGATCGGCAGGGCGGATCCCGCTGGCATTGGCATCGATCGCGAAGGAGAACCGGTCCGGCGGAGAGGCACCTTCCACCGGGTTCATGGTCACGCGCGCGTTGAGCGCATCGAGGGAGCCTTCCGGCAGCCGGACCTCCGCTGCGTCCAAGGTGCCATTGACCCTGGGTGCAGTCAGCGGCCCTTGCACTGTGCCGTCGAAGTTGAGCCGGGCGATCTCGGCCGCGCCAGCACGCGTTCTGCTGCCATCCGTCGGCAGGGCGCGGGCATTGAGGCGGATATCGAGAAGCTGACCGGAACTGATGGTCCCGCTCATATCGAAGCGGGCCACATTCGACGTGATCTGAATCGGCTGGAAGCGCACACCGCCGTCATCGGCGACGTTGACATTGCCGACGAGCTGCGTGGTGCCGCTGAAGACCGGGGCAACCGGCGCCGGCAACAACCCTTCGATGCGGGCTGCGAGATCCACGTTCAGGTCATAGGCTGCGTTCGTGCGCCGCACCGTCGTCGTGCCTGCCGCGCCGATCGTCGGACCGGCGGCGAAATCGAGCCGTGCCCCAAAGTCGCTCAAAGGTCCCTGTCCTGCCAGCTTCAGGTCGACCGGCGGAAGGCCGGGAAGCTCCAGAAGCCGGGCCGCGATGCCGCCTGCGGGCTCCTGATGCGTGAGGTCGAGCGAGAGACGGTTGGTCTGGGGAACGTAATTGAGGTCGATCGACAATTGCCCTGGAGCATCGAGGCGCTGCGCCGCGAAGGTGAGGTCGAGCCCTTCCGAGGGATTTCCGATCTGGGCGGAGCCTGCCGCCGAAAGCCGTGCCTGTGTGCCCAGCACCGGTTCGCCGAGCAGCAGTTCCTGCAAGGCGAAGCGGTCTACGATGACCCTGACCGGCAGCTCGGGCAGGATCGGCTCGTCGGAAACCGGCGCGTCCTCCTCGGCAGGCAGCGGCCGGCGCTGGATCTGGAGGCGGCCGACAGTGAGTTCGTCGACCTGGAGCCGCCCGCGCAGGAGCGCCGTCCGGCTCCAGACCAGATTGGCGCGGTCGAGACTGAGCCACACGCCGTCCCGATCCGCGATGCGCACGTCGCGGATGACGGCATTCGAGGAGAGCGCGCCTTCGACGCTGCCGATGCTGACCCGCGTGGTCGGCGTGGAGAGGAGGCGCGAAATCAGGCTGGCCAGCACGCCCTGATCGCTCTGCGCCTGGCTCGGGCGCGAAACGAGGAACCAGGAGGCAACCAGCGCTACAGCCAGGAAGAGCGTTAGAAGGGCAAGGGAGCGGATTGGCTTGTTCATCAGAAGGCCTGCCCGATTCCGACATAGATGGCATAAGAGGGATCGCCGCGTTCCGGATTGACCGGGATGGCGACGTCGAGGCGGATGGGGCCGATCCCGGTGTAGTAGCGAAGGCCCAGGCCGGCGCCGATGCGGATGCGCTCGTCGAAGTCCGGATAGCTCGACTCGAAAGCGGTGCCCGCATCGACGAAGGGTACGATGCCGATCGTGTCGGTGACCTTGATGCGGGCTTCGAGCGATGCCTCCAGCAGGCTGCGTCCGCCGACAGGCTCGCCCAGGAAGGTTGGGCCAAGGGTCCTGTAGGTGTAGCCGCGCACGGAGCCGCCGCCGCCCGCAAAGAAGCGCCGGTTGGCGGGAATCTCATCGAGATCCGCCCCGACGATGGAGCCGAGACCGATGCGCCCGGCCAGCACATAGCGGGACTCTTCGTCCAGCGAGTAATAGGCCGACACCGTCCCCCGGGCGACCGTGATCGGAACCGACGAGCCGAGAAATTCCGGGTAAGGCGTCACCGAGGCGATCAGCCTGATGCCCTCGGTGGGATTGAGGGCGTTGTCAGTGGAATCGTAGCTGAGGGAGACTGGCAATCCGACAAGGGTGTAGTCGATCTGCCCGAGCACGTCCGAGGTCTGACCCCGCTCGTATTCGATCCCGCCCTGGATCGAGAAGGTCTCGCTGAAGCGGTGGCGGATGGCCGCGGTCGCGTTGACGAGGCGGCTGGTATAGCCCTCGGTGCGGTCGCGCTCGACGAGAGCATCCACAAGCAGGTCGTTGCGGGTTCCCCACAGGGCCGGCTTCAGGAAGCTCGCGCGGAAACGGCCGCCGAGGTCGCTCCAATCGAAATCATCGTCCTCGTTCGACTGCCCACCATCCTCGGTCAGGTAGAAGAGATTGCCCTCAAATCTCAGCCGCTCGGCGCCGCCGAACAGGTTGCGATGCGCCCAGTAGGCTCTGAGCGCTGGTCCGTCCGTGGTCGAGTACTGGGCCGATGCTCCGATGATGCGCGGCGGACGCTCGGTGAGCTCCACGAAGAGCGGCAGGTTGCCATAGGCGTCGAGCACCTCCGCTTCACGGATGCGCACCGATGACAGGGCTTCGATCTGAGAGATCGATTTGCGCATCGAGGCCAGTTCCGCCGGCGAATAGGGATCACCCGGCTCGGTATAGATGAAGGAGCGCACCACGGCCGGATCGACGCCCTCGGCGCCCTGGATCGTAATGGGGCCGATGCCCGCGCGAGGGCCTGGATTGACCGCGAGGCTCACATCCATCGCTTGCGCCGGGTGAACCACAACCGGCTCACGCCGCTCCACCTTGGCAAACGGACGGGACTCGGCGCGGAAGTGATCGACGATGCGCGCTTCGGCGGCCAGGATGTCGGCAGACCGCGCCGGATCGCCCGGCTTGATCTGCACGACCCGCGGCGGAAGCTCCCCCGGCGGGAAGGGACGCCCCGTGCGCGCATCAAGAACGGCAACGTCCCGGAGGGCGAACTGAGGACCGGGATCAGCGATGATCTGGACCGGCACGAGAGCCCGTGCGCGATATCCTGCCACCGCGCGCGTTGCGGCCTCGGTGCGTGAAGACTGAAGCGCCAGCGGAACACCGGCGACGTTGATGGCAACGCGGGCATTGTAGTACCCCGCTCCCCAGAGCGCATCGATCAGGCGCGGCAGGTCGGCCTGTGCGCGGGCGACCAGGGCTGCGGCATCCGGCGGAGGATCCGACTGGAGGCTCTGCAGCGTCGATGCATCCTTCAGCGTCTGCTCAAGATTCTTCGTGTCGCCGCCGATGGCGTAATCGAGGGAATAAGGCAGGGCATCCGCGCTGGGAGGAGGCGGATCATCACTCCCGCCGAACCATCCAAAGAGGTCGAATGCGACGGCATGGGTGGACGGCAGTCCACTGAACAGAACGCCTACCAGGAAGAGAAACGCTGTCCTTCGAATGGTGCTCAGCCGCAGCACTTGAGGCACTCTCTCCCTGATGCAACATCAATTCTTGATCTTACAACACGTGCCCAGTGACTTCAGGGGCTGTGCTCTGACCTGTCGAGTTTCGTCAGGCGCGTACCTAACCATAGTTTCCCTAGCGGCAAAACCCCAGCGAGGCAATTTCAGGTTAATTGTTGATGAAACACGTCAGCATGCGGGAGAAAGAGGAAAACATACATATCATTCATAAAATATCATGCTTGCACTGCGATAATCCGCAGCAGAGCAGCCTCATAAATCCGACGCAATCTCGCCGCTATTTCGACATTTTATAAGAGCGCTTGCGAGCGAATGTTCATCGATGCTTGCCATGCGGTAATGTTTCACATGAAACAACGGTACTTCGCTCAACCTGCTTCATACCTCTGATGGCCAAGCTGATTGACCGCCCTATCCAACAGGTGTAGTTTTCAAGGCAGCTGCAGGCAAATTTCAAGTTGCTGCGATGTATAAAGCAGCCGCCCTACAGCCGATGCTGATTGTTGAATGCGTTTTGGTTGCGGCTTCTTTTGTAGTGTCTCAATCAAAACAAAGCTACGACGCAAAATTGAGTTGCGCCTTCTGCTTGAAATCCAAAGCCTGATCAAGGCAAGGATGGTGAGGAATGGCTGTAGCGCTCATACTCGTTCTTGTCGCTGTCGGCTCAGTGGTCTTCCACCTCGTCAGCCCCTGGTGGTGGACGCCGATTGCATCGAACTGGCGCTATATCGACAACACGATCATCATCACCTTCTGGATCACGGGCGCGGTTTTCGTCGCCGTCATCCTCTTCATGGCCTATTGCGTCTACCGGTTTCGCCATCAGGCAGGACGGCAAGCTCATTATGAGCCTGAGAACAAGCGTCTGGAATGGTGGCTGACCATCGTCACAGGGGTTGGCATCGCCGCCATGCTGGCCCCTGGCCTCTTCGTGTGGCAGCAGTTCATCACCGTACCCGACGATGCAACCGATATCGAGATCTTCGGCCAGCAATGGCAATGGAGCTTCCGACTGCCCGGACCGGACGGCCAACTCGCCACATCCGATACACGCCTGATCAGCCCGGACAATCCGCTCGGGGTGAACCGCGACGATCCGAAGTCACAGGATGATGTCGTCATCGAAGGCGGTGAGCTGCATCTGCCGGTCAACAGACCAATCAAGGCTCTGCTGCGCTCCCCTGACGTGCTCCATAATTTCTACGTGCCGGAGATGCGAGCCAAGATGGATCTGGTGCCGGGACAGATCTCGTACATCTGGTTCACGCCGACGAGAACCGGGTCTTTTGAAATCCTCTGCGCCGAGCTGTGTGGCGTCGGACACCCGCAGATGCGCGGCAAGGTTATCGTTCAGGAAGAGAGCGAATATCAGGCATGGCTGCAGGAGCAGGCGTCGACGAGCTTCGCGCGCTTGACGCCGGACACCAGGAACAGGGCTGTCGTGCCTGATTGATCGACGAGGAAGCGGAAGCAGCCGGGGAGAACGTCCTGATGGTTGATGTTCCACTAGGATCGGCAGGAGTTGTCGCAGCGCCCGACGTCGAGGACGTCGAGCTCTACCATCCTCATAGTTGGGTGACGAAATACGTCTTCAGCCAGGATGCGAAGGTCATCGCCATCCAGTACGCCTTCGTGGCTTTGTCCGTCGGCCTCATTGCTCTCGTCCTGTCATGGCTGATGCGTCTGCAGCTGGGATTTCCCGGCGTTTTCTCCTTCATCGACGCCAATGCCTATTACCAGTTCATCACCATGCACGGAATGATGATGGTAGTCTATGTGCTCACCGCGCTCTTTCTCGGCGGCTTCGGCAATTACCTCATCCCGCTGATGATCGGCGCGCGCGACATGGTCTTTCCCTATGTCAACATGCTGAGCTTCTGGATCTATCTCCTGGCGGTGCTTATCCTCGTGGCGAGCTTCTTCGTGCCGGGCGGTCCGACTGGAGCCGGCTGGACGCTCTACCCGCCGCAAGCCATTACGACCGGCACACCGGGCGGTCAGGATTGGGGCATCATCCTGATGCTCGTGTCGCTCATGGTCTTCATCATCGGCTTCACCATGGGCGGTCTGAACTATGTCGTCACGGTGCTGCAGGCGCGCGCACGCGGCATGACGCTGATGCGCATGCCGCTCACCGTCTGGGGCATCTTCACGGCAAGCTTCATGGCGCTCCTCGCCTTCCCGGCTCTGTTCGTCGGCGCCGTGATGATGCTGTTCGACCGAACGCTCGGCACCAGCTTCTTCATGCCGGCCATGGTCGAGATGGGACAGCCCCTCGACCGCAACGGCGGCAGTCCCCTGCTCTTTCAGCACCTCTTCTGGTTCTTCGGACACCCGGAGGTCTACATCGTCGCCCTTCCCGCCTTCGGGATCGTGTCGGACCTGATCAGCACGCATGCGCGGCGCAACATCTTCGGCTACCGCATGATGGTCTGGGCTCTGCTGGCCATCGGGGCGCTGAGTTTCATCGTGTGGGCGCACCACATGTATGTGAGCGGCATGAACCCCTATTTCGGGTTCTTCTTCGCCACCACCACGCTGATCATCGCAGTGCCGACGGCGATCAAGGTCTATAACTGGATTCTCACGCTCTGGCGGGGCGACATTCATCTTAACGTTCCCATGCTGTTTGCGCTCGCCTTCATCGTCACCTTCGTGAACGGCGGCCTCACCGGGCTTTTCCTCGGCAACGTGGTCGTGGACGTTCCCCTCTCGGACACCATGTTCGTGGTCGCGCATTTCCACATGGTCATGGGTGTGGCGCCGATCCTGGTGATCTTCGGCGCGATCTATCACTGGTATCCGAAGGTGACCGGGCGGATGCTGAACGATGCGCTAGGCAAGCTCCACTTCTGGGTCACGTTCCTCGGCGCCTACGCGATCTTCTTTCCGATGCACTATCTCGGCCTGATGGGGATCCCGCGCCGCTACCACGACATCGCCGACATGGCCTTCGTGCCTCCCTCGGCGCACACGCTCAATGCCTTCATTACCATCGTGGCCCTGATCGTCGGCGCAGCCCAGTTGGCCTTCGTGTTCAACCTCTTCTGGAGCCTGCGCCACGGCCGGGAGGCTGGCGGCAATCCCTGGCGCGCCACCACCCTGGAATGGCAGACGCCTGAAACTCCGCCACCCCATGGAAATTGGGGCAAGGATCTGCCTGTCGTCTACCGTTGGGCTTACGACTACAGCGTACCGGGAGCCGATCAGGATTTCCTCCCGCAGAACCAGCCGGGACCCACCCGTGCCGCACCGGGAGCGGGCCATGGGTAGTATCCTATTCTTCCTGAGCATCCTGGCGATCATCGCGACATGGTGGCTCTCGCGGCAGGGTCTCGCATCAAAGCCATGGCTCGAGCAGGGAGAGGCGGCCGTACTGACAAATCTGCCTGTTCAATCGACGGCTCCGGCAACGATCGGACTGCGCGTCTTCCTGGCCGTCGTTGGCTCCTTCTTCGCGCTTTTCATCAGCGCCTATTCGATGCGGATGCAGCTCCCTGACTGGCGCACCCTGCCGCTCCCGCCGATTCTGTGGCTCAACACGGCAATGCTCGTCCTGAGCAGCATCGCACTTCAAGGCGCGACGGTCGCCGTGCGTCGAGACGAGAGGAGCGAGCTCAAGATCAGCCTGATTGCAGCCGGCGTCGCGGCTCTGGCCTTCCTGTCGGGGCAGCTCGTCGCCTGGCAGCAGCTGGCAAGCCAAGGTTATGGCCTCACGGTCAATCCGGCCAACGACTTCTTCTACGTTCTGACCGGAGCGCACGGTCTTCATCTTTTGGGCGGACTGGTGGCTCTGGCCCGTACCACTGAGAAAGCATGGCGTGTGCCCGCAACGGAGCGCCTGCGCCTGCCGGTCGAGCTCTGCGCCACCTACTGGCATTTCCTTCTCCTTCTCTGGCTTGTTCTTCTGAGCATCTGGACAGGCTGGGCAGGCGAAATCATCGACATCTGCCGGCAGTTGCTGACTTGAGAGATTTTATGCCCATGGCGGAACAGGCTGTGACGGACACGACCCCCACCTATCCCGAGGCTTCGGGCCTGCGAAGCATCGCGGCCGACTTCTCCTCAGACCGTCAGGCCTTCAGGAACGTTTCCTGGGGAAAAGCCATGATGTGGATCTTTCTCCTCAGCGACACCTTCGTGTTCAGCTGTTTCCTGATCTCCTACATGACCGCGCGCATGTCCACGACGGTACCATGGCCGAACGCGAGCGAGGTGTTTGCGCTGACCATCGGCGGCGTCACCCTGCCCCTCATCCTGATCGCGATCATGACCTTCGTGCTCATCAGCAGCAGCGGCACCATGGCCATGGCGGTGAACTTCGCCTATCGCCGCGACCGGCGCAAGACTGCGATCCTGATGCTGGTGACGGCCCTGCTCGGAGCCACCTTCGTGGGCATGCAGGCCTTCGAATGGTCCAAGCTGATTCATGAGGGCGTGCGTCCTTGGTCCAACCCGTGGGGCGCAGCACAATTCGGCTCGAGCTTCTTCATGATCACGGGCTTTCACGGCACCCATGTGAGCTTTGGCGTGCTGTTCCTTCTGATCGTTGCCAGAAAGGTCTGGCGGGGCGACTATGATCAGGAAAGGCGAGGCTTCTTCACCAGTCGCAGAGGAAATTACGAGGCAGTCGAGATCATGGGCCTCTACTGGCACTTCGTCGACCTGGTCTGGGTGTTTATCTTCGCCTTCTTCTATCTTTGGTGAGTACGGTCATGGCACAGGCATCCGCCCATGGGCAGGGGCAGCAGCATCCGATCAGACTCTATCTCGTGGTTTGGGTTTGGCTCTTCGTCCTGAGTGCCTGCTCGTACTTCGTCGATTACTTTCAGGTTCAGGGACCCCTGAGATATTCGCTCATTCTGCTGTTCATGATGTTGAAGGCCGGGCTCATCATGGCCGTCTTCATGCATATGGCCTGGGAGCGCCTCTCGCTGGTCTATGCCATTCTGGTGCCGATCAGCGCCGTGCTGGTTTTTGTAGCGATCATGGTGCTGGAATCGGATTACACGCTCCTCTCCCGGCTCTCGTTCTTTGTGTCGGGCACCTGATCAGCGAAAAAGGCGGCCTTTGAATCGGACCGCCTTCAGCCTTCGCCAGCACTCAAGTCATACGGCAGGATGAGCCTCATCAGGATGGGGAGGCTCCACCACCCGGCGATACAGATGCCAGGTTGCGTGTCCGAGAACCGGCATGACAATGGCCAGCCCCACGAAGAGCGGGATCGATCCGACGAGGAGCCCTGCTGCCACGATCAGGCCCCACAGGGCCATCGTCAGCGGGTTAATCGCGACTGCCTTGATTGACGTGTAGATCGCCACAGCCACTCCCACGTCCCGATCAAGAAGCAGTGGGAACGAGATGACGCTGATGCTCAACACAGCAACGGCGAAGCAGAAGCCGAGAATGTTGCCGATGACGATCAGTCTCATGCCCTCTGACGTTGCGAGGACCTGATTGACGAACTGGGAGTACGACGCGGGCACCTCGTAGCCGAAGATGGACTGGTACAGCATGCGCGCCGTTGTCAGCCATACGAGGAAGATCACGAGCAACACCACGCCGAGTGCGGCAATCGAAGGGATCGATGGTGATTTCAAGACATCGAAGGCATCCTGCCAGGAGGTGCTGAGACCGAGCTCCCGCCGTCTGCTGATCTCATAAAGGCCTATGGCCGCGAACGGCCCCACCAGCGCGAAGCCCGAAGCAAGCGGGTAGAGCAGCGGCAGCGCGTTGTTGCTGAATGTCAGTCCCGCGAGGCACACGCCGAGGATGGGATAGATTAGCCCGAGAAAAACAAGGTGGGACGGCATCGCCCAGAAATCATCGAACCCTCTTGCCAATGCCTCCTTCAGATCGGCGGGGGTAATCTTCCGGACGATCGGATGGGCTGGGGTGTCGGTTGCACCGGCGACAATGTGAAAATGGGCCATAAGCACTCCTCCAGGGCTGAACCTTGGCAGCTGAGACACGGCCATGCGCGGCAATACAACGGTCACGCTTAGCCGTAACCTATGCAATGACTATACGCTTGAACGAGGAGGATGTCGCCCTTGAATGGATTCTCAGGCAGCAGGAATGACCATCCCATTCTTCCCCCATGGTTTGGCGCAGCGCAGCATTGACTGCTGTCAGCGGTTTCGGATCTTCCTCTTGCAGGCCTGATCAACCCCATGCTTGGCTTTAAGGATCAATCATAATATGGCGAGGCATGCATTCCCCGCCACTGGAATCATAAGATCAAGGAGGCCTGCATTGGCAGACTGGAACGCAGGACAATACCTGAAATTCGAAGATGAGCGGACACGGCCCGCGATCGACTTGATCGGCCGTGTTCCCTTGGCGGAGATCCGCAGCGCTGTCGATATCGGGTGCGGCCCCGGAAACAGCACGGAGCTGATCGTCAATCGCTACCCCGATGCGCGCGTGCTGGGCCTCGACAACTCGCCCGACATGCTCGCCAAGGCACAGGCCAGGTTGATGGGCGTGAGCTTCCAGGAAGCGGACATAGCGGCATGGAGTCCGGACGAGCGCTACGATCTGATCTTCGCCAACGCCGTCCTGCAATGGCTCCCGGACCATCAGCGCCTGCTCGCACGCCTCACCTCTTTTCTTGAAGCGAGGGGCTGCCTCGCAGTCCAGATGCCCAACAACCTGCATGAGCCTTCTCACAGTCTTATGCGGAAGGTTGCGCAGGAGGGGCCCTGGGCGGAGAAGCTCAAAGATGCGTCCGTGTCCCGAGAGGAGATCGGATCGTTTGAGGATTACTATTTCTGGCTGCTTGAGGCGGGATGCTCGGTGGACCTCTGGCAGACAACCTATGTTCATCCCCTGGAGGATGCGGCGGCCATCGTCGAGTGGCTCAAAGGCACAGGGTTGAGGCCTTATCTCGATCCTCTCTCGCCAGAGGAGCAATCCGGGTTTCTGGATCGATATCGCGCAGAGATCGAGAAGGCCTATCCGGCCCAGCAGGACGGCAGGGTTCTTCTGCGCTTTCCACGCCTGTTTATGGTTGCTCAAAAACAGTGAGGCCTGCCACGCCCTCCGAAGGGTGATATCCGGCACATCGCCGTCTCTCAGAAGTCCTCCATATTACAGCCCATCGGCATCCTTGAGCCGTCCAAGACAATAGCCAGTCGTTTGGCCGCGGAGAAACATCATGACATGGAGATGGACGAGTCCCTGGGCAGTTTTTCCTGCTGCGATGCGGCTCGTCCTCCTGTGCACTCTGATGCAATTATCCTCAAGTGAAACTGCGCTGGCTCAAGGGATCGGCTGCGTTCTCCACACGGCAGCAGGTTCGCAGCGGCAGATCCTGCGCTGCCGGGATGGTCTGACCATCGAGGCCGAAGCGGGAGCGGCCTACAATCTCGTGGACCGGAACCGCGACAACCAACCCGATGCGGTGAACCTGCAGGGCCGCGCCATCTTCATCAATGCCCCGGCTGGATCCGCTCGACAGGGCTTCCAGATCATGACGCCGCAGGCCATCGCCGCAGTGCGCGGCACGCAATGGGCCGTCGACGTGAGCGGCACCCGGACGTCCGTCTTCGTCGTGACGGGGCGGGTCGCGGTGCGGCGGGTCTCAGGCAACACCCGGGGCGTCAGCCTTGGGCCTGGACAGGGTGTCGATGTGGAGGCCGGCACGTCGCCTCTGGTCGTGCGGCGCTGGCCCGCCGCCCGCGCAGCCGCCCTCCTCGCCCGCCTCGGACGCTAAGCCTTCATGGGAAGGCGATACGCCATTCCGCTGATCGCCGCTGCCCTGGCTGGTCTCTGGGGTGCGGGGCTGGCCTTCTTCCATTGGCAGGGCGGCTCCGCTCTTCTCGAACGGCTGGAGGCTCCCCTGGCCGACCTGCGGTTTGTGATCCAGGGTCCGCGCCCGGCACCGGATGGCATCACGATCCTGGCCATCGATGACCAGACCGCGCAGCAGGTCGGCGCCTATCCCCTGCCCCGCACAACGATGGCGCAGCTCGTCTCGAATATGGCACGCATGCAGCCGAGGGCTGTCGCACTTGACATCCTTTTCGTCGACCCGGGTCCGGCGGAGGGCGATCTTGCCCTTGCCAAGGCTCTGGGCGAGACGCGGGGCGTCTTGGCGGCCGCAGGGCTGTTCGAGCGCAGCACGCAGCATGCTCCGGACTCTGCAAGAATTGCGCCTGACGACCTTCCCACGGTCCAGAGGCTCCTTCTGCCAATCAGCTCTCTGGCCAGCGCCTCGGCGATCGGTGTCGTGAACATCGCCACCGATCCGTCCGGGGTGCCGCGGCACATCCCGCTTCTGGTGCGCTCAGATTCTCAGATCATCCCGTCATTCCCACTGCGCACCGTCTCTGTTGCCATGGGGCGTGATCCGGTTCTCCGAGCAGGGGAAGTCGCCATTGGAGACGTCGCAACGAGCACTGACGCCAGATACGCGCTTGCCCTCCGTTTCTATGGCCCGTCTGGCACCATACGCACCATCAGCGCCAGCGATGTCTTGAACGGACAGGCCGATGAGAATGCTTTTCGAGACCGTATCGTCGTGATCGGCGCGACGGTGACGGGAGGGGGCGATGCCTTTCCAACGCCCTTCGATCCGGTGTTGCCGGGCGTCGAGGTTCTCGCGACCGCCATGGCGCATCTTTTGCAGGGTGATGGATTGGTGCGCGATGGGCGGGTGCGTCTCGTCGACGGTTCCGTCGCCATCCTGCTGCCGGTCGTATTCGTTCTGCTCCTCGCCTGGCATCGCGGCATCTGGGGTTTTGCGATCATCGGCGTCCTTACAGCCGCATGGATCGGATTGACCTTCGCGGCTTTCACGCAAGGCATCTGGCTCAGCGCCACCCTTCCGCTTCTAGCGGCTTTGCCTCCGGCCATCGTCTTCGGTGCGGCGGAGCTCTGGCTCGACAGGCGGCGCGCAGACAGGCTCAGCGTGCAGAGCCGGACCTTGCGCCGTTTTCAGCCCCCGAGCCTCACCAAGCGGCTCGCCGAGGATCCTGCTTTCCTCATGAAGCCGGTGCGCCAGAAGGCAGCCGTGATCTTCATCGATCTGTCGGGCTTCACGGGCCTGAGCGAGCTTCTGCCTCTCGACGAAACCCGCGAGATGCTGCGTGGCTTCCATGCTCTCGTGGACCAGGAGGCGGTGCGCCACCAGGGCATCGTCGCCAGTTTCATGGGCGATGGCGCAATGATCCTGTTCGGGCTGCCGGATTCCTCACCTCAGGATGCCTGCCACGCCGTGGAGGCCTGCGTCGGCCTGTGCCTGCGGATGGAGGCCTGGATGGCGGAACTGCCCCATGCCATTGCGTCCGAGATCGGTTTCAAGATCGGCGCTCACTTCGGGGAGATCATCGCATCCCGACTCGGCGGCGACAGCCATCAGCACATCACGGCCATCGGCGACACGGTCAACGTGGCGAGTCGGTTGATGGAGGTCGCAGCATCGCACAATGCCGATGTGGCTCTGAGCGACGATCTTCACCGCGCGGCAGGCGACGCTTGTTCAATTCTCGAATCCGGTTTCCTGGAAGGGACCTTTGCGACGGCGATCCGAGGCCGGTCCGGTTCCATTCCGATCTGGCTCTGGCGAAGGAAGCAAAGCTTCAAGCGTTCGGGCTCCGGTGAACGTCACCGGAGCCCGTCGTAATCATCAAGCTTCTGGTTCAGAGCTGTTCGGGAGCCGGCATGCCCGTTCCGAACCAGTTCTTCTGCATGAGCGACTTGGCTTCCTCGACCGTTGCCTGATCGCCCTGCGCTTCGGCTGCACGGAGCAGGCCGGCTGCGGCCCAGCCGTTGTTCGGCGAGCGATGCAGCGCCTCGCGGAACGCCATCACCGCCTCGGCATATTTGCCCTGTGCCATCAAGGCCGCTCCGAGGGATTGATGCACCGGATAGTACCAGTAGGGCGGCTCCATGTAGGGCAGCCCATCCTGGATCGTCGCGGCTTCCGCGAACAGCGCTGCAGCCTGGGCCTGCTCGCCGGCATGCTGCGCAATTCTCGCTTCGATCTCATGCACGGCGATTGACAGCACGTCCGGTCCCGGCACGCCGGCATCGGGCAGAACCATGATCTCAGGCCTCTTTGCCAACGCGTCTATGGCGCCAGCCTCCACGCGGGCCTCATCAGCTCGCCCCAGACGGGCCAGGGCAACACCGCGTGCATAGTGCCAAGCGGCTTTGACATACGGAAAATCACCATCAGGTGCAGGCAGGGCCAACACGTCCTCAGGCTTCGAGAAGACTGCATGGACATTGTAGGGCGCAGCCGTGATCGGTTGCGTCCAAGGCACCTCGCGCTGCGCACGCTCGGACACGATCCCTGAAAGTTTCTTTGCCGCATCCACGGCTGTTGCGCCATCGCCGCCGGTGAGCGCCGAGACCATCAGGAAGTGAACGTTATGCGCATAATAGGCCTCGGAGTAGAGCAGACTGGCGCCGCCCTCATTGACAATCGCCTCATCGGCCGCCGCCGCACGCACATTGGCATCGAGGCTCTCGCGCCAGCGTCCGAGGCGGTACCAGATGTGGCTCGGCATATGCACCAGATGTCCCGCTCCTGGCATCAGGTTTTCAAGACGGGTCGCATGAGGCGCGGCTCGCTCCGGACGGTCTGATGCTTCCACTGTGTGGATGTAGAGATGGACGGCGCCGGGATGATCTGGATTGGCCTTGATCGGGCTGGATGGCGCCGTTCCGAGCACGCCTTCCAGCAGAGTGACGATCTTTTCGGTCTTGCCTTTGGGGGTCCTGCCGCCATCGGCCCAATAATCCCACGGAGTGAGATTCATGAGGGCATCGGCCGTGAGAACCGCCACATGCGGATCGTTGGGGAAGCGTGCCTGCACTGCCTCCATGGCATCGGCATAGGCATGATCCAGAGCCTTGCGGTCGGCCTTGGGATCGGGCGAATGCCGCTTCGAGAGCGCATCCACCAGAGCTGCCTGCATGTCTCCCTGAGCAGGGGCGAGACCCCGAGCCTTCTCAAGCACGGCGAGAGCACGCGCATTGGCATCGGCATCCATTGGGTAATTGATATGCGGGCCGAGCACCCAGGCCTCACCCCACAGGCACATGGCGCAGTTTGGGTCGAGTTGCTGCGCAGCCCTGAAGGCACGTGCTGCTTCCGCATGATTGAAACCCCAGCCTAAGCGGTAGCCTTGATTGAAGTAGGCCTGAGCTTCTCCGTTCGAATCCTTAGTCACCGGCCAGGAGAGCGTGCCGAGGTTGTCGCGCAGCGGGGGCTTGGCCTCAGACGTGGGAGCGGCAGCACCGCGCGGCAGATCGCGGCTGTAGGTGCCGAGCTCCGTGCGCTTCGGCTGTATGTCTTTGGCCTGCGGCTGCAACTGTGCAACCGACATGTGATGCCCGGAGCCGTGATGGTTCGGCTTCTGCAGAGCATGCAGCATGCGAACTCGTGGAGAGTCATGGCTGCCGAGCGGGCATGCGAAGGCAGCACCTCCTGCCAGCAGGGCCATAGCAGCTGTTGCTGCAAGAAGAGCGGATCGCGAGGAGCGGACACGATGGTGAGCGTTGAAGGTCGTCATGAACAGATCCTCCGTGTAGCGAGAAGGAGAATAGTCACGACGGTTCATTGCGTCGGTGCTCAGTGGCACACGAGTGTCGTAGAAATTCGTGTTGAAGTTTACTGTTTTCGGAAGAACTAATGTTGCAAATAAAGGATCAAGCGCGCGTCGTAAGCAAATTGCTCTGCGGACGATCTTCTTGGCAGGGGATCTAATCCCCTGCCCGCAGGCTGACAGAAGACAGAAGAAGGATTCTGCTCAGGCGTTGTGCTGCTCGACTGACTGCGTCATGCGATCGGAGCGCCTTCTCTGGCGTCTCAGGCGCTTCATCAGCGCAATGGACGCAACCATCGTGCGTTCGAGTTCAGCCAGAACATTGTTCGTGTCCGGCGCGAGTGAGTGGTTCTTTCGTTCCAATTTCATTAGCAGCTTGTTCCGCATGTCCCTTGTACTGCAGGCACGCGTTGCCGGTGCCTGTGAGCGAAGCAAAGCGTTGCAGTGCGGCTGCAATGTGGCAGACCTCCACAATCCAATCATCGCAACGATATAGCCGCTGCACGATGCAATGAACATTCTGCCGCTCACAAAAGAAAGCCACCAGGATCCGAGATCCTGACGGCTGCCACAGAGTCTTGCCTTGATCAGCGTTGGTTCGGATTGAAGTGCTTTTTGAGCTTGTGGCCGTAGGAGGCGTAGTCCTTCTGCAGCGCCTCGGTCTCGGCCGCGAACGCCGTCACCTTCTGCGGGAAGCGCGTCTCGAACATGAACGCCAATGTTCCTTCGAGCTTGTGGGGTTTCAGCTCCACATTGCTCGCCTTCTCGAATGCGTCCATGTCCGGCCCGTGCGGCAGCATAGTGTTGTGCAGGGAGATGCCGCCCGGCACGAAACCGCCGCCGGTCTTGGCATCGTACTGGCCATAGACCAGCCCCATGAACTCGCTCATCACGTTCATGTGGTACCAGGGCGGCCGGAAGGTGTTCTCCGCCACCAGCCAGCGGTCGGAGAAGAGCACGAAATCGATGTTGGCGGTGCCGGGCGTCTCGGACGGCGAGGTCAAGACCGTGAAGATCGACGGATCGGCGTGATCGTACAAGACCGGTCCCACCGGCGAGTAGCGGCGCAGGTCATACTTGTAGGGCGCATAGTTGCCGTGCCAGGCCACCACGTCGAGCGGCGAGTGGTCCATCTCGGCCACCCAGAGGGAGCCGCCCCATTTCACGTACATCTTCGAGGGCGCATCCTTGTCCTCGTAGGCCGCCACCGGCGTGAGGAAGTCACGCGGATTGGCCATGCAGTTGGCTCCGATCGGGCCCCGCTCCGGCAGGGTGAGCGCACCGCCATAGTTCTCGCACAGGTAGCCTCGGGCCGGTCCGTTGGTGAGCTCGACCCGGATCTTTACGCCGCGTGGAATGACGGCGATCTCACCCGGCTCGATATCGATGATGCCGAACTCGGTCCAAAGACGGAGGTCCCCTTGCTGCGGCACGAGCAGCAGCTCGCCGTCGGCATTGTAGAAGTATTCGTCCACCATCGAGCGGGTGACGAGGTACACATGCGCTCCCATGCCGGCCTGCGAGCCGGCGTCACCCGCCGTGGTAATGGTGCGGATGCCCTCCAGGAAGGAGAGCTTCTCCTCCGGGATCGGGATCGGGTCCCAGCGCATAGGCGCGATCGGAACCTCGACCTCGACGGCTGGAGCGGTCCGCCAGAGGCCGATATCGGCCTTCCGGAACTGGCCCCAATGGGTCACGGTGGGCCGGATGCGGTAGAGCCAGGAGCGCTCGTTGGTGGTGCGCGGCGCTGTGAAAGGGGAGCCGGAGAGCTGCTCGGCATAGAGCCCGTAGGAGCATTTCTGAGGCGAGTTGCGGCCAATCGGCAGCGCGCCGGGCAGCGCCTCGGTCTCGAAGCCATTGCCGAAGCCGGACATGTAACCGGGCTGGATGGCACTCTCGATCCTCTCAGAAGCCTGAGGCAGGGGCGGGTTCTGGACATTCATAGACATGACCTCCACAATTGGTCACAAATGTAACTGTCCATTTTGTAACCAACAACCAATGACCAAACTCCAGCTCGAAGCCTTCCTGCCCTACCGGCTGAACCAAATCGCAGCCGCAGTCTCCCAGGATTTCCGCTCGGTCTATGGCCCTCACCACGACCTGACGATCCCGGAATGGCGGGTGCTGGCCACACTGGGGCAGTTCGAGGCCATGAGTGCCAAAGACATCGGCCGGCATTCGGCCATGCACAAGACGAAGGTGAGCCGGGCGGTGCGGGCGCTGGAGGAGCGGCGCTGGCTCAAGCGCTGCCCGAGTGAGGAGGACCGGCGCGAGGAGATCCTCACCCTGACGACGCTTGGCCAGAAGGCCTACCGGGCGATCGTGCCGAAGGCTCTCGCCTTCGAGCGCCGGTTGCTGGACCAGCTAGGGCCAGAGGCTGAGCCCCTTCTGGAAGCCCTGAGACGCCTTGAGATCATCGTCAAGGTGGCGGCAAGAGCCGGGGATGATGAAACCTGACGCCTCCCCCGCCATTTGACGCACGGCTTTGGGTGTGCCGGCGGGCCACGCTCCTGACCGGAAAGCGCGCATTGCCGTTTAGCGACAGTACGGGGTCTTCAAGACTAAGGCCCCGTGCCACTCGCGCGGCGATCAACACCGACACAGCTCCACCACTTTAGCGGTACAGAGCACCCATTCGGGCTGGGCCCGGTTGAATTCACTGCTGTGGGCCACATGACCCGAATGAGGATGGAGGCGTGTGTCATGGCCGAAGTAAGGGTGGGCGTGAAGGTCTCCGACGATCATCAGACAGTAACCATCGAGATAGGCTCCACGGCAGGACCGTCTTATCCGGTTGGGCTTGACCTTAAGCAGCTCACGAAGGTGATCCAACTGCTGGGACAAGCGAGATCCCGCATGGTGGAGGGCTCACAGAAGGTTTCGCTGGACGGAAAGACGGTGGACACCGTGACCGAGCCGCCTTGGTATGTGCAGGTCGCAAGCATCGACGGCTCGCTGCTCGCGTTCGATCACCCGTCCTACGGCCCCGTTGCTTTCGCAATCCCGAGGAATGACATCGTCAGGATCGTGAAAATCCTGAACGAGCATCTCGCGCTGCCAGCCGGACATACTGACAAGCCGAGCTAGTGGTGTGAGTTCAAAGTGCGTTGGCAGAAGCGTTTGACGCTTGCGAGGATCTCGTCGGCGGACTTGGTCCACACGAACGGCTTGGGATCCCGGTTGGTCTGCGCGATGTAGTCCTGAATTGCA